>Ga0209050_1000507_pt1 | contig 66169 bp, 64 predicted proteins | sample Araplavi_mTSA_r2_FD_184276 | JGI IMG/M metagenome (GOLD analysis project Ga0209050, IMG submission 184276) | Arabidopsis root microbial communities from North Carolina, USA - plate scrape MF_Cvi_mTSA_r2 (SPAdes) (version 2) | ecosystem: Host-associated > Plants > Roots > Endosphere | place: USA... | reverse complement strand
CAGCCGGGCAGCACGGTGCTCGCGCCCGGCGCGTCGTGCCAGACCTTCTTCGGCACAGGCAGCCTGGCCACGCCGGGCAGCTACACGGCCACCGACCAGATCGGCTACCAGGTGGTCGGTGCGACCGGCACGACCTACACCGTGCAGCAGGGCTATGGCTTCTCGATGGCGAGCACCACGCCGAGCGTGAGCAGCCTGTCGTTCGGCAACGTGCCGGTGAACACGGCGAGTGTTGCGCAGAGTTTCACGCTGACCAACAACGCGACCAACGGCGGCACGCTCGCGAACCTGTCGATCGCGCTGACCGGCACGAAGCCGGGGGACTTCGCGCTGACGCACAGCTGCGGCACGGCCCTCGCGGCCGGCGCGGCCTGCACGGTGACGGTGAGCTTCAAGCCGACCGCGATCGCCAACGGCATCGGCGCCACGCTGCAGGTCCTGGGTTCGTATCCGCGCATGCAGGGCGGGGCCACCGGCTATGTCATTCCGGTCCTCACGGCGTATGGGGCCCCGGTCAGCGCCACGTCGACGGCACCGACGCCGGCGGTGGCTTATGCGAGCTACCGCAACAGCACGCCGACGCCGACGACCCTGAACCTGTCGTTCAGCAGCAGCGGCTTGACGTTGGGCAGCACGACCATGACGTGTCCCGCCTGGTCGGAGCTCGGCGGCGGCAGCTGCAGCGGCGTGCGGATCGATTCGCCGGCCACTGCCGGCACCTACACCGGCACGATCACCGGCACGTCGTCGATGGGCGGCAGCGTGCCGCCGATCTCGGTGACGCTGACGGTGCTGCCGGCGCCAAGCAACACGACGATTGCGTTGAGCCCGACGGCGCTGGACTATGGCGCGCAGGGATTGGACCGTACCTCAGTGGCGAAGACGGTGACGTTGTCGAACACGGGAGCGGCGGCAGCGCCGATCAGCACCGTGTTCCCGTCAGGTTCGGGCGGCTGGTCTTTCGAGCGGCAAGGCGGCACCTGCCCGGTCGACGGACAGCAGCTCGCGGCCGGGGCGTCGTGCACGCTCGGCGTGGTCTTCGTGACGGGATGCACTTCGGGCAGCGCAGCGGGTGACCTGAAGGTGCAGGGACAGAATTTCACGACCGCCACCGTGCGCCTGACCGGCACGATCAAGACGGGGAAGTGCACATGAGCACGACGAAGCACAAGATGATGCGGGCCGCGACCGCGGCGGCGCTGCTCGGGTTGAGCGTTGCAACACAGGCGCAAGTCACGACCAGCGTGACGCGCACCGTGGCGTTCGAGTACGACGAGTATGGGCAGTTGAAGTCCCGAACCGTCGAACCGGACGATGCAACGCTTGCGTACAAGCTGGTGACCCGCTACGAGCGCAACGAGCATGGCGCAATCAAGACGAGCACCCAGTCCTGGCAGGATCCCGTGCAGGGCCCGCGGACGCTGGTGACGCAGACCAATGTCTATGACCCGAGGTCAAGGTTCACGACCAATGTCAGCAACGCATTGCAGCAGAGCGAGACGCGGACCTTCGACGAAGGCCACGGGCAACCGCTGACGCTCACCGGACCGAACCTGCTGAGCACGGCGTGGACCTACGACGGCTGGGGCCGAAAGCTGCGCGAAGACCGTGCCGGCGGTACCGCCACCACCTGGGCGTACCGGCAGTGCATCGACACCTGCCTCAATGGCGCGGTGACCACCATCGTGTCGCAGACCTGGGCCGGCCCAGGCCAGGTGACCCAGACCACGGCACCGGTTGAAACCTTCGTGGACGCACTGGATCGCCAGGTGCTCATGCGCAGCTGGGGCTTCGACGGGCGCCAGGTCCTGAGCCAGAAGGTCTATGACGCGCAGGGGCGGGTGGCGCAGGTGTCGCGGCCGTACTTTGCCGGTGCGACACCGGTGTGGACGACCTATGACAGCGACGCCCTTGGACGCGCGTGGCGCATGCGGGCGCCCAATGCCGCAGGCACGGACACCGACGACACGCGCATCGATTTCAATGGCCTGAGCACCACCACGACGAACTCGAAGCTGCAGGTGCGCACTGAACTGCGCAACGCGAAGGGCAAGCTCCAGAGCGTGAGCGACGAAGCCGGCACGACGAGTTATGTGTACGAGCCGTTCGGCAATCTCGCGCGGACGACCGACCCGAAGGGCAACCAGATCGTCGTGGGCTACGACCGGCTGGGTCGCAAGGCCACGCTGGCCGATCCGGATCTCGGCACCTGGCAGTACTTCGTGGATCCGCTGGGCCGCACCTGGAAGCAGGTGGATGCCAAGGGACAGGTCACGCAGTTCACCTTCGATGACCTGGATCGACAGACGCGCCGCCTGGAACCGGATCTCGACAGCCAGTGGGAGTACGACACTGCGCCGAAGGGCATCGGCAAGCTCGCCGAGGCCTGGACGACGGCCGCCGGCGTCAAGGACTACCGACGCGTGCACCGCTACGACGCGCTGGGCCGGCCACAGTCGATGACGATCAGCCTGGACGGCGACTACGTCGAGCAATGGTCCTATGACGGCTACGGCCGGACTTCGACGACCGCAGTGCAGCGCAATACCCGGGGTGGCTCGGGCGGACCGTCGACGAGTTTCACGATGGGCTACAACGCGTATGGCCATGCGAGCAGCGTGACGCGCGATGACGGCTTGGTGCTGTGGACGGCTCAGGCAACGGACGCCGAAGGGCATGTGACGCTGGAGCAGCTGGGCAACGGATTGAAGACGGCGCGTGGCGTGAACCCGCGCACTGGCCGGGTCGAGAGCGTGGTGAGCGGGCCGGCCGATGGCACAGGGCTGCCGAATGCCAGCCACCAGAACGAGACGGTGCAGTACGACAGCCTGGGCAATGTCAGCGCGCGGGTGCAATTGGGCGAGACCGGCAATGTGGTGCTGGAAACCTTCGAGTACGACGGCCTGAACCGGCTGCGCACCAGCGCCGTGATGGGCAGGGCCGCCAAGGGCTACGACTACGACGAACTCGGCAACCTGAAGACGAAGGCCGGGCTGGCCTACCGCTACCCGCCCAGTGGCGCGGGCAGCATCAGGCCGCATGCATTGCAGCAGATCAGTGGCAGCGTAGCGGGGGTGTCGAATCCTGAATTCGCGTTCGACGGCAACGGCAACCAGCTGTCGGGCCTGGGCAGGGTCTACGGCTGGACGAGCTTCAACCAGGCACAGACGATCGACAAGCTGAACGGCGCAACGCCGGTGCAGCGCACGGCCTTCCTGCACGGCCCGGAGCACCAGCGCACGCGCCAGACCATCAGCCCGATCAGCGGCGGTGCGGTGGGCGCGCCGGCGACGACGATCTGGTACGGCGGCGCGATCGAGAAGGAGATCGACGCAACGGCGAATACAACGACGATCCGCACGCAGCTGCCGCTGGGTCTCGGCTACGTGGAAGAGAAACTTGCTGGAGCCGGTGTGGCGCTGACGGCGGCGGGGCCGCGCAACACGCGCTACGTGCTGAAGGACACGCTGGGCTCGGCGCAGGCGGTGGTCGACGACCTGCAAGCGGTGTTGCAACGCATGAGCTACGACGCCTGGGGCAGCCGGCGCAATGTGGACGGCAGCGACGATGCGGCGCTGGCGACATCGCTGGGAGCGCTTCGCAACGGCCAGGACCACTCGGGCTACACCGGGCAGGAGCAGTTGGATCAGCTCGGGCTGGTGCATCTGAACGGTCGCATCTACGACCCGATCAGCGCGCGTTTCATCAGCGCGGATCCGACGATTGCCGACCCCGGTGACACGCAAGGCCTGAACCGGTTCAGCTATGTGCTGAACAACCCGCTGCGGTACACGGACCCGAGCGGGTTCGTGGGGGAGGAAACCAACGACGCCAGTGACAAGCCGAAAGCAACGCTTGCACAAGTCAACGTGAGCGGGAAGGCGCTGGACGGGCCATGCAAGGGTGAGTGCGTTCGCGAGTTCCGCGACAACCTGATGAAGGCGCTGGACAAGCGCCAACGCGTGGTGCAATTCATGTTCCGGCAGGCCACGGTGACGATCGTGCGCTACGGGCCGGCGGCGGCACGCGTCGGTGCAGCGACGGCGCGGGCTGCCCGACTCGGCGCTATGGTGGCGGCAGCGGGGGCCGGCAATCCAGGCAATGATGCAGCGGGCGCGGCTATCCTTGTCGGTGGCATGCTGATTGCGATCGTTCAGGAGATCAATGCGGCTGGGGAGAGTTCGGCGCCTTCGAGTTTGGAGGCGGATGCGGGTGGCGCAAACGGAGAAAAGCCCAGTCTGCTCGATCCTCAAGGGGAACAGCACATCCTGGACGGAGACGGGCCCAATGCGGGCGGAGGTCATCGGCATGGCACCGGGAAGCCAGGCAAGAGCGAGTTTCCTGCGAACTGGTCTGATGACAAGATCAAGGGCGAAGTCTCTGATGTTGCTACCGACCCTGGTTCGGTGCGCACCACTCAACCCAATGGCCGAATCAAGATACAGGGCACGCGCGATGGTGTGGACATTACGGTTATCGTCGAGCCGGACGGCCGAGGTGGCCGCATAGTCACCGGCTTTCCCACCAATACGCCGAGAAATCCATGACACTCACTCAAGGTTTGCTGGACCGAATTGCCGGGTTGCTCAACCGCGATGCAACCAACTACACCGTCTTCCTTCGGCTCTATCAGCTATCGACGGCAAGTGGCGCCAACGATCTTGAAGCCTGCATTCGTGAGGCCATGCGCGCAGATGCGGAGATTGGTGGCGCCGAGGAGATCACTGTCGCGAATCTCATCGCCGAGATGGATGGACTCCTAAGGTACGCTGGTGACTCGGGCGCCGGCCCGGCCGCACCGGTGCTTGGGTCAAAAGAGCTTTCCGAGTTGCTAACGGAGTTGGAAGCTGATATCTCGCAGTTGGCTGGCCAAGCGAAGACTATCAAGCGCTTTTGGTTTGCTGCAGGGCATCCTGCATATCCAGTCTTTTGGGACTTCGCATACGCCTTCTTCGGAAATGAGATGGCAACAGTCCTTGTCGGATCAAGTTCCGATTAGTTGGGGCAAAGTGCGAGCCCCCGACCGGGCGGATCGAACGGCGAGAGTGACGTGGTCCAATTCTGATCAATCACCTTGAAGGTGAAATTGCCAACTTCCAGCAACAGATCAACGCTCTAAGGGGGCTGTGATGGCAGAGATTTCCGTTGAACAACTGAAGGCGGCGGCTGAGATGCTCTTATCGCATCTTCAAGACTCCGGCGTGAAAACGATAGAGATTGCGGAGGACTTCTACTGGGACGTTCCTGCTGCCGGCCGGTATGACCAGTACGAGAAGCCGACGCAACACACAGTAGGGAGATTGTCGATTCGCTAAGCCCATCTCGCACAGGTCAGAACGATGAACCACTGATAGTCAACGAGAGGGGAAGATTGTTCAAGGAAATACGCGAGTACTGGTCCAGAGTAGGGGCGAGCAGTGGCAGGCACCGTCTACAACTTGGGCACTGGTTCAAGCAATCGCTTGAAGGGCTCATCACACCATGGCCGATTCCATTCGAATCCTCTCCACGCCTGCCCTTGAATACATACGGCTCAACCCAGGCATGTACCTGCCGCCCGGCGATATTCATTTGGGTGTGAAGCTCGCGCAGCTGTTGGTCGTCGATTCACTGGCGCTCGGCGCAACAGACGTTCGAGTCGTCCGAGAGCAGGATTGGTTTGCCGTCTCCGCAGACGCGGACTGGCTCGCTCGCGGGCATGGCGGATCCAATGTCCGTAATCTCTTCAGCAGCGTCACTCCCATGCCGGAGGCTGGTGTCAACAGCATCCGGCACGAAGTTGTGGTGGCCGCGTTCTCCCAGGATGTCGTGACGGCCGGCCACGGCGATCCAGTCGTCCTGAGTGCCGGCAATGATCCCGACGCACTTGCAATCGGGATGCGCCTTTGCAGAGAAAGTCATCCGCGTCGAGTGATTGCGTTCCGCTGCGACGGACAGTGGTGACCAGGCTTGGCGTCGAGCCACGCCGCGTGATCTCGCTTCACGGGCTCACGGCGCCACGGCCAGCCTGCCGGACCCCGCCGACGCCTTGACGGCGGCCTTCACGCTCGCGGCCGGCAGCAAGGCCTTGCCGTAGGCGTAGGGCACGGTCCAGCCGACCGCGTTGCTGAAGCTGCAGGCGGACAGGTCGAGCGCCGCTCCGTTCAGCAGCGAGCCGCTTTCCTTGATCGCGCCGGTCTTGCTCGACGAGCCGGGGTTCTTCAGCACGCTGGCGCAGCCGCTCGCGCCCTGGATGTCGAAGGCGTTGTTCTCCGAGATGATCTTCGCCTTGTAGGCGACGCCGATGCTGTACTGGTGCGCGTACACCGGGTGCGACTTGCTGCCTTCGTAGTAGTTGTTGTAGACGTGCACGCTGCCGAAGCGAACGCGCGGGGCGCGCTCGGTCACCTGGCTGAACAGGTTGCCGTGGAAGGTGACCGTCAGGTGGGTGTCGTCGCTGGTCGTGCTGTCCGATGAGCCGATCAGGTTGTTCTTGTCGTGCTGGTCGAAGACGTTGTTCGACACCGTCACGTAATCGGAGCCGTTCTTCACGTCGAGGGCGCCGTCGTGGCACTGCTTGACCTTGCCGTTCTCGACCGGCGACAGGTCGTCGGTCTGCGGCGCGTCGGTGAAGGTGTTGTGGTCGATCCAGACGTGGTTCGAACCGTCGACCGTGATGCCGTCGTACTCCGAATTCCAGTTGCCGGCGTCACCGTCGTTCGGGTCCCACACGGGGCCGACGTCGCAGGGGTTCACGATGTGCAGGTTGCGGATGATGACGTTCTGGACGCCGCTGACCTGGATGTACGCGTTGATGAGGCCGGCATTGCTGCCAGTGCCGATCAGCGTGGTATTGGCCTTCAGCGACAGCCGGGCGCGGGCCTTCTGGTCGCTGGTGCTCTTGAAGGCGCCACCGTTGTCGGCGGCGGCCATGTCGATGGTGCCGACCACCTTGACGATCGTGGGCGCGCCGCCGCCGGCCTTCAGCGCGGCCAGCAGCTCGGTGGCCGTCGCCACCTTGTAGACCGCCGAGGCCGTGGCCGTCGAGCCGCCGTTGGTGCCACCCGCTTCGCTCGCCCAGCCGGTGGCCGGTGCCACGTCACGCGTGTTGTCGGCGGCGGTCGGCGCAGGCGCAGGTGCAGGAGCAGGAGCAGGAGCAGGAGCAGGAGCAGGAGCAGGAGCAGGAGCAGGAGCAGGAGCAGGAGCAGGAGCAGGAGCCGGAGCCGGTGCGGGCGCGGGTGCCGGTGCCGGTGCCGGTGCTGCAGAGCTTGGGGCTGGTGCCGCGGCGCTGCCCGAGTCGCTGCTGCCGCCGCAGGCCGACAGCAGCAGCGTGCACAGCAGGGCGCTCGCTGCGCCGGTTCGTGAGAGGGGGTGTCGTTGCGTGCTCATCGTCCAGGTCCCGTCGCGTTGCTCTTGAAGTCCGGCGCGATTCTGGGAGGCGCGATGACGGAAGACTTGACGGAACATTGAAGAAACTGTGCGCACCATGACTGCCGTTGGCGCCACGAGACGCGGTGCAACAAGATGCAAGCCGCAGCACATGGGGCGACATCGATCCGGCGGCGCGGGTGCCGCGAATTGCACCAAAGTGACGGAAGCTGCGCGGGTGCCGCGCTCAGCGCGCCGCGGTCTTCGCGGCCGATGGCTCGGCCGCCTGCGCGGACCACCGTGCCATCGTCTGCACGGTCCGCTGGATCGGCTCCGGGCCGATGCTTTCGGAACCTGCGAACGGCCGGTCCATCGCGGCGATGAAGAAGAACACCAGCCCGAACACGCCCGACAGCAGGCCCACCGCGGTGAGGTTGAAGGCCGAGCGCGGCAGCACGTAGGTGGTCACGAGCGTGAGCATCGTGGCCAGCACGACCACGCTCCACAGCGTGCTCGGCACCTGCGCTTCGCTCGCCTGCGTGCGTTCCCGGCGGGCCCTGACCAGCTCGTTGGTCCGGGCCCAGATCTCCGGCATCAACGCCGCTTCGCGCGCGCCGAGCGGATCGATGCGCCCGACCGCGCGGAACATGTCGTCGAGCAGGTCCCGCGCCTGTTCGGGCAGTTCGCCCCGGCGCATCTCCGACCACTCCTGGTCGACCACCGCCGCGCCGTACTTCTGCAGCAAGTCCCGGGCAACGCGCGACTGCACGGTGTCGAACACCATCAGGTCGCGGCCCAGCGCCGTCATGATGACCGCCTCGTTGCGCACCGCCTTCTCGGCCGAGCCGAACGACTCCCAGACCGAGATTGCCGAGAACGCCAGCAGCAGCGAGTTGATGGTGGCGATCACGCCGAGCAGCGCGATCGCGAGGTTGCGGTCTCCTTCCGCGAACGTGACGCGGCAGACGCGCTGGAAGACCAGGTAGCCGCCGAGCCCGACCAGCACCCAGCCGCCGCTGATCAACAGGCCGAAGAGCCAGTTCGGAAGGTCGTAGAAGGCGAGAGGCATGCCGGCACGATAGCCACGCCCGGCGTGAGCGGCCATCAGCGGGATGCTGAGATCGACCTTCGAAAAAACCGCGAATGGAGCGCCGCGGGCGGCTCAGCCTAGGCGGCGACCTGCGAGCGCACCCACGAGACGATCTCCTGCGCCGGCAAGGCCCCGCTGCGCCGCGCGATCTCCTTGCCGCCGCGGAACAGCAGCAGCGTGGGAATGCTGCGGATGCCGTAGGCCGCCGCACTGCGCTGGGCCGCCTCGGTGTCGAGCTTCGCGAAGCGCACGCCGGGCAGTTGCCGCGAGGCCGCTTCGAACTGCGGCGCCATCGAACGGCAGGGCCCGCACCACGCGGCCCAGCAATCCACCAGCAGCGGCATCTCGTTGCCGGCCACGTGGCGCTCCAGGCTCGCATCGTCGACGTCGATCGGGTGCGCCGGCAGCAGCTTCGCGCCGCACTGGCCGCACAGCGGCTCGTCGCCCAGGCGCGCATCGGGCACGCGGTTGCGGGTCAGGCAGGCGGGGCAGACGAGTTGCATGCGGGGCTCCGGGCGGTCCTCAGGCGGCGTAGTTCTCGGGGAAGAAGCGCCGTTCGATCAGCTCGATCAGGATGTGCAGCACCTTGATGTGCAGCTCCTGCACGCGGTCGGCATAACGACCGCCGGGCGTGCAGACGTAGACGTCGGCGAGCGCCTCGAACGCCGGGTTGCGCTTGCCGGTCAGCGCGATCACCGACAGGCCGTTGTCCTTCGCGGCGCGGGCGGCGCGCAGGATGTTCTTGCTGGTGCCGCTGGTGCTGATCGCCAGCAGGCAGTCGCCCGGGCGGCCATGCGCCTCGACATAGCGCGAGAACACCTGCTCGTAGCCGAGGTCGTTGCCGACGCAGCTCATGTGGCTGGCGTCGCTGATGGCGGCCGCGCCGAGGGGCGGGCGGTCGTCGCGGTAGCGGCCGGTCAGCTCTTCGGCGAAGTGCATCGCGTCGCACATCGAGCCGCCGTTGCCGCACGAGTAGACGCGGCCCTTGCGCTCGAAGACCTGGATCAGCAGCTCGGCGGCCTGCTCGACGCTCGCGAGCGCCGGGCCGTCGGACAGCAGCGCGTCGAGCGCGCGCTGGGCTTCGCGCAGGTTGGATTGGATGTGTTCGATCATGGCGGGTGTTCCATCAAGGCATCTGGGGACGGCCAGCCCGTCCGCAATGCCCCGAGGTTAACCCTTGGCCGGGCCCATTCCGACGGCCGCCGGCACCGCACGCCGCAGCCGCGCGGCGTGGACGGCCAGCACGCAGACCGTCCAGCAGGCCCAGGCGGTCCACAGCGAATGGCTCAGGTAGTGCGCGCCGCGCATCACCTGCACCCAGGCGAAGACGCCTCCGCAGGCCAGCGTGATCGCCAGCCAGCGGCGCGCCGCGACCGGTGCCGCCCGGCGCAGCGCGAACCAGCCTGCGAGGAACGAGAAGGCGGTCGACGCATGGCCCGACGGGAAGCAGCGGCCGGGGCCGCCGTCGCGCTTCCAGAATTCCCAGTGCGGCACGTAGTCGAGCACGTCGCCGCCGAAGCGGGCCAGGTCCCACGGGCAGCTGGTGGCGCTGTTGCGCTTCAGCAGCGGGATCAGGATCACGCAGGCCAGCGTGGTCGACACCCACCAGACCCGCTCGCGCCGGCTCAGTGCGCGGGCGAACGGCAGCGGCTGCCAGATGCCGACCAGCAGCACGCCGAACAACGCCCAGGCCGGGTAGCGCGCGGCATCGTGGAGCAGCGTGGCGGTGAGCCAGCGATCGCGCCACGCAAAGCCGTGGACGTTGCCGAACCAGGTGGTGATCGTGAGATCGAGTCCGCTCAGGTCCCACGCGAGCAGCACGGCCAGCGACAGCAGCACGACCCGCAGGTCGGCGCGCAAGTCCAAGGACCGGGCCGGCGTGTCGGAAAGGACGAGAGACATGGGCCGCGATGCTCGCGGCCCAGACTTAGGGCCGCCTTAGCCGCGGCACCTTCCAACCTGGGGGCGCCAACTCCATCACGCGCCCCGAACGCTGTGCTATGGTCGCGCCGGCACGCCGCGGGGCTCAGCCCACGGCGTGCGGTCCGGTCTCGGCGTACGAAGGAAAGTCGGTCACACAAGAACCGGCACGGGAGGCGGCGCCTGTCGCAACTCATGGAAACTCCGATGTCGAAAACTTTGGCCCAACTGAAAAAAGAGATTGCCAACCTCACGCGTGAAGCCGAGAAGCTGCAACGCAAGGAAATCGAAGGCGTCGTCGTCCGCATCAAGGAAGCGATCGAAGCCTACGGGCTCACCGCCGCCGACCTGGGCCTCGGCGGCGCGAAGCGCGGCCCGAAGGCAGCCGGCAAGAAGGTCGCCGCGAAGCGCGGCCGCAAGAAGGCGGATGGCGCGGTCAAGTTCCGCGATGAAAACGGCAATGTGTGGGGCGGTCGCGGCCCGCGCCCGAAGTGGCTGCGCGATGCGCTCGCGGCCGGCAAGCAGCTCACGGATTTCGCAGCCTGAGCTAGCAGCCCCTCGGTCGACGGGTACCTCGACCGATCCCCCAAGGGAATGCGGACCGGCCTGGAGCGACCCGGCGCCCGGCCCGCTTCCGCCGCCACTGCGGGTAATCCCTCTGGCGTCGATCTCCCGGTGATCTTCAAATAGCAAACGTTCGCGCAAACGTTTGCGTACGGGATGGACCGCCGCAACCAGAACGTGGTGCGAACGCAGTACCGTCCGGGTGTTGATCGTCCCGCCGCCCGGGCAACAATCCACGCTTCGAGGAGACACACGAACATGACGATCGCATTCAACAGCCGCCAGCGCCGCGGCATCGTGGCGGCCGCAGCCGCGCTGGCCGCCGGCTTCTTCCTGACCGCCGCCCACGCCGACGACGCCAAGCCGCGTGTCGGCCTGGTGATGAAATCGCTGGCCAACGAGTTCTTCAAGAACATGACCGAAGGCGCGCTGGCCCACGAGAAGAAGCGCGGCGACTTCACGCTGAAGGCGGTCGGCATGCAGTCCGAAACCGACTTCGACACGCAGACCGCGGCGGTCGAGAACTTCGTGACGCAGAAGTACGACGTGATCGTGATCGCGCCGGCCGATTCGCGTGCGATGGTCGCGCCGATCGCGAAGGCGCTGAAGGCCGGCATCACCGTCGTCAACTTCGACGTCGCGCTCGACCCGGCGGCGATGAAGAAGGCCGGCCTCGACCTGGCCTTCGTCGGCCCCGACAACCGCGCCGGCGCGAAGCTGGCCGGCGACGAACTGGCCAAGGCGATCGGCCCGGGCGCCAAGATCGTCATCATCGAAGGCAACCCCGGTGCCGACAACGCGCTGCAGCGCAAGCTCGGTTTCGAGGATGCGGCCAAGGCCGGCAAGCTGAACATCGTCGCGTCGCAGACGGCGCACTGGGAGACCGAGGAAGCCAACGCGGTCTTCACGAACATCCTGACGGCCAACCCCGACATCAAGGGCGTGATGGTGGCCAACGACTCGATGGCGCTCGGCGTCTCCAAGGCGCTCGATGCCGCCGGCAAGTCCGGGCAGATCAAGGTGGTCGGCTTCGACAACATCCCGGCCATCCGCCCGCTGATCAAGCAGGGCAAGGTGCTGGCGACGGTCGACCAGTTCGGCACCGACATGGCGGCCAACGCGATCGACTACGGCATCAAGTCGCGCAAGGACAAGCAGCCGCTGAAGGGCTGGGTCAAGACGCCGATCGAGCTGGTCACGGCCAAGAACCTGAAGTAAGCCGCGCAGCCCCCGGAGCCCGCGCGTGGACCACGACAACAACACACCCGCCACCGTCGCCCTCGAGCTGCAGGGGCTGACGCGCCGGCATCCCGGCGTGACGGCGCTCGACAGCGTCGACCTGACGCTGATGCGCGGCGAGGTGCACGCGCTGGCCGGCGAGAACGGCGCCGGCAAGTCCAGCCTGATCAAGATCCTGTGCGGCGCCGACCGCCCCGACGCCGGCCGCATGCGGCTGTTCGGCGAGGCCTACGCGCCGCAGACGCCGCTGGCCGCGATGCGCGCCGGCATCCGCGTCGTGCACCAGGAGCTGCACATGCTGGGCGAGTTGTCGGTCGCCGAGAACCTGCTGTTCGAGCGGTTGCCGCGCACCCGGCTCGGGCTGCTCGACCGTGCCGCGATGGACCGCCGGGCGCGCGAGCTGCTGGCGCTGGTCGGGCTCGACGAGCTGTCGCCGGCGACGCGTGTCGGCACGCTGGGCATGGCGCAGCAGCAGCTGCTGGAGATCGCGAAGGCGCTGTCGAACCAGCGCGGTGGCGCGGCACGCATCGTCATCATGGACGAGCCGACCGCGACGCTGACCCCGCGCGAGACCGACCGCCTGCTCGCGATCATCCGCAAGCTGCGCGACGACGGCGTCACGGTGGTGTTCGTGTCGCACCACCTGCAGGAGCTGTTCGAGGTCTGTGACCGCGTCACGGTGCTGCGCAACGGCCGGCACGTGGCCACGCAGCCGATGGCCGGCACCTCGACCGGCGAGTTGGTGCGGCTGATGGTCGGGCGCGAGCTGGTCGAACGACCGGCCCGCGTGGCGCCGGCGCTCGATGCGGCGCGCCCGGCCGCGCTGCGCGTCGAAGGCCTGCGCCATGCCGGCCGGCGCGAGGCACCGCCGATCGATTTCAGCCTGCGCTATGGCGAGATCGTCGGGCTGGCCGGCCTGGTCGGCTCCGGCCGCACCGAGACGCTGCGCGCGATCTTCGGTGCCGACCGGGCCGCCGCCGGCCGCATCCTGCGCGACGAGCAGCCGGTGCGCATCGCCAGCCCGCGCGATGCGCTGGCGCACGGCATCTGCCTGGTCACCGAGAACCGCAAGGAAGAAGGCCTGGTGCTCGACATGCCGATCCGCGCCAACCTGAGCCTGGCACGCCTGGGCGCGGTGTCGCGCGGCGGGCTGCTGAGCGCCGAGGCCGAGAACGCGGCCGCGCGCCGCATGGCCGGCGAGCTGCAGATCCGGCTCGCGTCGATCGCGCAGCCGGTGCGCCAGCTGTCCGGCGGCAACCAGCAGAAGGTGGTGCTCGGCAAGTGGCTGCTGCGCGACCCGAAGGTGCTGCTGCTCGACGAGCCGACGCGCGGTGTCGACGTCGGCGCGAAGGCCGAGATCCACGCGCTGCTCGAACGCATGGCGGCGCAGGGCATGGCGGTGCTGGTGGTGTCGTCCGACCTGCGCGAGCTGATCGGGCTGTGCGACCGCATGCTGGTGATGAGCCGCGGCGTGCTGGTCGGCGAGCTGCCGCGCGCGCAGTTCGATGAAGAGGCCATCCTCGCGATGGCGTACCGCGAATACCTGGTTCGGCCGCAGGAAGCGGCTTGAGCGACACAACCGGCACAGGCCTGGATGCAATGCAAGCGATGAACCTGACTTCTTCTTCGACCCCTGCCGCCGCCTCGATGGGCGACCGCGCCGCGCTGGTGCTGCGCGAGGCCGGCATCGGGCTGGCGCTGCTGGTGCTGCTGGGCGTGTTCGCGCTGCTGTCGCCGATCTTCCTGACCGCCGGCAACATCACCAACATCTTCACGCAGATCTCGATCAACGTGATCCTCGCGGTCGGCATGACCTTCGTGATCCTGATCGGCGGCATCGACCTGTCGGTCGGTTCGGTGATGGCGTTCTGCGCGGTGGTCGCTGGCACGGTGCTGAAGCTCGACGGGCTCGACCCGGCGCTGGCGATCGCGCTGGCGCTGGCGGCCAGCATCGCGGTCGGCGCGGTGTGCGGGCTGGTCAACGGCGCGGTGTCGGCCTGGTGGTCCATCCCGTCGTTCATCGTCACGCTGGGCATGCTGAACATCGCCCGCGGCGCGGCGCTGCAATGGACGCAGGCGCGCTCCATCTACGAATTCCCCGATGCCTTCAACAACTTCGGCAGCGCCACGCTGCTGGGCGTGCCGGCGATCTTCCTGGTGGCGCTCGCGCTGGTGCTGGCCGGCTGGTTCGTGCTGAACCGAACCGTGTTCGGCCGGCTGGTCTACGCGATCGGCAACAACGAAGAGGCGGTGCGGCTGGCCGGCCACAGCGTGCGCTTCTACAAGATCGCGGCCTTCGTGATCTGCGGCGCGGCGGTCGGCGTCGGCGCGGTGATCTACATGACGCGGCTGACGATCGCGAGCCCGATCTCGGGCATCGGCTTCGAGCTGAACGCGATCGCCGCGGTGATCATCGGCGGCACCAGCCTGTCGGGCGGGCGCGGCTCGATCATCGGCACGCTGCTCGGCGCGTGCATCATCGGGGTCCTGGCCAACGGCCTGATCCTGATCGGCATGAGCGACTTCCTTCGGCAGATGGTCACCGGTTTCGTCATCATCCTCGCGGTGGTGCTGGACGTGCTGCGCGCACGCCTGGCGCAGCGTGCAGCGCGATGAACGGCGGCGAACGCAGCGGCAGCAGCCCGGGTCGCGAGCCCCGCACGCCGGCCCGCGCGCCGGCGCGCATCAGCACGATCAAGGACGTCGCGCTGCAGGCCCAGGTGTCGGTGACGACGGTGTCGCACGTGGTCAACGGCACGCGCTTCGTCAGCGAGGCTGCGCGCCAGCGGGTGCAGCAGGCCATCGAGGAGCTGCGCTACGTGCCGAGCGCGCTGGCGCGCAGCCTGAAGAGCAACCGGACGCACACCGTCGGGATGATGATCCCGAACAGCTCGAACCCGTATTTCGCCGAGATCATCCGCGGCATCGAGGACACCTGCTACGAGGCCGGCTTCAACGTGATCCTGTGCAATTCCGACGACGACCCGCTGAAGCAGAGCACCTATGTGCGCCTGCTCAGCGAGAAGCAGGTCGACGGGCTGATCGTGATGTCGTCCGGCGCCGACGGCGAGCTGCTCGACACGCTGCGCGACGCCAACATGCCGCAGGTGGTGGTCGACCGCGAGATCGACGACCTGGAGGCCGACCTGGTCGAGGTCAACCACGAGGCGGGCGGCGTGATCGCGACGCAGCACCTGCTGTCGCTCGGGCACCGCCGCATCGCCTGCATCGCCGGGCCGCAGACGCTGTCGTCGGCGCGCCAGCGCGTGCTCGGCTACCACCGCGCGCTGCGCGAGGCCGGCCTGTCGGTCGACGACCGGCTGCTGCGCAGCGCCGATTTCACCAGCGCCGGCGGCCATGCCGCGATGGCGTCGCTGCTCGACGCAGGCGCGCAGCCGACCGCGGTGTTCGTCTCGAACGACCTGATGGCGATCGGCGCGATCTGCGCGGCCGCGTCGCACGGCCTGCGCATTCCGCAGGACCTGTCAGTGATCGGCTTCGACGACATCGCGCTGTCGGCCTACAGCAACCCGCCGCTGACGACGGTCGCGCAGCCGAAGCACCGCACCGGCGAGCTGGCGGCGCAGCTGCTGATGCAGCGCATCGCCGACCGCGGGCGGGCGCTGCAGCGCGAGATCCTGCAGCCGTCGCTGACGGTGCGGCAGTCGACCGGGCCGGTGGCGTCATGACGGGACACATCGTCGTGCTTGGCAGCGTCAATGCCGATCTTGTGTTGCGCTGCGAACGCTTGCCCGGCCCGGGCGAAACGGTGCATGGGCGTGAATTCAAGGTGCTGCCCGGCGGCAAGGGCGCGAACCAGGCGGTGGCCGCGGCGCGCCTTGGCGCAGCCGTCAGCTTCATCGGCTGCGTCGGTGCCGACGACCACGGGCGCGAGGCGCGGCGCCGGCTGGCGGCCGAAGGCATAGCGCTCGCGCACCTGGCCGACGTGGGAGAGCCGACCGGTGTCGCGATGATCCTGGTCGACGACCGCGGGCAGAACAGCATCGCGTTGTCGGCCGGCGCGAACGCGGCGCTCGGCGTGGCGCAGGTCGATGCGGCGGCGGCGCTGATCGGGTCGGCGGCGCTGCTGGTGTGCCAGCTCGAATCGCCGCTCGCGGCGGTGGCGCGGGCGATTGCCATCGCCCATGCGGCCGGCGTGCCGGTGCTGCTGAACCCGGCGCCGGCACAGGCCTTGCCGGCGGCGCTGCTGCGGCAGGTCGACATCCTGGTGCCGAACGAGAGCGAGGCGGCGGTGCTGCTCGGCGCGGCGCTCGCGCCGGCCGAGGCGGCGGCGCGGCTGCGCGAGCGCGGGCCGTCGACGGTGATCATCACGCTGGGCGCCGAGGGCGTGCAGTGCGCCGACGAGCGCGTCAATGTGCACGCACCGGCGCCGCGCACGCAGGCGGTCGACACCACCGGCGCCGGCGACACCTTCATCGGCGCGTTCGCGGCCGCGCGCTGCGCCGGCGCGCCGCTGCATGCGGCCATCGCGCATGCGCAGCAGGCGGCGGCGTTCAGCGTCGCGCGGCCCGGCACGATCGACGCGATGCCGTACGCGCGCGACCTGCAATCGGCGCTGTCCTCCTCGTGAAGAAGACCGCGCTGCTGCACGCCGGCCTGTCGCAGCTGGTGGCGGGGCTGGGCCATGGCGACCTGGTCGTGATCGCCGATGCCGGGTTGCCGGTGCCGGCGGGCACGCCGTGCATCGACCTCGCGCTGACGCGCGGCGTGCCGTCGTTCGACCAGGTGCTGCAGGCGCTGCTCAGCGAGATGCAGGTGGAGCGCGCGGTGCTGGCCGAAGAGGCGCTGCAGCGCAGCCCCGGCTTCGTCGACAAGGTCGGCGAGCGCCTTCCGGGCGTGCCGGTCGAGCGGCTGTCGCACGACGAACTGAAGCGGCGCAGCGCCACGGCGCGCGCGATCGTGCGCACCGGCGAGTTCACGCCGTACGCGAACCTGCTGCTGTACGCGGGCGTCGTGTTCTGACAAGCCGGCCGCGATACAGTCGCGCCCCATGGACATCGCCGCCGAACTGTCGAACCTGCACCAGCCGCTGCTGCGTTTCGCGCAACTGCAGCTGCGCCACGACAGCCTGGCCGAAGACGTGGTGTCCGAAACGCTGCTGGCGATCCTCGAGACGCCGGAGCGCTTCGAAGGCCGCAGCTCGTTGAAGACCTACGCGACCGGCATCCTGAAGTTCAAGATCATCGACGTGCTGCGCCGGCGCGGCCGCGAAATCCACGTGGAGCCGCTGGCCGAACAGAGCGTCGACGACGCGCTCGATGCGCTGTTCGCGGCCGACGGCCACTGGCGCGAGGCGCCACCAGCCTGGCAGCACCCGGAGCGGGCGCTGGAGCAGGCGCAGTTCTTCGACACGCTGCAGCTGTGCATCGACAACCTGCCGCCGAAGCTCGCGCGCATCTTCATGATGCGCGAATGGCTCGAGCTGGAGATCGACGGCATCTGCGGCGAGCTGCAGATCACCAGCAACAACTGCAGCGTGATGCTGTACCGCGCCCGCATGCAGCTGCGCGAATGCCTGCAACTGCGCTGGTTCAAGGATCAAGCATGAACGAGCCGGCCGAAGACGACGACATCGACTGCCGCGCGGCGTCCCGGCTGCTGAGCGCGGCGCAGGACGCGCCGCTGCCGCCGGACGACGAGCGGCGGCTGGTCCTCCACCTGGGCATCTGCAGCATGTGTCGCCACGTGCAGGGCCAACTGGGCGTGCTGCGCGACGCCGTCCGCCAGATCGGCAAGTCGTAGCGCGGATGCCAATCCGGGGATCGTGACCGTGGAACCCGGACGGCTATCCGGCACTGCGAAGATCACGCGAACATCACATTTCGGAACGGGTGCATCCAACGGGTAAGTGGGTCGGGTTCCCTTCGACGAACCGCAGCGCCAAGGCTTTGGCGTTGCCCACACCACTCGAAGGAAACAACATGCACCACGCCAGGAACCATTCAAGCCACCGCGTCTCGCTGCTCGCCGCCGCGCTCGCCGCCACGCTGCTCGTTGCCGCCTGCGGTGGCGGCGACGACGATGCGCCGGCCCCGGCCCCGCAGCCCGTGCTGTCGAACCAGCTCTACACCGAAACCAACGAGACGGCCAACGCCGTCGTGCACTTCACCCGACGGGCCGACGGCACGCTGCTGCGCGGCGAGACCACGCCGACCGGCGGCGCCGGCACCAATGCGGTCAATGCCGCCGGCAACACCGTGCCCGATTCGCTGGTCAGCCAGCACAGCATCATCGCGAGCCCCGACGGCTCGCTGGTGTTCGTCGTCAACGGCGGCGACGATTCGATCTCGGTGATGTCGGTCAACCCCGTCACCGGCGCGCTGACGCTGAAGAAGCGCAGCACGACGGCGGCCGGCCACATCCCGAACAGCCTCGCGCTGAACCACGGCGTGCTGTACGCCACCTTCATCGGCGGTGCGTCGCAGCTGGCCGCCTTCAAGGTCGAGGCGGATGGCGGGCTGACCCAGCTCGGCAGCTACGACCTGCTCGCCCTCGGCGGCCTCACGAGCGCTGCGCCGACGCAGGTCATCGTGTCGCCGGACGGCGGCTTCGCGGTCGTCAGCGCCGGCACCGGCAGCAACGCGATCCTGTCATTCCCGATCGCGGCCGACGGCACGCTCGGCACCCCGGTCACGTCGGCCGGCGTGCTGGCCACGCCGTTCGCCGGTGCCTTCGTGCCGGGCGCCGCGTCGCCGGTCTACCTGTCGACCGGCATCTCGACGCAATCGCTGAACGCGTTCTCGTTCTCGGCGACCGGCGCGCTCGCGGCGCTGGGCCAGGCCAGCGCGCCGGGCACCGCGGCGCCGTGCTGGCTGGTCGTCACGCCGGACGGCAAGACGGCGTTCGTCGGCAACGGCTCGGGGTCGATCTCGTCGTATGCGATCAGCGGCGACACGCTGACGCTGCTCGACGCCACCGCGGCGCTCGAACCGTCGGTACAAGCCGGCATCAACAGCGTCGCGGCCGATTCGTGGATCAGCCCGGATGGCAAGTTCCTGTACACCGCGTACCTCGGCGACGACAAGGTCGTCGCTTACGCGATCGGGCTGAACGGCTCGCTGGCGAAGCTGGGCGAATCGGTGATCGGCACCGCGACGCACCTGAGCCTTCAGGGCCTCGTCGGGATCTGATCGAACAGCGCCCGCAGCGGCACTGCGTCGGCCATCGCGCGGTGCCCGGCGTCGCCCGGGTGCAGGTGGTCGCCGGAGTCGAAGGCCGGCTGCAGGCGCGACGGTTGCGACGGGTCGCGCAGCAGCGCGTCGAAGTCGAGCACCGCATCGAACTCGCCGCTGTCGCGGATCCACGCATTGAGTTGCCCGCGCAGCGCGTCCTTGGTCGGCTGGAAATAGTCGGCGAGCGGCGTGCCGGCGAGGGCGCCTTCGAACGGCGTCAGCGTCGCGCCGAGAACGCGCACGCCGCGCCGGTGCGCGCGGGCGATCAGCTGGCGATGGCCGGCGATCAGCTCGGCGAGCTCGGGCGGCCGGCGCTGCGGGTCGAAGGCCGTGCGGGGCCAGCTGATGTCGTTGATGCCGATCAGCACGATCACGCTGCGCACGCCGGGCTGCATCAGCACGTCACGGTCGAAGCGGGCGAGCGCGCTCGGCCCCATGCCGTCGCTCAGCAGGCGGCCGCCCGAGATGCCGGCGTTCAGCACCGCGACGCGCTGCGGCGCGAGCCGGGCCGCGAGGAAATCCGGCCAGCGCGTGTCGGCATCCATCGTCGCGCCGTTGCCGTCGGTGATCGAATCGCCGATCACGACGACGCTGCCGTTCGGCGCGTCGGCCTCGACCGCGATGCCGCTCAGGAACAGCCGCGCGCTGAGCCCCGGCGTGGGCGGCAGCCGTGCGGCCGTCACCTGGTTGCCGGGCGCGAGCGACGCGGCCTGCCGGCCATCCCAGTGGAAGGTGCGGGTCGGCGTCGGGCCGGGCAGGTAGAGGCTGACGGCCAGGGGCGCGAGCGCGGCCACCTTCAGGTCCACCGGGTCGCTTTGAACGGAAGCGCCCGGCGGCACGACGATGCCGGCCTGTCCGCCGAAGCGGACCACGCGACCGCGCCCGGGGGCCGCTGCCGGTGCCACCTGCGCGGCACCGATCACCAGCGGCTCGCGGCCGTACTCGTTCGACAGCTGCAGCCGCACGCGGCGCCCGCCGAGGCTCAGCCGCACGACCTGGCGCAGCGTCTGGTGGTCGAGCAACGGCGGCGTGCCGGTCGGCAGCGCGAACTCCGCGCCCCAGCGGGCCTCGGGGCTGGCGGTCCAGCTCGGGATCCACGCGGGCTCGGCGCGCGAGGGCATCGCGGCCAGGCAGGCGAGGGCGGACACGGTCGCGGCGAGGCCGCGCCGCAGCGTGCGGCGTGCTGTCATGGGGTCTCCCGGGTCAGGCGTTGGCGGAGGAAGCGATCGGGGCGGGCGTGCGGTCCAGCGCCATCGCGAGCGCGGCGATGGCGAGGCCGGCCAGCGGCAGCAGCGCGGCAACCCACGCGAGCGAGCCCAAGCCCGGCCCGTTCGCGATCACCGCGCCGCCGAGCCACGCGCCGAGCGCGTTGCCGAGGTTGAAGGCGGCGATGTTGAAGCTCGATGCCAGGCTCTGCCCGGCGCCCTGGGCCTTGTCGAGCACCCACATCTGCAGCGGCGCGACGGTCGCGAACGATGCGGCGCCGAGCAGCCCGACGAACAGCACCGCGGCCACCCGGCTGTGCAAGGCCCAGCCGGTCAGCGCGAGCACCACCGCGAGCACCGCCAGCGAGCCGAGCACGGTGCGGGCGAGGTGCCTGTCGGCCAGCTTGCCGCCGGCCAGGTTGCCGATCACCAGGCCGCCGCCGAACACCAGCAGGATCGGCGACACCGCCGCGGCGCTGAAGCCGCTGACCTGCGTCAGCAGCGGCGCGATGTAGGTGAACAGCGCGAACAGTCCCGCGAAACCGAGCACCGTGGTCGCGAAACCGAGCAGCACCGGGCGGCGCAGCAGCGCGTCGAGGTCGGCCCGCAGCGAGCTGCCTTCGCGGCTGGCGGGCTGCGCCGGCACGAACAGCGCGAGTGCCGCCATCGCCAGCAACCCGACCGCGCCGACGGCCCAGAAGGTGGCCCGCCAGCCGACCTGCTGGCCCAGCCAGGTGCCGAACGGCACGCCGAGGATGTTGGCGACGGTCAGCCCGGTGAACATGATCGCGATCGCCGACGCGCGCTGCTGCGGTGGCACCAGCCCGGTTGCGACGACCGAGCCGACGCCGAAGAAGCTGCCGTGGGCCAGCGCCGTCAGCACGCGCGCGGCCATCAGCAGCTCGTAGCTCGGTGCCAGCGCGCAGCTCAGGTTGCCGAGCGTGAAGATCGCCATCAGCGCCAGCAGCAGCGTCTTGCGCGGCCAGTGCTGGGTCAGCGCGGTCAGCAGCGGGGCGCCGACCACCACGCCGAGCGCATAGCCGGAGATCAGCAGCCCGGCGGCCGACACCGACACGCCCAGGTCGGTGCCGACGTCGAGCAGCAAGCCCATGATCACGAATTCGGTGACGCCGATGCCGAAGGCGCCGACGGTCAGCGCATACAGCGCCAGTCTGGTGTTCTTCATGTTGTGAATTCAAATGCCATCGAGTGGGGAATGATGAGTTCGAACCCCTTCTTGGACTAGACTGCCCCGCGGAAAAACACTTGTGAGCCCAGTTCAACATGGCACGGCTGGAGGTGAACCGTTCGGGCGAGATGGAGGTGTTCGTGCGGGTCGTCGAGCTGGGCGGCTTCTCGGCCGCGGCGCGGGCGTTCCGGATGACGCCGTCGGCGGTCAGCAAGCTGGTCGGCCGGCTGGAAGCGCGGCTGGCGGTGCGGCTGCTCAACCGCTCGACGCGGCAGGTGCAGTTGACGCCCGAGGGCTGCGTGTTCTACGAGCGGGCCGTGCGCGTGCTGGCCGACCTGGACGAAGCCGAGCGCGGCGCGGCCACCAACGATGCGCCGCGCGGGCGGCTCAGCGTGAACGTCAACGTGCCGTTCGGCGAGCATTTCCTGCTGCCGCTGGTGCCGGCCTTCCTCGCGCTGCACCCCGAGGTCACGCTCGACCTGGTGCTGACCGACGAGGTGATCGACCTGCTCGAACGCCGCACCGATGTCGCGGTGCGGGCCGGGCCGCTGAAGAGCTCGCAGCTGCTGGCTCGCAAGCTGGGCGAGACGCGCAAGCTGATCGTCGGCTCGCCGGCCTACCTGCAGCAGCGCGGCACGCCGATGGTGCCGGCCGACCTGGCCTCGCACAACCGCCTGGGTTTCACCTACGCCAGGGCGCTGGAAGGCTGGCCGCTGCTGCAGGACGGGCAGGTCGTGCCGGTGCCCCTGAACGGCAACGCGCAGGTGAGCGACGGCGAATCGCTGCGCCGGCTCGCGGTGGCGGGGCTCGGGCTGGCGCGGCTGGCGGCCTTCCAGGTGCGCGACGACCTGGCCGCCGGGCGGCTGGTGGCGGTGCTGGAAACGTTCAACCCCGGCGATGTCGAAGAAGTGCACGCGGTGTTCGTCGGCCAAGGCGGGCACCTGCCTTCGCGGGTGCGGGCGCTGCTGGATTTCCTGGTGGAGAACGTGCGGATCGGCTGACCCGCGCGGCGCCGGGGGCGCCCGGTCGGCCCGGGCCAGGGTGCCTAGAATGCCCAGCCTGTCCGGGTGCTCCCTGTTCTCCCCCGGCGCACGAGAGGAAGGCCGTCATGCAGCAACTTTCCGGCATCTGGGTTCCCGTCGTCACGCCGTTCGCGGCCGACGGTCGGGTCGACCATGAACGGCTCGCGGCGCTGGTCGCCGGCCTGGTGGCCGACGGCATCCATGGCCTGGTGGCCTGCGGCACGACCGGCGAAGCGGCCACGCTCGACGAGGCCGAGCAGGCCGCGGTGCTGCGCACCGTGCTGCAGGCCGCCGGCGGGCGCAAGGTGCTGATGGGCGTCAGCGGCATCGCGCCGCGCGAGGTGGCCGCCGCCTGCCGGCGCTTCGGCGAGCAGCCGGTCGCGGGCTTCCTGGTGCCGCCGCCGTCGTATGTGCGGCCGTCGCAGCAGGGCATCGTCGAGTTCTACCGCGAGGTCGCGGCCGCCGCGCCGAGCGCGATCGTGGTCTACGACATCCCGTACCGCACCGGCACCGAGATGAGCTTGGCGACACTGCGCAGCATTGCCGCGATCCCCGGCGTGCGCGGGCTGAAGGACTGCGGCGGCGACCCGCGCAAGACGCAGGCGCTGATCGCCGACGGCCGGCTCGCGGTGCTGTCCGGCGAAGACCACAACATCTTCACGACGCTGTGCCAGGGCGGGCAGGGCGCCATCGCGGCCAGCGCGCACCTGCACCCGCGGCGCTTCGTCGAGATGTACGACGCGGTGCAGGCGGGCGACCTGCCGCGCGCCCGCCGGCTGCACCATGCGCTGGCGCCGATGGTGGCCGCGCTGTTCGCCGAGCCGAACCCGGGCCCGCTGAAGGCGCAGCTCGCGGCACTGGACCAGGTCGGCCCGGCGCTGCGCGCGCCGATGACCGCGGCCAGCGCGCCGGTGGCCGCGGCGTTGCGGGAGGCCTGGCAGCAGGCCGGGGTCAGCCTGCCGGGCTGATCGACTTCAGCGCCTGCCGGCAGGCGGCGTCGCGCTCGGGCTGCGGCCTGGCCTTCAGTTCCTCGAACGCGAGGTCGCCGTTCAGGCGGCCCTGCATGAACAGCTTCAGGATGTTGATGTCCAGCTTGGCCAGCAGGTCCTGGCGGCCGCGCGCCTCGGCCTCGAAACGGTCCTTGTAGGCGTCGAGCGCGGCATCGCTCGCGCCGCAATGCTGCGCCAGCTGGTAGCGCTGGCCGGACTGCAGCCCGCCTTCGACGACCTCGTCCTTCGACGCGACGGGTTGCGCGATGGCGGCGCAGGAGAACCACAGCAGGCAGGCGATCGGCACGAGGCGCATGGGACGGGTCGGAGTTGCAAGGTCCACGAGGTTAACCGAGCCGCCGCCGGCCGCGGGGGGCGCAGCCTGCGGTCCGACCGTAACGCGCGTCACCGGCTGTTGCTTTCGACGCTAGCATCCGGCGATGGTCGACGCGTCATTGAGGTTCCTGGAGCGGGGCGGTGAGATGGGCGAGCGCATGCGCGCGTTCGACTGGGGGCGCACGCCGCTCGGCGACCCGCGCGGCTGGCCGCAGAGCCTGAAGACCATCGTGCGGGTGATGCTCGACTCGCGCTTCGCGATGTGGATGGCCTGGGGCAGCGAGGCCACGTTCTTCTGCAACGATGCCTACCTGCCCACCGTCGGCATCAAGCGCGACTGGGTGCTCGGCGCGCGGGCCGACGTGGTCTGGGCCGAGATCTGGCACGACATCGGCCCGCGCATCGGCCAGGTGCTGAGCACCGGCAGCGCCACCTGGGACGAAGGCCTGCAGCTGTTCCTGGAACGCAGCGGCTACCTCGAGGAAACCTTCCACACCTTCTCGTACAGCCCGGTCTACGACGATGCCGGCGGCGTGGCCGGCATGCTGTGCGTGGTGGTCGAAGACACCGGGCGCGCGATCGGCGAGCGCCGGCTGCGCCTGCTGCGCGAGCTGGCCGCGCTGCCGATCCGCGAACTGCCGACGCTCGCGGCCGCCGCGGCGCAGCTCGTCTCGACGCTCGGCAACAGCCCGCAAGACCTGCCGTTCGCTGCGCTGTACCTGCCCGATGCGGCCGATGGCCGCGGTCCGGAACTGGCGCGCGTGACGCAGACGGCCAACGTGCCGCCCGACGCGCTGCCGCGCCGGCTGGCGCGCGAGGCGACAGCGCCGCTGCCGGTTCGCCAGGCCGAGCTCAGCGGGCTGCCGCAGCTGGCCGACGGCATCGCGGCGCACTTCGGCGAGATCCGCGGGGCCTGGACCGAGCCGGTGCAGCAGGCGGTCGTGCTGCCGCTGGTGGTGGCCGGGCAGGCGCCGAACGTCGGCGCGCTGGTGGTCGGCATCAGCCCGCGCCGGCGGCTCGACGACGACTACCGCAGCTTCCTGTCGCTGGTCGCCTCGCAGGTCGCGTCGCGGCTCGGCGAGGTGCGCGCGCGCCTGGAGGAGCGCCAGAAGGCCGAGGCGCTGGCCGAGCTCGACCGCGCGAAGAACCTGTTCTTCAGCAACGTGAGCCACGAACTGCGCACGCCGCTGACGCTGATGCTCGGGCCGCTGCAGGATGCGCTGCTGCGCCCGGACCTGCCCCCCGAGTTGGCCGAGGCGCTGCGGCTCGCGCACCGCAACGGCGAGCGGCTGCGCAAGCTCGTCAACTCGCTGCTGGAGTTCTCGCGCATCGAGGCCGGGCGCGTCGAGGCCAGCTACCAGCCCACCGACCTGGCGGCGCTGACGCGCGATTTCGCGTCGGCCTTCCGCTCGGCGATCGAGAACGCCGGGCTGCGCTTCGTCGTCGACTGCGAGGCGCCCGCGAACGAGGTGTTCGTCGATGTCGACATGTGGGAGAAGGTGGTCCTGAACCTGCTGTCGAACGCCTTCAAGTTCACCTTCGACGGCGAGATCGCGCTGTCGCTGCGCACCGAGGCCGGCGAGGCCGTGCTGGAGGTGCGCGACACCGGCATCGGCATGGACGACGACGCGCTCGCCCATGTGTTCGACCGCTTCCACCGCGTCGCCGGGGCGCGTTCGCGCTCGCACGAGGGCACCGGCATCGGGCTCGCGCTGGTGAAGGAGCTGGTGCGCCTGCACGGCGGCAGCGTCACCGTGACCAGCGCGCCGGGGCGCGGCAGCTGCTTCACGGTGCGCCTGCCGCTGGGCGCGGCGCACCTGCCGGCGCACCGCGTGGGCGTCGCGCCGGCGGCGGTGGGCGCGTCGGCGGCACTGGACGCGTTCGTCGAGGACGCATTGCGGGCCGGCCATGCGCCGCCGGTGGCGCAGCGCCCGGAGCGGGCCGCCGATGGATCGCGCGCGACCGTGCTGGTCGTCGACGACAACGCCGACATGCGCAGCTACATCGCCGGGGTGCTGGGCGCGCGCTGGAACGTCGAAGGGGCGGCCGACGGCCTGCAGGCGCTGGACGCGATCGCGCGCCGCCGGCCCGACGTGGTCGTGACCGACGTGATGATGCCGGCGCTCGACGGTTTCGGCCTGCTCGAGCGCATCCGCGGCCACGACACGCTGCGCACGCTGCCGGTGATCCTGCTGTCGGCACAGGCCGGCGAAGAGGCACGGCTGCACGGGCTGGCCAAGGGGGCCGACGACTACGTCGTGAAGCCGTTCTCGGCACGCGAACTGGCGGCGCGCGTCGAGGTGCTGCTGGTGCGCGAGCAGATGCATGCGCTGCGCGACGCGGCGAACCGCCGGCTGGTCGCGGTGTTCGACAACGCGCCGGTCGCGGTCGCATTGCTCGACGGGCCGCAGCATGTGTTCAGCTATGCGAACGACGAGCAGCGGCGGCTGGTGGGCGACCGTCCGCTGCTCGGCCTGCCGCTGATGCAGGCGCTGCCCGAGCTGCAGGGGCTGGGCCTGCAGGAGGTGCTCGCCCGCGTGATGCGCACCGGCGAACCGCATTTCGAGAAGGCCTTCGAGGTGCGGATGCCCGGCCCGCGCTTCTTCGACTTCGTCTACCAGCCGCTGACCGAGCCGGACGCTGCCGAGCCGGTCAAGATCGCGGTCGTCGCCTACGAGGTGACCGAGCAGCTGGGCGCGCGCCAGCAGGCCGAGGACGCGAGCCGCGCGAAGGACGAGTTCCTCGCGATGCTTGGCCATGAGCTGCGCAACCCGCTCGCGCCGATCCTGACCGCGCTGCACCTGATGCGCATCAACTGGCAGGAGGCGGCGGTCAAGGAGCGCGGCATCATCGAGCGCCAGGTGCGGCACATGGTGCGGCTGGTCGACGACCTGCTCGACGTCGCGCGCATCACGCGTGGGCGCGTCGAGCTGCAGCGCGCGCCGCTCGACCTCGGCACGGTGATCGGCCAGGCGGTCGAGACGGTGAGCCCGCTGTTCGAGCAGAAGCGCCAGCGCCTGCAGGTGCAGGTGGCGCAGGACCTGCCGATGCACGGCGATGCGGTGCGGCTGGGGCAGATCGTCGCGAACCTGCTGACCAACGCGACCAAGTTCACCGAGGTCGGCGGGCATGTGACGCTGCAAGCACAGCGTGACGGCGGCGACGCGCTGCTGGTGGTCGAGGACGAAGGCATCGGCATGTCGTCCGACGAGCTGGCGGTGGTGTTCGAGCCCTTCGTGCAGGGCAAGCGGCAGGCGTTGAACCGGCCGCATGGCGGGCTGGGCCTGGGCCTCGCGATCGCGCGCAGCCTGGCGGCGCTGCACGGCGGCACGCTCGGCGCGCAGAGCGACGGGCCCGGGCGCGGCAGCCGGTTCACGCTGCGGCTGCCGCTGCAGGCCGCCGGTGTGCAGGCCGAAGCACCGGCCGCCGCCGTTGCCTGGCGCGTGGCCGCGAACGACAGCGTGCGGCATGTGCTGGTCGTCGACGACAACCAGGACGCGGCGACCACGATGGCCACCTTGCTGGAGGCGCTCGGCCACCGGCCGCTGGTGGCGCACGACGGGCCGTCGGCGCTGCAGCTGCTGGAACAGCATCCGGTCGACATCGCGGTGCTCGACATCGGGTTGCCGGTGATGGACGGCTACGAGCTCGCGCAGCGTATCCGCGCGAGGGCAGGCGGCCGCGCGCTGAAGCTGATCGCGCTGACCGGCTACGGCCAGGCCGACGACCGGCTCAAGTCGGCCGCGCACGGCTTCGACGAGCACCTGGTGAAGCCGGTCGACATGGACACGCTGCTGCAGCTGCTGCGCTGAGCCGGCGTTTCGGGCGAACGACGGCTCAGACGCCCCACGACAGCCACAGCGCCAGCGTGCGCACCTCGCGGTACGCGAACGGCGTGTTGGCCGGGCGGAAGTCGGGCAGGCTGTCGTGGTTCAACTGCTTGATCGCGACGCCCAGCTCGACGGCGTCCGGCAGGCGGTGGCGCCACGCCAGGTCGAGCACGCCGCGTCCGGGCGAGAAGCCGAAGTCGAGGTTCGACCGCGCGCGCAGGCCGAGTTCGACCGACTGTCTTTCGTCGATCTCGTACAGCGCCCGCGCCTTCAACGTGTTGCGCGGCGTCGCACCGAAGTAGCCCGCCTCGGTGGCCAGCGGCGAGCTGCGGTTGCCGGCGATGTCGAAGCGGGCCCGTATCGCGGCGAACGACGCATCGACCCTGCAGCGCGGCGCCGCCTGCCAGTGCAGGTCGGCCTCGGCGCCGTGCACCCGCAGCCGGGTGTCCAGCGGCGGCACGGGCGGTCCCGGCGGAGCCGGCTGCCCCGGTCCGGCGGAGTTCGACACCTGCAGCGAGGCGAAGCGCTGTTCGAACAGCGCCGCGTTGACCTGCAGGCCCGGCCCGGCCCGCCAGCGCAGCCCGGTCTCGAAAGACGGGATGTCCAGCTTCTGGCCGCCATTGGGCGAGCTGCCGGAGCGCGACAGGCCGGCCCACAGCGACAGCTCCGGTGTCGCCGCCCAGCGCAGCCGCAGCGTCGCGGCGTAGATGTTGTCGACGTCCGCGCTGGTGAACTCGCGCTGGGCCTGCGCACCGACGATCAGCGCGCCGCGGTCGTCGCCGAAATGCCATTCGTCCTGGGCGTAGACCTGCAGGTCCTGCTCCTCGGTCGTGACGGCTGCGCCACGCGTCGCCGAGGTGCTGTGCACGCTGCCGCCGGCCATCACGTCGTGCGCACCCAGGCGCCAGAAGCGCCGGCCGGACACGTCGTTGTTGCGCCGCGTCGAGCGCCCGCCGCCTTCGGTCAGGACCTTGATGTCCTGCGTGTAGCCGGCCACCTCGACCTGGCCGCCGTCGGCCTGCGGCACGGTCAGCCGGGCACTGGCTTCGCGATGGACGGTGCGCTGCTCGCGGCGCAGCACCGCGCGGCCGACGGTCGCGCTGCTGCCGCCGACGCCGTCGTAGGTGTTGAGGTTGAAGGTCGCTTCGCTGCCGCCGTCGACCGCCAGGCGGGCCGTCGCATCGATCGAGCGTTCGTCGACGTTGTCCCAGTCGTCGCGCCCGGCGAATCGGTCGGTGCCGGGCTGGTGGTTGCCGGCGATCCAGAACGAGTTGCTCCAGCCCGAGGGCGTGCGCGTTCCCCATTGGGCCGCCGCGGCCTGCCGCCCCTTGCTGTCGACGTCGACCGCGCCGGTGTTGCTGTCGCCGGTGCTGCGGGTGACGATGTTGATCACGCAGTTGGCGGCGCTCGATCCCCACAGCGTGTTGCCCGCGCCGCGCTGGACCTCGATGCGTTGCACATGCTCGATCGGCATGTTCAGGAAGGCCCAGGGCGGGCCGCCGCCGGCGCTCTCCTGCGGGCGGCCGTCGCGCATGATCAGCGTGTTGTGCGCGATCAGCGAGCTGCCGTCGCCGCGCGTGGCCACGCTGGTGGTGCGGCCGTTGAAGGCCGAGACCGACACGCCCGGCATCCAGTCCAGCGCGTCGAGCACGGTGCGCGCGCCGCCACGGCGCAGGTCGTCGCCGGAAAAGACGCTGGTGGCGATGGCCAGGTCCTGCTCGGGCTGGACCCGGCGCCCGAGCGTCGTGAGTTGCACGTCCATCAAGGCTTCGAGCGGTTGATCGAGCAGCGCCTCGGCGCGCAGGCCGTCGCTGCAGGCCAGCGCCGCGAGCAGTGCGACGGCGCTTCGGGAGAATGGAAATCGGCCGCGGGAGGCAACGGACGTCAGGGTGCGGTGGTGGGCTCGCATACAACCTCGCTCACTTCATGTTGTGAAACAAAGTGTAGGAATGCTTCCCTCAAATCAACTACGGCGAAACCCACAAGGGACGTTTGTCTGACCCCCTGGATCAAGGGGCAGGGCCGCTCCAGGGTTCGGTGGGTGCGCGCGATTCGTCACCCCGGTCCGGGCACGATGTCTGCATGACGCAAACCATTGCGCAACCAGATCTTCCGGATGCATCCACATGTGCCAGCTTCTCGGCATGAACTGCAACAGCAAGGCCTCGATCACGTTCTCGTTCACCGGCTTCCGGCAACGAGGCGGGCGCACCTCGCACCATGTCGACGGCTGGGGTGTCGGCTTCTATGAGCCGGGCGGCTGCCGGGTCTTCCACGACGACCAGCCGGCGAGCGAATCCCCGTTGGCCGCCTTTCTCGGCGACTACCCGATTCCGTCGGCGATCGTCATTTCCCATCTGCGCCGCGCGACCCAGGGCGTGCGGTCGCTGGCGAATTGCCATCCGTTCCAGCGCGAGTGGATGGGACAGCCGTGGCTGTTCTCGCACAACGGCGACCTGCGTGGGTTCGAGCCGCCGCTGACCGGCCCCTACCGGCCGATCGGCGGCACCGACAGCGAGCGGGCCTTCTGCTGGCTGCTGCAGGAGCTGCGCGCGCGGTTCGCCGACCGCGTGCGGCCGGTCGGCTGGGCCGAACTGGCGCCGCAGATCGCGCTGCTGGCCGAGCGCATCGCGCGCCACGGCAACTTCAACTTCCTGCTGTCGAACGGCGAGGCGCTGTACGCCCACTGCTCCAGCAAGCTCTACCTGCTGCAGCGCCAGCACCCGTTCCCGACCGCGCGGCTGCTCGACTGCGACATCAGCCTGGACCTCGGCCGGCTGAACGGCGTCGACGACCGCATGGCGCTGGTCGCGACCGAGCCGCTGACCGATGCCGAGCCGTGGGTGCGGCTCGCGACCGGCGAGATGCGCGTGTTCGTCGGCGGCGAGACCGTCTGGCGCCAGGTCGATCCGCGCACCCAGGCCTTCGCGCCGGCCGACGAACGCGAGGCAGTGGCAGTGACCTGACCCGCGGGCTGTTGCATTTCATACAGCGTTTGTATGATGCGCAACATGGCCACCGGCATCCAAGCGAAGGACGTCTGGGCAGCGTGCGACGCGCTGCTGCTGGCGGGCGAGCGCCCGACCATCGAGCGCGTGCGGCGCCAGCTGGGCCGCGGATCGCCGAACACCGTCAGTCCCTTGCTCGACGACTGGTACCGCCACCTCGGCGGACGCCTGAAGGATCCCGGCGTGTTCGGCGTGCCGCCCGACGTGCCCGAGCCGGTGATGCAGGCGGCGCGCCATGTCTGGGAGGTCGCGCAGGCCGAGGCGCGGCGCGATGTCGACCAGCGCGTCTTCGAGCAGCGGCTGCGCGAGGCGATGGCCGCCGCGGTCGCCAATGTCGAGGCCGAGAAGGAGCGGGCGGCGATCGCCGACGCGGCCGCGTTCGAGGCCGCCGGCCGGGCGGTGCGGCTGCAGGCCGAACTGGCGCGGCGCGATGCGGCGCTGGCCGAAGCGCAGCGGCGCATCGACGAACTCGACCGCGCGCTCAGCGCCCGAACAGCCCCTTCACCATCCCGCCCAGGCCCTTGACCATGCCCGAGAGGCTGACGCCCAGGCTTTCGGCCATGCCGGACGCGATGCGGGTCGCGAGGTTCTCGTTCAGCGAGAAGGCCGGGTCGTCGAGCCGCCCCTCGAGCGTGAACTTCACGTCGATCTTGCCGTCCTTCGACATCGCCGCCAGCACCGCCTGGCGCGGCACGCCGGCGAAGGTCGACAGCGCGCCGTCGCTGGCGAACTCGAGGCCGGTCAGCGTCAGTTTGCCGGGCGCCTTCAGCTGGTTGCGCACGACGCTCGCGCGCAGGTCGAGGTCGAGCGTGCCGCGCTTGATGCCCTTGTCGGCCACCTTCAGCAGGTAGGGCTGCAGCGCGACGAGGTCGACGTCGTTGAAGCGGGCGTGGATGTCGGCATCGCGCGATGCGACCGTGTAGTCGCCGTCGATGCGGATGCGGCCGTCGCGCTGCACGCCCTTGAACACGCCGTCGAGCTGCACCTGCAGCGGCTTGTCGAGCTGCGGCAGCACCAGCGGGCCGACGTCGGCATCGACCGCTTCGAGGGTCAGCCGCAGCGCCGGCTGGCGCACCGAGCTGTCGAAGAACTCCACCTGTGCGGCGTCGAGCGCGACGCGGCCGATGACCAGCAGCGGCTTCGCCTGCGGGTCGGGCTTCGCGGCAGGGGACGCGGGCTTGGTCTTGTCCTGCGGCCGCTCCAGCAGCGACGGCAGCACGCGGGTCTTGCCGTCGCGGGTGCGCAGCACCGCCAGGTAGGCGCCTTCGACGCGCACCTGTGCAATGCGCCACGGCCCGCCGAACAGGCTGCGCGGATCGGGTGTGATGCGCACGCGGCTGGCGCGCAATTCATCGGCGGCCGGCCAGCCGGCGGGGCCCTGGATGCGCAGGTCGAGCACGTCGATGCCGGTCCAGCCGGGGCGGATCGCGCCGATGCTGGCGCGCGGGCCGAGCGCCAGCGCCACCTCGGCCTGCAGCCGGCGCGTCGCGATCTGCAGCGCGATGACGGCGAGCACGAGCAGGCCGACGAAGATCGCGCCGACGATGGCGACGCGGCGCTGGAGGCGGGTGAGGGTGCGGAGGCGGGCGAGCATCGGGGCAATCATGGGCGGGCGCCATGCTACCCAATGGCGGGGGATCAGCGCGCCGAGGGGGCGTACGATTCTTCTCGGCCGGGCTGGCGATCGACGCGCCAGGCGCCATAGAGCGCGGCGCCCGCGGTCAGCACGTTGGCCGCCATCTGCTCCCAGGCTTCGTAGCTCCACGCGTGGTACATCCACAGCGCCGAGATTGCGAGCATCGAGTACCGCAAGGTGCGCCCGGTCATGTAGAACATCGCATAGGTGGACCACAGCGACGCGGCGATCAGGAACAGCGTTCCCCAGCCGTTCCAGGTCAGCAGGCCGGTGGCGACGGTCAGCACGCCGAACGCGGCCAGGCCGAGACTGCGTGCACCTGCACCGTGCTGCAGCGTGGCGGCCGAGGTGGCCGTGCGGCCGGCGCTGACCAGGTTCAGCGCTGCGGCGGTGTGGGCGCCGATCAGCACGTTGTTGAGCGCCCACAGCAGGCCCGCGAAACCGGACTGGATGCGCAGCGATTTCTCGCAGCGGCGCAGCATCGCGAAGGCGTTCAGGGCCAGTGCGGCGAGGCCGGTGGCATGGATGAGCAGGTCGTCGGTCGGCATGGCGGGATGCCGACAGTCTCCGGCCGCCGCCGCGCTGCCGGTCCGCGGAATCGACCCGGGTTGCAGGCCCATCTCCGGCCGTGGCGCCGCCACAGCCCCCGAAGCCGTAGGATGCCGCATGACCCGACCCCGCCCCGCACAGACCGTCCTCGTCACCGGCTTCGAGCCGTTCGGCGGCGAGACCCTCAACCCGTCGTGGGAGGCGGCCCGCGCGCTCGACGGCGAACGCCTCGGCGACCTGGTGTTCGCGGCGCGCCGGCTGCCCTGCGTGGTCGACGACGCCGGGCCGGCGCTGATCGACGCGATCGAGGCGCTGAACCCGGCCCTGGTGCTGTGCCTGGGCCTCGCCGGTGGGCGCACCGATGTCTCGATCGAGCGGGTGGCGATCAACGTCGTCGATGCGCGCATTCCCGACAACGCCGGCCGGCAGCCGGTCGACGAGCCGGTGGTGGAGGGCGGTCCCGCCGCGTACTTCTCGACGCTGCCGATCAAGGCGATGCTGCGCGCGCTGCACGACGACGGCATCCCGGCATCGATCTCGTCGAGCGCCGGCACCTATGTGTGCAACGCGGTGTTCTACGCGCTGTCGCACTACCTCGCGAGCGAACGGCCGGCGTTGCGCGGCGGCTTCATCCATGTGCCGTACCTGCCGGCGATGGCGACGCGCCACGCGGCCGCGCCGAGCCTCGCGCTCGAGGCGGTGGTGAAGGCGGTGCGGGTGATGGCGGCGACGGCGCTCGCGGTCGAGCACGACATCCGGCTGGCGGCCGGAAGCACGCACTGAACACCGTGCGCTGAAGCAGGCTCAGGGCGGCAGCATCCCCTTGCTGCGCAGCGCTTGCCGGGCTTCCTCGCTCGCGAGGCCCTTCAGGAAATCGGCCGCCGCGGCCCGGTGCGTGCTGCCGGCGCCGAGCGCGCCGGCATAGGTCGTGTAGTTCTGGATCTCCGGCGGCAGCAGCCCGACCAGGTCGACGCCGGCCACCGGCAGGATCTCGCTGACCTGTTGCATCGCCAGGTCGGCCTCGCCGCTGACCAGCTTGTCGGCCGCCAGCCCGCCGCTCACCAGCACCGCCTTCGGCCGCACCAGCGGCGCGACGCCGAGCTTCTCGAACAGCCCGTCCAGGTAGATGCCGCTGGAGCCGCCGGAGGCCGGGTCGATGTAGGCGATCCTGCGCACGTCGACCAGCGCGTGCCTGAATTCGTCGACGGTGCCGATCGCCGGCTTCGGCGCGCCGGCCTTCACCGCGACGCCGATGCCCACCTTCGCGAGCGGCGCGATGCTGTCGAGCAACACCTTGCCGTCCTTCGCGAGCGGCTGCAGCGCCGCCGGCGTCAGCACCAGCACGTCGAAGGCCTCGCCGCCGGCCACGCGCTTCGCGAGCGCGCCGGCGGTGTCGTTCGCGACCTCGACCTTGTGGCCGGTGCGCGCCTCGAAGGCCGGCACCATCGCGACGACCACCGGCTTGAACGCGCCGCTGGTCAGCACCTTCACGGTGTCGGCCGCGGCCGGGGCGGCGGCCAGCACCAGCCAGGCCAAGGTCACTGACGAGAGGGATCGGTGCATCGCAAGACCTCCTGGAAGCGGCAAGGCTCGCAGTGTGCCCCGGCCGGGCGCGGCATGTGTCAGCGTGTGCGTCGACTCATTTCAGCGGGCGGGTCGCTTCACCACCGCGCCGGCCTTGCAGGCCCCGGCATCGAACTGCGTCACGCCGGGCGCGCCCGGGCCGCCGCCGAAGCCCGCGGCCGGCGTCCATTCGTTGACCAGCGGGTAGCCGCCGGTGCCGAGGTCGCTCGCGCGGATCGCGGTCAGCTTCGCCTGCCACTTCGAGCCGAACGGCGTGTTGAACAGCTGCAGCTTCGCGAGCCCGCCGTGCCCGGTCGGCAGGTTCACCGCGTAGCTCGCGAAGTTGTCGCCGCTCAGCACGTCTTTCGCGCTCGGCCGCACGTCGCCGTCCATCACGTGGTAGCCCATCGACAGCAGGTTGCGCAGCACCGTGCCGTCGGCATAGGTCGCCACCAGCGTGTAGTCGCAGCCGTTGTAGACGCAGTAGTAGCCGCCCCAGGCGCCGGGCGCGCTGCCGAGCGTCAGGTCCAGGTCGGCCTGCACCGTCGGGTCGAGCTGCTTCGGCAGGTTGCCGGTCCAGGCGGGCGTCACCACGATGCCGCTGGCGGTCGGCGACAGGTTGAAGTGCGACACCGTGCCGATCACCGTCTGCACCGATTGGCCGGTCTTCACGACGTCGGTGCCGATGCGGGCGCGGTCGCTGGCGGACAGCTTCTCGAACGCGCCGGTGCCGCGGTTCCAGCGCTTGTAGCCGCCGTCGTAGCTGTCGTCGGGGAACACCTTGTCGAGGAAGCCTTCCTGCATCTGCGCCGCCTGGTAGTCGGAGAACGCGTTCCAGCGGTAGGTCTTGCCGTCGCGGTCGTCGTCGCCGCCGGACATCGGCGTGCGCTGGAAGCAGGTGCCGTCGACGGTGCGGCCGTCGCACGACTGGCCGCTGTACTCCAGTGTCGTCAGCAGCTGGTTCTTCAGTGCGTCGTAGCCCCAGGTCGAGCCGCTCTTGGTGCCCATCGGGTACGGGTAGTCGCCGGCATCGGCCGCGGCATCGGCATGCGGCAGGCCATAGGCGTGGCCCATCTCGTGGTTGAAGATGGCCGAGTAGACCTGGTCGGGCCGGTAGTCGCCGCCCGAGGTGCCGACGCCGCCGCCGCCCAGCCCGCCGCCGGTCGACGCGGCGACCTGCCGGCCGCCGTCGACCGTCTGCACGAAGCCGTAGAAGCCGTCGGCGAACGAGCCGTTGCGGTTCGCGCTGTTGCCGCGCATGTCGGACAGCAGCCGGTAGATGCGGGCGTTGGTGTCGCCGCCGGCGGCCTTGAAGTCGGCCCACGAGCCGAAGCTCATCGCCGGGTAGCAGAACTGGTCGTCGTTACGCGGGCCGACGGCGAGCTGGTCGATCGTGACGGCGCCGGTGGTCACCTGCGCGAGCTTCGCGATCGGCAGCTTCTGCTGGTACTCCTGGTCGAGCGTGTAGCCGTTGGTCGAGGCCGACGACAGCGCCCAGTCGGGCACCACCGACTGCGCGGCGCGCGCGCCGAACAGGTAGACCGGGATCGTGTGGTGCGTCAGCGTGGTGGCGGGCGTGACGCTGAGCGCCACGCTGCGCGGCGACGAGAAATCGCCCTGGCCAACTTCGAGCGACGCGCCGATCTGGATCCATTCGCGCGGCAGCAGCGCGCTGTACTTGACGCTGGAATACGCCGGGCGGCCGCCGTCGGTGGCGGGCAGCTTCGCGGGCGGGTTCATCGTCAGCGGGCCGAGCGTGCGGCCGTCGGCGAGCTTCGCGCGCACCACCAGCGAGCTGACGCTGGCGGCCGGCTGCACCATCAGCAGCGCGGCCCGGTCGGCCACCAGCAGCAGGCGCTTCGTGACCTTGTTTTTCACGTCGTTCGGCGACTGCATGCTGCGGCCGGTGGCCGGGATCACATGGGTTTGCGCAAGCTCGACGCTGGTGAGCGCGGGGGTCGGTGCGGGTGCCGGCGCAGGCGAGGGCGCTGGCGCGGGGGCAGGGGCAGGGGCTGGCGAAGGAGCCGGGGCCGGGGAAGGAGCCGGAGAAGGTGCGGGCGCGGGGGTGGGTGACGGTGCCGGAGAGGGGGCAGGCGCCGGCGCAGGGGCGGGGGCCGGCGACGGCGTCGACACCGGCGGCGGTGCGGAGGTGTCGCCGTCGTCCTTGCCGCCGCACGCGGCGAGCGCGACGGCAGTGAACAGCAGGGCGATGCGGGTCGTCGTGGGCAGGGGCAGGCGCTTCATGCTTCGGGGTCCGGGGTGGCAGCGCCGCGATGATCCGCGAAGAATCATGAAAGCGCATTCACGACGCCTTGCCCTTTTCTGCTTTTACACCCGCTTGCAACTGGGGGCGCGTGTCATCAAGCCGTGTTCTCATCGCGGCTCGCCGCGCATGCATCACAGGAGGAGCGCCCATGCCCATCACGTACGGAGCCCAGCAGAACGGCCTGCTGTGCGGCTACCGCTTTTCGCCGACCGCGTGCGGCGAGCCGATCGACCTGGCCCAGGCCGTCGACTGGCTGAAGACCCATCCGGCCGCGCAGCCGGGCGACGTCGACTTCATCTGGCTGCATTTCGACCTGACCTCGGCCACGTCGCAGGCCTGGATGCAGGCCAACCTGCCGCTCGCGCCGGAGTTCTTCGAGGCGCTGCAGCAGGGCTCGCGCTCGACGCGCATCGAGGACGCGCAGGACAACCTGATCGCCGTCGTCAACGACGTGGCCTACGAGTTCGCGTTCGACCCGTCGGAGATCGCGACGCTGTGGATGAGCGTCGACGCGCGGCTGGCCGTCAGCGCGCGGGCGCATCCGCTGCGCTCGATCGACCGGCTGCGCGAGGCGGTGAAGCAGGGCGTGCGCTTCGGCTCGTCGGTCGACCTGCTGAACCACCTGCTGAAGGACCAGGGCGACGTGCTGGTGCGCATCGTGCGCGAGGCCACGCTGAAGGTCGACGGCATCGAGGACAGCCTGCTGCGCGGCCGCCTCGACCGCCGCCGCGCCGAGCTCGGCCAGCTGCGCCGCGTGCTGGTGCGGCTGCAGCGCCTGCTGGCGCCGGAGCCGGGCGCGCTGTTCCGGCTGCTGCGCCAGCCGCCGCCGTGGGTCGCGGCCAGCGACCTCGACGAGCTGCGCCAGGCCACCGAGGAGTTCTCGCTGGTGATCCGCGACCTGGCCGCGCTGCAGGAGCGCATCAAGCTGCTGCAGGAAGAGATCGCCGCCGAGGTCGGCGAGCAGACCAACCGCAGCCTGTTCACGTTGACGATGGTCACGGTGCTCGCGCTGCCGATCAACATCACGACCGGCTTCTTCGGCATGAACGTCGGCGGCATCCCGTTCGGCGAGCACAAGCACGGCTTCCTGGTGGTGGTGCTGCTGGTCGTGGTGTTCACCGCGCTGGCGGGCTGGCTGGCCTTTCGCAAGAAGGACTGAACCCGGACTGAACTCAGCGCCAGAGGCGCACCGCCAGCGCCAGGGCGGCCGCACCGGCCGACAGTGCCGTCACCGCCATCCAGCCCCAGTGCGCGAGCGCCACGCTGCCCAGCGCCGAGCCGGTCGCCATGCCGATGAAGACGGTGGTGAACAGCACCGCGTTCAGGCGGCTGCGGGCGCCGGGGTCGATGCCGTAGACGATGGTCTGGTGCGCGATCAGCGCGACCTGGATGCCGAGGTCGAAGCCGACGGCGCTCGCGACCAGCAGGCCGAGCTGCGCCTGCGGCGCAACGAACGGCATCAGCCCCATCACCGCGAACGACACCAGCACCAGGGCCGCGCCGACGCGCGTCACCAGCTCCGGCCCGCGGCGGTCGGCCATGCGGCCGGCGATCGGTGCCGCGAGTGCGCCCGCCGCACCGGCCAGCCCGAATGCACCGGCCGCCGAGCTGCCGAGGTGGAACGGCTCGCCGTGCAGCATCACTGCCAGCGTCGACCAGAACGCGCTGAAGCCGACCGACAGCAGCCCCTGCGCCAGCGCCGCGCGGCGCAGCGCGCCGTGCTTCAGCCACAGCTTGCCGAGCGAGCCGAGCAGCGCACGGTAGGCGAGGTGCGTGGTCGGCCTCAGCCGCGGCAGGCCGCGCCACAGCGCGACGCCGAGCAGCGCGATGGCGGCCGCGGCGGCGATGAACATCGCTCGCCAGCCGAAATGCTCGGCGACGAATCCGCTGACCACCCGCGACAGCAGGATGCCGAGCAACAGCCCGGTCATCACGCTGCCGACCACCTTGCCGCGGTGCGCATCGGGTGCGAGCGTCGCGGCGGCCGGCACGATGTCCTGCGCCATCGTCGCGGCCAGCCCGATCGCGAGGCTCGCGGCCAGCAGCACGCCGACCGTCGGCGACGCGCCGGCCAGCAGCAGCGCCGCGCACAGCACGGCCGCCTTCGCGAGGATGATGCGGCGGCGGTCGTAGCGGTCGCCGAGCGGCGCAAGGAACAGGATGCCGAGCGCGTAGCCGAGTTGCGTCATCGTCGGCACGAAACCGATGGCCTGGCCGCCGCTCGTGCTGCCGCCGATCTCGGCGCCCAGCACGCCGAGCATCGGCTGGCTGTAGTACAGCGAGGCCACGCCGAGCCCGGTGCCGGTGGCCAGCAGCAGCACCATCGGCAGCGGGACGTTGCCGGACGGCGTCAAGGCGATCGGTGCGGCATGCGTTGAAGGAATGGTGGACATCTCGCGTAAACCCTGGGTGCATGAACGAAGGGCTGCAGTGTCTCCAGGACGACCACGCCTGGGTAGCCCGGCGGCCCGCAGAATTGCTATACGCTAGGCGCATGAGCAAGCCCAGCATCGCGAGCCCGCCGGCCGACCGCATCGAGCTGATGGAAACCTTCGTGCGCATCGTCGAGGCCGGCAGCCTGTCGGCCGCGGCGGCGCAGATGGGCACCACCCAGCCGACGGTGAGCCGGCGCCTGCAGGCGCTGGAGCGATCGCTCGGGCTGCGGCTGCTGCAGCGCTCCACCCACGCGATGACGCTGACCGCCGACGGCGAGCGCTGCTACGACGGCGCGAAGGAGCTGATCGCGAGCTGGCGGGTCTTCGCGTCCGAACTGCGCGGCGCGGAAGACGAGCCCGAGGGCTTGTTGCGCGTGGTGGCGCCGCATGCGTTCGGCCAGCAGCTGCTGGTCGGCCCGCTGTCCGACTACATGCGCGACCACCCGCGCGTCACGGTGGAGTGGCTCCTGTACGACAGCACGCAGGACCGCACGCCGGACTTCGTCGGCGACGGCATCGACTGCGCGATCCAGGTCGGCGAGGTGACCGATCCGTCGGTGGTGGCGATCAAGCTGTCGGAGGTGCCGCGCATCGTGGTCGCCGCACCGTCGCTGATGGCCGGGCGCGCGATGCCGGTGCATGCACGCGAACTCGCCGCGCTGCCCTGGTTGAGTGCGCGCAACTTCTACCGCACCGAGGTGCTGCTGAGCCACGTCGACACCGGCGAGGCGCATCGCGTGACCTTCCGCCCGCGCTTCACCACCGACAGCTTCTATGCGATGCGCAGTGCCGCGGTGCGCGGCATCGGCGTCGGGCTGATGTCGACCTGGATGCTGGCCGACGAGATCGCGGCCGGGCGGCTGCTGCACCTGGCACCGCAATGGCGCGCCGCGGCGCTGCCGGTGCACCTGATCTACCCGCCGTCGCGTTTCCATCCGGCACGCCTGCGCCGCTTCATCGAAGCGATGCGGGCGAAGTTGCCGGCCGCGCTCGCCGAGGTGACGCGGCCGGTCTGATTCCCCTGTTGCGAAGAGGGGATGGACAGCGGTCGGGCGGAGCCGCGAAAGTCGCTCCCGCGGCACGCGTGGATGCCGTCTCAAGGAGGATCATGAAAAACAAGCGATTCAAGCTGTTCAACCGGTACCGACAACCCGCGCTGCTGGCCTTGGCCTGCGCGCTCGGCGCGGCCCAGGCCGCCACGGTGCAGCCCGGGCTCGGCCAGTGGGTGGCCTTCGACGTCGACGAGCAGACGGCCGCGTCCTCCGGCCTCGAATGGATCGACATCAGCGACGGCTCGCTGCTGTCGTTCAGCTTCGCGATCACGACGCCGACCTGGCTGCGCGTGGTCGACGCGGGCTATGCCGGCGACAGCTTCAACGTGAAGGTGAACGGCGCGAACTGGTCGACCAGCGACGTGCCGGCCGGCAGCGTCGGCAGCTCGCCGAACGTCGGCCTGAACTTCGACGCCGCCTGGGCCAACCCGGCCTTCAGCCATGGCGCGTGGCTGCTGAGCTCGCCTGGCAACTACACCGTCACCGGCTCGCTGCTGCACAGCGTCGGGCTGGACGGCACGCCGCTGAACGCGACCGTCGGCGCGGTGATGCTGACGCCGGTGCCCGAGCCGGCCGCGTGGGCGCTGATGCTCGCCGGGCTGGCCGCGGTCGGCATCGCCGCGCGCCGCCGCCGCTCGGCTCCGGTCGCCTGATACGGCCTTCCTGCACACCGCATTCGATCGCATCGAAAGGATCCCCATGTTCACCGTTCGTCAGCTGGCCGCGGCGGCCGCCGTGGCGCTGTGCGCCTGTGCGCCCGTCACCGCGACGCAAAGCAGCGCGCCCGTCCATGTCAAGCTCATCGGCTTCAACGATTTCCACGGCAACCTGCAGTCCCCGGGCAACTTCAGCCCGGCCACGCAGAGCTCGACCAGCGGCGCCGGCCTGGTTCCCGCCGGCGGCGCCGACATGCTGGCCGGCTTCGTCGCGCGGCTGAAGGCACAGAACCCGCTGAACGCGGTGGTCGGCGCCGGCGACATCGTCGGCGCATCGCCGCTGGTGTCGGCGCTGTTCCACGACGAGCCGACCGTCGAGGCGATGAACCGCATCGGCCTCGAGTTCAATGCGGTCGGCAACCACGAGTTCGACCACGGCTCGCCCGACCTGCTGCGCCTGCAGCGCGGCGGCTGCGCGACGCTGCCCGGCGGCGCGGCCGACCCCAACAGCTGCCGCGGCGCGCAGGTCGGCACGCCGGTGCCGTTCGAAGGTGCGTCGTTCAAGTGGCTGTCGGCCAACGTCTACGTCACGGCGACCGGCAAGACGCTGCTGCCGGCCTACGGCATCAAGAGCTTCGACGGCGTGCGCGTCGCCTTCATCGGCATGACGCTGCGCGACACGCCGACCATCGTGACGCCCAGCGGCGTCGCCGGGCTCGAATTCCGCAACGAGGCCGACACCGTCAACGCGCTGGTGCCGCGGCTGCGCGCGCTCGGCGTCGAGGCGATCGTCGTGCTGGTGCACCAGGGCGGCTCGCAGGTCGGCAGCAACGACATCAACGGCTGTGCCGGCGGCCTGGCCGGCTCGGCCATCGCCGACGTGGTGCGCCAGCTCGACAACGCGGTCGACCTGGTGGTCAGCGGCCACACCCACACCGCCTACAACTGCCAGCTGCCGAACGCGACCGGGCGGATGATTCCGGTGACGCAGGCGGGCGCGTTCGGCCGCGTCGTCAGCGACATCGACCTGACGATCAACCCGTCCAACGGCGACGTGACGGCGGTCAGCGCGACCAACCGCGTCGTCGACCGCAGCGATGCGGCGACCACGCCGAATGCGGCGGTGGCGGCACTGGTGTCGGCCTACGGCACACTGGTCGCGCCGATCGCCAACCAGGTGATCGGCAGCATCACGCAGGCGCTGCCGGTGACCGCCGATGCGGCCTGCAACACGCCGGCCGGCGAGCTGGTGGCCGATGCGCAACTGGCGGCGACCGCCGCGCCGCCATTCGGTGGCGCGCAGTTCGCGTTGATGAACCGCGGCGGCGTGCGCAGCCCGGGCTTCAACTTCGCGTCGAGCGCGGTCGGCGAGGGCGACGGCAACATCACCTACGGCGAGGCCTTCACGGTGCAGCCGTTCGGCAACAGCCTGGTGACGCTGACGCTGACGACGCAGAACGTCAAGGACGTGCTCGAACAGCAGTTCGCCGGCTGCCGCGGCCAGCTCGCGACCGCGACGCGGCTGATGGTGCCGAGCGCCGGGCTGCGCTACAGCTGGGACGGCAGCGCCGCCTGCGATGCGCGCGTGCGCGGCGTGACGCTGACGACGGCCGCCGGCACCGAGACGCTGGTCGATGCGGCCGGCACCGTGCTGAACCCGCAGAAGACCTGGCGGGTGACGATCAACAACTTCATGGCGACCGGCGGCGACGGCTTCTCGACCTTCCTGCAGGGCACGTCACTGCTGGGCGGCGCGCAGGACATCGATGCGCTGACGGCCTACCTGGCGGCGTACAAGGCGCCGAACGCGGCGTACGACCCTGCAGCCCCGGCGCTCGGCAAGCCACGGGTGCTGCGTGTCAACGCGCCGGCCGGGGGCGGCACCTGCCCGCTGGGAGCCGATGTGAATCCGTGAGCCAAACCTTGACGCAGCGCAAGCCAATCCCGACCCGCCAGGGTGGAATGGCCGGTGAACGGGGGCCGGGTGCTTCCTATAATTTTTGCTGCTGCATCGCAGCATCCCACCCCGCACCACCTGCACAAGGAGCCGAGATGGAAGTCGACAAGCTGGTCACCGTCTATGGGTTTTCGCTGTTCGACGCCGAGTCGGGCCAGCAGCTCCCGTCCACGTTCAAGGCGCCGCGATCGGTGATCGAGCACGACTTCCTCGGTGTCGTGATGGAGGGCACCGCCGAACTCGTCAATGCGGAGGCGCTCGACGAGCAGGGCCGCTTCCGCCGGGTCGCGACGGCGTGGGGCGAACTGACCTGAACTGAGCCCGGGCCGGGCTCAGGTTGGGTTCAGGTCAGGCCTTCGAGGTGCTGCCGTCTGCCTTCGGGCGGCCGGTCTTCAGGCTGGGCACCTTGGCCAGCGCATCGAGCAGCGGCTTGTCGGCCATCGCGTTCAGTGCCGCAATGCCGGCACGCAGCAGTTCGCTCTTCTTGGTCGGGCGCTTCAGCGCGGCCGCGCGCAGCTTCAGTGCGTCGAGCAGTTGGTATTCCGACTTCGGGATCGTGAAGCTGTCGCGCACCAGCTTGTGCTTGGGCTTCTCGGCGACGGGCGCCGGCGCTGCGGGCGCCGCCGGCTTGCGGGCGGCTTTCTCCGGGGCGGCCTTCTTGGCGGCCGGCTTGCGGGCCGGCACCTTCTTCGCTGCCACGGCCGCCTTCTTCGCCGGGGCGGCGGCGGTCTTGGTGGCGGTCCGGGGGGAGGTCTTGCGTACGGTCGGTGTCGTGGTCATCGGCTTGACTTCAATGGTTTATACGATATATACCGTTTATATCAGATCTCGGCGTCGCGCCAAGTCGGGGCGGCCCGCGGTCCGGTGGACGGGAGCAGACCATGGAGACAAGACGGCTTCGCGCGCGGCTCGGCCTGATGTCGATCGGCGCCTTGATGATGGATCCGCAGTTCGTCCGGCGTGCGGCGCAAGACCGCGGCGACGAGCTCGATGCGGCCGACAGCGAACCCGGCGCTGCATCGCCGGGCGATGATCCGCCCACGCTTCGCACGCGCTGGCACACCGGGTGGGACCGCTGGCGCACCCGCCTGACACGAGAGAAACCCTGATTCCCCATGCATGAGATCGAGCTGAAGTTCCAGATTCCCGAGACCCGATTCACGCCGCTGCGCCGGCATTTCCTGCAGGGCCCCACCGAGGCCGTTCGGATGCAGGCGCACTATTTCGACACTGCCGACGGCCTGCTGGCGCGCCATGAGATCGCATTGCGCCTGCGGCTCGAAGGCACGCAGTGGGTGCAGACGCTGAAGGCCAGCGGCGCGCATGGCGTGTCGCGGCTCGAACACAACGCGCCGCTGCCGGCCGACGCCGCCACACCAACCCTCGACATCGACCGCCACCGCGGCTCGCCGGCCCACCAGCGGCTGGTCGACGTGCTCGGCGGTGCCGTGCTGCACGAGGTGTTCCGCACCGAGGTCGACCGCCTCGTGCGTGTCTTCACGCTGCCCGGCGGCGTCGAGATCGAAGCGGCGCTCGACACCGGGCAGGTCGTCGCCGGCAGTGCGACGCACCCGCTGCGCGAGATCGAATTCGAATGGAAGGCCGGCCCGCTGCACGGCCTGTTCGCGCTGGCCGCCGAGTGGGTCGCCGCGCACGGCCTGTGGCTGGACATCGTCTCGAAAGCCGAACGCGGCACCCTGCTGTCGCGCGGCCAGGCCCATCCGGCGGCGGCGCGCGCGAAACCGTTGCAGCTGGCCGCCGATGCCGACGGCCCGGCCCTGGCGCGCGCCGCCATCGGCTCGTGCCTGGCCCAGGTGCTGCGCAATGCCAGCGCCGTCGCCGCCGGCAGCCGCCAGCCGGAGCATGTGCACCAGCTGCGCATCGGCCTGCGGCGCCTGCGCGTCGTGCTGCGCGAGATGGCGCCGCTCGACTGCGGGCTCGACCCCGGCTGGGAGGCGCCGGTGGCCGTGCTGTTCCGCGCGCTCGGCGTCGACCGCGACCAGCAGATCCTCGAGGACGAGACCGCCGATGCGCTGGTGGCCGCCGGCTCGCCGCCGCTGACGCGCCCGCGGCCGTCCTCCGATGCCGGCGCGCTGGCAGCGCAGGTGCAGCACGCCGACGTGCAGCAGGTGCTGCTGGCGGTGCAGGCCTATGCGATGGAGGCTTCAGAGGTCGGCGGCGGTGCGCACGACGGGCCTGCGCTGGACGCGATGGCCGAACGCCTCGATGCGCTGTTGCACCGCCTCGTCGCCCGTTCGCGCGGGTTCGTCGAGGCGTCGGTCGACGACCAGCATGCGGTGCGCAAGGAACTGAAGCGCCTGCGCTACCTGGCCGAGTTCATCGCGCCGCTGTACCGCGACAAGCCGGTCGCGCGCTTCTTCGACGCGCTGGCGCCGGCGCAGGACGCGCTCGGCCGCCACAACGACCTGGCGGTGGCACGGGCGGCCTACCGCGAGCGGGCCGAGTCCGAACCCGAGGCCTGGTTCGCGGTGGGCTGGCTGGCCGCGCAGCAGGCGCGTTCGGCCCGCGCGGCGCGCAAGGCGCTGAAGCGCGCCGGCGCGGCCAGGCCGTTCTGGCACGGCGCGCCGCGGCGCTGAACGTCAGCCGGCGAGCGCGCCGTCGACCACCCGCTGCGCCTCGTCGAGCAGGCGCTGCAGGTGCGCGGGATCGCGGAAGCTCTCGGCGTAGATCTTGTAGATCTCTTCGGTGCCCGACGGCCGCGCCGCGAACCAGCCGTTTGCGGTGACCACCTTGATGCCGCCGATCGCCGCGCCGTTGCCCGGCGCATGGCTGAGCACCTGCACGACCTTGTCGCCGCCGAGCTCGGTCGAGCGGATCTGCTGCGGCGACAGTGCCGCGAGCTGCCGCTTCTGCGCCGCGGTCGCGGCGGCCGACACCCGGCCGGCGACCGGCCGGCCGAGCGCGCCGGCCAGCTCGTCGTAGACGGCGCCCAGGTCGCGGTGCTGCGTCGCGGTGATCTCGGCCGACAGCAGCGCCGCGGCGATGCCGTCCTTGTCGGTGCTCCACGCCGTGCCGTCGCGGCGCAGGAAGCTCGCGCCGGCGCTTTCTTCGCCGGCGAAGCCGAGGCTGCCCTTCAGCAGGCCGTCGGCGAACCACTTGAAGCCGACCGGCGCATCGAACAGCGGGCGGCGGAGGCGCGCGGCGATGCGCTCGATCAGCTGGGTCGTGACGACGGTCTTCGCGATGCCGACCTCGCGGCCCCAGGCCGGGCGCTGCCGGAACAGGTGCTCGATCATCAGCGACAGGTAGTCGTTCGGCGGCAGCAGGCCGGCGCCCGGCGTCACGATGCCGTGGCGGTCGTGGTCGGTGTCGCACGAGAACGCGATGTCGAAGCGATTCTTCAGCGCGACCAGCCGGTGCATCGCGTACGGCGACGACGGGTCCATGCGGATCTGGCCGTCCCAGTCGAGCGACATGAAGCGGAAGGTCGGGTCGACCTCTTCGCTGACGACGCTCAGGTCGAGGCGGTAGTGCTCGGCGATCGCGCGCCAGTAGTGCACGCCGGCACCGCCCAGCGGGTCGACGCCCAGGCGCACGCCGGCGGCGCGCACCGCGTCGAGGTCGACCACCTGGCCGAGTTCGCCGACGTAGTGGTGCAGGTAGTCGTGGCGGCGCGTGGTGTCGGCGCGCAGTGCGCGCGCGGCCGGCATGCGCTTCACGTCCTTCAGCGCGGTCTCGAGGTGGCGGTTCGCTGCGGCCTGGATCCAGCCGGTGACTTTTTCATCGGCCGGGCCGCCGTGCGACGGGTTGTACTTGAAGCCGCCATCGCGCGGCGGGTTGTGCGACGGCGTCATCACGATGCCGTCGGCCAGGCCCGCGGTGGTCTCCGAGCCGCGATGCGCACGGTTGTGCACCAGGATCGCGTGCGACACCGCCGGCGTCGGCGTGAACTCGTCGCGCTCGGCCAGCATCACGGTGACGCCGTTGGCCGCCAGCACCTCGAGCGCGGTCAGCGCGGCCGGCGCCGACAGCGCGTGGGTGTCGACGCCGAGGAACAGCGGTCCGTCGATGCCGGCCTGCCGGCGGTGGTCGCAGATGCCTTGCGCGATCGCCAGCACATGCCATTCGTTGAACGAGCGGTCGAGCGACGAGCCGCGGTGGCCGGAGGTGCCGAACGCGACGCGCTGTGCCGGCACCGAGGGGTCGGGCTGGTCGTCGGCGTACGCGGCGAGCAGCCGGCCGACGTCGATCAGCACCGAGGCGGGGGCCGGTTGCCCGGCGAGTTCGTGCGTTGTGCTCATCGATCGATGATAGGCAGCGGGCTGGCGGTGCAGGTGTCGCCGTGTGGCGGGCAGGGGCTTTTCGCGCGACGGGTCGCCGCTTCGCATGGCGTGCTGCCGGGCTCGCTGCGCTGCCCCTAAGGTCACGTCACCGTTCGCCGGGTCGTCATCGCTGCGCCGCAGCGTGCCTGGGCGATGCGTGAAAGTGTTCGACCATGAAGATTCCGTTCACCCAACTGCTTCAGGCCGGCGCGCAGTTCGCACCGGCCAACGGTGTCGCCGGTCTGGCGACGGGAGGCATGCCGGGCATGCCTGGTCAGCAAGGCCTGGCGCTGCACGGCGGCCAGCCGCAAGGCGCCTTCATCGACCAGGTGATGGGCGGCCTGCAGATCCCCGGGCTGGCCGAGGGGCTGGGCGCGGAGCCGCAACAGGCCTTGGCCTTGCACGGCGGCGGCCAGCCGCCATGCGGCCTGCAGATGCCGGGCGGTGCGCAGGGTTCCGCGATGGGCGGGCTGCAGATGCCGAGCTTCTCGGTCAGCAACGACGACGAGGGCGGCGACCCCGGCATGAGCTCGGCGTCGCTGTCGGCGATGACCAAGCTGCCGTCGATGCCGCAATCGCAGCCGCAGCAGGCGCTGGCCGCGCCGCAGGGGGGGCAGGGCGCTGCCGTGCCGGGCGGCCAGCCGCAAGGCGGCCCGGCGATGCCGTCGGCCAACGACAAGGCGGCGCCCGGTGCGTCGGCGCAAAGCATCGTCGACGGCAACCCGACGCTGAAGAACCTGGGCAACCAGAGCGGCGTGAAGGACAACCTGAAGAAGCAGTGCGGCGACTGGGACGATCCGTCGAAGAGCCCGCAGGAGCGCGCCGACGCGGCGCAGCGCGCGTCCAACGTCGTCGACTGGGTCAAGAACGCGAAGGACCGCGACGGCGACGTGCGCGACCCGGAGCTGGTCAAGAACGGCAAGATCGAAGGCTTCACGAAGGACGGCGATGCGCGCCACGGCACCGAGGCCGGCCTGCTGCAGGACTTCGGCAAGTACGGCTACGGCCACCTGAAGGCCGACCAGCGGCTCGACCAGACCAACGACGGCCATGTGAAGAAGAACGGCACGAACATGGACAACGCCGAGTACATCGGCCACAAGATCCTCGACGGGCTGTCGAAGGCCTTCAACTTCATCGGCGACCTGATCAAGAACACGATCGGCAAGATCCCGGGCCTCGGCAAGGTGTTCTCGGCGCTGGCCGAACTCGGCACCAAGGCGATCGGCGGCGCGCTGCACGTGGCCGACACCGCGGTGATCGGCGGCGACGTGAAGAAGGCCGGTGTCGAGATGGGCGCGAGCCTGACGGAGACCGCGGTCGGCTTCGCGGACCCGACCGGGCTGGGCGCGAAGGCCGCGGGCGATGCGGTGCGTGGCAGCTACAAAGGCTGACGCCGCAGATACTGTGCTTGCAGACAGTGCTGTATGAAGATACAGTTCGCGCCTCGGAGGTCACCCATGTATGCACAACTTCGCCAGAACTATCGTCCCAGCGGCCAGCGCATCCCGGCTTGGCTGATGAAGGTGTGGCGCTGGCTTTGATGACGGCCCCGCGGTCGGCGGGTACGCCGACCGATCCCCCGAGGAATGCGGCCCGGCGCTCGGCCCGCTGGGGCACCTCAGCGGGTCAGTGAATCGACCTGTTTGCGCGCCTCGTCGACATCCTTGCTGAGCTCGGCGAGGTAGCGGCTTCGCTCCTCGCTGCTCCATTCGGCCTCTGAAAAACTGTCGAGCGCATAGGCCTGGCTGGTGTGCACGGTGCCGGGCTGCCGCGGCAGCATCGCGCGGTCCGGAAAACGGTCGGGCACCAGCAGGAAGCCCTGCACGTCGCGCAGCGTCAGCGGAAACGCCGGCTTGCCGTCGCGCACCAGCTTGCCGAACAGCCGCAGCCTGAACTCCTGCTCGCCGACCGCCACCTCGTCGTTGAAGCTCAGCAGCGCGAACGGCTTGCCGGCCGCATCGTCGACGCGCGCGCTGACGACATAGCGGCCGGGCTGCGCGACCTTCGCCTTCAAGAAGAAATCGAGCGAGCCTGCCTGCAGCGCCTCGCGCACGCCGGCCCATTCGGCGGGCACCAGCGGGTTGTAGACCACGTCGAAGTTGACGTTGCCCAGCTGGCCCGCCTGGTTCAGGTAGGCCTGAAGGCGGATCGTGCCGGCGAAATCCGAGAAGCCCTGGGTCGACGGCTGCAGCACCGCGGCCAAGCTGCCGTCCGCGGCCTCGGTGAAGTTCACCGGCACCTGCGGCCGACCCGCCGGACGGCGGGCATCGGGCAGGTCGAACGCCACCGCGCGCGTCACCAGCAGCGGCAGCGGGCGATCGTCGTCATCGACGGCGCGCACCGTGACCCGCACCGATTCGGCACCGCTCGCGAACACGCGGTCCTGCGTGCTGCGCACATGCACGCCCTTCGCGGGCTGGCCGCCCGGCGTGCGCAGCGGCATCTCTTCAGCCACCGGATCGAAGGGGCGCAGCTGGTCCGGGTGCTCGGCCAGCGGCCGCGCCTCGTGCGGATAGCGCGTCGACGTCTTGTATTTCGACAAGGTGTCTTCGGCGCGCACCAGCCGCTGCTGCCAGAGGTCGAGCTGCGCGCGGCGCACCTGCACGGCGCTGGCGCTGAACGACACCGCCGATGCCGCAGCCGCCGACTGTGGCGCGACTGCCGTCGCGACGGCAGGCAGGGGTGCCGGCACGACGGCCGGCTCGTCGCGCCCGAACGACAGCGCGGCGATCACCGCGACGATGCCGCCGCAGGTGATCGCGATGAGTGCAGGCCGGCCCATTCAGCGTGGCGCGCAGGCCATCATCGTGCGTTGGTGACCATGTCGGCGCGCACCTTCGAGACGACGCCTTCCCAGTTCTTGTTCGTGTAGTGGTTGAAGGCCTCGGCATCGTCGCGGAACACCACCGAATGGTTGCTCCACTTCGCGCGGCCGCCTTCGTTGTTCGCGGTGCCCAGCGTCAGGTCGTTGCAGAACCAGTCGCCCGGGTTGCAGTAGCTGCCGCCCGAGCTGCCCGACACGCCGCCGCTGGAGTGGTAGGCCACGACCTCGTCGTCCTGCCCCGGCAGCACGAAGGAATACAGCGTGCCCTTCGAGCCGGCATGCATGTAGAACCAGGTCGAGCGGGTGTTGTTGTGGTCGTACAGCGCGCGGGCGGTGCTGGTCTTCAGGTCGGACACCAGCGGCTCCGAGACCGCCCAGTCGCCGGCATCGGCGAGCTCGCTGCCGCCGCCGGCACCCGCCGCGATGTCGACCCACTTGATGTTCCAGCCGACCTGGGTCGTGCCGTCGCTGTTGCCGCATTCGCCGGTCGAGCTCGGGATCGCGTTCTTCTTCGAGCGCGCGGTGCCGCCGTACAGCGACAGCGCGTAGCCGATCATCAGGTCGCCGGCGCTGTGGGCCGCGACGTAGCACCAGTTCGGCCCGGTGCAGTAGCAGTCGAGCGCATTGCGCACCAGGTAGTTCTGGTCCGAGACGTGGTTGAAGCCGTCCCAGTTGACCGACTTCTTGTTGACGCCGGCCTCGACGGTCGACGGCCCCCAGTAGGTGAAGTCGGCGTAGTTGCCGAGGATGCCGCCGCCGGTGCGGCCGTTGATCCACAGCGAGTAGTTGGTGGCGAGTGCTGCCGTCGTCAGGCCGACGAGTGCAGCAACGATCCCGGCCAGGCGCAGCCGCGTGAGGTGTCGCATCGGGTTGTCTCCCTGAGTCTGTTGTGGAAACCGGCGTTGTGAAACCGATCTCGTGAGGCTCGAAAAGTACGCTCGTGCGGAAAAGACCAGAAGCCCGAAGTTCCCCTCTTGACGCGGTGAAGGCGCTGCGCGATGGGCGCCCGCACGGCGTCATCAATCTTTTCGCCAACACCTGCCGACTTTGTCGACAAGCCCGTCAGATAATCCTGCCGCCCGACCGTCCGCGCCTCGCGCGGAGGTTCCATCACTTCGAGGATCCCCATGTTCCAACGTCCGACCGCCGTGCTCGCGGCTGCATGCGCCTTGCTGATCGCCGGTTGCGCCACCGAAAGCTCCCGCACGCTGGAGGTCGCGAAGACGCAGGCCGCCGCGGCACCGTTCAACGGCACGCGCCTGCCGGTCTCGGTCGGCAAGTTCGACAACCGCTCCAGCTTCATGCGCGGCGTGTTCTCCGATGGCGTCGACCGCCTCGGCAGCCAGGCCAAGACGACGCTGGTCGCGCACCTGCAGCAGTCGCAGCGCTTCTCGGTGCTCGACCGCGACAACCTGTCCGAGACCGGCCAGGAAGCCAAGCTGCAGGGCGCGGCGCAGCAGCTGCGCGGCGCGTCATATGTGGTGACCGGCGACATCTCCGAGTTCGGCCGCAAGGAGGTCGGCGACCACCAGCTGTTCGGCCTGTTCGGCCGCGGCAAGACGCAGATCGCCTACGCGAAGATCACGCTCAACATCGTCAACAGCCTGACCGCCGAGGTCGTCTACTCGGCCCGCGGCGCCGGCGAATACGAGTTGTCGAACCGCGAGGTGCTCGGCTTCGGCGGCACCGCCAGCTACGACGCGACGCTGAACGGCAAGGTGCTCGACCTCGCGATGCGCCAGGCGGTCGACGACCTCGTCGCCGCGAAGGACGCCGGCCAGTGGGGCAAGGAGGCCGCCAAGTGAGGCTGGGCCTGTGGGTCGCCGCCTGCGCGGTGGCGACGCTCGCCGGCTGTGCCAAGCCGCGCCCGCCGCTGTACCTGTGGGAGTCGTTCCCGCGCCAGCAGTACGACGCGCTGCAGCGCGGCGGTGCCGGCGCGCAGGAGCAGATCGCCGCGCTGGAAGAGCACGTCGTGAAGGCGCGGGCGCAGAACGCCGCGCTGCCGCCCGGCCTGCGGGCGCACCTCGGCATGCTGAAGCTGTCGATCGGCGACCCCGGCGAGGCTCGCCAGCTGTGGCAGGCCGAGAAGCTGGCGTTTCCGGAATCGGCGCCCTACATGGATCAGTTGCTGAAGCGCCTGGACGGCCCGGTGACCAAGGCGGAGAAGCCGGCATGACGACCCTTCGATTCATCTGCCTGGGGCTGGGGGTTGTCGCCGCGGCCCTGCTCGGCGGCTGCGCGACCGCGCCGGGCTACGACTACACCGCGTTCAACCGCGCCCGGCCGGCCTCGTTGCTGGTGCTGCCGCCGCTGAACGAATCGCCCGAGATCAGCGCGACCGCGTCCGTCTGGAGCCATGCGACCCGGCCGCTGGCCGAAGCCGGCTACTACGTGCTGCCGGTCACGTTGGTCGACGAGACCTTGCGCCAGAACGGTGTCGACACCGCGCACGACGCCCAGGAGATCCCAGCCCGCAAGCTGCGCGAGTTCTTCGGTGCCGACGCGGCGGTCTACATCAAGGTGCGCAAGTACGGCGCCAGCTATGCGGTGCTGTCCAGCGAGACGCGCGTCGAGGTCGAGGCGCGCATCGTCGACCTGCGCAGCGGCGAGCTGCTGTGGAACGGGTCGGCCGTGGCCAGCTCGTCCGAGGAGCAGCAGCAGTCGCAGGGTGGCCTGATCGGCGCGCTGGTGGGCGCGCTGGTGCGGCACGTCATGAGCAACGCGACCGACGAGTCGTACCGCTGGGCGGGCGTGGCGGACGACCGCATGCTGGGCGGGCCTCGCCGCAACGGCGTGCCGCCGGGGCCGCGCTCTCCGCTGCACGGGCAGCCGATGCCGGTGCAATAGCCGCTGCGGCCAACCGGAACGCGAGCAGCGCTGCCGCGATGCCGGCGAAGACCCAGGCCGGCACCTGGCCCGGCTTCGCCTGCAGCACGCCGTGCAGCGCCGCGAGCACGGCGGCGGCATACACCAGCCGGTGCAGCCGCAGCCAGTGCCGCTTCAGCCGGCGGATTGCCGCACGGGTCGAGGTCAGCGCCAGTGGCAGCAGCAACAGCAGCGCCGCCGAGCCGAGCGCGATGAACGGCCGCTCGGCCAAGTCCTGCGCATACGCGTGCAGCGTGCCGGCACCGAGGCCGATGTCGAAGCCGAGATAAAGCCCCAGGTGCAACGTGGCATAGCCGAAGCTCCACAGCCCGAGCTGGCGGCGCTGGCGGATCAGTGCGTTCCAGTCGCCGATGCGGCGCCCGAAGCGCAGCGCCACCATCTGCGACAGCCACACCGAGATGCGGCGCAGCGGCGTGACCGCAAGCGTTGCCAGCAACAGGCTCATCGCCCACCAGCCGCTCGCATGCGTCAGCGCGGCGATCGGGTCGGGGCCGAGCGCGCCGGCCGCGAACCCGATCGACCAGCGCAGCACCGGCCAGGCGCACAGCGCGAAGGTCAGCGGCGTCAGCACGCCGGCCTGCAGCAGGCGGCGCAGCAGGGCCGCGGGCCTAGAAGTGCCGGGCGAGGTCCATGCCGGCATACAGCGACGCGACCTCGGCCGCGTACCCGTTGAAGGGCAGGGTGGGGCGCTTGGCGAGTTCGCCCAGCCGCAGCTCGCGGCGTTGCGACCAGCGCGGGTGCGGCACCTCGGGGTTCACGTTGCCGAAGAAGCCGTACTCCGACGGCGCGGCCTGCATCCAGGTGGTGACCGGCGGCTGCTCGACCAGCCGGATGTGCGTGACGGCCTTCGGGCTCTTGAAGCCGTACTTCCACGGCACCGCCAGCCGCAGCGGCGCGCCGTTCTGCGGCGGCAGCGCGCTGCCGTACAGGCCGGTGGCCACCAGCGTCAGCGGGTGCATGGCCTCGTCGATGCGCAACGCCTCGGTGTAGGGCCAGTCGAGCATCGGCCGGCGTTGCCCGACCATCTCGGACGGCCGCAGCACCGAGATGAACTGCACATGGCGTGCGCGCGAGGTCGGCGCGACGAGCTTCAGCAGCGTGGCGAGTGGGAAGCCGCGCCACGGCACCACCATCGACCAGCCCTCGACGCAGCGCAGCCGGTAGATGCGGTCTTCCTGCGGGAAGCGGCGCAGCAGGTCGTCGAGGTCGAAACGGCGCGGGCGCTCGACCTCGCCGTCGACAGTGACGGTCCACGGCGTCGTGCGGAACTCTTCGGCGAGCGTCCAGACGGCCGCCTTGTCGGGCGAGAACTCGTAGTAGTTGTTGTGCCGGGTCGCGGCTTCGCGCGGGGTGATGTCGTCGGCGGTGAGTGCCGGGGCCGAGGCCGCGGCGCCCGGGCCGGCCAGCGCCGCGCCGGTCAGCGCGAGCAGCTGGCGGCGGTCGAGCCACAGGCGCTGCGGCGTGATCTCACTCGGGGACGGGTTCATGCGGGGCACTCGGCGTAGGTGGCGGATCTCCGGTCTTCGACCTGCGGCCGGCATCGGTGCAGGGGACATTTGTCCTGAATCGCGTGGCCCATCGCCTCTTGCCGGGCAAAGGTGGCTACAGTACGGAAAGCTTCCTGTTGTTCTCATCAACAAGCCATTTGAACGGCTTTTAAGTGTTGAAAAACTCGATAATGGACATTTTACTGTCCATTGTTGAGTCCCATGATCGACATGAAATTCGCCACCCCCGACGAACTGGTCCGCGAACTCGGCAGCCGCCTTCGCAGCCAGCGCCTCGCGTCGCGCGTCACCCAGCAGGAGCTGGCGTTGCGGGCCGGCGTCGCGCTCGGCGCCGTCAAGAAGCTCGAGTCCGACGGCAACACCACGCTGCAGACCTTCGTGCGCGTGGTGCAGGCGCTGTCGCTGAGCGGTGACCTCGAGCACATCCTCGAGCTCAAGCCGCAGACCAGCATCGCCGAGATGGAACGCGTTGCCGCGGCCCCGCGCCAGCGCGCCCGCCGGCCCGCGCCGCCGCGATGAAGGCGCTCGACGTCCTGTTCCGCGGCTGGGGCCACGACTGGCTGCTCGGCCGCCTGGCCGACAACGGTGCACAGCTGCTGTTCGAGTACTCGCCCGAGGCGTTGCGGCGCGGCGTCGAGTTCTCGGCGATGCAGTTGCCGCTGCGCGCCGAGGCCTATGGCGGTTTCCCCGGCTTCCAGTCGCAGCTGCCCGGGCTGCTGGCCGATGCGCTGCCCGACGGCTGGGGCCTGTTGCTGATGGACAAGCTGTTCCTGAAGAGCGGCCGCGATCCGGCGCGGCTGTCGCCGCTCGATCGGCTGGCGTTCATCGGCGAGCGTGCGATGGGCGCGCTGGCGTTTCGCCCGGCCGACGAACTGCCGCCGGCCGAGCAGGATCTCTCGCTGCTGCAATTGGCCACCGCGGCACAGACGGTGGTCGAAGGCGATGACGTCGCCGCGCTGAACGCGCTGGCGGTGATGGGCGGTTCGCCGCAGGGCGCGCGACCGAAGGTGCTGGTGCGCTTCGATCCGGACACGCGCCGGGTCAGCACGGACGAATGCGCCGGCGATGGCACGCCCTGGCTGATCAAGTTCCCGGCGCGCGGCGAGCACCCGGAGATCTGCGCCGTCGAATACGCCTACTCGCACGCGGCGCGCGCCTGCGGCATCGCGATGCCGCGCACCGAGCACTTCCGCCTCGGCCGCGCGATGTCGGCATTCGGCGTCGAGCGCTTCGACCGCACCGGCACGATGCGCGTGCCGGTGCATTCGTTCGCCGGCGCCTTGCAGGCCGATTTCCGGCTGCCGTCGCTCGACTACCAGACCGTGCTGCGCGCGACCCGCTTCTTCACCCGCGACGAGGTCGAGGTGAGCCGGGCCTTCCTGCGCTGCGTCTTCAATGTCGTGTTCCACAACCGCGACGATCACGCGAAGAACTTCGCGCTGCGCATGAACGAGCGGCTGGCGTGGCAGCTTTCACCGGCCTACGACCTCGTCTTCAGCCACGGTCCGCGCGGCCATCACCAGACTTCGGTGATGGGCGAGGGCCTGGCGCCGGGGCGTTCGCAGTTGCTGGCGCTGGCGCGTGCGGCGCAGGTGCCGCCGCGCCTGGCGCTCGACGCGCTGGAGCGCGTCTGCACCGAGGCCGCACTGCTGCCGCAGCGCCTCGACGAGGCCGGCGTGCGTCGCGCGACGCGCCAGGCCATTGCGGCTGCGGTGCGCGAGAACCTGCACCGATGCGCCGCCTGAAGCGTGCTGAAAACTGCTGAACCGTGTCGGGGCATCGCTGACACGAGCGATGTTGCGTGCCCATAATCATCTCGTCGTCCGACACAGGACGACCGCCTGCGGGCGCCAACAAATCGCCAGGGAGCGAACAATGAGAGCACGAGTCGAGCCGACGGTCCGGTTGCTGCCGGGGTCCGGGTGTCGAGGCCGCCTGCCGGCGCGCGGCCATGTCTGGCCCCGTCTGCTGCCGCGGCAGCTCGCCAGGCCTGCGCGCGGTCACCTGCGCACGCTGGCCTACGAGATCACCATCGCCGAAGCGCGAGAGCGCGAGCGCATCGCGCTCGGCCTGCACGACGAGATCGGCCAGTTCCTGACGCTCGCTCGGCTCAAGCTCGGCGCACTGCGCGATGGCCCGCCGGGCGCCGCGGCCGTCGAACTGCTCGACGAGATCGCCTCGCTGCTGGCGCAGGCCTCGCGCGCGACCCGTTCGGCCACCTTCGACCTCAGCAGCCCGGTGCTGCGCCTCGGCCTGGAGCAGGCCTTGCGGAGCTTGGCCGACCGGCTCGCGGCCGACAGCCGGTTGAATGTGGCATTCGATTGCACGATGCCGCCGCTCAGCCTGCCCGAGGCGGTGCTGGCGGTCGTGTTCCGCGGCGTGCGCGAGCTGTGCCTGAACGTGCAGAAGCATGCGCATGCGGCGCGCGTCAGCATCAGTGCGTGGGGCGACGGCCGCAGCCTGAAGCTGTGCGTCGCCGATGACGGCGTCGGCTTCCGCGCCGATGCGTCGCGCGACGGCTTCAGCCGCGCCGGCGGTTTCGGGCTGGCCAGCACGCAGGCGCAGATCCAGGCGATCGGCGGGCGGCTCGAGATCTCGTCCAGTGCCAGCCTGGGCACGCGCATCACCATCCTGCTGCCGAATGCCGTCAACGCGGCGGTGAAAGCGGCTGGCTGACGCGACGCATCCGGTCGCGCTCGCCGCGCGGCCTCAGACGACCCTGAGAGGACCGACCATGGGCATTCGCATCGTGCTGGCCGACGATCACCGGATCGTGCGCGACGGGCTGTGCGCCTTGCTGGCGCGCGAGAAGGACATCGAACTCATTGGCCAGGCCGACGACGGCCTCGGCGCCGTGCGGCTGGCGCGTGAGCTGCGGCCCGACATCGTCGTCACCGACGTGTCGATGCCGGGGCTGAACGGTGTCGAGGCGACGCGGCGCATCCGGGCCGACGAGCCGTCGGTGCGCGTGCTGTGCCTGTCGGTGCATGCCGAGAGCCGCATGGTGCTCGCGGTGCTCGAGGCGGGGGCGTCGGGGTACGTGCTGAAGGATTGCTCGTACGACGAACTGGCGCTGGCGATCCGCAAGGCGATGGCCGACCAGGTGCACCTGAGCGCCGAGCTGGTCGGCCTGGTCGTCAAGGAGGTGCGCAGCCGGGGGCAACCGCCGTCGGCCGGCAGCACCGCGGCGCTGACGCCGCGCGAGCGTGAGATGGTGCAGCTGTTGTCGGAGGGCTTGTCGACGCAGCAGATTGCCGACCGGTTGCACGTCAGCATCAAGACCGTTGCGACGCACCGCGAGCACGTGATGCAGAAGCTGGACATCAGCAGCCTGGCGGAGCTGACGCGCTATGCGCTGTGCGAAGGCCTGAGCTCGCTCGACCAGCCGTGGCGAAACGCCGCGCGCGCGCCGGCCTGAGCACCTCCTTCCGTTCGCCCTGAGCCTGTCGAAGGGTTGCTCGCAGGTCACCCGGCTTCGACAAGCTCAGCCCGAACGGAATTCAGACGCCTCTCAGATTCCGCGCACTCCCGTATCAGCCCTTTCCTGATGGCGCAGCGCCGCACAGCGGTTCACGCTGCGCTCCACGATGGCCGTTGCTGCGCCCCCCCTGACCCTGCTGCTGGCCGACGACCACGCGGCCTACCGGACCTGCGTCGCCGGTCTGCTGGGCCCGCACGGCTTCGTGGTCGTCGGCGAAGCCGCCGACGTGCCCGCGCTGCAGGCGTGGCTCGCGCAGGCGGCCACGCCGCCCGACGTGCTGCTGATGGACGTGCAGATGCCCGGCGGCGGCCCCGCGGCGATGACCGCGCTGCTCGCGCAACACCCCCGCCTGCGCGTGCTGGTGCTGTCGATGCACGACGAGCCCGCGATCGTCGATGCGATGCGGGCCGCCGGCGCCTGCGGCTACGTGCTGAAGGACGACCCGATCGCCGACCTGGCGCAGGCGATCCGCGCCGTGGCCGCCGGTGCGTGCGATGTCGGCCACATCAGCCGGCCGCCACCGCCGTCTCAGCAATGAGGAAGCGCAAGTTCAGAGATTGACCGATGGGCGCGATGGGCCCGCATCCCTATCGTTGGCGCATTCGTTCACCGCCACCACCAAGGTCCTCATGATCGACGCGGCCATCGCGCACGTTGCCAACCAGCTGAACAACGCCTTGCGGCGCTCGTTCCAGCTGGGCGAGGAGCTGGTCGTCGTCTCGAGCCCGTACGAGCCGGACGGCAGCGTCGCCGCCAACATCAACAACAAGCTGGCGGTGTTCCTGGTCAACATCGAGCGCGACACGATGCCCGGCCACCGCACGCGCTCCGAGGCCGGCGCGGGCCGCCTGGCGCGGCTGCCGGTGCCGGTCTCGCTGAACCTGATGGTGATGTTCGCCGCCAACTTCAGCGCGGCCAACTATCCCGAGGCGCTGAAGTTCATCTCCAGCACGATCGCGCATTTCCAGTCGTGGCCGGTGCTCGACCACCAGAACACGCCCGACCTCGACCCGCGCATCGAGAAGCTGACGCTCGACATCGAGAACCTCGGCGTCAGCGACCTGAGCAACCTGTGGGGCCTGTTCAGCGGCCGCTACCTGCCGTCGGTGCTGTACCGCCTGCGCATGGTCACCTTCGACGCCGGCCAGCTCGACGCGCAACTGCCGGTGATCCGCCGCGCGCAGGCCGGGGTGGGGGCCTGAGCATGATCGACCTCGGCCCCTACGTCCCGCTGCTGCGCGTCGACTTCGCGCACGCCTTCTTTGCCGATGGCCGCTGCCCCGGGCTGCGTTTCGTGCCGGTGGGCGACACCGCGGCGTGGCTGCGCGCCACCGATGCGATCGAGCGCCACACCGGCAGCGCGCTCGCGCTGTTCGGCCCGGCGCAGGCGCTGAAGGCGGAGCCGGACGCGGTGCTTGCCTGGCAGGTGCATGCCACCGACGAGGCCTTCCCGACCTGCACCGACAACCCGGCGCGGTGGCCCGATGAGCTGCTGTGGCTCGATGCCGGCGAGGCGGTGCGGGACGAGGGCAGGGCGGGTGGCGACACGCCGCTGCGCCTGCACGCGGGCGAGACCGTCGCGCGGGCCGACGTGCGCCCGCTGACCTGGCCGCTGCTGTCGCAGTCGCTCGGCGCGCAGGCACCGAACGGCACCCGGCGGATGCCGCCGCTCGCGCTGCTGCGCGTGCCGCTGGCCGCCATGCCGCCGGCCCCGCTCGTGGGCACGGTGCGGTTCGCGCCGCGCGAGACGGTGTGGAAATACTGCCTGCATGGCGACTGGCCCGAGCCGCAACTGCAGGTCGTCGACCTGGCCAGCGGCATCGAGTTCGGCGAGCCCGAGCCCGACCGCCTCGACAACGGCGCGCCGCTGCTGGCCATCCGTTCGCGCTCGCCGATCGCGCTCGCGCAGCGCAGCGAGCGTCGATTCCAGTTGCGCAGCCGCCAGCGCGGCGGCGACAAGGTGCTGGTCAAGCGCCTGCCGGTGGCGGCAGCGCAGTTCCTGGCGCGAGAACAGGTCGGCGGCGAGAGCCGCCTGGTCTCCGAGATCCACGTGCACCGCTAGGCCCCGTCAACACCAACTGCAGAGGAGGCCGCCATGGCCATGAAGACCCCCGGCGTCTATATCGTCGAGAAGAATGCCTTTCCGAACTCGGTGGTCGAGGTGGCCACCGCGGTCCCGGCCTTCATCGGCTACACGGATCGCGCCGAGAACGCCGGCAAGTCGCTGAACATGAAGCCGTGGCGCATCGGCTCGATGGCCGAGTACCACCAGTACTTCGGCTTCGGTCCGCACCCGAAGTTCGGCATCGTCGAGAAGACCGACCCGAACGCGGTCGCCGCGTTCAAGGCCGGCGACAAGGAGTACCTGCTGACGCAGGCCGACGGCCTGGAGGGCGGCCGCTTCCTGCTGTACTACGGCATGCTGCACTTCTTCCAGAACGGCGGCGGCCCGTGCTACGTGGTGTCGGTCGGCGAGTACGGCAAGTCGGCGCTGATCGAGGCCGACAAGCTGATGGCCGGCATCGAGCCGCTGGTCAAGGAGCAGGAGCCGACGATGGTCGTCGTGCCCGATGCGGTGCTGCTGTCGGCCAAGGACTGTATCTCGGTGCAGCAGGCGATGCTGCAGCACTGCGGCGGGCGCATGCGCAGCCGGGTGGCGATCCTCGACGTGTGGGGCGGCCACCTCGACCGCAAGAACCCGACCGGCGTCGATCCGATCGAAGGCTTCCGCGGCGCGCTCGGCGTCAACTTCCTCGATTACGCGACCGCCTACTACCCGTGGGTCAACACCACGGTGGTGCAGGACAAGGACCTGGACTACACCCGCGTGGCCAACCCCGACGTGCTGATCCAGCTGCTGATGGCGGAGCTCGCGCTGCCGGCCCAGCTCGATGCGAAGACGCCGGCGCGCACCGCGCAGCAGTGGCAGGCGGTGCAGGACGTCGCGAAGACCGACGACCAGTGGGCCGCCGGCATCACCGCCGACGTCAACGCATCGGACAAGACCGACGACGAGAAGCAGAAGCTGCTCGCGCCGGCGGCGCTGAAGCTGGCGGTCGAGACGCACAAGGCCTTGCTGAACAAGAGCCTGGGCGCGTCCAGCACCTTGTTCAACACCATCATGGCCGAGGCACGCAACCGGCTGAACCTGATGCCGCCGTCGCCGGCGATGGCGGGCATCTACACGATGGTCGACAACACCCGCGGCGTCTGGAAGGCGCCGGCCAACGTCAGCCTGAACGGCGTGGTGTCGCCGGCGGTGACGATCTCGCACGAGGACCAGGAGGACCTGAACGTCACGACGCAGGGCAAGTCGATCAACGCGATCCGCTCGTTCATCGGCGAGGGCGTGCTGGTGTGGGGCGCGCGCACGCTGGACGGCAACAGCCTGGACTGGCGCTACATCAACGTGCGGCGCACGATGATCATGCTCGAGGAGTCGTGCCGCCTGGCGGCCAAGGCGATGGTGTTCGAGCCGAACGTGTCGAGCACCTGGGTGACCATCAAGAGCATGGTCACCAACTTCCTGACCGGCATCTGGAAGCGCGGCGGGCTGGCCGGCGCGGTGCCGGACGATGCGTTCAGCGTGCACGTGGGGCTGGGCGAGACGATGACGCCCGAGGACATCCTCGAGGGGATCCTGCGCGTGACGGTGCTGGTGGCGATCAGCCGGCCGGCCGAGTTCATCGAGATCACCTTCCAGCAGCAGATGCAGAAGTCGTGACCCATCCCCGCAATCCGCACGAATCAATTGACCCTTCAGGAGGCAGACCATGGCAGACGACGGATCAGCGCAATCGACCACGGTGTGGCCGCTTCCCAAGTTCCGCTTTTCGGTGAAGTGGGACTCGACGGAAATGCACTTCCAGGAGGTCTCCGGCCTCGACGTGGAGGCGCAGCCGATCGAATACCGGCACGGCGACAGCCCGGCCTTCTCGGTGATCAAGATGCCCGGCTTGAAGAAGTACAGCGACGTGACGATGAAGAAGGGCGTCTTCAAGTCCGACAACAAGCTGTGGGACTGGTTCAACGAGATCAAGATGAACGTCATCAAGCGCAAGTCGGTGACGATCAGCCTGCTCGATGAAGCCGGCGGCGTGACGATGGTGTGGACGCTGGCGAACGCCTGGCCGACCAAGATCACCGGGACCGACCTGAAGGCGCAAGGCAACGAGGTGGCGGTGGAGACCATCGTGATCGCCCACGAGGGTCTGACGATCGCCAATGCCTGATGGCGACCGCGATCCCGCCGGCCCCGCCGCTGCCGCCGCCGAAGGCCCCGCCCAAGCCGGCGCCGCCGCCCCCTGCGCCTGCGCCGGTGGCGGTCGGGCTGAACCCGCCATCGCTGCAGGCGGCCAAGGCGAAGCTGCGGGTCACGAAGCCGCTGGAGTTCTACCCGCCGCCGGCATTTCATTTCGCGGTGAGCTTCGGCACGCAGCCGAAGGATGCGGACGGGGCGTTCCGCGAGGTCAGCGGAATCGCTCCCGAGGTCGAGACCGAGACGGTGAACGAAGGCGGGTTGAACGGGTTCGCGCATGTGTTGCCGAAGTCGATCAAGCACCCGCGGCTGGTGTTGAAGCGCGGCATCGCGGTCAGCGATTCGCGGCTGGTGCAGTGGTGCCAGGCGGTGCTCGACGGCGGGTTCGTGAAGCCGATCTTTCCGAAGCTGGTGCACGTGTTCCTGCTCGACCACGGCGGCGATCCGTTGCGTTGCTGGTCGATCGAGAACGCCTGGCCGGTGAAGTGGGAGATCGACGGATTCCAGTCCACCCGCAACGAGGTGGCGATGGAGAAGATCGAGCTGGCGTATGCCCGCTCGAACCGCATCTATTGAGCGCTTTTGCAAAGGATTCAGATGAGCATCGAGGTGCGTCAATTGCTGATCCGCTCGCAGGTCCATTCGACGCCTGTGGCGGCGCCGCGGCAGGTTCTTTCGTCGGCCGAGCTGCAGCGGGTACGCGAGCAGGTGCTGTCCGAGTGCAAGGCCTGGCTGGCGCAACAGCTTCGTGCGCAGCGGGAGAGGTGAGATGTGTTACTCATTCGATGGTCTGTGCGGCAAAGGCGCGTGGGCGGAGGCCATGGCGCGCCGGACGGGTCGGCCATTGCCCCGTGGGGGCAATGGCTTCCCTCCGCTGGCTGGTTTCATGGCCCGTCGCCGAAACTCCCTCCACTCACTTCGTTCGTTGTGGTCAAACAGTCGGCGACAGTCAGTTCACGAAGCGTGCTGCGCACGCGGGCCACGAAACCAGCCAGCTCCGGCGACCCATCCTGATTGGCGCTCCACGGCCTCCGCCCACGCGCCTTTGTGGCACCGCCATGCTCCTTTGGCGGTGGCAAGCGAACAAATGAGGGTTGATCCCCGGGTTGTCACCCGGGCTACGGGGCTGCGCGTCAAGCGGGAGGATTTTGGAAGCTCGAACACAAGCGGTTCGGTGGCGGTGCGGGCAGGGACAGGATGGGGGCCGATCTTCTCCGTGGAGTCGGCGGCCCCGCCAGGGGGCGTCGACCGCCCCGGCATGAGCCCCCCAGCCTGTCCCCGCCCGCACCGCCACCGCGCCGAACAATGCAACGGCCCGGAGCAAAGAGCACACCATGCCAACTGACCGCCTAGGCCAACTCACGCACCTGGTGATGACCCGCTTCACGCTGGTGAAGGGCACGGTCAAGCTCGACGATTCGGCCACGTTCACCGTGCAGATCAACCCGGCCGACTTCAAGCACACCAGCGGCATCACCTACGACAAGAAGAAGACCCAGGCCGATGCGCAGGCCAGCCCGAAGTTCAGCTCGGTCGGCGACGAGCACGTCTCGTTCTCGCTCGTGCTCGACGGCACCGGCGTCGTGCCGCCCGGCGCCAACGGCCAGCGCGAAGACGTGCGCACGCAGATGAAGAAGCTGAACGCCGTGGCTTACCAGTACCTGGCCGACACGCAGGAGCCGCCGTACGTCCGCCTGCTGTGGGGCAGCCTGATCTTCTTCGGCCGGCTCGAATCGCTGAACACGCAGTACACGCTCTTCAAGCCCAGCGGCGAACCGCTGCGTGCCCGCGTCGAGCTCAACTTCCTCGGCGCGATGAGCAAGGAGGAGTCGCAGCTGGTCTCCAACCGCACGCCGCCCGGCGGCGCCAGGAGCGTCACCGTGATCGACGGCGACACGCTGCCGCAGATCTGCGCCGAGCACTGCGGCGATGCCGACATGGCGGCTGACGTTGCACGCGCGAACAACCTGCCCACGCTGATGGCCGTCGCACCCGGCTCCCAGCTGCTCGTGCCGGCGTCGAGGTAAGCCGTGCCTGCCGTCTCCCCGCTCGACGACTCGGATGGCGTCGTCCGCCTGTTGCTCAGCGCCGATGGCGTCGCGCTCGACGAGACCATCGAGGTCATCTCGGTGTCGGTGCGGCGCGGCGTCAACAGCGTGCCGTCGGCCCGCATCGAGCTGGCCGACGGCGACATCCCCAGCCGCAGCTTCCCGCTCAGCGACTCCGCGCATTTCAAGCCCGGCGTGCTGCTGTCGATCAAGGCCGGCTACCAGTCGGACCCCACCGCCGTGCTGTTCGAAGGCCTCATCGTGCGCCACGGGCTGCAGGTGCTCGGCGACAACGACGCACGGCTCATCGTCGAATGCCGCGACAAGGCCGTGCTGATGACGGTGGGCCGCCGCAATGCCAACTTCATCGACCAGACCGACAGCGCCATCATCGAGGCGCTGGCCGGCGGGCACGGCCTGGCGATCGACGTCGACGCCACCGCGCTCAGCCACACCGAACTCGTCCAGCACTACTGCAGCGACTGGGACTTCATGCTGTCGCGCGCCGAGGTCAACGGCCTGCTGGTGGTCGCAACAGACGGCAAGCTTGCCGTCAAGGCGCCCGAGGTCGATGCCGAACCTGCGCTGAAGGTCGCGTACGGCAACGAACTGATCGAGTTCCAGGCCGACCTCGACGCCCGCAGCCAGCTCGCCAGCGCCCAGGCCTTCTCGTGGGACATCAAGGGCCAGGCCGCGCTCGAAGGCACCGCGAGCGCACCTGTCATGCTGCCGGCGCAGGGCGACCTCGATTCGGCCACGCTCGCCGGCGTGATCGGCCTGCCGACCTGGCGGCTGCAGTCCGGCGCGCCGCAGCCGCTCGCCGCACTGACGAGCTGGGCCAAGGCGCAGCAGCTGAAGTCGGGCCTCGCGCGGCTGCGCGGGCGCCTGAGCTTCCAGGGCTCGGCGCTCGCGAAGGTCGGCGGCCTGATCGAGCTCAGCGGCGTCGGCACGCGTTTCAGCGGCAAGCTGCTCGTCACCGGGCTGCACCACGAGATCGTCGACGGCAACTGGATCACCGAGGCCGAGTTCGGCCTCGCGCCGGACTGGTTCGTCGAGCGCGCCGACGTGGTCGCGCCGCCCGGCGCCGGCCTGCTGCCCGGCGTGCACGGCCTGCAGGTCGGCATCGTGATGAAGCTCGACGCCGACCCCGCCGGCGAGCAGCGCGTGCAGGTCAAGCTGCCGATGCTGCAGGCCGCCACCGAAGGCATCTGGGCGCGGCTGATGCAGTTCCATGCCAGCAACGCGTTCGGCGCGTTCTTCCTGCCGGAGGTCGGCGACGAGGTGGTGCTCGGCTACTTCGCCGACGACCCGTCGCACCCGGTCGTGCTCGGCAGCCTGTACAGCAGCAAGCAGGCCCCGCCGTACCCGCTGGAAGCGGCCAACGAGATCAAGGCCATCGTGACCCGCTGCAAGTCGAAACTCGAGTTCAACGAGGCCGACAAGGTCATCACCATCATCACGCCGGGCAACAACAAGATCGTGCTGAGCGACAAGGACCAGTCGATCCTGCTGCAGGACCAGAACGGCAACAAGGTCGAGCTCGCGCCCGGCGGCATCACGCTCGACAGCCCGGCCGACATCAAGATCACCGCCAAGGGCACGATCACGCTCGATGCGGTCGGCGCCGTCAGCGTCACGTCCAAGGCCGACGTCAAGCTCGCCGGGCTGAACATCGCCGCGCAAGCCCAGGTCGGCTTCACCGCGAAGGGCAACGCGAGCGCCGAACTCTCGGCCGCCGGCCAGACGGTGGTCAAGGGCGCGATGGTGATGATCAATTGACTCCCAAGACCTTCCGCGAAAGACGCCCCATGCCGCCCGCCGCCCGCCTCACC
>Ga0209050_1000506_pt1 | contig 66220 bp, 61 predicted proteins | sample Araplavi_mTSA_r2_FD_184276 | JGI IMG/M metagenome (GOLD analysis project Ga0209050, IMG submission 184276) | Arabidopsis root microbial communities from North Carolina, USA - plate scrape MF_Cvi_mTSA_r2 (SPAdes) (version 2) | ecosystem: Host-associated > Plants > Roots > Endosphere | place: USA... | reverse complement strand
TGTGGCCGCCATTCTCTTCGATGAGGGTCTTCAGTTGCTCGTTCAGAGCTTCGGCCTGTTGCGGCGAGATGTCCTGCCGCGCGATGACCACGTGTTCGTAGAACGCCATGTTTTCCTTCTTCCGTTGTGGAGGGCGGCGCGGACGACGACGGAAGTCCGTCGACCACGATGGATCCTGCAAGCCGAGCGGGGCGAGCCCCGGTCCCGGATGGGTGCGTGCAAGACCGCCTTCCGTGAGAACGCGCGCTCTTACAGAAGATGGGGCCGAAAGGCAAGTCGCGCCGCGCTTTGCCGCCGAATTGGGCGCTTCGCCATCTGTCGTACAAATGACACGCGGGCAGGGGTTCATCCCCAAGGTCAAGTATGCTAGCAGGCGGGCATGAGGATCGCGACGCGCTTTCTGATCGGGCTTGGGACGGCTTGCGCCCTGGTGGCGCCCGCCTGCGCCGAGATCGTGCAAAAGCCCGCCATGTCGGTCTCGGCCAAGGACGGCCGCTTCACCGGCTATTCGGCGGCCCTGCCTCTGGACCTGTCCACCGACACCGAAAAGGTCGCTCTGACGGTCAAGTCCTCGGGCATGATCGAGAACCCGACCTACGACTTCGACCTGAACCTCAGCCAGAAGCCCGACGACGACCGGGTGGGCGAGCGGTCGATGGCCGTCGGCGCCTCGTGGAACGATCGCGAAGCCAAGCTGCGCTCGTCGATGTCCAAGCTGTTCGGCTTCGGCCTGCTGCCGCGCGCCAACTATCTGCGCGTGTCGATGGACATGGACGCCAGCCAGGCCATCGCCGTGCCGGGCAAGATCCCGGTGGCCCGCGCCAACATCCGCTCGTCCCTGACCCTGGACGGCAGGCCGATCGGCTCGATCGCGTTCGGCGGCGGCTCGACGGGCGAGGAGGGCGTGGACCTGTCCCTGACCCGGCCGTTCGACATCCCGGCCGAGTTCACCGTCAGTCTGCGCGGGGCGCCCACCCGTGGGGTGAACGCCCGCGACGAATGGCGCCTGCAGGACGCCCGCGCCATGGTCAAGCTGGTGAAGGCGAGCTGGTAGCGTCCAGCTTGCGCGTCTTTTTCGCTGCGACCTCGGCGAAGCGCTTCAGATATTCCGGGTGCTCGGTGCCCATCAGCTTGTCCCACCAGGTGAAATAGAGGCCGTAGTTCCAGCCCGCCTGGGCGTGATGCAGGTCGTGGTGGGTCACCGTCGTCACGAACGGGATCAGCGGCCGACCGTCCTTGCGAGCCGGGAACAGCTCGTAGCCCGAGTGGCCGATCGTGTTGCGGACGATCTGGTGCAGCATGAACAGGCCCACCACCGGCCATTGAGTCGGGATCAGGATCATCCACAGCGGCACGAAGATCCCGTTGATCGCCGCTTCGCCCAGGTCGAAGCTGTAGGCGGTGAAGGGCGAGGGATTGTTCGACCGGTGATGGCGCCGGTGGAAGCGCCGGAACAGGCGGCGGTCGTGGATCAGCCGGTGCGTCCAGTAGAACCAGGCGTCGTGGGCCAGGATCATCAGGACCAGGCTGGTCCAGAACCACACCGGGCCCCAGCTCTTGGCGATGTAGGGCCCCGGCAGCCAGCCGGCGCGGAACAGGCCAAAGGTCAGAAGGCCGATCGTCGAGAAGATGGCGATCGAGCGGATCGAGGCGCCGAACTCGATCAGCAGCTGGCGTGCGGGCGGTCGGCTGTCGCGGATCTTGCGGCCGGCCAGCGGGATGGCCAGCACGACCCACAGGGCCAGCCAGACGCCGACCGAAAAGATCACGTAGCGGGTGACGTCGACCTGCATGGCGTCCAGCCAGTTGCGGGCGAAGGGGAGAAGGGTGTCGAGCGCTTCGCGCATCATGGGGCTCCGGGTGAGAGGAGCCCCCAGGAAGACGGTGGCGCGCCCAAGCGTCTCGCCGCTCGCGAAATCAGGCTCGCTTGTCGGTTTTCGGCGCCCCTTCGCCGGTTTCGACCAGCCGCAGATGCGGATGGGGCGGCGTGGCGTCCTGGCGCCAGGCGGTCGGGGTCACGCCGGTGGCGGCGCGGAAGGCGCGGTTGAACGGACCCAGTGAGGCGAAGCCCAGCTCGTAGGCGATGGTCGAGACCGACTTCAGCGCCTGTTCGGGATCGGCCAGGGCCGCCTTGGCCGCCGCGATCCGCCGGCCGTTGACGTAGTCGGCGAAGTTGCGATGGCCCAGTGTGCCGTTGATCAGCTTGCGCAGCCGATGCTCGGGCGCGCCGACCAGGGCCGCCAGCGTGCCGATCGACAGGTCCTCGCCGCGCCAGACCTCGTTCTCGTTCATGGCCTTGTCCAGGCGCGCCAGCACCAGACGGTCGGCGGGGGTGAGGTCCAGGGTCTCGACGGCCTTGACGACCGGAAGCTCGCCGGCGGCGGGTGCGGCCTGCACCAGCAAGGGTTCGGCTCTCAGCAACGCCAGGGCCGAGCCCACTCCAAGCGCCGCCATGGCGAGCGCTTGCACCATGCTCGGCAGGACCGGGCCTCTTCCCAGGCCGAAGTCACACAGGGTCTGAATCAGCATGTAGCTCGTTGCGGCGGCGGCGATGGGTCCACGCAAATGCCGCCGGCGTTCGACGAGGTCAGTCCGCCACCCTCGCCAGGTGATCAGCAAGACATGGATGTGAATGACCAGGGAAGACGCCGCGAAAAGCCACCAGAAGGCCGCACGGGCCGGCGAGGGCGGCAGCAGCGCGCCGGGCAACCAGATAGCGATCACAGCGCCCGGCACGGCGAAGCGCCAGCCTGGGATCCTAGGCTCGTCCTCGAACAGCACCGAGCAGAACAGCCAGAATACGCCGGCGGCGATCGAGCTGAGCAGCCAGGTCAGAAAGCTGAAGTGGAGGTGGGCGGTGTAATAGAAGTGGCTCTCGAAGACGTGGGCGATGGCGCAGACCATCATCAGCACGCCGACCCAACGCGTCGGGGTCATCTTGCGGCTGGCCGCCAGAGACACGCCGGTCGCGGCGAAGGCCCCGACGGCGACGCCGCGCACGGCCAGTTCGATTTGGGTGGGATCGGTCATGACCGATCATGTCTCCGGGGCCGTGCGGCCTTCAAGCCGCACGACTGGTCGAAACCGGAAAGGGCTGGCTACTTCTTCTGGGCCTTGTAGGCCTTCACCGCGTCCATGGTGTTGGTCACGTGGCCCGCGAAATTGCCGTCGGTGTACGACATCAGGATCTTGCCGCCCGGGGCGATGACGTACGAGGTGCGGTTCGACCACTCGGGCTTCTTGTCCAGCACGACGTCGTAGGTCTTGATCAGGCCGGCGTCGGCGGCGGCTACCGCGAACTTGTCGCGGCAGTGCTCCTTGGAGAAGTCCTTGATGCGGTCGACATTGCCGGCCGTGACGCCGATCACCGTGGCGCCCAGCTTCTCGAACTCGGGCGTGGCCTCGGCGAACTCGTGGGCCTCGGCGGTGCAGCCCGCGGTGTAGGCGGCCGGGAAGAAGTAGAGCACCACCGGACCCTTCTTCAGGGCCTTGGAGAGCTTGAAGTCGAAGTCCTTGCCGGCCAGAGCGGCCTTGGCGCTGAAGTCGGGGGCCTTGTCGCCGACCTTCAGGGCGGCCAGGGCAGGAGAGGTCGCGGCCAGGGCCAGGGCGACCGCGGCGATACCGGCGAGCAGACGGGACATCAAAGGCTCCTGCGGGAGGGTGTTTATGGTCGCGTCTTGGATACCCCCATTCTTCCATCTTCCAAACCGCTACCTTCGTCGTTACCTGCGGTGGGGCCAAGGGAGAGAAGGCGATGGCGACGGGCGATGCCGGGGTTCCGACCCTGGCCGAATGGGCGGGTGGGCCCGACAAGCTGAAGGCGCTGTTCGAGGCCTTCTACGCCAGGGTCCCGAACGATCCGGTCCTGGCGCCGGTCTTCGCCCATATGGACCCGCATCACGCCCAGCATGTCGCGGCCTTCGTCGGCGAGGTGTTCGGCGGTCCCAAGGCCTATACCGGGGCCGGCGGCGGCCATGCCGCGATGATCCGCAAGCACATGGGGCGCCATCTGACCCAGGAGCAGCGCCGGGCCTGGGTGGCGCTGATGCTCGACACCGCCGACGCCGTCGGCCTGCCGGACGATCCGGAGTTCCGCGCCGCGTTCGTCGGCTATCTGGAATGGGGCACGCGCCTGGCGGTGATCAACTCGGCCGAGGGCGTTCCCGAGCCGGAGGGCGAACCGCCCATGCCGGTGTGGGGCTGGGGACCGCCGGGAGGGCCCTGGCTGGGATAGCAGGGGTTGGGGTGACTTGCCGCCTTGCCCCCTTTGGCCTAACCCTCCGGCCCTTGAATTTCTTAGAGACGGAGCGGGCCACCATGAGCATCGCCTTCATATTCCCGGGTCAGGGCAGCCAGTCGGTCGGCATGGGCGTCGATCTCGCGGAGGCTTTCGCGTCGGCCCGTGAGGTGTTCCAGGAAGTCGACGACGCCCTGGGCCAGAAGCTGTCTGCTCTGATGAAGGACGGTCCCGAGGGCGACCTGACCCTGACCGAGAACGCCCAGCCGGCCCTGATGGCCGTCAGCCTGGCCGTGACTCGCACGCTGGAGAAGGAATTCGGCGTCGGCGTCGATCGCGCCGCCTTCGTCGCCGGTCACAGCCTGGGCGAGTACTCGGCCCTGGCCGCCGCCGGCGCCATCAGCCTGGCCGACACCGCGCGCCTCTTGAAGCTGCGCGGCCAGGCCATGCAGCGCGCCGTGCCGGTGGGCGAGGGCGCGATGGCCTCGCTCATTGGTCCGAAGACCGACCTGGCCCTGGCTGAAGCCGCCGCCGCCGCCGGCTCGGAGGTCGGCGTCTGCGTCGTGGCCAACGACAACAACAACGGCAATGTCGTGATCTCGGGCGCCAAGGCCGCCGTGGACCGCGCCATCGAGAAGGCCAAGGAACTGGGCGCGCGGGCCATCCCGCTGAACGTCTCGGCCCCGTTCCACTGCCCGCTGATGCAGCCGGCCGCCGACGAGATGGCGCAGGCCCTGGCCCGCACCACCATCATCGCCCCGCGCACCCCGTTGGTCGCCAACGTCACCGCCGCACCGGTCCACGACCCGGACGTCATCCGCAAGCTGCTGGTCGAGCAGGTCACCGGCCGCGTCCGCTGGCGCGAGAGCATGACCTGGCTGGCCGGCCAGGGCGGCGTCACCCGCTTCGCCGAAGCCGGCGCCGGCAAGGTGCTGTCGGGCATGGCCAAGCGCATCGCTCCGGACGCCGAGGCGACTCCCCTGAACACCCCGGCGGACCTCGAAGCGTTCGCCGCTTCGCTCTAATTCACAGGAAGACCGCTCAATGTTCGATCTGACCGGCAAGACCGCTCTCGTCACCGGCGCCACGGGCGGCATCGGCGGCGCCATCGCCAAGGCGCTGCACGCGCAAGGCGCCCACGTCGTCCTCTCGGGCACCCGCGAATCGGCCCTCTCGGAACTGGCCGCCCAGTTCGGCGAGCGCGTCTCGTACGTCGCCGCGAATCTCTCGGACGCCGCCGCCGTCGACGGCCTGGTCGCCAAGGCCGAGGAAGCCGCCGGGGCGCCGCTGGACATCGTGATCGCCAATGCCGGCGTCACCCGCGACGGCCTGATCGTCCGCATGAAGGACGAGGACTGGGACACCGTCATCAAGGTGAACCTGGAAGGCTATTTCCGCCTGGCCCGCGCGGCCGCCAAGGGCATGATGAAGCGCCGCGCCGGCCGCATCATCGGCATCACCTCGGTGGTCGGCGTCACCGGCAACCCCGGCCAAACCAACTATGCCGCCTCCAAGGCCGGCATGATCGGCTTCTCCAAGGCCCTGGCCCAGGAACTGGCCAGCCGCGGCGTGACCGTGAACTGCGTCGCCCCCGGCTTCATCGCCAGCCCGATGACCGACGCCCTGAACGAGCAGCAGAAGGCCGGCATCCTGTCGACGATTCCCGCCGGCAAGCTGGGCGAGGGGAGCGATATCGCCGCCGCGTGCGTTTTCCTGGCGAGTGATCAGGCAGGTTACGTCACCGGTCAGACCTTGCACGTCAATGGCGGCATGGCCATGATCTAAGACCGCGCAGAGCCTGCCCGTTTCAGGTGGAATCCACCTGAAACGGATAAGCAGGTTCTGACGTTGAAAGCCTGAAACGCGTTACCCGGCGAAACCGCTAACACTTTCGCCTAACGCGTTTCGGGTCCTTCTTCGGTCTGCCGCTAGCAAGCCGAAAAGGAACATGATAGGCGGTGCCCGACAATTCCTGCGAATAGCGCGGTTTTCGCTTCGCCGTTCGTGGGCCGAAATTTCATAACGAGGGACTGAACAGAATGTCCGACATTCTCGAGCGCGTGCGTAAGATCGTCATCGAACACCTGGATGCCGATCCCGAGAAGGTCACCGAGAAGGCCTCCTTCATCGACGACCTGGGCGCCGACAGCCTCGACAACGTTGAGCTGGTGATGGCGTTCGAAGAAGAGTTCGACATCGAAATCCCGGACGACGCCGCCGAGCACATCCAGACGGTTGGCGACGCCGTGAAGTTCATCACGGAAAAGACCGCCTAATAGGCGTCGAGTTCGCTAGTCGAACCTGACCATTTCCGCCGCGTCGCACGGGCTCTTGCCATCGTGCGCGCGGCGGTTTTCGTTTGAGGCCAAGATTCGCGGCTGGCGCGGCCCTGGGGTGATCCCTAAGTCCAGGCCCCCGCATCGAAGGTTTGGGAGTGATCCATGCGTAGAGTCGTCGTCACGGGTATCGGCCTGCTGACCCCTCTGGGCCAGGGCGTTGACGTCACCTGGAAGAACATCCTCGCCGGCAAGTCCGGCGCCAATCGCATCACGGCCTTCGATCCGACCGACTATGCCTGCCAGGTCGCCTGCGAGGTTCCGCGCGTCGACGGACGCGGCGGCGGCGGCCCGGACGTCGAGGGCAGCTTCGACCCTGACCAGACCATGAGCCCGCGCGACCAGAAGCGCGTGGACGATTTCATTCTCTACGGCATCGCCGCCGCCGACGAGGCCATCAAGGACTCGGGTTGGGTTCCCGAGACGGACGAGGACAAGTGGCGCACGGGCGTCATCTTGGGCTCGGGCATCGGCGGCCTGTCGACGATCGCCGACACCGCTCTGGAGCTGGAGGCCAAGGGCCCCCGCCGGGTCAGCCCGTTCTTCATCTCCTCGGCCCTGATCAACCTGATCTCGGGTCAGGTCTCGATCAAGTATGGCTTCAAGGGCCCCAACCATGCGGTTGTCACGGCCTGCGCCACGGGCGCTCACGCCATCGGCGACGCCATGCGCCTGATCAAGTACGGCGATGCCGACGTCATGATCGCCGGCGGCGCCGAAGCGGCCGTCTGCAAGGTCGGCGTGGCCGGCTTCATCGCCTGCCGCGCCATGGCCACCGCCTTCAACGATACGCCCGAGAAGGCCTCGCGCCCCTATGACAAGGACCGCGACGGCTTCGTGATGGGCGAGGGCGCCGGCGTCCTGGTGCTGGAAGAGTACGAGCACGCCAAGGCGCGCGGCGCCAAGATCTACGCCGAGGTCGTGGGCTACGGCCTGTCGGGCGACGCCCACCACATCACCGCCCCGTCGGAAGACGGCGAAGGCGGCGGCCGCGCCCTGGCGGCGGCGATCAAGGACGCGGGCCTGAAGCCCTCGGACATCGACTACGTCAACGCCCACGGCACCTCGACCATGGCCGACGGCCTGGAAGCCGGCGCCGTCGAGCGCTTCCTGGGCGACCACGCCAAGAACGTCGTCATGTCCTCGACCAAGTCGATGACCGGCCACCTACTGGGCGCCGCCGGCGCGATCGAGGGCATCTTCTCGATCCTGGCCATCCGCGACCAGATCGCCCCGCCGACCATCAATCTGGACAATCCCGACGTGAACGTCGCGATGAACCTGGCGCCGAACAAGGCCGTGCCGATGAAGATCGACGTGGCCGTGTCCAACAGCTTCGGCTTCGGCGGCACCAACGCCACCGTCGTGTTCAAGAAGGTCTCGTGAGCAAGAAGCCGTCGCCCCCCCGCAAAGCGTCCGCCAAGAGCAGGTCCTCTCGTCGGGAAACCGCCTCGGTGGGGCGGCGGCTGGTCCGCGCCGTCCTGGGCGCGGTGACCACGCTGGTCGTGATCGGCATGGTCGCCATCCTGGGCGCGGCTTTCGTCTACAACGGTCCCGGTCCCGCCGCGAAGGCGGGCGACAAGACCACGGTCATCCTGCGCAAGGGCGCCAGCCTGCCCGAGATCGCCGCCAGCCTGGAGCGGGGCGGCGTGATCCGCTCCTCGTCCATCTTCATGACCGCCGCCAAGGTCACGGGCGCGGCCCGATCCCTGAAGGCCGGCGAGTACGAGTTCAAGTCGCGCGCCTCGATGGCCGCCATCCTGGACGCCGTCCGCCACGGCCGCATCGTCCGCCACTGGATCACCATCCCCGAGGGCCGCACCTCGGACATGGTCATGGACATCCTCAACGCCTCGGACGTGCTGACGGGCAGCGCCGCGACCCCGCCTGAGGGCGCCGTCCTGCCCGAGACCTACGAGGTCCAGCGCGGCGAGGACCGCGCCGCCGTCCTGCAGCGCATGATGGACGACCGCGACAAGCTGCTGAACGAACTGTGGGCCAATCGCCAGTCGGGCCTGCCGTTCCAGACCAAGGAAGAGGCCGTCACCCTGGCCTCGATCGTCGAGAAGGAAACGGGCCTGGCCTCGGAGCGTCCCAAGGTCGCCGCGGTGTTCGTCAATCGCCTGCGGACCGGCATGCGCCTGGGCTCTGACCCGACCATCATCTACGGCATCTCGCGCGGTCGTCCGCTGGGTCGCGGCATCCGCCTGTCGGAGCTGCAGCGCCCGACGCCGTACAACACCTATCTGATCGAGGGCCTGCCGCCGACGCCGATCGCCAATCCGGGCCGCGCGGCCCTGGCCGCGGTGCTCAACCCGCCCAAGACCGGTGACCTCTACTTCGTCGCCGACGGCACGGGCGGTCACGTGTTCGCCTCCACCCTGGAGCAGCACAACGCCAACGTCGCCAAATGGCGGCAAATCGAGCGCGACCGCGCCGGCGACGCCAGTGTCCCGGTCGTGCCGGCCAAGCCGGCGGGGAACTAGGACCATGCCGCTCTCGGGGATGACCGGCTTCGCCCGGGTCGAGGGCACCCACGGCGCCTGGTCCTGGGCCGTCGAGGCGCGCAGCGTCAACGGCCGCAACCTCGAGACCCGCTTCCGCGGCCCGCCGGGCTTCGAGACCCTGGAGCGCGCCGCGCGCGACGGGGCGCAGGGCCGCTTCCAGCGCGGCCAGCTGACCGTCGGCGTCCAGGCCAAGCGCGCCGAGGGCGGCGGCGAGGTGCAGGTCAATGTCCAGGTGCTGGAGCGCTATCTGCGCGCCGGCGATCCCTATGTGGCCACCGGCATGGTCGCCAAGCCCACGCTGGACGGCCTCCTGGCGCTGAAGGGCGTCATCGAGGCCCGTGAGGACGAGGACGACGCCGAGACCCGCGTCGCCGTCGAGGCCGCCATGGCCGCCTCGATTGCTCAAGCCCTGGATGGGCTGAAGGTCGCCAGGCTGGAGGAGGGCGCTGCCCTGGATCCGGTGCTGAACGGCCTGGTCGACCGCATCGAGGACCTGACCGGCCAGGCCGAGCGCGAAGCCGCTGGCCAGCCGACGGTGCTGAAAGAGCGCTTCGCCCGCCGCATGGCCGAGCTGGTCGGCGAGGCGGCCAACGAGGATCGCATCGTCCAGGAAGCGGCCGCCCAGGCCGTGAAGGCCGACGTGCGCGAGGAGCTGGACCGGCTGGCCAGCCACGTGGCCGCCGCGCGCGGTCTGCTGTCGGGCGAGGGCGCATCGGGCCGGCGGCTCGACTTCCTCTCCCAGGAATTCATGCGAGAATCCAATACCCTCTGCTCGAAATCGGCCCTGACCAGCCTGACCGCGATCGGTCTGGAGCTGAAGGCCGTGATCGAGCAGTTCCGCGAGCAGGTCCAGAACGTTGAATAAGCCCCACCATCCCCACCGCGGTCTTTTGCTGATGGTCGTCGCCCCCTCGGGCGTGGGCAAGACCTCGCTGACCCGCCGCCTGGTGGCCGACCACAACGATCTGCACCTGTCGATCAGCGCCACGACCCGCGATCCGCGTCCGGGCGAGCACGACGGGCGCGACTACCACTTCGTCACCAAGGACAAGTTCAAGACGATGATCGACCAGGACGCGTTCCTGGAGTGGGCCGAGGTCTATGGCAACTACTACGGCAGCCCCAAGCCGCCGATCATGGCCGCCCTGGAGCGGGGCGAGAGCGCCCTGTTCGACATCGACTTCCAGGGCGCCATGAAGGTCCACGCCCAGGCCAAGGAAGACAGCGTGCTGGTCTACATCCTGCCGCCGTCGCTGGCCGAGATGAGCCGCCGCCTGCACGCGCGCAGCCAGGACAGCGAGGAGGTCATCCATCGCCGCCTCTCGCGCGCCAAGGACGAGGTCGCCGACTGGGAGCGCTTCGACTACGTCATTCTGAACGAGGATTTCGACCGCGCCTACGCGGATCTGGCCCACATCTATCACGCCGAACGCCTCAAGCGGGCGCGCAACCCGTGGATCGGGGACCTGGTGGGCGATCTCCTCAAGGAAGAGATCTAGACACATCGGCAGCGAAAACCCCGCCCTTCGACAAGCTCAGGGTGAGGTTTTCTACTGCCGGCGTCTTGAGTAGTCCTCACCCTGAGCCTGTCGAAGGGCGAGGGCGACCCTCGGCGCTCTAAAGCGCGCGACGGCCGAAGATCAGGTGGTACAGCGCCAGGATGACGACGGCGCCGATGGTGGCCACCAGCAGGCTGTAGAGGTTGAAACCGGACACGCCGGCATTGCCGAACTGGTTGAACAGCCAACCGCCGACGAACGCGCCGACGATGCCGAGCACGATATCCAGCAGGACGCCGCTGCCGGAACGATTGACGAGCTTGCTGGCGATGAAGCCGGCGATCAGGCCCAGAAGGAGCCAGGCGAGAATGGACATCGTAGGGACTCCGTGAGCGGTCGCCCTGTGCGACCCTGCCCAAACAAGAGCCCAACGGTCCCGTTAGTTCCCGCGCATGCGTTCCTGAACATAAGCGATCAGCTTTTCAGCCGGCGGACGGCCGAACGCGATGAACAGGCCCGAGCCCAGAACGGCTCCGATCAGGAAGGTCAAGTTCATCGCACAGAATTCCCCTAGGACACGCGAGGGAACCTATTGCAGATGCTCCGTGGCCAAGCCAAGGCGACAACGGGGCGCTGCGACGATCGGTCGTTCATGCCGGCCTTGGTGGCGCGAGAATGGTCAGGGCGCAGGTCAGGCCGCCCGGCGCGTAGTCGAAATCGGCCGAGCCGGCCAGGTCGCCGCGCAGGCTGGCGGCGATCAGGCGTGAGCCGAAGCCGGTGCGCTTGGGCGGCTTGACCGGAGGGCCGCCGGTCTCGCGCCAGGTGAGGACCAGCCGCGTGCGGCCGTCCAGGGTCCAGTCGACCGCCACCCGGCCGGCCTCGGTCGACAGGGCCCCGTATTTCGAGGCGTTGGTGGCCAGTTCGTGGAAGATCATCGCCAGGGCCACGGCGGCGTTGGGGGCCAGGGGCAGGAGCGGGCCCGCGATACTGACCTGGCTGGCATAGGGCTGCAGGGCCTCGGCCAGCAGCTCGCCCAGGTCCGCGCCTTCCCAGTTGCGCCGGGTGAGCAGGTCGTGGGCGCTGGCCAGGGCGTGAATGCGGTCGTTGAACTGCGGCAGGCCGGTCTCGCCACTGTCCTGGTCGGACTTCGGCCGCAGGCTGTGACGAGCCAGCGACTGGACGACGACCAGGGTGTTCTTCACCCGATGATTCAACTCGTTGATCATCAGCTGCTGGCGTTCGGCGGCCTGGCGGCCCTCGGCCTCGCGGGCGCGCAGGATGTCGGCGGCGGCCCGCAGCGAGCCGCGCACCTCGGCGATCTCCTGCAGGTGCGACGGGGCTGGATCCAGCGGCGCGCCGGCGGCCAGGGCCTCGGCCTCGCGGACCAGGCCGCGGACGTCGCGGGAGATCGGACGGGCGAAGGCGAAAGCGGCGGCCACGCCCAGGGCGATCAGCAGGATCGCGCCGCCCACGGCCGGCCCCAGCGATCCCAGCACCGTGCGGTTCAGCTCGTCGCGCGGCACCCCGACGATGAAGGTCCAGCCGTAGGTCGGCGAGCGGCTGAACGCCGACAGGGTCTGGACCCCGTCCAGGGTGTGGGTCCGCACCACGCCGTCATTGGCGCGGGCCATGGCCCTCTGCATGTCCGCACTGGCGTGCTTGCCCAGCATCTTGTCCTGGTCGCGCGAGCGGGCCACCAGGGCAGCGTTGCGGTCGATGATGCTGGCGGTCCAGGTGTCGGGAAAGGCCTGGCCGGTCATCAGGGCGTGGAAAGCGGCCGGGTGCTGCATATAGGCCAGCACCAGCAGCTTGCCCTTGAAGCGCACGGCGGCGTTGACGCCGATGATGGGCGGGGCGCCGCGGCGCGGGATCAGGTTGCTGACGTTCGACTTGCCCGTGGTCATCTCGCGCCAGGACTCGGGCGTCACGGGAGCGATCGGCGTCGGCTGGCCCGGTGGGATGCGCGTATTGAGCAGCTGACGATCCATGGTCATCAGCACCAGCCAGCCTTCGCGACCCTGCACGGCCTCGCGGGCCTGTTTCTCGAAGGTGGCGAGGTCGCCTTCGGCCAGGGCGGGCGAGACCACCAGGCCCTGCAGCACGCTGTTGCTCTGGTCGATCTGGCGATCGGTGGCCAGGGACAAGGCCCGGGTCATGGCGACCAGCTGGGTCGAGAAGCGCCGCTGGCCCTCATTGTACTGCATGGCGACCAGCGCGCCCATCAGCAGAATGGCGGGCGCGGCCAGCGTCAGGGCCATGAACAACAGCCGGCGCGCGACAGTGGAAGGCGCTTTCACCGCGCTGTTGGTGGTCACGTTCGCCCCGCTCATCCCGGGGGCAAGCTGGCGACGGGCGGCTCTACCGTCAATAGGGTTTGAAGCTGAATTACCCGTGATGCGCGGCCAACATCCAGATCGCCATCGCGATCATCATCAGGTTCTCGGTCAGCGACACGAAACCCAGCGGCACATTGGTGTCGCCACCGACGCAGGCGCATTTCAGTTCGCGCTTGTCGACATAGACGGCCTTGAACACCGATACCGCCCCGACCCCGCCGATGAACAGGCCCAGGGGCGCGGCCAGGCCCGTCAGGACGCCCGCGGCCATCAACACCCCGGCCGTCAACTCGGCAAACGGATAGACATAGCCGTACGGGACCCAGCGCCGCGCCAGCAGGTCGTAGTTCAGGAACATGGTCGAGAAGGTCTCGACGTCTCGCAGTTTCAGCATGGCCAGCAGACACATGGAGAAGGCGATGAACCACTCGGCCGCCCGCGCCGTCAGGGGCGTTCCGAAAGCGGCCTGGCTGACCGCCAGGGCCATCAGGGCGGCGACGGCGAAGACGGCCAGCACCGGTGTGTAGGTGAGGGCCTTGGAATCTCGCACCTTTTGGCCGAAGTGCTTGCGCAGGTCGTCGTATCCGCCGACCCGCTGGCCGTCGATGAAGGTCTGGGGCGTGGTCTTGACGCCGTGTTCGGCCTTGAAGGCGTCGGTCTCGTCACGCGTTCTCAGCCAGTGGTCCTCGACCGCGTAGCCCTTGGTCTTCAGCAGGTGCAGCGCCTTGAGGCCGTAGGGGCAGACGTGCTCGGGCATGACCATGCGGTACAGCACGGCGGTCTTCCCAAGCTTTGTTTGGGCGGGGTTCATCGCTTCACTCCTTGGCTCGCGACCGATCCCTTCCCATGTAGGTTCCGTACCGTGGTACGGAGTCAAGGCATGGCCAAAACCCTGGCTGGGGGGACGATCGCGAACCTGGCCCGCGAAGGCGGCGTCGGCGTGGAAACGGTGCGCTACTACCAGCGTCGCGGACTGCTTCGAACGCCCGAGAAGTCCGGCGGTTCGGCGCTGTCGGGTGGGATAAGGCGGTATGGCGACGACGACGTCCGCCGCCTGAAGTTCATCCGCCAGGCCCAGGGCGCTGGATTCACCCTGGAGCAGATCGGCGAGCTGCTGGAGCTGGACGCCGGCCAGGACCACGCGCGAGCCCGGGCCCTGGCGCGCGAACGGATCGCGGCGCTGGACGACAAGATCGCCGAACTCCAGGCGGCGCGGGCCAGCCTGGCGCGGCTGGCCAACGCCTGCGAGACGTCGGACACAGGACCGTGCCCGATCATCGAGGCGTTCGAGGGGGCTTAAGGCGGCCCCGGCTTCACGCCTTCAGCCAGGCAACGAGTTCGGGTCCCAGCAACTGGGCGTTCAGCTGCTCGTCGGACAGCTCCACGAAGGCGTCGAGGTCGCGGATGATCACGACGCCGGTGTTCTTGAAGCGCGCGGCGATGTCCCGGATGAAGCCGAAATCGACCTCGTGCTCGCACGCGCCGACGAACAGGAAATAGACCTCGTCGCCACGCTGCTCGGAGTCCTCAAGAACACGGATCGTGCGGGGCTGATCGAGGACGTGGTTCTCGCCGTCCGTGACGAAGATGACGATCGATCGCTTCCTGGCCTTGAACTCCGGCGCCTTGGGACGGCCGAAGAACCGGCTCAGGAAGTCGCCGCCGCCCGCAGGCGCCGGCAGCCAACCGAAATGCTGCAGATTGCGCTCCAGCACGTAGCTGTAGTCGGTGCCGCCGTTCCAGCCGGGCACACGCTTGATGACCTTGCGGATGATGTAGTCGTCGCAATCGTCGGGCGTGACCGTACCGACATGGTGGACGTTGTGCCGGCCGTCGCTGAACGTGAACACGTCGATCTGGCCGTCCGGATCCAGCTCCATGCCGTAAGGCACCAGCCGTGAGATCAGCTTGCTGGTCGTGCCTTCCTCATGCTCGTGCTCGAACGAGCCGGAGACATCCATGTCGAAGATCAGCTCGGCCTTCACGTCGGCCGCCACGCCAGCCTTGTCGAGCGACAGGCGCAGCGTACGCGCCGATTTCTGCAGATTGAGTTGCAAGGTCATTGAGGGCGATCCTGGGCCTCGAGGGTTCGAAGGATGACGCGGAGGCGATGCTGAAGCTCATCGACCTCCACCGGGGTGAGGTCACGCCGCGCCGCGCGCCCAAGCGGGGCGACGCGGGCGAGCCAGTCGGGGAGGGTCGTCAGCACGACATCCTGGATCGCGGCGATCAGCGCGCGGGACTCTTCGGCCTGTCGGGTTCTCTCGAACTGGCCGCCGCGGAGTTCCATGGCCGTTTCGGTCAGGCTCATTTCACGCCGGAGGAAGTGGCGCGACAGTTCAGGCCAGGCGCTCGCCAGGTGCTCGGAAAGAAACAGCGCGGCCAGCGCGGCCGCTTCGATCTCCAGGTTCGCCTCCTCGACGCGGCGCGCATGGTCATCCAGAGCGCCCTTGAGCGTCAGCAGCGGATCGAGCGCGGCTCGCGTGAGATCGATGAGGTCCGCCAGCTCGGCGCGCACGGCCCCGAGCTTGCGCGGGGTGTCGATGCGCTCGCCGGTCGGCTCCAGCAGGCCGAAGAGCGGAGAGGGGGCGGCGTCGCGGATCGCCTGGACGTCGATCGCCGCGAGGCGCGCGACGATCCGCCCGATATAGACGCGGACCTGGTCCATGAGCTCGGGCCGCGACAAGGCCTGTTCGTCCAAGGCGAGCGCGGCGCAACGGTTCTGGGCCGCATGGCCCCACTGGGCGACATGCCGGTCGCCGGCGCTCTCGACCACAAAGGTCTCGACGAGCCGCACGGCGCGGGCCGCCGTGCGCGGTGTCGCCTTGGGCGAGAGCCGCGTCATATCGGCCGGGCTCAACGAAATCCGCCTGCGCAGGACGCCGGGGATCGCGGTCGGCGTTCTGACGACCGGGGAGGTAGTTCCCGGCGGGGCAGCAGCACCTGCAGGAACGTCCGGTGAGCCCTTGGCGCGCTTGGTCGGCGGCGAGATGACCGTCGGGCGCAGCCGTCCTGGCGCCTGGCCCTTACGATTCGCCTTGGCTTCGGGGTCGTTCGACACGGGTCTGGTCAGGAGAAATGCGCGAGCACGTCGTTGAAGGTGCCGTTGAAGCCACGGCCCACCGCCGCGTACTCCCAGCCGTCGGGTCCCAGCAGGATGCTGCCCAGCTGGACGACGTTGAACTCCCTGAACTCCGACGACAGTTGATAAGCGCCCAGTTCGCGCCCCGTGTCGTCCGTCAGCGTGATCGTGCAAAGATCGATGTCGCCGAACGCGGGCTCGTCCTCGTCCTCGTCGCCGCCCTCGTGGCCGCCGCCATGGTCGGCTTCGTGAACGGTCACCAGGATCGGGATCTCGTTGACGCCCAACGGAATCTTGGAGCCGTCGATCACGATGGATTCTGAATTGTTCTGCACGCGCATGTCGCCGCTGTGCGCCAGGCCGCCGCTGGGGGTCTGGAAGGACCCGTCGGGATTGGTGGGCAGAACGCCGCCACGCGGGTTCATGCGCGTGGTGTTGTAGGTTGAGAGCACGGCGGTGAGTTCGGTCACCTTGGCCCCGTACCCGTCATTCACGGCCTCCAGGGCGTGTACGTCGACATCATCGGCGTGATCGGCCTCGCACTCCCACCGGACCTCGACGGTGAAGCGCGCGCCCTTGTTCAAGGACAGCTGGAGCTTGGGTCGCGCCGCGCCAGGCTTTTCAAGAGGCAGGGTGAGCATGCGCGGGCCGTTCCTCAGCTTTACTGACGCGCTCGGACCTTAGGCAAGCTGAGGTTGAAAGCCAACTGCCGCAAAGTGGTTTTGCCTAGCCCAGGCTGGCCTTCGCCAGGGCCAGGAAGCCCGCCAGGTCGACCACCTCGGCGCGGACGTCGGGGCTGATCCCGGCCTTCTCGCACAGCGCGCCGCCGCCCAGCGCCTTCAGGCTCGAGCGCAGCATCTTGCGGCGCTGGCCGAAGGCGGCGGCCGTGACGCGCTCCAGGGCGGCCACGACGTCGGCTGGGGGCGGGTCGGTGCGCGGGACCAGGCGGACCACGGCCGAGGCCACCTTGGGCGGCGGGGTGAAGGCCTTGGCCGGCAGGTCCATCACCGTCCTGGCCTCGCACAGGGTCTGGGAGATCACAGCCAGGCGGCCGTAGGCGTCGTCATCGGTGTCGGCGACGATGCGGTCGGCGACTTCCTTCTGGAACATCAGGGTCATCGACAGCGGCCGGAACGGCCCCGTCAGCCAGTTGATCAAGAGCTGGGTGCCGACGTTGTAGGGCAGGTTGGACACCACGTGGGCCGGCCCGCCGGCGGCGGCTGCGGCGTCGATCTTCAGGGCGTCGCCCTCGACCAGGTCCAGGCGGCCGTCGGCGACCTCGGCCACTTCCGACAGCAGCGGCAGGAAACGGCTGTCCTTCTCGATCGCCACCACGCGGGCGCCGGTCTCCAGCAGGGCGCGGGTGAGGCCGCCGGGGCCGGGACCGACCTCGACCACCGTGTCGCCTTCGCCGACCTGGGCCAGGCGCGCGATCTTGCGCGTGACGTTCAGGTCCAGCAGGAAGTGCTGGCCGAAGCTCTTGCGCGCCATCAGGTCGTGGCGCTCCAGGGCCTCGCGCAGGGGCGGCAGGTCGGCCAGGCTCATGCTCGTCTTTCTCAGGCGCCGCGACGGGCGGCGATCGCGTCCGCCAGCTTGATGGCGGCGATCAGGCTATCGGGACGGGCGACGCCGCGTCCAGCGATGTCGAAGCCGGTGCCGTGGTCGGGCGAGGTGCGCACGATCGGCAGGCCCAGGGTGATGTTCACGCCGCCCCAGAAGTCCAGCATCTTGACCGGGATCAGCGCCTGGTCGTGGTACATGCACAGCACGCCGTCGTAGCCCAGCCGCGCGGCCGGGTGGAACAGGCTGTCGGCGGGGGCGGGACCGAAGGTGTCGACACCCAGGTCCTTCAGCGCCCGGACGGCCGGCTCGATGATCTCGATCTCTTCGCGGCCCAGCGCCCCGCCTTCGCCGGCGTGCGGGTTCAGGGCGGCGACGGCCAGGCGCGGCTTGTCGATGCCGAAGTCCTTGCGCAAGGCCTGGGTGGTGACGAGGCCGCTGTTGACGATGCTCGCGATGTCCAGCGCGCCCGGCACCTTGGCGATGGCCGTATGGATGGTCACCAGGGTGGCGCGCAGGTCGCCGGCGGCCAGCATCATCACCGGGCCACGCGCGCCTTCCAGGCTCTCGGCGGCGGTCAACTCGGCCAGAAACTCGGTATGGCCCGGGAACTTGAAGCCGGCCTCGTACAGCGGGGCCTTGGCGATGGGGGCGGTGACCAGGCCAGAGACGGCGCCGGAGAGGGCCAGGCCGACGCCGGTCTCGATCCAGCGGATCACCTGCGGCGCATAGGCCGGCGAGGGGCGGCCGGCGACGACCGGGGAGAGCAGGGGGATGTCGATGACCGGCAGGGCCTCCGCGAAGACGCCCAGGGCGTCCTGCGGCCGGGTCACGACGCGGACCTTCACCCCGCCGCCGGCCGAGGCCAGCAGCTGGGCGTCGCCGACGACGACGAAGGACGGGCCGTCGTGACGCAGGGCCTGCCAGGCCTTGGCGATGATCTCCGCGCCGACGCCGGCGGGATCACCGGCGCTGAGGGCGAGCGGTCGCGTCACCGTCGGCCTTACCGGGTCTCGATGGTGGCCTGGTTTCGCAGGTCGCGCAGATAGCGCTTGGCGATCAGGGCCAGTTGCTGGCCGCGCAGGCGGTTCTCGATCTGGTCGTGGTTCGGCGCGTTGGCGCCGCCCTGGCGCTTACCGCAGACCGCGATCAGGTGCATGCCGGCGTCGGTGCGGATCGGGTCCGAGACCTGGCCGACTTCCAGCTTGTTGGCGGCGTCCTGGAAGGCCGGGGCCAGGTCGGTGATCTCGGCCTCGCCGAGGTCGCCGGCCACCAGGCCGTCCACCTTGCCGGCGGCGCTTTCCAGCGTCTGGCAGCTGGTGATCTTGGGCTTCAGGCCGGTCAGCAGCTTGGTGGCCGCCTCGACCTGGGCCGGGGTGGCGTCGGCGGCCAGCGGGGCGGCGACCTGCTTGAGGTCGACGATCGCGGTCTTCGAGCCGGCGCGCTTGTCGCGCAGATAGATGATGTAGACGCCGTCCTTGACCTGGATGGGCTTGGACAGCTGGCCGGGGCGCAGCTGCTCCAGCGCCGCATCCACCTCGGGCGGCATTTCGCCGGGGCTGATCCAGCCCACGTCGCCGCCGTTGGCCGCGGTGGCCGAGCCCGAGAACTGGCGGGCCACGGCCGCGAACGGCGCGCCCTGCTGCATCTGGGTGATCAGCTGCGCCGCGCCGTTCTCGGCGACCTGCATGCCGCCGACGCGAGCGGCGTCCAGGAACACTTCGCTGACCTGGTACTGCGGCTTGGCCGCCGACTCGGCGAGGCGACGCTGATAGGCCTTGATCTGGTCCTCGCCAATGCGCAGGCGCGAACCGTAGCGGCCCTGGATCCAGGACTGCCAGCTGCTGTCAGCGCGGATCTGGGCCTTCCAGGTGTCCAGGCCGATGCCTTGCTGGACCAGCGACTGCTTCAGCTGGTCGGGGGTCATCTTGTTGCCCTGGGCGATGTCGGCGATCTGCTCGTCGACTTCCTTGTCGGTCGAGATGATCGTGATCTTCTGCTGCTTCTCGACGCGACGCAGCTCCTGCATTTGCAGGTGCTCGTCGATCAGCGAGCGCAGGGCTTCCTGCTCGATCTGCGGCAGGTTCTCCTGGGTGGGCTGCATGCCCGAGGTGGCCATCAGCAGGCGCATGCGCTGCATCAGGTCGTAGCTGGAGACGATCTCGTCGTTGACGACCGCGGCCACGCTCTCTTGCAGCGGCTGGGGCGCGGCCGGCTGCGCGGGCGCGGCGGCCGGGGCGTCGACCTGCGGCGGCGCCGCCTGAGGAGCCGCCGCGGCAGCAGGTTGCTCCTGCGCCATCGACGGCAAGCCGAGGCTCGCCACGGTCAGGGCGAGAATGGACGCGGCGCCGGCCGCGAAAGTCGTCACGCTACGCGCAGACCGCATGGATAGTGTCGTTCCTCTAGGCCCAGCCGCTCCCTCGGGGAGGGCGGTCGATTATCACGTTTTCGGAGGCGGCGATCGCCGTCGTGGCGGTTTCCTTTCGGCCGTCGCCCCCCAGACACACTCAACAGACACGCGGGACTAACCCGCACGCCCCCCAAAGCGCGGTCACTCAGTACCCTGTATCACCCAATGTGGCGAGCGTTAGGCGGAAGACGATCGTTCGGTCCGGCTGCAGCCGCAGACCGCTCGCGGTCGAGGCGTAGCGATCTTCCTGCTGGTAGATCACGTCGATGCGAATGCACTCGTCCTGGTAGGCCACGCCGACGTCGCGACGCCGCCAGACGTCCTCGACCATGTCGCGCTGGCCGAAGGTGGTCAGCGAGAATCGCTTGGTCAGTTTCAGCTCGCCGCGGGCTTCGAAGCTTTCCTGGCGGTTGCCGTTGGCGTCGACCTCGTCCTTCAGATAGCGGATCGAGCCGTTGGCGCGGGTGGTGTAGGCGTCGACGCCCGTTTCGATCCGGTGGATCTCCTGGGTCTCGGAATCGAGGCGCGTGCGGACGAAGGCGTTGACGCCCTTGATCGGCGTGACGGTGGCCGCGACGATCCAGTCCGACGATTTGGACTGCAGGCCGGTGCGGGCCGGCAGCAGCGAATCGAACTCCGACCGGAAGCTGCGGCCGACCAGGATGCTGCCGCCGCGACCGTCGGGCAGGCTGTAGGTCGCCCGGCCGCCGACGTTCAGGCGCTGGCCGCCCTCATAGAGGTCGAAACCCGGCGACTTGTTGGCCTGAAACAGGTTGGTCTCGTCGAACTCCAGCGTCGCGCTGTCCTCGTTGTAGAGGTAGGTCGTCGTCCCGTTGCGGGCCACGACCGTCGGCACGCGCGAGCTGTCCGAGCCGGCGGCGATCTGGGCCAGCGGCTCCAGTACGATGTTGCCGCCGTTTTTCAGCGGCTTGTAGAACGGCAGGCTGAAGTCGACGCCGCCCACGCCCAGGGCGCGGGTGTACTTCTCGCTGCTGTCGTCGCCCAGGGCGGCGGCCGCGGCGGTGACATAGGTCTTGATCGAGTAGGCGTCGGCGCGGGCCTGGGCGAACGGCGAGATCTTCAGGCCGTTGCCGACGATGGTGCTGGTGCGCCAGTCGGCCTTGAAGCTGGCGCGACTGGAATCGACCCCGTCCTGGCCCTTGTAGGCGCCGAGATAGTAGGGCGCTTCGCCATACTGGCTTTCCGAGCGGTTCAGCATCACGCCCGAACCCTGCAGGCGCAGGCGGCCGCCCAGCACCGGGCTGTCGGGTTCCCAGCGGGCCTCGACCAGCGGGCCGATCAGCGGGAAGGCGCCGCTGTTCTCGAAGGCGTTGGCTGTGCCGGTGGCGCTGGTGCCCACGACCCGCAGGCCCTGGACCGAGACGGCCGAGACCGAGAACCAGGACCGCTGGTCCTGGCGCGTGGCGTACAGCTGCGACACCAGGCGATGGTCGTCGCTCGTGAACAGGCCGCGCTGCTGGTAGACGTCGTTGACCTTGTACTTGTCGAACAGCAGGGCGTCCGAGACGCGCTCGGCCGAGAAGCCCCACTTCCACTTCTCGTCGATATCGAACTTGCCGTTGGCCAGGATGTAGCTGCGGGCCGTCGACTTGCCGAATCGGTCGCCCCGGATGTCGAAGTCCTTGTCATAGGTGAAGCCGGCGCGCGCCTGCAGCATCCCCGAATAGAAGCGCTTGCGGTAATCCACGTTCAGAAACGGGTTCACCTTGCTGTTGATCTGGGGCGCGACCACCACGTCCGACGACGGCGAGATCACGTACAGGTACGGCTGCTCGTACGAGACGCCCCGGCTCTTGGAGTAGGGCGTGATCTTGGGGGCCAGGAAGCCAGAGCTGCGCTTGGCCTGCGGGTCGGGGTGCCAGAACAGCGGCATGTACAGGACCGGCGCGCCCCACAGGTGGATGACGGCGTTCTTGTAGTAGACGAGCTGCTTCTGCTTATCCTGGACGATCTTGTCGGCCGAGACCGACCAGGTCGGCCGAGGCTTCTCGGCGCAGACCTCGCAAGGCGTGTAGATCGCCTTGTTCAGTTCCTGGATGTTGGCGTTGCGTCGCACGGCCGTGACCGAGGCGATCTTGATGTTCTCGTCCAGGCGGGCGGCGAAGTTGCGCGCGAAGCCAGCCTTGAAGTCCTTGTCGGCCTCGAAGTGGTCGGCGAACTCGGCCGTGCCGTCGGGATTGATGATCTGGACGTGGCCGTCGGCGGTCACCGCGCCGGTCTTGTTGTCGTAGACCACCTGATCGGCGCGCAGGGTGCGGCCCTGATAGCGCGCCTCGACCGCGCCCTTGGCGGTCATGATCTGGTTCTTGTCGTCCCGGATCAGCAGATCGGATTCCAGGTAATAGCCGTCATCGCCCAGGCCGTCGGACGGGGCGGCGGCGACCACCGGCGTCGGCGGGATGTTCACCAGGCTCTGCCGGGCTTGGGCGGTGCTCGCGCAGGCGAACGCCAGCCAGGCCGCGCTGCCCAGGAGCAGGGCGCGGCAGGCGTGCGGGACGCTGGGACGCTGATCAGTCATGAATGACCTTGGCAATGACTCACCCATCTTCCGTATAGCAAAGCAAAGTGAAGCCCGCCAAAAGCGCGACGGTCGGCGGGGTCCAGGCGGCGATGAACGGCGCCAGAACGTCCGCCTTGCCCAAAGTGCTGCAAAGCTCGTTGAAGAAAAAGAACCCGAAACCCAGCGCGACGCCGGAGCCGGCGAGCGCGGCGAGACCGCCAAGCCGCATCAGGCGCAGCGAGAACGCCGCCGCCAGCACCGACATCGCCGCGAACAGCAGGGGCGTGGCCAGATCCTGCTGCAGGCGCAGCTTGAACGGCGCGGCGGAGAATCCGGCGTCCTCTGTGCGCTGGATGGTGGCCGGCAGGCGCCACAGCGCCACGGCCGACGGCGTGTTGAACCGCTCGGAGGCCGTGCGGTCATCCAGGTTCGACGGGATCGACAGACTGTCGGAGCGGATGGCCCCGGCGCCTGGCGTGGCCTCGCGCACGCCCGTCAGGCGCCAGAAGCCCGGCTCCAGCCGCGCCTCGTTGGCCTCGATCCGACGGGTGAAGTCCATCACGCCCTTGGCGTTCAGGCTGTAGACGAACAGGGACACGCCCTTCAGCCGCACCGAGCCGTCGACGATGTCGCGGGCCCGGGCGCGGATGACGATCTGGGTCTTGTCGTCGCCCTGGCGCAGCCAGGTGCCCTTGGGGGCTTCCTTCAGATAGCCGTTCATCAGCGCGTCGCGCTCGGTCTCGAACCTGGCGGTCATTGCCGTGGTCAGGGGATTGAGCAGGCTGATGGTCAGAAGGCCGATCACGAACGAGGCGAAGGCCGCCGGCATGATGAAGCGCCAGGCCGAGACGCCAGCCGCGCGCATGGCGATCAGCTCGCTGCGCCGGTTCAGCTCGACGAAGGCCCACATGGTGCCGAACAGGAAGACGAACGGCGCCAGCACCAGGATCGTGGCCGGGGCCTGCAGGATCGTCAGGTACAGCAGCTGCAGGAAGGAGGCGTCGGCGCGCGTGCCCACGTTGCGGGCGATGTCGACGAAGGCGATCAGCATCACCATCGCGCCCAGCACGGCCAGGGCCGCCACCAGGGCGCTCATGGTGCGCTTGAGGACGTAGCGTTCCAGCATGCCCATGGTCATCAGGCCGCTCCCGTCCAGGCGGGGGCGTTCTTGGCCAGCTTGCGACGCACGCGGGCCGAGACCTTCTGGCGGAAGATCTGCGACATGCCCCACCACATGGCCGACAGCGGCACCAGGTACTGCAGGATGTTCAGCCAGGGATCGTCTTCGCAGGCGGCCTGGACGCCGAAGCCCACGATGCGGACCAGCAGCGCCGAGGCCGCGACGGCGGCGATCCGCCTGCCATAGCCCATGCGGCTGAACGCGCCGCCCAGCACGGCGGCCAGGGCCATGGTCATCAGGGCGATGTTGTACAGCGGGCCGGCGAAGCGCGAGTGGCCCTCGGCGATCATCTTCTCGCGGTTCCGCTGCTCCCAATCCTGGGTCATGTCCGGGAAGAACAGCTCGTGCGGATACCGGTCGGCGATCTTGTAATGCAGCATCTCGTCGCTCTGGAACATGCTGGACAGATCGAAGGTGTACTCGTCGAACGAGGTGTACTGCAGCACGCCCTGGCGCGAGAACTGCTGGTTGGAGCCGTGGCGCATGATCAGCACCGGCTGGCCCTTGCGGGTGGCGATCTCGGCTTCGCGCGACGAATAGGTCGAGGCCCCGCCGTTCGGCATTTCCTGGTGGATGAACAGGTTCTGGATCTTGTTGTCGCGGTCGATCGACTGGGCGTAGACGGTCAGGCCGGGGCCCGGCTCGGTGAACTGGCCCGGCTGGACCAGGGTCGAGGCGACGTCGGTCTTGATCTCGAAGGCCGTCTCGCGGATCTGGCGGGCGCTCCACGGCTGCAGCCACAGGCCGCAGACCAGCGACACCATGGCGGCCAGAACGGACAGCCGCATGGCCGGCGAGATGACGCTCCAGCGGCTCATGCCGCCGGCGAAGCAGACGACGATCTCCTGCTCGGTATGCAGACGATTCAGCGCCACCAGCGCGGCCACGAACAGGGCCAGCGGCATCATGATGCTGAACAGCTGAGGCAGGGCCAGCACGATGATCTTCAGGAACACCAGCGCGCTCTGGCGCTGCTCCACGAGCACGTCGAACTCGGACAGGCTGCGCGCCAGCAGGGCGAGCGCCACCAGGGCCGCCGTCGCCAGCAGCGTCGGACCCAGCAACTGGCGGAAGAGATAGCGTTCGATAAGGCGCATGAAGAGACGTTCGGGGCGGATGGATTCGTGGGACGAACCCCGAAGATGCGCCGTTCTACACGGGGGCTTCGCGTCGGCACAACCGGGGACCTAACTTGACCGTGTCGAGTGGGGCCCAACGGAGCCTTTTCTATGGCGCGGCATTGGACTATGCCGCCTAGTCTGAAGGGAGCGGCAGCGCCGTCGCGACGCGCCGCTTCTAGAAGTCGCCCAGATGCAGGAGCGCGGCATGCGTATCGAGTTCGTCCCCGTCGACACCCAGGCTGGCGCCACGGCCGCCCTCGCGGTCCTGGCCCATGAGGGCGCGGCCCTCTCGCCGGAAGCCAAGGCGGCCAACGAGGCCACCGGCGGCGCCCTGGCGCGCGCCATCGCCGGCGGCCGCTTCACCGGCGCCAAGGGGCAGACCCTGGATGTCGTCGCCCCCCACGGTCTGGAAGCCGCCCGGCTGGTGCTGATCGGCGTCGATGGCTCGGGCGCGGTCGAGCCGGAAGCGGTCGAGACCGCCGCCGCCTCGGCCTATCAGGCCGTGAAGACCACCGGCGTCACCGAGCTGGTCCTGAAGCTGGGCGCCGACGCCGAGAGCGCCGCCCGCGCCGCCTTTGGCGCGCGCCTGGCCGCCTACCGTTTCGACAAGTACCGCACCACCGAAAAGGCCGAGAAGAAGCCTTCGGTCCAGGTGATCAAGGTGGCCGCCGCCGACCCGATCAAGGCCCAGAAGGCGTTCGAGCCGCTCTCCGCGCTCGCCGACGCCATCGTCTTCAGCCGCGATCTGGTCTCCGAGCCGGCCAACATCCTGCATCCGGAAGAGTTCGCCGCTCGCGCCAAGAGCCTCGAAAGCCTGGGCCTGGAGGTCGAGGTCCTGGGCGAGGCGGCCATGGCCGAGCTGGGCATGGGCAGCCTGCTGGGCGTGGGGCAGGGCAGCGTCCGCGAGAGCCAGCTGGTCATCATGAAGTGGACCGGCGCGGCCGACCGGAACGCCCAGCCGATCGCCTTCGTCGGCAAGGGCGTCTGCTTCGACACCGGCGGCATCTCGATCAAGCCGGCCGACGGCATGGAAGACATGAAGTGGGACATGGGCGGCGCGGCCGCGGTGACCGGCGTCATGCACGCCCTGGCTGGCCGCAAGGCCAAGGTCAACGCCATCGGCATCCTGGGTCTCGTCGAGAACATGCCCGACGGCAACGCCCAGCGTCCGGGCGACGTGGTCACCTCGATGTCGGGCCAGACGATCGAGGTCATCAACACCGACGCCGAAGGCCGCCTCGTGCTGGCCGACGCCCTCTGGTACTGCCAGGACCGCTTCAAGCCCCAGTTCATGATCGACCTGGCCACCCTGACCGGCGCGATCATCATTTCGCTGGGCCATGACTACGCCGGTTTGTTCAGCAATAACGACGGCTTGTCGGAGAAACTTCTCGCGGCGGGCAAGGCCGAGCGCGAGCCGCTGTGGCGCCTGCCGCTGCCGGCCTCGTACGAAAAGCAGATCGAGAGCCCGATCGCCGACATGAAGAACATCGGCGGCCGTCCGGCCGGTTCGATCACCGCCGGCCTGTTCCTGCAGAAGTTCGTCAATGGCACGCCCTGGGCTCACCTCGACATCGCCTCGGTGGCCTGGAAGAAGCCCTCGGCCGACCCGACCGTGCCGGACGGCGCGGCGGGTTACGGCGTGCGTCTGCTCAACCGCCTCGTCGCCGACGCGTACGAAGGCTGAGCATGGCCGACGCCGCGCCCTGCGAGGTCTGGTTCTACCATCTGGAGCGCTCGCCGCTCGAGGCGGTGCTGCCCGAGCTTCTGGAAAAGACGCTGGGCCGGGGCTGGAAGGCGCTGGTGCGCGGCGGCGACCCCCGGCGGCTGGAGGCGCTGGACCAACACCTCTGGACCTACCGCGAGGACAGCTTCCTGCCGCACGGCATGGCCAGCGAGCCGATGGCCGAGCGCCAGCCGGTGCTGCTGAGCGACCAGGACGGGAACCCGAACAGCGGCGACGCTTTGTTCCTGATCGACGGGGCCGAACCTGGAGATCTTTCAGGGGTTTCGCGCTGCATCCTGCTGTTCGACGGCAGGGACGAGCAGGCGCTGTCGCAGGCGCGCGGGCGCTGGTCGGTGTTCAAGAAGGCGGGGCATCCGGTGTCGTACTGGCGCCAGGGCGCCGAACGCGGTTGGGAGAAGCAGGCATGAGGCGGGTGCTGTCGGTTTTGCTGCTGGGTGTGGTTCTGGCCTCGTGCTCCAGCGCGCCCGAGCCGGCGCCGCCGCCGCCGCCCTCGACCCCCACCGCGCCGCCGGCCATCGCCCTGCCGGCCAAGCCGCCGGTGGCGGACGCCTCCAAGGACCAGTGCGGGCTGAAGGACGCCCAGGCCTTCGTCGGCAAGCCGCGCACCAGCCTGCCGGCCCCGGTCGACCCGTCGCGGTGGCGCGTGGCCTGCACGACCTGCCCGGTCACCATGGATTACCGCGCCGATCGCCTGAACATCCTGTTCAACGCCGACACGGGTGTCGTCCAGGAAGTCAAATGCGGCTGAAGCCGCCATTTTCCCAAGCTTTCCTGGCTTCCGTGCGTCTGAGATGAAATAACTCGGAACGCCGGGGATTCTCGACCGGCTGGTTCAAAGCATGGTCGATCAGACGCCGATCGGATCCAAGACCCGCGAAGACTGGGCGCCCGCGCTTTTCGCCGCGCTGGGCGTCGCCCTAGGCTTCGCCGGTTTGGCCTATCTCTGCGTCGAGGTACCCCGCGCCTACGATCACGGGACGCCGATCTGGTTGTCGAACGGCTTCCTGGCGGCGTGCCTGTTGTCATCGCGGTCGCGCCGCTGGCTCGTCCTGCTGGCGGGCGGACTGGCCGGAGCCTTGACGGCCGGGGCCCACGCCGGGGACAGCCCACTGATCAATGGGATCCTGGCCAGCCTGAACGTCTCCGAGGCCCTGCTGGCCGCCGCCACCGTACGGCGGGTGACCGGCGAGTCGATCGACCTGGGCCGGCCGCGCGACATGATGGCCTTCGTCATGCTGGCCGGCTTTCTGTCGCCGATGCTGGTGGGGACGACCGCCTCTTCCATCTTGACCCTGCTGCGTGGCGGCGACCTGCCGCGCAATATCGTCGGCTGGGTCCTGAACGACAGCCTCGGCATGCTGACCATCGGACCGTGCCTGCTGGTCTTCTTCAAGGCCGGCCTCTATCTGCGCGAGCGACCGCTGACGCGGGACGGAGCGCTGTCGATCCTGACCTGCTGCCTGATGGCCTTCGTGGTCTTCGTCCAGACGCGATATCCGCTGCTGTTCCTGGTGCCGCCGGTGATGCTGCTGGCCGCCTGGCGGCAGGAGGTCCTCGGAGCAGCATTGAGCGCGGCTCTGGTGGCGGCGATCGCGCTGGTCCTGACCCTGGCCGGACGAGGGCCCATCCACCTGATCATCGCCGACACGGGCACGCAATCGGCGGTCCTGCAGCTGTTCCTCGCGGTGTCGACCTTCGTCAGCCTGCCGGTCGCCGCCTTCCAGCGGCAGCGGCGCGCCATCCTGGCCAATGTCGTCGCCACCCGCGCCGAGGCCGAGCGCAGCGAAGCCCAGTACCGCCTGCTGGCCGAGAGCGCCCTGGACATCATCGCCCACAGCGATCTGGACGGGCAGATGACCTACATCTCGCCGGCCGCCCGCGCGATCATGGGCTACGAGCCCGACGAGCTGCTCGGCGTTGGCTATCTGAGGACCTTGCACGAGGACGACCGGCCGGCGATCCGCCGCGTGGTCGAGGCCCAGCGCAACAGCCCGCCAGGGGGGATCGCGCCGCCGGCCGAGACGGTCGAGTACCGCGCCTTTCGCAAGGACGGCCAGATGATCTGGCTGGAATCGCGTCCCACCCTGGCCTGTGATCCGCTCACCGGCGAGGCCACCGGCATCACCGACATCATCCGCGACGTCACTGCCCGCAAGCGCCTGGAGCTGGACCTGCGCGCCGCCCGCGCCGAGGCCGAGACCGCCGCCGCCGTGAAGGGCGAGTTCCTGGCCAATATGAGCCACGAGCTGCGCACGCCCCTGACCGCCGTGATCGGTTTCGCCAACCTCCTGGGCGACGAGCCGGAACTCAGCGCGCGCGGCCGCCGCTATGTCGACCGTATCGCCACCGGCGGCCGGACCCTGCTGGCGACGATCAACGACATCCTCGACTTCTCGCGCCTGGAGCAGGGGCGCATCACCCTGAACCCGCGTCAGGTGGCGATCACCGACCTGGTTTCCGAGGTGCTGGAGATGCTGGCTCCCGACGCGGCGGCCAAGAACCTGGTGCTGCGCACGGTCGGCGACGAGGTCGCGCCGCCGCAGCTGCACATGGATCCAGAGCGGGTGCGGCAGGTGCTGCTGAACCTGGTCGGCAACGCCGTGAAGTTCACCGAGGTCGGCGAGGTGCGGCTGGAGACCGACTACGACGTCGAGCTGGGGCGCCTGCGGGTCAGCGTCATCGACACCGGGCCGGGCGTGACGGCGCAGGACCAGGCGCTGATCTTCGCCCGCTTCGCCCAGATCGACGCGGCCCTGACCCGGGAGCACGGCGGTACGGGCCTGGGCCTGGCGATCTCGCGCGGCCTGGTCGAGCTGATGGGCGGCGACATCGGGGTCGAGAGCACCCTGGGCCAGGGCGCGCGCTTCTGGTTCGAGATTCCGGCCCAGACAGGACCGTCGCATGACGAGACCGACGCCCCGGAAGGCGAGGACGACATCCCGCTGCCGCCCCAGGGCAGCCGCGTTCTGGTCGTCGACGACAACGCCGGCAACCGCGAGCTGGTCCGCTCGGTGCTGGAGGCGGTCGGGGTCGAGGTGACCGAGGCCGCGGACGGGGAGGAGGGCGTTGCCGCCGCCTCCGCCGCGTCTTACGACGCCATCCTGATGGACCTGCGCATGCCCCGGCTGGACGGGGTCGCCGCCGCCCAGCGCATCCGGGCCGAGGCCGGACCCTGCGCCGCAGCGCCGATCATCGCCTTCTCGGCCGATGTCCGCTCGGGGCCGCTGGACCCGGTGTTCGACGGCGCGACGCCCAAGCCGCTGACCGTGCTGTCACTGCTGTCGACTCTCTCGGACGCCCTGGCGTCGCCTCGGACCGCAACCGCCTAGACAACGTTGTCATTCTCGGCGAGAAATTGGTCATACCAGTAAGCATCGCCCGACCAAGAGGCGACCTCTGATGGGAGGCCCTGATGAAGTCCTGGTTCGCGCGTTCCTGCATGCTGGGGGGCGCTGCCCTGGCGTTACTCACCACCACCCCAGCCAGCGCCTTGGCTCAGAGCGGGGGCTGGCTGCGCGCCAGGGACGCCCGCATCGTCGACCAGAGCGGCAAGCCGGTCATCCTGCGCGGCATGGGCCTGGGCGGCTGGATGCTGCAGGAGGGCTACATGCTGCGCCTGTCCAAGCTGGGCCAGCAGCATGTCATCCAGGGCAAGATCGCCGATCTCGTCGGCCCTGAGCGCCAGAAGGCGATCCACCAGGCCTGGCTCGACAACCACACGACCAAGGCCGATATCGACGCCATGGCCGCCTGGGGCTTCAATTCCGTGCGCCTGCCGATGCACTACGACCTGCTGACCCTGCCGGTCGACCAGGAGCCCGGGCCCGGCGTCGACACCTGGAAGGAGGACGGCTTCAAGCGCATCGACGACCTGCTGGCCTGGTCCAAGGCCAACGGCGTCTATCTGATCCTGGACCTGCATGCCGCGCCGAACGGGCAGGGCAATGACCTGCCGATCGCCGACCGCGATCCCACGAAGCCCTCGCTGTGGGATAGCCCCGAGGCGCGCCGCAAGACCATCGCCCTCTGGAGGAAACTGGCCGCCCGCTACAAGGACGAGCCGATGATCGGGGCCTACGACCTGATCAACGAGCCCAACTGGGACTTCGACGGACCCGGCAACACGCACGGCTGCAAGGACGAGAAACAGGACGCCCTGTGGAGCTTCTATCGGGAGCTCACCGCCGCCATCCGAGAGATCGACCAACGGCGCATGGTGATCATCGAGGGCAACTGCTGGGGCAACAACTACAAGGGGTTGGGGAGGCCCTGGGACGCCAACATGGCGCTCAGCTTCCACAAGTACTGGAACACCAACGACGAGGCCTCGATCGCGGGGGTCCTGAAGCTGCGCGAGGAGACCGGCCTGCCGCTGTGGCTGGGCGAGAGCGGCGAGAACTCCAACGTCTGGTTCGCCGACGCCATCCGCCTGGTCGAGAAGCACGAGATCGGCTGGGCCTTCTGGCCGCTGAAGAAGATCGGCTTCAACCAGCCGCTCGAGATCAAGGTCGACCCGGCCTATGACGACGTGGTCGCGACCCTGGCCGGGGAAGCGAAGGCGCCCCTGAGCGGCGACAAGGCCTATCGGGTGCTGATGAAGGTCGCCTCGCACGACGTCCGCTTCGAGAACAACGAGGTTCACCCCGACGTCATCGACGCCATGTTCCGCCAGCCGCACGACGCGACGGCGCGGCCGTTCGGCAAGCACGTGGTCGGGGCCAGGGGCGCGACCATCCCGGCCTGGCAGTACGACCTGGGCGTCATCGGCGCGGCCTATGCCGATACCGACGCGGCCAACTACCACGTCTCGACCGGCGGTCAGCGGACCAGCTGGAACAATGGCCGCACGGGCCGCAACGACGGGGTGGACCTGGCGCGGGCGGAGGACGGATCGCTGAAGGTCACCGACTTCGTCGCCGGCGAGTGGCTGCGCTACACGGTGTCGGCGACGGCTGGGCGTTACATGGTGAGCGTGGTGGGCGAAGGGCCGATGGAGGTCGCGGTCAACGGCGGTCCGGCGGTGAAGAGCGGGGCCGTGGTGTCACTGCTGCCGGGGACCAACACGCTGGTCCTGAAGTCGACGGGGGCGGCGACGGCTTCAGCCATCAAGCTCCAACCCGCCAGATAAACCGTGTCATCCCGGCAGCCTCGCAGAGGCTATCCGGGACCCAGGGGGTGACGGAGCGCGGTGCGCGCCGCCCCTGGGTCCCGGCTCTGCGCTACGCTTCGGCCGGGATGACACAGATTGTGCTTGCCTTGGCTACAGCGTGCTCATCCCGCCGTCGATGATCAGCTCGCTGCCCACCGTGAAGCGGCTCTCGTCCGAGGCCAGGAACACCACCGCGTCGGCGATCTCCTTCGGCTCGCCGAAGCGGCCGGCCGGCAGGTTGGCCAGGATGCCGGCCGACATGGCGTCCAGCGAGGCGGCGTCGAGGCCGAGCTTGCCGTAGAGCGGCGTGCTGACCGGCCCGGGGCTGATGACGTTGACCCGGATCCCGCGACCGATCAGCTCGCCCGACAGCGTGCGGGCCAGCGAGATCAGGCCGGCCTTGCTGGCCGCGTAGACGCTGGAGTTCGGCATGCCGATATGGGCGTTGATCGAGCCATTGAAGACGATCGAGGCCGGATTGCTCAGGATCGGGGCCAGGGCCTGGATCAGAAACAGCGGGCCCTTCAGGTTGACGCCGATGGCGCGGTCGAAGGTCTCCTCGGTCCAGCTTTCCAGCGGGCCGAACGGCGCGATGCCGGCGTTGACGAACACGGCGTCCAGCTTGCCGAACTTGTCAGCGACGGCCTTGGCGATGTCGGCTTGAGCCGCGACATCGCCGGCGTCGGCCAGGATGGCCAGGACGTCGCCGCCGAGGCTTGTTTTCGCTTCCTCGAGGCGCTCAGCGTTGGCGCCGGTGATGGCGACCTTGGCGCCTTCCTCCAGCGCGCGCTGGGCGGCGGCGAAACCGATGCCGGTGGTGCCGCCGGTGATCAGGATGGTCTTGTTGGCGAGGCGGGACATGGCAGTGAACCTTTCCGTTTGACGGGCCGGCGCACCGCGCGTCGGTCACGGGAGGTGATCTAGGCTACCGCCCCGCCTTGAACGATGGGATGAAACGGCATCTATCATTCAGCTTTCTTGAATGAATGGGTTTCCATGGACCGGCTGCGCGCGTTCGAGGTCTTCACCACCGTGGTCAGCCGTGGCGGCTTCGCCAAGGCGGCGGACACGCTGGACACTTCTCCGGCCAATGTCACCCGCTACGTCAACGAGCTGGAGGCGCACTTGGGCGCGCGGCTGCTGAACCGCACCTCGCGGCGACTATCGCTGACCGAAGCCGGCGAAGCCCTGTACGAACGCGCCCGCGCCATACTGGACGAGATCGCCGAGGCCGAAGCCGCCGCCTCGGCCAATGTCGCCGAGCCGCGCGGCCGCTTGAGGATCAATGCGCCGCTCAGCTTCGGCGTGCTGCACCTGGCGCCGCTGTGGCCGCAGTTCATGGCCCGCCATCCGAAGGTCGAGCTGGAGATCAGCCTGTCCGATCGCGTCGTCGACCTGATCGAGGAAGGCTACGACCTGGTCATCCGCATCTCGCGCGGCGGCTCCCAGGCGCATGTGGCGCGAAAGCTGGCGACCTCGCGCAACATCGTCTGCGCCTCGCCGGACTATCTGAAGGCCTACGGGACGCCGCAGACGCCCGAGCAACTCGCCGACCACCGCTGTCTGGCCTACAGCTACACCGCCATGGCCGAGGACTGGCGATTGACGAGCGCCGACGGCCGCGAGGCGGTCGTGCGCATGCGGCCGGTCATGTCCTCGAACAACGGCGACACCGCGCGAGCCGCGGCGCTGGCCGGGCAGGGCGTGATCTGGCAGCCGACCTTCCTGATCGGCGAGGACCTGCGGGCCGGACGGCTGGTGCGGCTGCTGCCGGACTGGAGCCTGCCGGACATCGACGTGCTGGCGGTCTATCCCAGCCGGCGGCATCTGTCGGCCAAGGTGCGACTGATGGTGGATTTCCTGGCCGAGGCGTTCAAGGGGACGCCGGCCTGGGACCGCTAGTTAGCGCTTGCCCACGCCCGGGAACATCGCCGGCTGGCCGTCGAAGACGCCCAGATAGCCCAGCTCGCCCAGCAGCGGTGTCAGGTCCTCGACCAGGTCGCCAGATTCCGGCAAACGCGCCGGGCGGCCGATCTGGTCGTGCAGGCGGTAGACGGTCCACATCTTGCCGCGCGGGCCCGGCGCGCCGGGCTGGATGAACTTGTGCTCCCAGCCGACCAGGGCGGGCGTGCGGCCGATCTGGATATCGAACGGACGGTCGCGGAAGGCCAGGTCCATCTCGATCCGCATGGCTTCGCCGATCCGGGCGTTCACCCATTCGGCGAAGGCCTTCAGGACGACGTCGGCCGACAATCCTTCCGGATTGGCCACCACGTGGTTGCGGGGATGGGCGGTACTCATAACGAGCACCATGCGCTTCAAGATATCGCGGAATGGCTAAACGACATGGTTTAGCGCGCGTTCACCTTAAATCCCGTGGTTGTATGGTGAAGCTTCAGGTTTCGGCTTCCGCGAGTTCCTCGGCAAGGGTCATCCAGGCCTCTTCGGCCTCGTCCAGCTTGGACTTGGCGTTCTCGCGGCGCTTGGTCAGTTCGGCGACCTTGGCCGGGTTCTTCACATAGAGGTCCGGGTCTTCCAGCTGGGCGTCCAGCTCGGCCAGGTTGCGCGCAGCCCGGGTCATTACTTGTTCAGCGGCGTCGACCTTGCGGCGCAACGGCTCGACGGCGGCTTTCTTCGGAGCAGGGGCTGCCGCGGCGGCGACCGCCTCGCGGGCCACCTGGGTCGGCTTCACGGCCAGCTTGGCGCGGTCCAGCACGAACTTGGCGTAGTCGTCCATGTCGCCGTCGAACGGCTTCACCGTGCCGTCGGCGGCCAGCCACAGGCGGTCGGCGACCAGCTCCATCAGCGAGCGGTCGTGGGTGATCAGGATCACCGCGCCCATATAGTCGTTCAGGGCGTCCAGCAGGGCCCGGCGGCTGTCGATGTCCAGGTGGTTGGTCGGCTCGTCCAGGATCAGCATGTGCGGCGCGTCCATCGCCACCAGGTTCAGGAGCAGGCGCGCCCGCTCGCCGCCCGACAGCGCGTCGACCTTGGTCTCCTGCTTCTCGAAGCCCAGGCCGAACTGGGCCAGCTTGGAGCGGCGCGAGCTTTCCGAGGCTTCCGGCATCGCCCGGCGGATGATCTCCAGCGGGGTGTCGTTGGGATCCATCGCCTCGATCTGGTGCTGGTGGAACCAGCCGACCTTCATCTTCTTGTCGCGGTGGAACTCGCCCTTCTGCACGCCCAGGGCTCCGGCGATCATCTTGGCGAAGGTCGACTTGCCCGCGCCGTTGACGCCCAGCAGGCCGATACGGTCGTCCAGGTCCATGCGCAGGTTGAGGTTCTTGAGGATCGCGCGATCCGCCTCGTAGCCGACGCTGGCCTTCTCCAACCGGATCAGCGGCGGGGGCAGGGGGCGCGGCGGCGAGGGCAGGGTGAAGGGCGCGACGCGTTCCTCGATCGTGGTCGCGACCGGCTCCATCTTGGCCAGGCGCTTCATGCGCGACTGGGCCTGGGCGGCCTTGGAGGCCTTGGCCTTGAAGCGGTCGACGAAGGCCTGCAGGTGGGCGCGTTCGGCGTCCTGCTTGGCCTTGGCCGAGAGCTGCAGGCGGGCCTTTTCGGCGCGGCGCTTCTCGAAGTCGTCGTAGCCGCCGGTGTAGAGCTCCAGCTTGCCGCCGGCCAAGTGCAGCATGTGGGTGCAGCTATTGTTCAGCAGTTCGCGGTCGTGGCTGACGATCAGGGCGGTGTGCGGATACTTCTGGAGTCTCGCTTCCAGCCAGAGCGCGCCTTCCAGGTCGAGATAGTTGGTCGGTTCGTCCAGCAGCAGCATGTCCGGCTCGGCGAACAGGGCCGCGGCCAGGGCCACGCGCATGCGCCAGCCGCCCGAGAACTCGCTCATCGGCCGGGCCAGGTCGTCTTGCGTGAAACCGAGGCCAACCAGGATTTCGGAGGCCTTGGACGGGGCCGCATCCGAGTCGATCTCGATCAGCCGGCCCCAGATCTCGCCCATCTCCTCGGGATCGGCCGTTTCCAGGCGCGTCAGCAGGCTGTGACGCTCCTCGTCGGCTTCCAGCACGGTGTCCAGCAAGGTGAAGGGCGTGGCCGGGTGCTCCTGGTCCACCGAACCGATCCGGGCGCTCTTGGGCAGGCTGATCTCGTCGTCGCCGGCATGCAGCTGGCCCAGGATCAGCTTGAACAGGGTCGACTTGCCCACGCCGTTGCGGCCGATCAGGCCGACCTTGGCGCCGGGCGGCAGGCTGACACTGGCGTGGTCGAAGAACTTCCGTCCCCAGGCGCTGAACGTCAGGTCGTTGATCTGAAGCATTTTTGTGAAGGTTACGCGGCGGGGTTGGCGGGGAGGAGGCGCACGGCTATAAGCCCGCAACCTCCCAATTCACAACTCTCGTGTGAGATATCTCGTGACCGAACGCACCTTCTCGATCATCAAGCCGGACGCCACCCGTCGTAACCTGACCGGCGCCGTCAACGCCGTGATCGAGGCCGCCGGCCTGCGCATCGTCGCTCAGCGTCGCGTGAAGCTGACCGAAGCCCAAGCCAAGAAGTTCTACGAAGTGCACGCCGAGCGTCCGTTCTACGGCGAACTCGTCGCTCAGATGACCGCCGAGCCGGTCGTCGTCCAAGTGCTGCAAGGCGACAACGCCGTGGCCAAGTACCGCGAAGTCATGGGCGCTACCAACCCGGCCAACGCCGACGAAGGCACCATCCGCAAGCAGTTCGCCCTGTCGATCGGCGAAAACTCGGTCCACGGCTCGGACAGCCTGGAGAACGCGGGCATCGAAATCGCCCAGTTCTTCACCGAAGAAGAAATCGTCGGCTAAGCCTAGCCTGACGTTTTTCAGATGACGGAGAGCGGCCGGATCGGAGACGATCCGGCCGTTTTCTTTTGGGCTTTCAGGGGCGGCGGGTGAAGCACTACGAGCGGAACGAGGTGGCGCTGGCGGTCACGCTGTCGGGTGTGGCCGGCTATGTCGACGCGATCGGCTTCCTGAAGCTGGGCGGGTTTTTCGTCTCGTTCATGAGCGGCAACTCCACGCGGCTGGGCGTCGGGCTGGCGACGGCCAACTGGCACGCGGTGCTGACGGTCGTGACCCTCGTGGTCTCGTTCGTGGCCGGGGTGGTGCTGGGCGCCCTGACGGCTAGGGCGTTCGGCGAGGCGCGTCGCTCGCCGGTCCTGGCGCTGGAGGCGGCGTTGCTGGCCCTCGGTGCGGCGCTGCTGGCCCTGGGCTTCGACACGGCGGGCGTGACCGCGGTCGCCATGGCCATGGGGGCCGAGAACGCGGTCTTCCAGCGCAATGGCGACGTGGCTGTCGGCCTGACCTACATGACCGGCGCCCTGGTCAAGGCCGGCCAGCGCATCGCAGGGGCCCTGGTCGGCGGCGAGCCCTCGGACTGGCCCCGCTACGTGCTGCTGTGGACGGGCCTGGCGGCTGGCGGCGCCCTGGGCGCGGTGACCTATGTGACGATCGGCGCGGCGGCGCTGTGGCTGGCCGTGGCCGTGGTGACGGGCGGCGCCCTATGGGCCGAGCGGCGCTGGCGATCAGCCTGAAGGATATGTTTGCGGGCCTGACATCCAAATTCCAACCCGCGCCGCCTAAGCTTGGCTCTTGGGGTGGTCGCCAGGGAGGGCGGGCTTGAGGTTCGGGGGCGTGATGGCGTCGGTGCTGCTGGCGCTCGTTCCGGCGGCGGCCCTGGCCCAGACGCCGGCGGTCGACCGCATCATCGTCTCCCCGCAGTCCAGCGGCCATTGGCTGCGGGCCGAGAGCGAACACGTCATCGTCTATTCCGACGAAAGCGCCGAAATCCTGCGCAAGACCGTCGCCGACCTGGAGGCGCTGGATCACGCCCTGCGTGAGCTGTACGGCAAGACGGGCGGGCCGCCGCCGCGCAAATTCCCGATCTACCTGGTGCGGTCCGTGGAGGCCGGCGCCACCGAGAACCCGTCCTATCGGCGCTTCCTGCCCGGGGCGACGGTCACCTCGCTGTTCATGGACGTGGCCGAGCCCGACGACATCTTCGCGGTCGTGGTGCGCGAGAACTTCCGGTTCTTCAACGTGATCGACCGGACGCAAGGCGACGACGGCGTGCTGGGCGCCTATGCCCTGCATTTCTTCAGCGAGAACTTCCCGTTCCGCCAGCCGCGCTGGCTGAGCAAGGGCGCGGCGATCTATTTCAGCGCCGTCGACATCAGGCCCGACGCCATCACCATCGGCCGGACGCCGGCCCTGTTCGACGACGAACTGGCCATGCGCGGCCTGCAACGGATCCCGGACATCATCGCCGAGAGCGGCGACGACTGGAGCTATTCCGAGCGCCAGCGCTTCGACGCCCAGTCCGCGCTGCTGGTCCGCTATCTGTGGGCCGATCCGGATCGCAAGGCGCGGCTAGCGCTCTATCTGGATCGGCTGGAGGCGGGCGAGCCCGATCTCAAGGCCGCCTGGGCCGAGGTGTTCGGCCAGCCGGTCGACAAGCTGCCCGACGCGCTGCGGGCGTTCACCGGGCAGGCGCCCGTGGCCACGACCCTGCCCAGGACCGACACGCCGCCGGCCATCAGGATCCGCCGGATGCCGGCCGGGGCCGACGACCTGATCCTAGAGCTGCAGCAGCTGAAGACCGGCGTCATCGCCGACAAGCCGACGCTGCTGCGCAAGATCCGCAAGGCCGCGTCGCGGCGTCCGGACGAGCGCTACAGCCGCCAGGCCCTGGCCCGCGTCGAGATCACCCTGGGCGATCGCGACAAGGGTGAGCGCCTGCTGGAGCAACTGCTGGCCGAGGATGCGGGCAATCTGGAAGCCCTGCGTCTGATGGGGACCAGCAAGCTCTATCGCGCGGCGGCGGCCGACAAGGCCCAGCGGCCGGCGCTGCTGGCGGCCTCGCGGGCCTATCTGCGCCGTGCGGACGCTGCGGAGCCCAACGACTACCAGACCCTGTTCCTGCTGGCCCAGACGATGGTGGAGGGCGAGACGCCGTCGCCCGAGCGGCTGGCCCTGCTGCGGCGCGCCGTCAGCCTGGCGCCCGAGGTGAGCAAGATCCGCCTGGTGGCGGCGGTGGCCTTCCTGCTGGCCGACGATCGCCAGACGGCTTTCCAGCTGCTGAAGCCGCTCTCGGCGGATCCGAACGGCGGGATCGCCACGCTTCAGGCCAAGCGGGTGCTGAACCTGATGAGCCGCCTAGACCGGACGGACGCGCCAGCCGCGCTTGAGCCCTAGGACGGCCAGGCCGATCGCCAGGACCACGGCCAGGGCGACGCCGCTGGCCAGGGCGGGATTGCTCCCGAACAGCTGCAGGTTCCGCGCGGCCAGATAGCCGGGCGCCAGCAGCGAGATGACCCACAGCGGCGCCGACAGGACGTTGGCGAGCTGGAAGCTCCAGCCGCCGGAGCGCGACATGCCGGCCAGGATCGGGATGAAGGGCCGCGCCGGGCCCAGATAGCGGGCGGCGGCGATGGCGAGAATGCCGTGGCGACGGGTCAGCAGCTTGGCGCGGGCCAGGAGGCGGCGCTTTCCCGCGAACAGTAAACGGGCGGCGCGACGGCCGCCCAGGCCTCGGCCCATCAGGTACGAGATGAAGTCGCCCACGGCCGCGCCGGCGCTGCACCACAGGATGGCCTCGACCGGATGCAGCACGCCCTGGGCCACCAGCGCCCCGGCGCCCAGCATGACGCCCAGGATCGGGATCAGCAGCCCCACGACCAGCAGGGCCTCCAACAAGGTCATGACGAACAGCACCGCGCCGGCCAGACCGGCGTTGTCGGCGGCGGCGCGAAAGAGATCGGCGGTCACGGCGTCCATGAAGGGCATCGTGACGCCAGATGGTGACGAAGTTCTGACGCGACAGCCTTTACGCGTGCGACACGCGAGCACAGGGCGGGCGTCGGCCAGGAAACCCGAGGCGGCTGAGGGCGCTATGTCCTGATGAAGGGCTCGATGGCGAGCCGAGTGCGCGAGGGCCCCATGCCGCTGACCAAGAGCAAGGACATCCTGGATCAGGATCTGATCGGGGAAGGCGGCGCGAAGCTTGGCGTCATTCGCGAGACGTTCGTCGATCTCGACACGGGAAGGATCGAGTTCCTGATCGTCGAAGCGCCGGGCTTGATCGGCGGATCGGGAAAGTATCACCCCGTGCCGTGGACGATCGTCCACTACGAGCCCATGGCCAAGACGTTTCAGGCCGATGTCTCGAAGGACCGGTTCAAGAGCTCGCCCAGCTACGATCGTGCGCAGATCGGCAGCGCGGACTACGCCTGGGACGAGCAGTCCAATCGATACTACGACGTCGCGTCGGATGTCGTCGTGACGCCCGCCTAGAGCGTGCCGACGAAGCGGGCCAGGGTCGCGGCGTAGAGCCTGTGCTCCTGCTCCAGCACCCGCTCGGCCAGGGCGTGGTCGTCGTCGCCGGGCAGGATGGCTACGCGGGCCTGGCCCAGGATCGGGCCTTCGTCGACGCCGGCCGTGACCAGGTGGACCGTGCACCCGGCCTCGGCGTCGCCGGCGGCGATGGCGCGGGCGTGGGTGTCCAGGCCCGGATAGGCGGGCAACAGGGACGGGTGGATGTTCAGCATCCGGCCTTCCCAGGCGTCGACCAGGAATGGAGTCAGGATCCGCATGTAGCCGGCCAGGGCGACGACCTGGACGCCGCGCTCGCGCAGGGCCGCATCGATGGCGCGCTCGTGGGCCTCGCGGTCCTTGCCGAACGGCTTCTGGTCGACGCAGAGGGCTTCGATGCCCTCCGCGGCAGCCGTGGCCAGCCCGCCGGCGTCCGGCTTGTTGGCCAGGACCAGGGCGATCTCGAACGGGCAGTCCGCCGCCTTGGCGGCGCGGACCAGGGCTTCCATGTTGGAGCCCCGGCCCGAGATCAGGACGGCGACCTTGGTCTTGTTGGGCATTACGCCTTGACCAGTTGGCCGCAGATGAAGGCGTCCTCGCCGGCGTTCAGCAGGGCGGCCAGGACCGGCTCGGCGTCGGCCTGGGCGACGATGACGATGAAGCCGACGCCGCAGTTGAACGTGCGGCGCATCTCGTGCTCCGAGACGCCGCCAACCTGGGCCATCCACTCGAACACCGGGGGCAGGGCCCAGGCGTTCCAGTCGAACTCGGCGGCCAGGCCTTCGGCGATGGCGCGCGGCGGGTTCTCGATCAGGCCGCCGCCGGTGATGTGGGCGCCGCCCTTGACGCGACCCGACTGCAGCAGGGGCAGCAGCGACTTCACATAGATGCGGGTCGGAGCCATCAGGGCCTCGGCCAGGGTCTTGCCCTCTTCGAACGGGGCGGGAGCGTCCCAGGCCAGGCCCGAGCGCTCGACCACGCGGCGGACCAGCGAATAGCCGTTGGAGTGCGGACCCGACGAACCCAGGCCGATGATGATGTCGCCCGCGCGCTGCTTGTCCAGCTTGGGCAGGACGTCTTCACGATCCACGGCCCCGACCGAGAAGCCGGCCAGGTCGTACTCGCCGTCGTCGTACATGCCCGGCATTTCGGCGGTTTCGCCGCCCACCAGGGCCGCGCCGGCCAGCTTGCAGCCGTCGGCGATGCCGGCGACGACGCTCTTGGCGGTCTCGACGTCCAGCTTGCCGGTGGCGAAGTAGTCCAGGAACATCAGCGGCTCGGCGCCCTGCGCCAGCAGGTCGTTGACGCACATGGCCACCAGGTCGATGCCGACCGTAGCGTGCATGCCGGTGTCGATGGCGATGCGCAGCTTGGTGCCGACGCCGTCGGTGGTGGTGACCAGCAGCGGGTCGTCGTAGCCGGCCGCCTTCAGGTCGAACAGGGCGCCGAAACCGCCCAGGCTGGCTTCCGCGCCGGGGCGGCGGGTGGCCTTGGCCAGGGGCTTGATGGCGTCGACGAGGGCGTTGCCGGCGTCGATATCGACACCCGCCTGGGCGTAGGTAAGGCCGTTGGGCTGATCGCTCATGGTCGCTCTGGCGCTCGCTCTTTCGTCTATCGGAGGACGATAAGATCCTCCGAACACGCGGAAAATTTGCTTTCCCGGTACGCTGAGCGCGTCTTGACGCTTGCAGACTCGGGGGTGCGCGAGGCTATTAGCAGCCGATGAAGCCGATCACCACCACCGCCGAACTGGCGGCGTTCTGTAATGCGCTCGCGGGCGAGCCTTTCGTCGCCGTCGACACCGAGTTCATGCGCGAGACGACCTACTGGCCCAAGCTGTGCCTGATCCAGGTCGCGTCGCCGACGCACGAAGCGGTCATCGACCCGCTGGCCGAGGGCATCGACCTGGAGCCGCTGCTGGCCGTCATGCGCGACACCAGCATCCTCAAGGTGTTCCACGCCGCGCGCCAGGACGTCGAGATCTTCAACAACCTGAAGGCCATGCCGCGTCCGCTGTTCGACACCCAGGTCGCCGGCATGGCGGCGGGGTTCGGCGAGCAGATCGCCTATGACGCCCTGGTCCGACAGATGCTGCGCATCGAAATCGACAAGTCCAGCCGGTTCACCGACTGGGCCCGTCGCCCGCTGACCGAGGCGCAGCTGAGCTACGCCCTGGCCGACGTCACGCACCTGGCCAAGCTGTTCCCGATCCTGCGCGAGCGCCTGGAGACCTCGGGCCGCCTGGCCTGGGTCGAGGAAGAGATGACAGCCATCTCCGATCCGGCCGCCTATGACGTGGATCCGGAAAAGGCCTGGCGCCGCCTGCGTCCGCGCAAGACGGCGCCGAAGTATCTGGCCGTGTTCAAGGCTGTCGCCGCCTGGCGCGAGCGCACCGCCCAGAACCGCGACCAGCCGCGGGGCCGTATCCTGAAGGACGAGGCCATCGACGAGCTGGCGACCCAGGCGCCCACCAGCCTGGACGCCCTGAACAACCTGCGCGGCGTGCCCAAGGGCTTCGGCGGCAGCAAGTTCGGTCCGGACCTGCTGGCCGCGATCAAGGCCGCCCTGGCCGATCCGGAAGGCTACGCCCCGGTCGTCGACAAGCCCGGTCCGCCGCCGCCCCAGAACGCCGGCGCCGTGGTCGAGCTGCTCAAGGTGCTGCTGAAGGCGCGCGCGGAAGAGGCGGGCGTCGCCTCCAAGCTGATCGCCACGGTCTCGGACCTGGAGAAGATCGCCGCCGACGACAACGCCACCACGCCGGCCCTGGCCGGCTGGCGTCGCGACGCCTTCGGGGCCGACGCCCTGAAGATCAAGCGCGGCGAGCTGGCCCTGGTGCTGGACGGCGCCAAGGTCCGGGTGGTCGAGGTGCGCCGCGCCCCGAAGGCGGACTGAAGCGCCGACTGAGGAGCTCCACTCCCGCGCGTGGGAACCCTTAAGGGTAGAAACCTTTTGGGATGTTGCGCCTTTGAAGCCTTGATCACGTCCTGGTAAACGCCATGCAAAGGTTTGCTGGCGTACTGCGGCGCAGCTTTCGTTCTTCCTTGGAAGGCGGCTGCGTCGCGTAGGGGGTCGTGTTGGGTGCGTTCTGGGAGAAACTGGCGGTTGCCTACCGCCCCGCCGCCGTGTCGCGGCGCAAGCAGGTCTCCCTCCGACTGTTTGTCGTTCTGGTGCTGGCCGCCCTGGCCCTGGTCAAGCCGGGCATGGGCTTCGTCTTCGCCTGGTCCGTGATCTACCTGGTCGTCCAGGCCGCCGAGGTGCTAGCGCTGAACAACTTCCTGCGGCGCGAACAGCCGGGGCGGGGGACGCTGACCCTGAACCTGCTGGCCGACTTCGCCCTGGCGGCCGTGTTCGGCTGGCTGGCCATTCCGGTCTGGGCGACCGGCACCCCGGTCGGGGCGGCCGGCGCGTTGCTGCTGCTGTCCGGATCGGTGATCACCGCGCTGATGGGCGCCGAGGGCTGCGTCACCGCCTTCCTGGCCTCGGCGACGCCGCACCTGGCCTATCTGCTGGTCACGCCCCTGGTCGCTGGCGGGATCCACGATCCGGTCATGCCGTTCTTCGCCGCCGGTGTCGGCCTGTTCTGCCTGACCGTGGCGTTGGTCTTCCTGTGGTCGCGCCGGACGCTGGAGGCCGAGCGCCAGGCTCGCCGGGCGGCCGAGGCCCAGATGGCGGCCAAGTCGGCCTTCGTCGCCATGGTCAGCCATGAGCTTCGCACCCCGATCAACGCTATCCTGAACGGCGCAGAGGCCCTGGACGGCGGCCATTCCTCCGGGAAGTCGGTCGACGCCTCGCTGATCGCCGACGCCGGGGTGATGATGCGGGCCCTGCTGAACGACCTGCTGGACCTCTCCAAGATCGAAGCCGGCCACATGGGCGTTGAAATGGTCGACTACGACCTGCCCATCCTGATCAAGGACGCCGTCGATTTCTGGCGTCGTGCGGCCGAAGCCAAGGGCGTGCGGCTGGAGCTCGAAGGCGTCGACGCCTTGCCCCAGTGGGTGCGCGGCGACCCGATGCGTGTGCGCCAGGTGCTGAACAACCTGCTCAGCAACGCCATCAAGTTCACGGCCGAGGGCGCGGTGACGGTCGGGGTGCGGGTGAAGAGCCCGGAGATGATCGGCATCGATGTTCGCGACACCGGCCCGGGCCTCTCCGAGGAGCAGATCGCGCGCCTGTTCAGCCCCTACGAACAGCTGGGCGTCGAGACCGCCCGCGCGTTCGGCGGCACGGGCCTGGGCCTGGCGATCAGCCGCGACCTGGCCCGGCTGATGGGCGGGGAGCTGTACGCCGTCAACGCGGCCGAGGGCGGGGCGCGTTTCACCTTGCGCCTTCCGGCGCCCGAGGGCCGCGCGCCCGCCGCGCCCGAGGCTGACGAAACCCAGGCGCTGGCCGCCCGTGACGAGGCCCCGCTGGTGCTGGTGGTCGACGACCACGACATCAACCGCCGCGCCCTGCGCCAGATGCTGGAGGCCTTCGGCGCCCGGGTCGAGACGGCCGAGGACGCCCTGACGGCCCTGGCCATGGCCGAGCGCAGCGTGTTCGACGCCATCCTGATGGACGTGCGCATGCCCGGCGTCGACGGGCTGGAGGCCACCCGGCGCCTCCGCGCCAGCCGGGCCAACAGGGCCACGCCCGTGATCGCCGTCACCGGCGCGGTGTCGCCCGAGGAGGTCGCCGCCTGCCGCGAGGCGGGCATGACCGGCTGGGTCGAGAAGCCGGTGAACGCCCGCGAGCTCTACGCGGCCCTTTTCGAGTAGCCGCCCGCATTTTCGCCCCACAGGCCTGACGTTCTTGCCTAGAAGCAGGGGGCGGGGCCGCGCGCGAGTCGCACGCCCGCGATCCAGGACAGTTCGAAGAGTACGGGCGGCGTGTCGGAAGTCGGGACGGAAAACGTCATCACCAGGAAGCGCCACGCCCAGTGGCTGGTCGCGGGCGGCGTGCTGCTGACCATCGTCGGGGCGGTGCTGCTGCCGCGCGCCAAGGACGCCCTGCCCAAGGTCGGTCCGGCCGCCACCGCCGAGGCGTCCAAGCTGCCCGAGTCCCCGGCCGACTGGCATGGCAGCATCGACTACAAGGCTCTGGACGGCCGCATCCGCGAGATGATGACCGACCCCTCGATGGAAGGTCTGGCCGTCGCCGTGGTCGAGAAGGGACGGCTGTCATTCGTGAAGGGCTACGGTGTCACCGCCACCGTCGGAGGGGAGCCCGTCGACGCCCACACCGTGTTCCGCTGGGCCTCGCTGTCCAAGACCATCGCCGGCACGCTGTCGGCTCGCCTGGCGGCGGACGGGGCGTTTTCGCTGCACGATCCCCTGAGCGCCTTCGACACCAGCCTGCGCCTGCCGGGCGAGGCCCAGAACCATCTGACGGTCGAGCAGCTGCTGTCCCAGCGCACGGGCCTGGGCCGCAACGCCTATGACGGACAGCTGGAGGACGGGCAGGACCCGGCCAAGATCCGAAGCAGCCTCGGGACGCTGAAGACGGTCTGCCCGCCGGGCACCTGCCACACCTACCAGAACATCGCCTACGACACGATCAGCGAGGTCATCCAGGCCCGCACCGGCCAGCCCTACGCCGAGGTCGTGCGTCGCCGGGTGTTCGAGCCGCTGGGCATGAAGGGCGCCAGCATAGGCCTGGCGGGCCTGAAGGCGACCGATCACTGGGCCAGGCCCCATCGCCACGGCAACGCCCTGCCGCTGTCCGAGGCCTATTATCGCGTGCCCGCCGCCGCTGGGGTCAACTCGACCATCGTCGACCTGGCCACCTGGATGCAGGCCCAGATGGGCCTGCGCCCCGACGTCCTGCCGCCGGCCGTGCTGGACGAGGTGCAGCGCGCCCGCGTCGCCACCGGCCGGCCCTATGGCCGCCTGAACATCGCCCGCGAGCTGAAGGATCCGGGCTATGGCCTGGGCATGCGCAGCTTCGACTACAAGGGCCACCACCTGATCGGCCACAGCGGCGGCGTTTCCGGCTATCGATCCACCATGATGTTCGATCCGGCGGCCAAGACCGGCGTGGTCATGCTGTGGAACAGCGACGCCAACCTGCCGTTCCGCTTTCAGGCCGAGGTGTTCGACCGCGCCTACCAGCTGCCGTTTACCGACTATCTGGACCTGAAGAGCGGCCAGACCACCTCCAGCGCCGCCGACGCCTCGTAGCCCCCAGCTGCGACCGTTTGGCGCAGGGGGCGCACTAGGCGACGCAACGTCAGCTCGTCTACAGTTCGCAACCATGGCGCGCGAAAAAGTCTCGAGCGCCTCCAGGAGTCGAATGGGCGCGGTCGTCAAGGACAAGCTCTGGGAGATCATCGGCCAGTCGGATCGCTCGCCGATCTGCGCCTTCGATCACGACTTCAAGCTGATCGGCTTCAACCAGGCCCATAGCGACGAGTTCTTCCGCATCTACGGCTACCGGGTGAAGCTGGGCGACGTCTTTCCCGACCTCTTCCTGCCCGAGCAGGCGCCGGTGATCCGCGGCTTCATGTCCCGGGCCCTGGCCGGCGAGGTCTATAGCGTCGTCGAGGAGTTCGGCGACCCGACCTTCGACCGCCCGTACTGGGAGATCTGGTACGCGCCGCTGCGCGACGAGGATGGCCGGATCATCGGCGCCTTCCACCACGCCCAGGACATCTCGGCGCGCCTGCGCCTGCAGGTCGATCTGTCGGCCGCTCAGGACGCCCTGCGCCAGGCCCAGAAGATGGAGGCTGTCGGCCAGCTGACCGGCGGCATCGCCCACGACTTCAACAACCTGCTGATGGCCATCGTCGGCAACCTGCAGCTCCTGGCGAAGCGCATTCCCGAGGACCACCCGGGCCGCCGCTTCGTCGACAGCGCCGCCTCGGCCGCCGACAAGGGCTCGAAGCTGACCGGCCAGCTCCTGGCCTTCTCGCGCACCCAGAAGCTCAGCATTCGCCCGACCTTGCTGGATCCCGTGCTGGAGAAGGCCCAGGAACTGGTGCGCACGGCCCTGCCGCCGGCGATCGAGATGACCTTCGTGATGGACGGGGGCAGGGCGTCGGTCTTCACCGATCCCGACCAGCTGGAACTGGCGATCCTGAACCTGGCCTTGAACGCCCGCGACGCCATGCCCGGCGGAGGCGTGCTGCGGGTTGAGAGTCGCGCCGACGGGCCCGATCACTATCTAGTCAGGGTCTCGGACACCGGCGGCGGCATGACGCCCGAGGTGGCTCGCCAGGCCATCGAGCCGTTCTTCACCACCAAGGAGCGCGGCAAGGGCACGGGCCTGGGCCTGGCCCAGGTCTACGGCTTCGTGACCCAGTGCGGCGGATCCTTGCGCATCGACAGCGCGCCGGGGCAGGGCGCGACGATCGAACTGCGCCTGAAGCGGGCCGAGGCGCCGGAAGCGCCGGTGGTCGAGACCCCGGATCGCCCGGCCGAGGTCGTCACGGGCGCGGGCCAGACGGTGCTGGTGATCGACGACGACGACAGCGTCCGCGCCGTGCTGGTCGAGACCCTGAAGGGCGCCGGCTACAGCGTGGTCGAGGCCAGCGACGGCGCCCAGGGCCTGGCCAAGCTGGACACGGTCAAGCCCGACGTCGCCGTGGTCGACTTCCTGATGCCCGGCATGAACGGCGACGAGGTCGGCCGCCGCCTGCAGCGCACCCTGCCCAAGCTGCCGATCCTGTTCGTCAGCGGCTACTACGACACCCTGGCCCTGGACGGCATCAGCGGCGCGGCCGTGCTGCGCAAGCCGTTCGACGACCGGACGTTGCTGAGCGCTGTGGCAGGGGCGCTGTAGGGGGCTATGTCGGCTTCCGACCCTTCTGAGACCTCTCGAATGTCCGGTTCGGGCCTGACGGCCAGTGTCTGCCTGGCGAGCTGGCGGTGGCTCGCGCCATTGATCCGAGTCCGACATGCGGGGCCGATCCCGACCCTCCATCTCTACAGCCGCCTGCTGCCAGGATTGGGTGCAGCGCCCTGCTATCCGACAAGCGCCGGATCGCCCGGCTCAGAACGATAAGGAGGGGCTGTAGATGACACAGCACATCGCCAAGGGCCTGATCATGCTCGCCGAACTGACGGTAAAGCCCGAAGCCCTCAACGCCTTCACCGCCTACACCGCAGAAAACTTGCCTGTGTGCCGCGCCTATCCGGGCAACCTGCGCTTCGACATCCTGGTCGATCGAACGGCGCCAGAGAAGGTGGCTTTCTACGAGGTGTGGGAGACGCCCGAAGCCCAGCAGTCCTATATGGCCTGGCGGGTCCAAAACGGCGATCTCGACAGGCTGTTGTCAATGCTTGCCTGTGAACCCCAGTTTACGGCTCTGCGCGAAGTCCGCGCCTGACTTCCGTTGACCACCCGTTGCGACGTCAGATGCTCTCCCTTTGGGGGAGCTGTCGCGGAGCGACTGAGGGGGTCATCTGGGCATAGGCCGAGCTGCCCCTCCGGCCCTCTGGCCACCTCCCCCGGAGGGGGAGGATCTAAGCGGCGTATCCGCTACGGGGCGTGACCGCCGAGGCCACGCGGATCGAGATCCAACTGATCTAGGCGGCCGCTCAATTCCCCGTGGGCACGGGATGGGAATTGAGCGGCCAGCGCCGTCAGTGTTGCGCGAACTGGCTCAAGGCGCCGCCGGCGGCCAGGCCCAGGGCGCAGAAGACGCCCAGGTGGAAGACGACGCCGATGGCCACGGTGCGGCGAACCGACCAGGTGCTCTCCTGGGCGAAGACGCGGCCGAGTTCCGATTGCAGGGTGCGCGCGCCGCTGGAGACCGGGGCGTCGTGGTCGTTGGCGACCCGCAGGTCGGGGCGTTGGCGCACGTCCATGGCCGGGGCGATGGCGTCCAGGTAGTCGAACTTACGCTTCAACATCACTGACCTCCGTTTATGTCGTTGGAGGCACGATGCGGGAGGTAAAGCTAACAAACCATGCTCAGTGAACGCCGATCGGCTGCGACAACTTGTCGTTTTCCCCGTATCGGGGAAGTTCAGGGGCGGTTAAGCATGTTGCCATGCTGTCTATACCTGAAACTAGCCAGTAATGATCTTGGGTTTCAGGCCAAGATGTTGTGCAGCGGTATTGGCGCGCTTGTTGGTCTGTTCGCCCAGCAGAAGATCGGCGAAGCCGGGCTCGGCGGCCAGGGTGAGGTGGTTCTTGTCCAGGGCCAGGCGCGAGTGGGCCAGCAGGCTGGGGCTGCGACCCGACAGGTCGCAGGCCAGGCGCATGGTGGCCCCAAGGGCCCGGGCGCGCTTCAGCTGGGGCGGGCTGAGCAGTCGCTCCAGGGTCTGGAGTTCGGGCGGGTGGAAGTTGGTCGCATGGCGCGCGTGGGCGGCCACGGCCAGGAAGCAGCGCTCGGCATGGGTCTGGCCGGCGATCGGGGCGCGCAGCACCTGCTCGAAGACGAGGTCGGCGCGATGGTCGGGGTGCAGCCGCGCGCCGACGTCCGACAGGCGGCAGGCGGCCGCGACCAGCACGCTGTCGCGCTCGCCGAACAACGGGGGCAGGGTGCGGAAGGCCGGGGTGATCCAGGCGTCGAGCGCCACGCCCAGGTCGTCGGCCACACCCTGGCGCGCGCCCAGGGCCGTGCAGCCCTCGATCAGCGGGTCCAGCCCGCGCACGCGCGGCGGCATGGCCTCGAACAGCAGGCCCTCGCGCACGCCATAGGCCGAGATCTCGATGCGTTTCAGCGCCAGCTGCTCGATCAGGATCTCCAGCACCACGGCGGCATAGGGCAGGGTCTCGGAGCGCTTCTTGCTCATGCCCTCGATGCGTTCCAGCGAGCTCTTGGACTGGTGGCTGACCAGGCGGGCGGCCTCCAGGGCCTCGGCGGCCGGGATCTCGTACTGGTGGACGACGTGCAGCGGATAGCCCGACAAGCGCATGTGCAGGAGCGCCAGGTTGCGCCAGGCGCCGCCCACCGCGTGGAAGGTCTCGGTCTTGAAGTCGTCGGCCACCGCGCCGATGCGCTCGCGGGCCAGGCGGCGGACGCGCTCGGCGTCGAAGCCTCCCGTGAGGCCTCCGGGGCCCGCCAGGCTGAACGGGCCCAGCGGCAGGGTCACGCCCTGGCCCGCGCCCGTGGCGTTGAGGCGGATCAGTTCCAGGCTGGCGCCGCCCAGGTCGCCGACCACGCCGGTGGCGTCCGGCGCGCCGGCCAGCACGCCGACGGCGGCGTAATGGGCCTCTTCCTCGCCCGTCAGCACGCGGACGGTGAAGCCGGTCTCGGTCTTCACGCGGTCGATGAAGGCGGGGCCGTCCTCGGCGTCGCGGGCGGCGGCGGTGGCCACGACGAAGGTCTCGGCGGGGTTGACCGCCTCCAGCACGGCGCGGAAGCGCTTGAGCGCCTGCAGGGTCTGGATGACGCCGTCGGGCGAGAGGCGGTTGGTCTTGGCCAGGTCGCGGCCCAGGCCCGCCAGGACCTTCTCGTTGAAGACGGTCCAGATGGCGCGGCCTTCCAGCCGGTACACCACCAGGCGGACCGAGTTGGAGCCGATATCGATCACGGCCGCGTCGCGCGGCGCCGGGAAGGGCATGGGGCTGGTTTAGCCTATTCGGGGGACAGGGGAAGCGGCGGCGCGATCTCCGTCGCCATTTTCCATGGGGATGATCGCGGGCGAAGCGCTTGTACGGAACGGACTTGAAATATCATCCGGGTGATATTGACTCTATTTTCATCCGGGTGAATAAGACGGCCGCTTTCAGGAGAATTCGCCATGTCCGTCTCGCCCGCCGAGTTGCCCGCTGCCGCCAAGGCCCTGCGCGCCGCGTTCGGGACTGAGGTCCTGGATAGCTGGGCGCCGCTGTCCGGCGGGCTGTCGGGCGCGGGGGTCTGGCGCATCCGCGTGGGCGGCGTCGCCTATCTGTTGAAGGTCGAGACGCCCCAGCGGGACGGGCTGCGCGATCCACATCGCAGCCAGGCCTGCATGCGGCTGGCCGCCGAGGCCTGTCTGGCGCCGCGCGTGCGCTACGCCGATCCCGACGATGGGGTGGCGATCCTGGATCACATCGAGGCCCGGTCGCTGATGCTGGACCATGCCGGGACCCGCGCCGACCTGGTTATCGAGCTGGCGCAGGCGGTGCGGGCGCTGCATGCGGTTCCGGGCTTTCCGCCGCTGGTCGACTATCTGGACGGGCTGGAGGCGCTGGTCGGCGAGGCGGGGCGCGGCGGCGTGGTCCCGCTGGGCGCCTTCGACGCCTGGCCGCGACTGTATGAAGTGTGCCGGCGGCTGGAGGTCCAGCCAGTGTCCAGCCACAACGACCTCAACCCGCGCAACCTGCTCTATGACGGCCGGCGGATCTGGCTGATCGACTGGGAGGCGGCGTTCCGGGCCGATCGCTATGTCGACCTCGCCGCCCTGGCCAACACCTTCGCCGCCGATGCTGAGAGCGAGGCCCTGCTGCTGCGGACCTATTTCAACCGCGAGGCCACCGCGACCGAACGGGCGCGGCTGTGGCTGTTCCGGCAGGTCAGCCACGTCTTCCACGCGGCGATCTTCGTCGCCGGCGTGGCGGGACAGGCGCGGGCGGACAGCTTGGACGGGCCGGAGCTGGACGCGATCCACCAGGGCCTGGTCCTGGGCGAGCCGCTGCTGGACACGCCCGAGGGGCGGCTGGCCTACGGCCTGGCGCGGTTGCGGACGGTGAACGCGAATCTGGCGTCGCCGGCCTTAGCCAAGGCGGCGGCGATCGCGGCCTAGGGATTGATCCGGCAGGCCACGGTCTTCCAGGCCTCGCCCTCGCGCCGGTGATAGCAGGTGCCGTAGCTGACCTGCCGTCCGTGCGCCCGCTGGCCGCCCTTGGTCAGGGCCCAGGGCTCGGGGCCGAGCAGCAGCATGTCCGTCGTGTCGGCCGTGCGACCGCAGAAGCCCCACCAGCGGATGTGATAGCCGCCCAGCACGCCGGGCCCGTAGACAGCGCCCTCGCGCTGGGCTTTCCGCTCCACGCCCGGCGCGGCGCCGAAGCGGTCGACGCCGGGGCGGGCGGGCAGGGCCTGGATGGCGCAGATGTCCGTCCGCCGCGCCCCCGTCGGCCCGCAGGCCGTCAGCAGCAGCGGCAGGATGAGCGCGAGACGCCTCACCTCCAAGACATCAGGCCTTCCGCTTGGGCCCCACGTGGTCGAACGCGCGCGGCAGGTCGCGGGCGCCGTGGCCGCGGCCCGACAGGCTGGGATTGGTCATGAAGTAGTCGTGGGCCGAGAAGGCGCCCTTGCTGTTCCAGGCCGGGTCGCGGGCATAGTCGCCCTCGCTGTCCAGCTTCCAACTCTGGGCCTCGTCGTTGAGGTTGGCGACCATGATCTGGTCCAGCACCTGCTGGTGGACGGTCGGGTTCTCGACCGGCACCAGGCTTTCGACGCGGCGGTCCAGGTTGCGCGGCATCCAGTCGGCCGAGCTGATGAACAGGCGCGTCTGGGCGCTGGGCATCGGCCCGCCATTGGCGAAGGCCAGGATGCGGGCGTGCTCCAGGAAGCGGCCGACGATGCTCTTGACGCGAATGTTCTCCGACAGCCCCGGAATGCCCGGACGCAGGCAGCAGATGCCGCGCACCACCAGGTCGATCTGCACCCCGGCCTGGCTGGCCGCGTAGAGGGCGTCGATGATCTGCGGGTCGACCACCGAGTTCATCTTGGCCCAGATGCCGGCCGGCTTGCCGGCGCGGGCGGCGTCGGCTTCGGCCTCGATCATGCGCAGCAGGTCGGGCTTCAGCGTCTGGGGCGAGAACGACAGCTTCTCCAGCCGCCCGGGCTGGGCGTAGCCGGTGATGAAGTTGAACAGCTTGCCCCCGTCGCGCCCCAGGGCCGGGTCGCAGGTGAAGAGGCTGAGGTCGGTGTAAACCCGCGCCGTCTGCGGGTGATAGTTGCCGGTGCCGAAGTGGCAGTAGGTGCGCAGGGTCTGGTCGGCCTCGCGGCGGACCACGACCGACAGCTTGGCGTGGGTTTTCCAGTCGACGAAACCGAACACCACGTGCACGCCCGCCCGCTCCAGGTCGCGCGCCCACTTGAGGTTATTCTCCTCGTCGAAGCGCGCCTTGATCTCGACCAGGGCCGTGACGTTCTTGCCGTTGTCGGCCGCCTCGATCAGGGCCGCCACGATCGGGCTGTCCTTGGAGGTGCGGTACAGCGTCTGCTTGATCGCCAGCACGTTGGGATCGCGCGCGGCCTGGCGCACGAACTGCACTACCACGTCGAAGCTCTCGAACGGGTGGTGGACCAGGATATCCTTCTCGCGGATCGCCGCGAAGCAGTCGCCGCCGTGGTCGCGGATGCGCTCGGGGAAGCGGGCGTTGAAGGGCGGGAACTTCAGGTCCGGACGGTCGGGCGGGATCAGCTCCGACATCTGGGCCAGGCCCAGCTTGCCGTCGACCAGCACCACGTCTTCCGGCTCGGCGCGCAGGCCCTCGATGATGAACTCGCGCAGGTCCGGCGGCATGGTGGTCTGGATCTTGACCCGCACCACGCGGCCCAGGCGACGCTTCTTCAGCCGCGCCTCGAACTCGCGCACCAGGTCCTCGGCCTCTTCCTCGATCTCCAGGTCGCTGTCGCGGATCAGGCGGAACAGGCCGCGCCCCTCGACCTCGTAGCCGGGGAACAGGTGATCCAGGAAGAGGATGATGAAGCTTTCCAGCGCCACGATCTTGCGCTGGCGCTTCTTGCCGCGCGAGACGACCGAGCTGAGCTCCCAGAATCGCCGCACCTGCGAGGGCACCGGCGCCAGGGCGTACAGGTGCTTGTCGTCGGCGATCCGGCGCAGCTTCAGCGCCAGGCAGAAGCCCAGGTTCGGGATGAACGGGAACGGGTGGGCCGGGTCGATGGCCAGCGGCGTCAGCACCGGGAAGATCTGGTTGAGGAAGATCTCCTCGGCCTTCACCCGGTCCTCGCCCTCGATGTCCTTGGCGTCCAGCAGCTTCAGGCCCTCGTCCCACAGCTCGGTGCGGACCTGGCGCCAGATCTTCTGCTGCTCGGTCATCAGGTCGAAGGCCGAGGCGTTGATGTGGGTCAGCTGCTCGCCGGGTGTCAGGCCGTCCTGGCTGATCACCCGCACGCCCTCGCGCACCTGGCCCTTCAGGCCGGCCACGCGGACCATGTAGAATTCGTCGAGGTTGTTGGCCGAGATCGACAGGAACCGCAGGCGCTCCAGCAGCGGGTGGCGCGGATTGGCGCTCTCCTCCAGCACCCGCTGGTTGAAGGCCAGCCACGACAGCTCGCGATTGAAGAACCGCTCGGGCGAGGCCATCAGCTCGGCGTCGAGCGCGAGGGCTGCGGGGTTCTCAGTCTGCGGAGCGATGGCGGGCACGGTCAGGGCGGCTGCGTCGGTCATGAGTTCACTTATAGGCCGAGTGTGTTCCGCCATGGTGAACGAGGCAAGTGACGGGACGACGACAGCGGGGCGTGTGCTGAATATTCGGTCGCCGGCCGTAACTCTTCATCGTCATCCCGGCCGCAGCGAAGCGGAGAGCCGGGACCCAGGGGCGGCCGCATCGGACTTGGCCCCTGGGTCCCGGATCGGCCCTGCGGGCCGTCCGGGATGACGAGGTTTGACCGTTGGAGCCAGCGCGGCCGCCCCGCTACTCCTCGCCCTCGAAATCCCCCAGCACCTCGCGCGCCAGCGCCTTGGTCATCTCGCGCCGGCCGTCCTCGGCCGCCTCGGCCAGCAGGGCGGCCGCCGCCTGCGCCTCGGCCGCCGAGCGGGGCAGGCGCGAGATCAGGTAGGGATAGAGGTCCGGCTCGGGGTTCCACCAGGCGGCGGCGAAGGCGCGCTTCAGCACCGCCTTCAGCACCGCGTCGTCGGGCTCGTCGATCTGCGCCACCGACAGGGCGTTCAGCCGCGAGCGCAGGTCGGCCACCGAACTGGTCCAGCCCACCGGCGTCGTCCGCGCGGTCAGCAGCACGGTGCCGCCGTCGACCCCGGCCATGTTGAGGATGTGGAACAGCGCCTCGTCGTCGAAGTTGGCGCTGGCCGACCGCTGGTCGGCGTCCTCCACCAGCACGGCCCGGCCGCGCAGGGCGGGCAGGTCCACGGCCGCCGCCGCCGGATCGGCCGCCTCGATCACCACGGCTCCGGTCGCCTGGGCCCAGCTCCGCGCCAGGTGGCTCTTGCCGCACCCGGCCGGCCCGACCAGCGCCAGCCGCCCCTCGGCCCAGTCCGGCCACGCATCCACCCGCGCCACCGCCGCCTCATTGCTCGGCGAGACGGCGAAGTCCTCGCGAGCATAGGTCAGCGGCGAAGCCAGCGGCAGTTTGAACTGGGTGGACAATCCCGAAGGTCCGGCGTGGTGAACGTCAGCTTAGGGATATAGGGCAGCCCGCCGCGTCAGGGGAGGCGGCGGGGCTGGGGATAGTGGGGATGGAAGGGAAGGGTTTGTGGATGGGATTTTACCCGGGCCTGGGAGCTGCAAGGCTTGCGCATCCGCTTTCTACCAAACGGATAAAATCGCCAGCATCGGAGAAGTAATTTTTAAAAGCAATGCGCACATCGTCACTCTTATCTGCTCGGACAAGGACGATATCTTTTCCTGGGTTCGCTTTCTCAAGCGCAAAAAGAGCGCTAATGGCTTCTGTAGAATCTCGGAATGTCTGTATATCTAGGTCGCCTGTATCTGAGATTATAAGGATAATATTCTTTCTGTCGGTAACCTCCTTATCTGCGGCGTTCAGGCTTCGCAGTAATTGTAGGAGGCCGAGTTCAGCATCTAGCTTCAGAAATTCCGCAACTAACGTCTTGCCGTCTAAATCGGGATGACAGGCAGTTCAATTTTCGCAAGTCCTAGCTATAATCTCACTGGCAAGGGACATTATTAGGCCATATCGCTTATCACCTTCCTGGAATTTTGGCTGATTGGCTGTGATGTGGCCAATAACTTCAACGCAAGTGGCCCAGGCATGTTGGTATATGGTTCTGTACTGAATCTCTATCAAAAGTCCTTTATAGTCTCTACCGTGAACTGATTTAACATTATATTCGTAGGCATCGTGGATGCCGCGATATCCTGTATCCTTTGGGCGTTTTATATAGTCGTACTTGTCGTCTTGATTTCGACGAGAATGCTGAAATCTTGCAGCATGTAGTTCGTTCCTAAATCTATATAATGACTGTATATCTGGAAAAATCATACGACAGCCTGCGACGTCATCCATGCGAGCAAGCGCCATCTCAGGAAGTCTTCTCAATTTGTCGTAGATTGTCAGTTTTCGCTTATGTCTCTGGGCGACAATAATATCCTGTCCCCGCGTGCGATTTCTTGGAATGGCTTGAAAGGTGTTCAGGACATGGCGATGCGCTGCGCGCCACATTTCGATTGCGATGAGGTCATCAAGTGAGGGATTCCCTCCCCTTACTGCATCTCCTGCTCGCGTGACTCGAGACTTGGAGCCTCCTGGAAAATTCTGCACCATCGCGAAGTATGCCATCCTCTTAAATCAATGTAGTGGTGCACAACCTATTGCCGGTGTAAACTTCTAAGCTCTCAGAAATCTTAGACTTACGCGTCCCGCTCTCAGATCTCACTAGCCAGGAGCTTGAACCTCACGGACGCCGGGTGTCCTACAAGCCGGCCAACGCGCTGCCCTCGCGCGGCACCATCCTTAAATCTCTTGGAGGCTGCAGCGTGCAGGGCTGATCAGGTCAGTCAAGGACCGCCTCCGGCGGCCGCGTCGCGGCGACGCGGCGCGTCGTCCTTGAGTGACCTGATCAGCCCTGCGATCGTCTCGCCGTGAGATGTAAGGAGGGCTCCTTCTCGGGGGAGAAGGGCTGCACTGCTTACCAGAAGTCCCCCGTCATCCCGCGCTTTATGCGCGGGACCCATTTATCGGTCGCACCGGCCGGGAGCCCTCACGCGCCCACGTGGAAGCTGAACCATGGGGCCCGCGCATAAAGCGCGGGATGACGGGGTGGTGGGTTTGGCTGGAACGGAGACCTTCTCCCACCCAGGGAGAAGGACTACCTGAGACCTATGCCTCTCTCCCCCGACCTCATCACCTGGCGCGCCGACCTCACGCGCCCCGCGGGCCCGCTTAACGGCCTCGCCCGCGCCACGCAGCAGCGGATCAACCGCCTCATCCCCGAGAAGGTCCACGCCGCCATCACCGCCGCCATCGAGGGGATGACGCGGGCGTTGCTGGTCGGGTCGGACTTCACGACGGGGTCGCCGCTGGTCGGCCTGACCCTGGACGAGCGCCGGAGCAGGGCGGCCAAGGCGATCGACGGGTGGAAGAAGGCGGCGGCGGCCGAGGGCGGGGTCACGGGGCTGGGCGGGTTCCTGGCGGCGGCGGCCGACTTTCCGCTGCTGATGAGCTTCAAGATCAAGCTGCTGTTCGAGATCGCCGCGATCTTCGGCCATGACGGGACGGAACTGCCCGAGCGGCTGTTCATCCTGCACATCTTCGAGCTGGCGTTTTCCGATGCTCAGCATCGGGCCGGCGTGCTGGCGGCGATGGACGACTGGGACGCCCGAGAACATCCCCAGCATCTGGACGACTTCGACTGGCGGGCCTTCCAGCAGCAGTACCGGGACCACATCGACCTGGCCAAGCTGGCCCAGTTCATTCCCGTGGTCGGCGCGCCGCTGGGGGCGATCGTCAACTGGCGGCTGGTGGAGCGGCTGGGCCATACGGCGGTGATGGCCTACCGGATGCGGGCGGAGCAGGGGGCGAACGCAGCGATGGGGACGGGGATTGAGCCCACCGGAAACCCTCTCTCATAGAGAGAGGGAGGGGCCCGCGCCGAAGGCGTGGGAGGGTGAGTGGTTACACCTTCGACCGCAAAACACCTCGTCATCCCGGCCGCAGCGCAGCGGAGAGCCGGGACCCAGGGGCGACCGCATCGCGCCGGCCCCTGGGTCCCGGGTCGGCGTCGCCGCCCGGGATGACGAGCTGTGTTGATGGGGATTGGATGAGCGTTCACCGCTCTGCGTCCCCGGCTCCGAAACCGGCCTTATCCTCTTCCTACCTGACGGCGTGGAAAGGGCGTTCGGCCGACGACCGGAATGGCTGTCAGGGGTGATCGAGCGGGAAGCGCTCGCCGGGTCTCTTATCGGAGGCTCGTCTTCGCGACGGATCCAGAGGCAGGCTCCCTGAAACATCGGGACGAAGCGCTGGCGGCGAAGACTTGGCGGACGCGGCAGGCGCGGGCTGAAATCGCCCGCGCATTCCGGGACTGGGGCGCGTCGCCCCGGCCTGCCCGTCGGGGGCGATTTCGGAAGCGGGTTAAGACCCCGCGCGCCGGAGGCTCACCGGATAACGGATCACGCGGAGCGTCTGGCTTCGTCGAAACGGTAATCTATTCAAACACTCCGGGCGCAGCCCGGCGCTCCGCGTCCCTTTCCATCACTTCAGCGGCTGGCCGCGTGAGGGGGCGGAGGTGTGACTCAGCACAAGCCCCCACCGGACCTGCTGCGCAGGTCTGTCCGCCCCCAGGCCGGGGGCGGATGAAGAAACTCCTCCCCCGCCTGGGGGAGGGGGACCGGCGAAGCCGGTGGAGGGGCCAGCGCCGGCCTTACAGATCCAGGTCCGCCGACGCGAACTCGGCGTTCTCCTGGATGAAGCGGAAGCGCAGCTCGGGCTTCCGCCCCATCAGGGTCTCGACCAGGCTTTCCACCGCCTCTTCCGAGCGCGGCAGGGTCACGCGGGCCAGGGTGCGCTTCTTGGGGTCCATGGTGGTCTCCTTCAGCTGGGAGGCCATCATCTCGCCCAGGCCCTTGAAGCGGCCGATCTCGGGCTTCTTGCCCTTGAACACCGTGGCCAGCAGCTCGTCCTTGTGGGCGTCGTCGCGGGCGTACTCGCTCTTCCCCCCATGGGCGATGCGGTAGAGCGGCGGCAGGGCGAGGTACAGGTGCCCCTGGCGGATCACGTCCGGCATGGTGCGGTAGAAGAAGGTGATCAAGAGGCTCGCGATGTGGGCGCCGTCGACGTCGGCGTCGGTCATGATGATGATGCGGTCGTATCGCAGGTCTTCCTCGCGATACTTGTTCCCGCCCTGGGCCCCCAGGGCCAGCATCAGGTCCGACAGCTCCTTGTTGGCGGTGAACTTCTCGCCGGACGCCGAGGCCACGTTCAGGATCTTGCCGCGCAGGGGCAGGATGGCCTGGTACTTGCGGTCGCGGGCCTGCTTGGCCGAGCCGCCGGCCGAGTCGCCTTCGACGATGAACAGTTCGGCGCCGTCCACCGCACCGCCGGCGCAGTCGGCCAGCTTGCCGGGCAGGCGCAGCTTGCGGGTCGCGGAGGCGCGGGTGACCTCCTTGTCCTTGCGGCGCTTCAAGCGCTCTTCGGCCCGCTCGATGACGAATTCCAGCAGGGCCTGGGCGTTCTTGGGGCTGGAGGTCAGCCACAGGTCGAACGGGTCGCGCAGGGCCGCCTCGACGAAGCGCTGGGCCTCGGTCGTGGACAGCTTCTCCTTGGTCTGGCCCTGGAATTCCGGGTTCTTGATGAACACCGAGATCAGGGCGCCGGCCTGGGCGACGACGTCGTCGGCGGTGATGATCGTGCCGCGCTTCTCGCCCTTGAGGTCGGCATAGGCCTTGAGGCCGCGGGTCAGGGCGGCGCGGAAGCCGCTCTCGTGGGTGCCGCCTTCGGGGGTCGGCACGGTGTTGCAGTACGACTGCATGAAGCCGTCGTGCTCGCCAAAGCCCTGGGGCGTCCAGCTGACGGCCCACTCGACCGCGCCGGCCTCGCCCTGGCGCTCGATGCGGCCCGAGAAGCTCTCGGGCGTGATCGTGGTCAGGCCCTTGGTCCGCTCGGCCAGGAAGTCGGCCAGGCCGTTGGGGAAGTGGAAGACCGCCTCGGGCGGGGTCTGGTCATGGATCCGGGAGGGATCGCAGGACCATTTGATCTGCACGCCGCGGAACAGATAGGCCTTGGAGCGGGCCATCCGGTAAAGGCGGGCGGGCTTGAAGTTGGTGCCTTCGCCGAAGATCTCGTCGTCGGGCTTGAAGCGCACCATGGTGCCCTTCTTCTTCGACGGCCCGACCTTCTCGATCGGCCCCAGCGGCTTGCCGCGCGAGAACACCTGCAGGTGCTCGAAGCCGTCGCGCCAGACGGTGACCTCGACGCGTTCGGACAGGGCGTTGACGACGCTGGCGCCGACGCCGTGCAGGCCGCCCGAGGTCTCATAGGCCTTGCCCGTGAACTTACCGCCGGCGTGCAGGACGGTCATGATGACCTCCAGCGCCGACTTGCCGGGGTACTTGGGGTGCGGGTCCACGGGCATGCCGCGGCCGTCGTCCTTCACGGACAGGAAGCCGTCGGCGTCCAGCTTGACCTCGATGGTCTTGGCGAAACCGGCCACGGCCTCGTCCATCGAGTTGTCCAGCACTTCGGCGAACAGATGGTGCAGCGCCCGCTCGTCGGTGCCGCCGATGTACATGCCCGGGCGCTTGCGGACGGGCTCCAGGCCTTCCAGCACCTCGATGTCGGCGGCCGAGTACTCGCCCGGGGCCGAAGCCTTGGACGGCGGCGGGGGCGGGGCGGCCTTGCTGGGCGGCGGCGGCGGGATCGGGCGCGGCGGCGCCTCGACATGCGGCTCGACGCTGTTCAGCAGCGGCGAGGCCGGAACCGGGGCCAGGGCGTCATCGTCGCCGAACAGGGACGGGGTCTTATCGGAGGACATAAGGGGAACTTTAGGCGATTCGAGCGCGGGGGCCTCGTGTGGGCTCGCAGCCTTCCCCTGAAAAGCGAAATCCGCCCCCAGCGAACTGGGGGCGGATCGGGATCTCAGCGATAGGCCGGCGGGTAGCCGCTCTGGTCGCTGGCGGCGTAACGGTCGCGCAACTGGGTCTGGCGACTGTCCTGCGGCTGCTCGACCCCGCCGACGAAGACGTTCAGCGGCCAGCTGGTCGTCTCCAGCGGATCGCCGTTCCAGACCACGACGTCGGCGACCTTGCCCACGTCCAGCGAGCCGATCCTGCCGTCCTGACCCCAGATCCGGGCCGGGATCAGGGTCACCGACGCCAGACCCGCCGCGTAGGGCAGGCCGTTGGCCACCGCCAGGCCGGCGTTCAGCCGCTCCTGCCGCAGATTGTTGAAGTCCCGCGCCCCGTTGATGGCGACCGTGACCCCGGCGGCGTTCAGGCGGGCGGCGTTGTCCAGGCGCGAGCCCAGGGCCTCGAAGCTGTCGGGCAGGTCGGCCTGGGGATCGACGATGACCGGCACGCCGGCCTTGGCGATCTCGGGCGCGACCAGCCAGCCTTCCTCGACGCCTTCGAGGATGATGCGGACCTTCTCGTCGGCCGCCAGCTTCAGGGCCTGGCGGATGTCGGCGGCGCGGGAGACGCGGATCAAGAGCGGCGTCTTGCCCTGCACGACGGGGATCAGGGCCTGGAGATCCAGGCGCGAGAGGCCGAAGTCGCGGGTGGCGCCCTGCTCGAAGGCGGCGCGACGGCTGGCGAAGGCGCGGGCGTCCTCCAGGGCCGAGCGGATCAGGACGAGATCCGCGCCGCGCGAGCCGCCGGCGGCCCGGGCCCCGCTCTCGCCCAGCGAGACGGTGACGGCCAGCTTGGAGGCCTCGACGATGTCGCTGGCGCCGGCCTTGAGGCGGACGAACGCCGCCTGGCCGCCGAACAGCGGCGGATCGCCCGAGCCGTCCTTGCCGGCGGTCATCTCCTCGACCACGCCGTCGTCGGCATGCTCGTGGGCGCCGCCGCCACTGCCGGACAGCACCGGCGTGACCGCCGAACTGGTGATGCCGCCGTCACGGGCCAGGCCGATCATCGGCGAGGCCGGGTTGACGCTGTAGGCGATGTCGAAGGCGGCGCTGAGGGCGCTGCCGGTGCCGTCGTCGCGGGTCTCGCGGACCCCGCCGATCTCGGAGGCCGACAGGTTCGAGGCCGGGGCGACCAGGCCGGGCGTGACGACCCCGCCCTTGGCGTCGATCACCTTGGCGCCGGCCGGAACGGCCACGCCGGCGCCGACGGCGGCGATCTTGCCGTCCTTGATGACGAGGACGCCGTTCGGGATCGCGGCGCTGGAGACCGGCTCGATGCGGGCGTTGACGATGGCGACCGTTTCGGCCGCGGCGGGGAAAGCCAGGGCGCAGGCGGCGCTGGCGAGGAGAAGGGACCGGATCATCAGTTGAACGCTCCCTGGCCGGGCTGGCCGAGCTCGAAATCGGACTTGGGCTGGAAGCGCTTGTCCTGGCGGTCGTAGATCAGCGCGCCGTCGATGAAGACCTTCTCGGCCTGGGCGTAGACGCTGAACGGGTCGCGGCTCCAGACCACCAGGTCGGCGGCCTTGCCGGGCTCGAGGCTGCCGGTCTTGTCGCCGATGCCCATGGCCTTGGCCGGGTTGGCGGTGATCCACTTGATCGCCTCGGCCCGGCTGATGCCGTAGCCCAGCTTGTTGCCGGCGGTCATGGCGATGGCCGCCTCCTGGTTGAGGCGCTGGGTCATGATCGGGTCGTCCGAGTGGATCACGACGCAGGCGCCGTTCTTCCAGAGGATGGCGGCGTTGGCGTCGATGCCGTCCAGGCTTTCCATCTTGAAGCCGGTCCACGACGCCCAGGTCGCCGAGCAGATGCCCTCACGGGCCAGCAGCGGGGCGATCTTGTAGCTCTCCACCGCGTGGTGGAACATCGTGACCTTGTAGCCAAACTCTTTGGCGATATCGATCATCACCGCTTCCTCGTCGGCGCGGTAGCAATGGTTCTGAACCAGGATCTCGCCCTTCAGCACGCCGGCCAGGGTCTCCAGCTGCAGGTCGCGCTTCGGCGCATCGGCCTTCTCGCCCTTCTGCTGCTTGGCGCGATAGTCGTCCCACTTGCGGGCGTAGTCGGCCGCATCGATCCAGGCCTTGCGGTAGCCGTAGACATTGCCCATCGCCGTGGAGGGCGAGCGGCCCTTGCCGCCGTAGACGCGCTTGGGGTTCTCGCCGCAGGCCATCTTCAGGCCGTAGGGCGCGTCGGGGAACTTCATCCCCTGCATGGTCAGGGCCGGCACGTTCTTCAGCGTCACCGAGCGGCCGCCGAACAGGTTGGCCGAGCCGGGGAGGATCTGCAGCGTGGTCACGCCGCCGGCGCGAGCCCGGTTGAAGCCGGGATCCTGCGGCCAGACCGAGTGCTCGGCCCAGACCTGGGCGGTGTTCGGATCGGTGGCCTCGTTGCCGTCCGAGCGGGCCTGGACGCCGGGCGAGGGATAGACGCCCAGGTGGCTGTGGGCGTCGATGATGCCGGGCGTGATCCACTTGCCCTTGGCGTCGATCACGGCGACGTCGGCGGGGATCGGCGTGTCGGGACCGCCGACGGCGCTGATCTTGCCGCCCGAGACGAAGACGACGCCGTTGTCGATCTGCTGGCCGGTCGCGGTCAGCACCGTGGCGCCGGTGAAGACCGTCGGGCTTGAGGGCAGCGGCTGATAGGTGGACGGGAAGCCCGTCGAGGCCTGGCCGTCCAGGCCCTTGGGGAGCGGCTTGGCCTCGGCCTTCTCGGCCGGCTTGCCCGCCCCTTGGGCAGCCGGCTTGGCGGGCGCTGTCGTCCCGGTCGTCGCGCAGGCCGAGAGGCCCAGCGCCAAGAGGCTCGCGGCGGCGGCCGCGTTGCGCCATCTGATCATGAAAAACCCCGACTCTCGAAGAGGCGGGAAGGACAGACGAAAAGAACCGCGTTATCAAGTTAAACGAGACCGGCCGGGGCGACCTGCCGGCAAAATTGTTCCACTTGTCCCTGGAGGTCGCTGATGCGCCGTCTGCTCGCCTGTCTCGCCATGATCGTGCTGACCGCCTGCACCGCGCCGACCACGCCGGGTCCCGGCGCGCCGCCGGCCCAGTCGCCCCGGGCGCCGGTGGCCGAGGGCGGCATGTGCGGCGGCTTCGCCGGCTTCCAGTGCCAGTCGGGCCTGACCTGCCAGATGGAAGCCGGCAGCTGCAAGAAGATCGCCGACGCGGCCGGAACCTGCCGCAGGAAGCCGGATATGTGCCCGATGATCTATGCGCCGGTCTGCGGCTGCGACGGCAAGACCTACGGCAACGCCTGCCAGGCGGCCGGAGCGGGTGTCAGCGTCGCCGCGACCGGCGAGTGCAAGGCCTAGGGGAGGCGGCTGAGCCTGGGCCGATAGGACCAGCTCTCGATCTCGATGCTGTCGACCAATGTGCTGGCCTTGCCGAGCAAGCCGGCCGGGCCGCGTGGCTGGTCGGCCAGCTCGGCCCAGCCCTGTCGCGGAACCAGCGCCAGATAGGCGCCCGCTGAACCGCCGCTGACCGTTCGATACCAGGCGACCGGCCGGCTCTTGGGCTCGGTCCGTAAAGCCGTCTCGAAGGCCGCGACCTTGGCCGGCGCGACGGTGACGGCGAAGGCGTCTAGGACGGCGGTCGGCTTGCGGTCCTCCAGCGACCGGGTCGTGCTGACCTCGGGCCAAAGCTCCAGCGCCGAATAGGTTCGCGCCTTGGCGTACGGCAGCACCCTGGCCGTCATGTCGGCTCCGTCGCCGGCCGGGTCGACCCGCTGGTCCATGGCCGCGAACGGGACGCCGAAGGTCCCGTCGATGAAGAGCCCGGTGCGCGGACCGCTAGTCACGTACCAGCCGTACCAGGCCAGCCGATCGCCATGGTCGGCGTGCCAGCCCAAATGCGCCGTGTAGCCAGCTTCGAAGGCGGCCTCCTTGCCGCGATCTACGTCGTAGCTGAACAGGAAGGCGGCCTGGGCGAGGGCGATCATGAGCGGGGACATCGGACTCTCCTTGCGATGCGGTGAGAGCTAGCCGCGAACGACGCTGGGGGATATTTCGAACGAAGGGCGCCATTCTTTCGGATTGCGAAATCATGCGACACGCGGACCTGCGACGAGCGGCGGTGTTCCACGCGGTGGCGGCGGCGGGCGGGATCGCGGCGGCAAGTCCGCGCCTGGGCAAGTCGCCGCCGGCCATCCACCACGACCTCAAGCGCTTCGAGGCCGAGATCGGCCGGCCGCTGTTCGAACGGGCGGGGAGGGCGCTGCGGCTGACGGCGGCGGGGCAGGCGCTGTTCGAGAGCGTGGGCCGGGCCCTGGACGAGGTCGAGCGCACCCGTCTGCGGCTGGCCCAGGAGGATCCGGCCTTGCGGCCGCTGCGCGTGGCCACGGTCTCGGCCTTCGGGCGCTATCGCCTGGCCCCGCGCCTGATGGCCAGCCTGCCGGCCGAGCGACCGCTGGAGCTGACCTTCGGCGCGCACGAGACGGTGTTGGCGGCCGTGTCGAGCGGGGCGGCGGACCTGGCGGTCACCTATCGTCCGGTCACCGCCGCGCCGGTGCAGTCCAAGCCGCTGGCCGAGGAGGAGATCGTCCTGGCGGTGGCCCGCGGCGCCCCGGCGCCGGCGGATCTCAAGGCCATGGCGACCACCACCTTCGCCACCTATGACGAGTACGCGTTCGTCTTCGGCCACTGGTTCGAGACGGTGTTCGGCCGCCAGCCCGACAGCCTGCGTCGCCTGGACCACACCGGCGAGATCGAGGAAGCGATGGAGAGTTGCGCCGCCGGGCGCGGGGCGATCATCGCGCCGCTGGACCTGGTCGCCGCGCCGGCTTGGCGGGAGCGGGTTCAGGTCGTGCGACCGCCGGGCCTGCCTCCGTGCGTGAACACTCTGCATCTGTTGGGACTGGGCGCGGCCCTGGCCTCGCCAGATGCTGACATGATCCGATCCGCCCTGGCGGTAGAGGATCAGCCGAAAGGGATCGACCCATGATTGAGATCGTTCGACGTGACGTGCTGGCCGGCGGCCTCGCCCTGACCACATTCGCGACTGTCACCAAAGCCCAGGAGAAGACGCCCATGTACGGACTGATCGGACAGATGCTGGCCGCGCCGGGCAAGCGCGATGAGCTGCTGGCCATCCTGGGCGCGAGCACCGGGGACATGCCCGGCTGCCTCAGCTACGTGATCGCCAAGGACCCGAACAACGCAGACGCGCTGTGGATCACCGAGGTCTGGACCGACAAGGAGGCCCACGCCGCCTCGCTGAAGCTGCCGGCGGTGCAGGCGGCGATCGCCAAGGCCCGGCCGATCATCGCCGGCTTTCCCCAGCACTTCGAGACCATCCCCGTCACGGGGCACGGGTTGAAAAGCTGATAGCAAAAGAAAAGGCCGCGGATCGCTCCGCGGCCTTTCCGGCATTCGGGACCCGTGGATCCTAGAAGTGCGCGTCGACCGAGACGCCGACCACGCGCGGTTCGTTGACGAACGCGGTCAGGTTGTTGAAGTCGATCGCGCCCTTGATGTTGCTCTCGTTGGTGATGTTGCGAGCAAAGGCCGCGACTTCCCAGCCGCCTTCCTTGTTGGCGTAGCCCAGCTTCAGGCCGCCTTCGAAGTCGCCCTTCGTGTAGAACTCCTTCGACTGGTACAGGAAGATGTTGG
>Ga0209050_1000505_pt1 | contig 66311 bp, 55 predicted proteins | sample Araplavi_mTSA_r2_FD_184276 | JGI IMG/M metagenome (GOLD analysis project Ga0209050, IMG submission 184276) | Arabidopsis root microbial communities from North Carolina, USA - plate scrape MF_Cvi_mTSA_r2 (SPAdes) (version 2) | ecosystem: Host-associated > Plants > Roots > Endosphere | place: USA... | reverse complement strand
TTTTCCAGCGAGGTCACACTGCCGGCCGGCCCATCCATCACGCCGACGATTTCATTTCCGCCGAGATTGCTCCCGGTCAAACGCACCAGCCGGGTGGCGGTGGTGTTGCCGCCGAAATTGAAGATCGGCTGGGTGAATTTCAGGGTCCCGAGACCGGAGGATTCGATCTCGGCGGTGACCGCCGAGGCCGTGCCGGAATTCGAAAGGGCGAGCAATCGATCCGTCGTCGAATCCGAGCTACCCACATAACGCAGCGTCGCCGTCACCGAGCCAGTGGCGCTGGAGTCTCCGAGGTAAATCAGCGGGTCCGTCGTGCCCGTGCCAAGCGAGCTCACCGTGCCGGAATTGGCGAGCAAACCGACCTCGACCATACCCTGGCTGATGGCCGTCTTTCCGGAATAGCTATTGGCATTGCCCAGCTGCAGCAGGCCAGCGGGTTGATCCAGTTCGAGCGCGATATTGTTTTCCGCGGTGGTGGCTCCGCCGATCGTGCCGTTCGTAAACCGGCTGGTCGCGGCCGTGGCGCCGCCGATCCGGAGGAGCGAGACGCTATTGGCCGAGCCGCCGACCGCGGCATTCGCGGAACCATACCCGAGGCCTTGCAGCGCGCTGACCGTCTGCGTGACCATGCTCGCATCGCTGCCGAGGACCAGCCGGCCGCTGCTGTTGCCGGAGCCGAGCTGGATTTCCGTGGTCGCCGCGAGCGAACCCCGCACCGCCAGGGTCCCAGCGTGAATGCGCGTGACGCCCGAATAGGTATTGGTGCCGTTCAGGATCACGGTGCCGGGACCTGCCTTGGTCAGGGCGTTGGCATTCCCGTTGTTCTGGATCGAGCTGTTGATCACAAGATCGCCGTCCGGATTGTTCTGAAAAATCACCAGGTCCACGCCCGTCGTCGTCGAAACCGAGCGCAAGATGCTGGTGGAAATCGTGGTCGTATTTGCGCCGACCGCCGGGGTGACGAGAATACCGCCCGTGCTCAGCGTGCGGGTGCCGCTTTGCGTGATGGTGGTCGCCTGACCTTGATTGAAGCGCAGGCTGGTCGGCGTCACATTGGCCGCCACGGTGGTCGTCGCGATACCCGAGGCGATGTCGGCATTGCCCGTGAGGGTCGAGGCCGTGGAAGGCGTGTAGCCGCCCGTAATGCTCGACAGCCCGACGATATTCCGCACCGTCGTGACCGACGAATCCGTGGCGGCCCAGTCATTATTCCCGATCGTCATGTAGGCCGCGCTGTTGGCGGTGATGATGGCGTTATTCGTCCCGCCCACGACCGTGACATTGCCCGTCGTCGGCAGCGTCACATTCAGCACCCCACCCACACCGCGGCTGAAGCCGGTGAACGAACTCGTGAGGCTCGGGGAGCCGTTTTGCGCGTAGGTGAGATTCGAGGCCCCGACGAGGGTCGCCAACGCGCCAAAAGTCTGGCTCGTGGCGGTGGTCGGATGCCCCGTGATCAGCAACGTACCGCCGGCCAGGTTCAGCGTTCCGGCCGAAGCCGCCGCGGCGCCGGTGCCGCTGTTGTAGAGGAGATTGGTCGTCGTCGCGGCGTTGGGGAAATCGAGGTGCAGCGTGCCACTATTGATTGTGGTGGGGCCGGTGTAGTTGTTATTGCCGCGCAGACTCACCGTGCCTGTCCCATCCTTGGTCAAGGTGGAGGAACTGATCGCGATGCGGCTATTGATGATCATATTTCCGCTGCCACCGAGGTACAGGGCTTGGCCACCGCTCAGGACGTCGTTGTTCGCTGCGGGTGTTCCGCGCGCCAGGGTCAGTGTGCCGCTATCGACATTGATCCGGCTCGGCTGCACGAGGGAGATCAGCCCCGTCATCGTGGTATCGCCGCTCGAGCTGCGGATGCCGCCATCGTTGGCCACGCCCAAGCTGCCGAGGGTGAAGGCCTCGCCGATCGTCAGCGAGCCCGCTATCCGGAGCGCGGCGCCTTGCATGACGGAGGTGGCTCCCGTGGTCGTGCCGAGCGAGGTGTTGTTGGAAATCTCCACCGTTCCCCCGGCGATGGTCGTCGTGCCGCTGTAGGTGCTCGCGTTCGGCAGGATCACGTTGCCGGTGCCATTCACGTAGAGCGTGACGACGGATGCGCCGTTATTCGCGATCGCCGAATTGATCGTCATCGGGCCGCTCGAATAGTTCGTGAGCATGATCTGGCCGGCCGTGCTCGCGGCGCCACCTGCGGTCAGCGTGCCGGCGGAGCCGGCCAAGCCGACGGTCACCGGCTTGCTGCCGGCCACGGCTTGAATGCCCCCGACGGCGCCGAGGCGCAGCGTTTTCCCGGCGCCGATGTCGAGGGTGCGCGCATTCGTAGAGTCAGCGAAGGTCACCGTCGCGACATCCAAAGTCGTGCTCGTCCCCGACGTCACATTGCCGGTGGAGGAGCCATCTACCTTCACATTACTCATCGAAGAGAAGCCGCTGACTTCCGGAAACGTGATGCCGCTCACGTAGGTCAGGTCGCCGGTGAAGCCCGTGACCGTACCGCCTTTCACCGCTGCCCAGCTCTTGCGGCCCAGCGTGTCTTCGAAGGTCGCCCACGGGCCGAGAAACCCATCGGCCTGCGTGGTATTGATCGCGCCCCGCGCGGGCACACTGAAATGAAGCAGCCCCGCGCTACCGCGGATAATTTTGCCGAGATTCGCCGTCATCGAACCCGCGGTACCGGCGGTCAATTCGATCGAGGACCGGGTACCGCTGGCGGTGACGTCGCCAAAGCTTTGCGCATTCACGGTCTGGCTTTTGCCGCGCAGCACCAGCGCGGTGGTCGAACCCGTGCCGCCGAAGAGATTGAGCGCTCCGGCGGTGGCGACGTTGTTGTAGAGCAGGTTCGTCGCCGGTGCGTTCGCGGCGGAGAAATCGAGGATCGTGATGCCGCCCTGGTTCGAACCCGTTTTACCCAGCGAGGTGCTGCCCGAGTAGCTCGATGGCGCCGTGAGGGTGAGCGTGCCCAGCCCGTACGCCGCCACGCGGGTGAAGCTGCGGCTGCCGCCGGATTCGGTGATCGAGTTGGTCAGCAGCGCGCCGGTCACTTCGATGTTCGTGCGGATCTGCGTATCCGCGAGCAGCGACATCGCGCCGGTCATCGTGATGTTGTTGGAATCGATGCGGATCGCGCCGTAATCACTCGTGCCGCCCAAACCGGCGAGCTGGAAGGCCATGTTATAAATGCCACCTGCGCCCGAGGCGGCAAAACAACTGCTCGACTCGACCACCACGGTGCTGACCCCGCTAAAAACATTGGCCGTCGCGGCCTGAAAAAACAGTCCCCCGTTGTTCCCGCCGATCGTCAGGGTACCGGTGAGATTCGGATTGGCTGCGCCGAAGCTGATGTATTGCACGGTGGTTCCGCCCGATTTTTTGACCGTGAGATTGTTCCCCGTGAGCACCGAGGCGACGCGGACAAAGATACTCCCGGTCGAGGTGAAATCGCCGAGCGTGATCAAGGCGTCGCTGGCCAGATTGATGGTGCCGCCGGTGATCGTGTACTGCTGCCCACTGGCCGGCGCGACGCCGTAGCCGACAAAATCGAGGCCACCCGCGGCGACCGTGCCGCTCACGGTTACCGTCGAGTTCGAAGTCGGCGTGCCGCCGCCGAATTGCGCGATCGTGGTGCCGCCGGGCCAGGTGGTATTCCCCGAGCCGTCCCACCAGTTGGCGGTGGTGGTATCCCAAGTGCCTGCGCCATTGGTTTGCCCGGTGGTGGTGCCGTTGGCATCCCAGAGCAGCGTGGCGGCAAAGAGCGGCGAAGTGGCGAGCGAACAGAACAGGACGAAGGCACGACGGAGCATACGCAAAATGCGGTTCAGTTTTCTTGGTTGGTGATTGCGCCGTTCTGCGCCGACCCCGGGAACGCGGACGGAGGAAGCCGCGGCCCGAATCGGAAAAATCTCAGCGCAGAAAAACGACGAGCGCCGCAATTAGCAAACCTGATGCCATTGTTTAACAATTCCGATTATACAGAGAAACTTATCTCAAGTCGCCTTTTCTCCGCTTGGTTTTCGATCCTCGTTTTCCCCATCCCTGGCGATTTTTTAACCGAACTGATGAAATTTTTCACCAGCGTCCAACCCATATTCCACGCAAAATTCCGCCCCGCCAAAAAGTGCAATCAGCCGCATGGAATCAGTCGCATCACTCGGTCGGCTGCGCAAGGGGGCGGGCTGAAATTGCGGCTGGTTTGCGTAAGCCGGGCGGCTGGGCTTCCGCCACGCAACTTCCTCATCTCGACCGATTAACCGCCTACCCATTCAGGCAGGGAGGCAGCCCCAAAAAACCAATGAAAACCTCTACAACTGCTTCCGGATCTCGATTTTGCCGGGTTGAAAGTCGATTTGGTTAAATTTACCCGTATCAAAATTCCACACTGCCTTCAGCCGCGCCGTCCAGTGGGGGCCACCGGCCAGGTTTGGTTTGTTGTCGGCAAAAAGATGCAACCGCAGGGTGCGGCCTTCGAAGGCGAAATCCGGCGCGCTTTCCTCCGAGACCCAGGCGAAGTATTCGCCCTCTTTCGGGTACTTCTTCAGCAGACGCGCCCGCAGATCCTTCTCGAAAATCTTCCGCGCCTCGGCGCCCACCGGATGGACCCGCTTCAATTCGCCGCCGGCGAGTTCGTAGACCGAGAGCTGGAGCAGGCCCCATTTGCGGACCTCGGAAATCGCGACCAGGTCCTCGCCGCTCCACTCCGCGCCCAGCTCGGTAGTGACATTTTGCGGCAACCCCGTGCTACCGACCTGGGTAATCACGCGGTACGGCTCGAGCTGGACGAGCAGGTTCGGCGGGTAGTCGCCGCTGGGGAGGGGCTGATCGCGCTTCGGGTACAGCACGGCAAACCGGCCACTCGGCGAAGCGCTCCCCTCGCCCACTTCGTAGCCCGCGGGGATTTCGCCACCCCGCGCGATCAGGCCCAGGAGGAGCAAACTCAAGCTGGCGGACAAACGGAGCAAGGTCATGGGGGCAGGTTGAGCGATCGGTCTCGCGCGGTCAACCGAAGCCACGGACTGGAGGGCATCGCTCCGTCGATGCCGGGCGAGCACCCCCGCTATAGCACCAGCGCGCGAAGGCTGGAATCCGCCAGCATGCTGCGCAGGCGGATCAGATCCGCGGGAGGCAACGCTTTGCTCCCGGTTTTGGCCGAGGGCTTCGCTCCGCTCAGGAAGGAACGCAGCGCGGTCAATAGAACGGCGGGCTGCTCGTCCGGCGGAACTTCGAGATCGTCGGGGAACTCCGCATCCAGGAGCCAGGTGCTGAAATCGGTGGGCTCGATCAATTCCTCCGCCCAGCGCAAGACCGTCTCCACCGGATCGCCGCCGAAGCGCCTGGCCACGAGCGCGAGCAGATCGGTGCGGTTCGAGACATTCAGCAGCAGCGCGAGGAAGAAGCGGTGTTCGGGCTCTTCCACCTGCCCGCGCAGCTCGACCAGGGCATCGCGCCAGATGATCTCGTCGATCGTCGGCGCCACGTAGGCCGCGAGCTTCCCGTGCTTTTTCGCAAAAGCTGCCCAGGCCTTATCCCACGCGCCCAGTGCGCGCAGATGGCCGACGCAATTTTGCAGGATGAAAAAGCCGCGCTCGAAATCGAGCTGCTTCAGCAGCTTCAAAACCAGCGGCACATAGGCGCGGTCCTGCGTTTTCTCCAGCACATCGAGGAGCTGTTTGCGCCGCGTGGTGAGGGCATCGTGATGAAACGGATCCACCGCGAGGTGCGGCGGCAGATAGGTAAACTGCGGGCCGGTGCCGGGGTCATTGTGCGTGCGCACCACCACGGTGAGCGATGGCGTATCGAGGTGAAACAGCGAGTGAATATAGCCCGGGCCGGAAATAATCGGCTCCGTGCTGCCCATCTCGAGCAGCTTCGGCTGGGACTTCGTCTTCACCTCCCCGACCCGCAAATGTGCCGAAACCGACTCCGCGTTTTCAAAGCGGTACTGCGTGTGCAGGCTCGATCCGGCCAGCACGTGAAAGGCACCGGAAAACTGGTGCTGATGAATATCCGTAGTGCCCTCCAGCCAGAACAGGATCTGGATGTAAAAGCGCGGGTCGTCGTAGACGATGAGCTCCGGCTGGCCGAACCCCGACTGCGATTGAAAGGGCTGTTCATCCTCAAGCAGAAATTCCGCGATCAACTCCGCGACGTCCACATGCTTCGCCGGCGGCCGTTTGGTCAATGCGGTCTGGGCGATCTCCGGAAACGCCGCGAGCTGAAAATTCTGCTGCTTCCACCGAGCCAAAACGGTGCGTCCCAAATCGGTGAAAAATGAATTCATCCCCGCTCTTTTCAAGTACCCCGCTGACGCAGGCAAGGAGCATCGAAACATCCTCCGTCCGCTCCTCCACGATTTTCGCAGCGGCCCCGCCGTTCCCAGCGTATAGACAGGGGTGATGTTCCTTCCCGGCCCCCTACCACGCTCTCCCGGCGGCCCAGAGCCGGTCGTGCTCCGAACCGATGCCGGAGCTTAAATACATCCGCCAGCTCCAGCGGCTCATCCGCTCCGTCCACGATTGCAGTTCGCGGCACTTCACGACGATCCCCGTCACTGAAGTCGCCGCCAGTGGCGCCCGCTGGCAGGGCGATGTCGAGGTCTTCGATCTCACCGGCCACCCCACCGCGCAAACCTGCTACGTCTGGAACGACCAGCGCGAACTGATCGCGATGCTCGGCATCTCTCCCGTCGATTCCGCCGAAGCCGCGGTGAAAATCGCCCTCGCTGAAAAAACCCGGCGCTCCCCTTCCCTCCCCCCGGACTCCCACGCGTCCCTATGAAACTCAATCTCCACACTTGCCTTATCCTCGGGGCGATCGCCCTCGCCCTCGTCAATGGCTTCTTCGGCGTCGTCGCGCTCTGGATCCCCGTCGTCCTGCTCGGTACCTCGGTGCTGATCATGATCCGCGGCATGAGCTGATCGCCCCGGGCGGCAGCAAAACCCTCGCAACGCACCCGCGGCCATCTCCCCGCCACGGCCGGCGGCAGATGCTACTCAAGCATCTCAACGACGGGCGGCATCTGTAAGCCGGCGACGGCGCACGCCCAGTACCAAACCAGCCAAGGCGAGCAGACTGGCAGCGGCGGGCTCGGGCACGGCGACGAGACGGACATCGTTATCCGCGGAGGTCAGGCCGTAGTGGATTTCAAAGAGCTGCGTGATGCTATTGCTCGTGACCCAGAATTGCTGGCCTTCCTCGAGCAGCACGCCGTTGTAAACGAACCCCGCGTTCGCTCCATTCAGCGTGGTGAAGCCGGCGCCGCTGTTGGCGATGAGTTGATATTCGTCAACGAAATCCTGCGGGTCGTAACCGAGTTGCAGGGAGAGGGTCACCGGCCCGTCGAAGGCCACCTGGCCACTGATCAAAAGCTGATCGTATTGCGACGTGACGACACCATTGAGATCGATGGAGAGCGCGCCTCCCTCCAGCGTGATATCGCCCAAAACGAGTCCACCGGCGGTGCCCGTGCCCCCGGGGGCGACCGTCCCGCCTTCCAGCTTGAGCCCGCCCACGGCCCAGTTGGATGCGGCCGTGCTCTCCACCGTCCCAGAAGCGTAAACCCTCACGGTGCTGCTCGGCAAAGGACCAGCGATCCGCAGCGTGCCTGCCATGACGAGGGTTTCGCCGTCGTAGGTTTTGCTCCCTTCCAGGCGCAAGCGACCCGGACCGGATTTCACGAGGATGCCGGAGCCCGTCACTGATCCGGTGAGGGCAACCTCCGCTGCCGCATTGCTCACCGCCAACCCACCGCCCCCGGCCGACAAAACGAAGGGCCGGTCGGTGGTGTACGAGCCGCTCCCGGAGACGACGAGGCCTCCGGTGTAACTTGCGTCACCCAGCGTGATCGTTCCTCCCGCTCCGAGGTACGAAGGCCCTGAGCCACTGGAAACAGAGGGCACGGAGATGGTGCCTTCCGAGATCGCCACTCCTCCGGTGAAGCTATTGCTGGCATTGCTCAGGGTAAGGACTTCCGCGCCGACTTTTTCAATGCGCGAAGCAGCTGTCCCGCTGATCACCCCGGAAAAAACACTCGCGGTATTGTCGGCCCCGATCGTCAATTTCTGGCCGCCGAGCTGGACATTGCCGGCCCCTTCAAGTGAGCCGATCGTTTCATCGGCCCCGGTCACGAGTTCGAGCGTCGCGCCGGAGGCGATCGAAACCCGGCCGGCATCGGGCAGCGCACTGCCGCCGGTGACCTCCAGCTTGCCTGCGCTGATCGTCGTCGTACCGGTGTAGGTGTTAGCCGCAGTCAGACGCAGCGTGCCGGCGTCAGTCTTGGTCAGCGAACTCAGCCCTGGCGCAGCCCCCCCGCTGATCACGCCCGACCAAGTGAGCGTCCCCGTCGGAGCCACCACCCCAATGGTCCCCCCGGACGATCCAAGTTGGAGCGCCCGATTTGTCGACTGCGAACCACCGAGGCCGTTCAGGTAAAGCTTCGCCGTCAAGGCCGCCAGATCGGGACTTCCCAGTTCCACCCGGTTGCCCGCCCCCAACGGGCCGGCCACTCCCGCATCCGTTAAGGCTGAAACTTCGACCCGGTTTTCCCGGATGATCATCGCTCCGGTGAAGGTGTTTGCACCACCCAAAAAGACCTGACCTCCGTCGACTTGCACATCTCCACTGCCCGAAATGATCCCGGAAAGGCTGGTCCCGCTGAGGCCCAATCTGCTGCCTAAAGTCAACTTGCTGGCTCCCAATTCCACCGAACCCGCGCCCACCAATCCGCCGACCGTCTCCGCATTCAAAAGCCGCAGGACCGCTCCGCTCTGTACCGTCACGAGGCGGCCATCCGCCAGCGCGCTGCCGCCAGCCGCCTCCAGCGTCCCACTTTGAATCGTCATTGACCCTGCATTCGTATTATTTCCCTGGAGGGTCAGGGTTCCCGTGCCTTGTTTTACGAAAGTTCCTCCCCCGGATATGGCGCCGGAGAAAATGGTCGATGAATTGTCCTGACCTGCGGAAAGGGAACTAGCATACATCAATAAGACGTCACCGGCCCCAGCCAGTGATCCGACGGACGCATGGGCGGGGATGAATACATAGCCCTGATAGGATTGCCAGACTTGGAGGGATGCCCCGGCTGCGACCGTGACGGCCGCCGAGGGCAGGCCGTTTCCCGCATCGATTTCGAGCAATCCGGCGGAAACCACGACCGGGCCGGAAAGCCCACTGTTGTTTCCCTCGAGGTACAATCCATTGGCGCCCAGCTTGGTGAAGCCTTCGGTCCCGGAAATCGCGGCGAAGAACCGCACACCAGAACCATCGAGGTTCAGATCATGGGTTCCTTCCCCCAAGCCGAAGGTAATCGTGCCGGTCACTCCAAGCCCCGAACCACCTCCGTTCATACTGATATCATCCACGGTCACTCCGGTCGCCGCGACTTGATAGCTCGGAGCACCAAAATAGGCGTCGCTCCCGTTGACCCAAACGCCCACGGTGTTGGTGCTTCCATCGTACCAATTGACGGTCGTCGTCGACCATTGCCCAGAGGCACCTTGAAAGCTTAAGCCAAACGCATGGGTCGTAAGCAGAGTGGCGTAGAAAAAGCCGCCGAAGAATTTCCAGGCCGATTGATCACAGACACGTTTCAAAACCGGGGAGGGAGACCAACGCTTCATGTTGCGGGAAACGTTGGCGAGCCGAATTCCATCCTCAAGCGAAAGCGGCTTCCGGCTCTCCGCAAAACGGTAACAAACCGTTCAGGCTCCGGCTCTCGTGGCAGCCGGCGCGATTTTTCTCCTCAGCTTTTGGCGGCTCCGGCATCGTCCCGGCGACCTTATGTTTCCCCGCCTGCCTCTCTCTTCGCTCTTCGTCACCTGCCTGTTTTCCGCGACCGCGCTCCACGCCGGCGAAAATACGTGGCCGCAATTCCGCGGGCCGGGCGGACAGGGGCTTTCGGGGGCGGTGGGGGTGCCGGTGAAGTGGAGTGCGGAGGAGAATGTGGCTTGGAAGACAGAGATTCCGGGCAAGGGGTGGTCGTCGCCGGTGGTGGATCAGGGGAAGCTGTATCTGACGACGGCGGTGGGTGGCGGGGCGGAGGGGGGCGAGATCACGCTGCGGGCGCTCTGCCTCGATGCAAAGGAGGGGCGCATTCTTTGGGATACCGAGATTTTCAAACCCGAGCCGGGCCCGGCCGCGGCGATGCACCGGAAAAACACGCTGGCGAGTCCGTCGCCGATCGTGACGAAAGACCGGCTGTATGTGCACTTCGGGCATCTCGGCACGGCGGCGCTGGATTTGCAGGGGAAGATCGTGTGGACCCAGACGGAGCTGAAGTATCCGCCGGTGCACGGGACGGGTGGTTCGCCGGCGCTGATTGGCGACGCGCTGGTCTTTAGCTGCGATGGGCAGAGCGATCCGTTCGTGGTGGCACTCGATGCGGCGACCGGGCAGGTGCGCTGGAAAACGCCGCGGCAGTCACCGGCGAAGAAGCAGTTTTCTTTTTCCACGCCGCTCGCGCTGACGCTCGATGGGGCGACGCAAGTGATCAGCCCGGGGCCAGGGTTTGTCGGCTCGTACGATGTGAAGGACGGGCACGAACTGTGGCGCGTCGGGTACGGCGAAGGTTACTCGGTGGTCCCCCGCCCCGTGTATGCGCATGGGCTGCTTTTCGTGAGCTCGAGCTTCGACAAGGCGGTGCTGAAGGCGATCAACCCGGAGGGGGCGAAGGGCGACGCCACGGAATCGAATGTCGCCTGGAGTTATGCCAAAGGCGCACCGCATACGGCCTCGACGCTGGCGCTCGGCGATGAGTTGTACTTTGTCTCCGATGGCGGCATCGCCACCTGCGCGGATGCCGCGACGGGGCGGATCAACTGGACGGAACGGCTCGGCGGAAACTTCTCGGCGTCGCCGGTGGCGGCCGAGGGGCGCCTTTATTTCCAGAATGAAACCGGCGTGGGCACGGTGCTGAAAGCCGGGCCCACCTACGAAGTCCTCGCGACCAATGAACTGGGCGAAGCGACGCTGGCTTCACCGGCGGTGGCGGACGGGGCGCTGTTCATCCGGTCGGAGAAGTATCTCTGGCGGATCGGGGCGAAGCCTTGAGGTGAGCGGGAGCTAGCATTGTCAGAAGATCCGCAACTTCCTCTGGGAGATGCGTCAGCAGCTTGTTTGGGTGGAGCACGCGACTCGCGTGCTCTGTTCGGCGGCTCGCCGAACCGGAGCCGAAGAACGGTTTTTCAAAGAAAACATTCGGATTGCTGCCACCGTTTCACGGTATTCGCGGCGACTCGCCGCGAACGGCACGCGAGTCGCGTGCTCCACCCAGTCCACACCGTTCACCCGGAAAAGACGCGCCTTGATCGCGGCGGCCTTGCTTAGCTTTTCGCGGTGCGGAGGTGGAGGGTGAAGGTGGTGCCCTGGCCGAGGGCGCTCTGGCACTGGACGGTGCCGCCCATGGCTTCGGCCAGCCGCTTCACGATGCTGAGGCCGAGGCCGGTCGAACTTTCGCCGCCGGTGGGGCGGGCGGCGAGACGCACGTATTTCTGGAAGAGCCGCTTCTGGTCGGCGGCGCTGATGCCGGGGCCTTCGTCCTGCACGCCGACGATGACCTGGCCGTCGCGCGTGATCATCTGGATATGCACGCAGGTGCCCTTGGCGGAAAACTTGAGGGCATTGGAGATGAGGTTGTCGAGAATTTGCGAGGCGGCCTTGCGGTCGGCCATGGCCCAGACTTCCCCGGCGATCGAGACGAGCACGAGGATCTCTTTGCGCGTGGCGGCGGCGTGATTGCGCTGCACGCAATCGGCCACGAGGAGCGAGACATTGGTACGCTCGACCTGCCCGCCGTAACGGCCTTCCTCGATGGCATTGGCATCGAGCAAATCCTGGATCAACTCGAGCATCCGGCGGCCGCTGCGTTCGATGATCTTGCCGCTTTCGGAGGTACGCGAATTCGGGTCCATCGCGAGCAGCTGGGCAAACCCGATGACCGAAGTGAGCGGGTTTTTCAGGTCGTGCGCGGCCATGCCGAGGAACTCGGTCTTTTCGTTGTTCAGGTAGGTGAGGCGCTCGTTGGAGCTGGCGAGATCGTCGAGCGAGTCGCGCATGCGGTTGTGGGCGCGCGACCGGTTCAGCTCGAAGATGAGGCCGAGGATGAAGAGGAAAACGATGAGGCCGAGATTGCCGGCGGCATCCACGAGGAAGTGCCAGCGGGCTTCGTAGGCCGGGGTGAAATCAAACCCGAGCGCCTCGAGCGTGACGGTGAATCCGCCCAGGATGAGACAGGCGCCGCCCCACGTGATGGCGGATCGAGTCCCGAGCAGGAGCAACCCGCAGAGCGGCACACTGGCCAGCCAGGCGAGCGCGTGGCCATGCACGCCGCCTTCCACGCAGGCCAGCGCGAGAAAACCGGCGGCCATGGTCCCGACGAGCATATGCCCGGCGGTATCGAGATCGGCTGTCCGCCGGAGGAAGTTCGGGATCCCGGCAAAAACGACGCTGCACGTGATGACGATGGCCGTGCCCCAGTAGTGCCCGATGACGGTGTAAAATCCGGCGAAAATCGCTCCGAAGAGCGCACCTTGCAGGCCGAAGTGAATCAGCAGACGACCGCGCCGAGTCAGTTCTGCATCCTGCTTGCAGTTCTCGGGCAGGAAGTATTCGAAAACCGACGCCAGCCACTCCGCCCATGTCTTCCGGGAATGGACTGTCCGCGCCGACCATGGGGAGGTCTCTACGGGAGGAACGAGGTTACCGGATTCGAGAGACAAAGAAGGCTTTCTAAAATCGCTCGGAGATTATAGAGAAAAGAGGGGAAATCAAATATCCATATCGGTAATTTCCCTAGGGTGGTTTTCACGGTTTCCGTGACAAGAAAGCCCTGCTTGCGCCCCCGATTTCCGGGGCGTCTTGCCGAAAGCCGCAAATCCCCCTAACCATGCAGCCCGCCTTGTTTCGCGCCCCTTGATTTCCCCTCTTCTCTCCATGCGCCGCTTTTTGCCTATTTTGCTTTGTGCGACCGCCCTGGCGGCTCTCCCGGGTCGTCTGCCCGTCTACTCCCGGGGTGATCTCGTGCGCCTGACGAAGGGTGAGATGCTGCAGTTTCAGGGCAAGGAAATCGATTCCGGGGCGAAGGAGCAGGATTTCTACGTGCTCAAGCACGGCCCGGGGCAGGCGGCCGTTTTCGTGGAGTACTACAAGAAGGATGGCACGCTGGTCGCAGTGACGTTGCCCGCGGCTTCGCTCGAGGCGAGCCCGGCGGATGCCTGGACCGAACTGGTGCGCGGAGTCGAGGCCTTCCGTGAGGGCCGACCCGACGAGGCCAAACGGCTGCTCACCCACGCCGGCCAGGATGAAAAGTGGAAGCCGCTGGTGACTGCCACTCTGCTCCCAAAGATCAACAGCGCCCTGGTCGCAGCCCAGGCGGCACGGGTCTCCCCTGCAGCCCGGCCGGCTTTCATCAGTGCGCTGCAAGGCCTGCGTGAGGCCGCCGAAGAAGCCGCCAGGCTCGGCCACTATAGCCTGGCCCAGCCGCTCGATGAAGCGGCTGAGCGCCTCGGGGCGGGCCTGGGGCCGCAGGCGCCGGCTTCAAAGCTCGACCGGGCCGAGCTGGAAAAACGCGCGATCACCACGCATCGCGCACTGGTCCGGGGCCGCCAATCCATCGGGGCTCATCGCCTTTACGAGGCCCGCAAATTTTTCGCTGAAGGACTCGAGGCCGAGCCGGCGAACCCTGAACTCACCGCCATCGCAGCCAAAGTGGACAAGGAGATCGGCGACGCCGACGGCAACTACGCCGACGCGCAGCGGATGAAGCGTTTCCCGCCCAAGGGCACGCTGCATGCGCTCACCGCGATCGAGATGGGGCTGAAGCTTTGCGTGGATCATCCGAAACTGCGCGAGCTGAAAAACGAAATGCAGAGCGCTTTTGAGGAGCGCACTTCGCCGAAGGTCACGCCGGAGCTGCTCACGGCAGGGGGCAGCAGCAGCGGCTCACTCGCGGCGCTGACCGAGGGGCACAAGCTCTACACCACCCGCTGCACGGAGTGCCACGACCTGGAGTTGCTCGACTCCCGCACCATGACGGGCTGGAAATCGATCGTCGGCAGCATGTCGCGCCGGGCGCATATCGACGAAGCGGGTGAGGCGAAAATCATCGACTACATCACCGTTGCCCAGCGGGCGGTGACTTCGAAGGAGTAGGCTTTTCCCCGCCCGATACGATTCCTAGCTGACGATTTGGGCGGGTCGCGCTACCTTGTCGCCAGACATGAAACGCGTTTTCGGCATCGAAACGGAATACGGGATCACGGTCGATGGAATGGATGACGTGGATGTGGTGAAAGAATCGATCGAACTGGTGCGCTGCTACACCGAGCACGGCGCGCTGATGAAATGGGACTACGGGCTCGAGGATCCGCATCAGGACGCCCGCGGCTTTCGCGCCGAGGAACTGCTGCAGGATACCGACGAAGCTTCGTACTACGAAATCGACAAGGCCCGCGCACTCTCCTTCGAGGAGATCAAGAGCGACCTCGTCCTGAGCAATGGCGCGCGGTATTACAACGACCACGCCCACCCCGAATACTCGACGCCCGAGTGCACCACCCTGGCTGAGATCATCGCGCAGGACAAAGCCGGCGAACGCATCCTCGCCGAGTGCGCCCGGCGGCGGAATTCGCACCTGCCCGCCGGCCAGGAAACGCGCCTGTACAAGAACAACACCGATTTCATCGGCCACAGCTACGGCTGCCACGACAACTACCTGATGAGCCGCGGCGTGCCGTGGGACCGCATCGTGCGCGACGTGGTGCCGTTTCTGGTCACGCGGCAGATCTACTGCGGCGCGGGCAAGCTGGGGATCGAGGGGGAGGATCAGGTCGGGCAGCCGGGGATTTATCAGCTCGCCCAGCGGTCGGACTTTTTCAGCGTGCTGTGCTCGATCGACACGATGAATCGCCGCCCGATCGTGAATACGCGCGACGAGCCGCATGCCGATGCCGCGCGGTACCGGCGGTTTCACGTGATCACCGGCGATGCAAATATGTCGCAGTGGGCCACGGCGCTGAAAATCGGCACCACCGCGCTGGTGCTGGAGCTGATCGAGGGCGGGTTTGCGCCGCAATTCGAGCTGGCCGATCCGATCGCCGCGACCAAGCAGATCAGCCGCGACCAGAGCTACGCGTGGATCATCGAGCTCAAGGACGGCCGGAAAATCAGTGCGCTCGAAATCCAGCGGCTCTACCTCGCCGCGGCCCGGGAGCACTGCGTACACGATGCCGATACCGAGTGGGTGCTGCGCGAATGGGAATCGGTGCTCGAGGATCTGGCGCGCGACTACTGGCTCTGCCGCGACCGGCTCGACTGGGTGGCGAAAAAGTTCCTGCTCGAGACGCTGCGCGACGCCGAAAACCTGAGCTGGAGCGATCCCTGGCTGCAAAGCATCGACCTGGAGTATCACAACGTCTCGTTCGACCACGGCCTGTACTACGAACTGGTCCGCGAAGGCCAGATGCGCCGGCTCGTCGCGGAGGACGCCGTGAAGGACGCGATCTTCCACCCGCCGAAAACCACGCGCGCCTTTTTCCGCGGCCGCTCGGTGGCCCGGTTCAATAGCGAGATCGCCTCGATCCAGTGGGATGAACTCGTCTTCGCCGGCAACGGCACCCTGAGCACGGTGGAACTCCTCCACCCCGCCTTCGACAGCGGCCTCGACCGCCTCAACGCCGCCATCCGCGATGCGCACAGTTTCCCGGAGTTCCTCCACGCCCTGAAAGGAACGTAGGCGGCTCCAAGCGCCGCTGTCAGAACGTGGCTCACGCAAACCTCTGCGTGAGATAAAAAAGATCACCTGCGCCCTTGGCGCAGGCACGATCGTTTCACGCAGAGGTCTGCGTGAACCACGGCCTGACAGTCCCTGCCGTTTTGCTGACACACTCCCCGAAATTCCCATTTCGCGAAGTGGCCCGGTTTGCGCTAGCTTGGAGACGATGTCATCTCCTGATCCGATCACCCAGGGTCTCGAGGTTCGCACCTACTTTGTGCGTGGGCGCAATGCGCTCATCGCCCGGGCGGACTTCGGCGAACTGTACGTGGACTACTATCTTCACCAAGGGCAACACGGCCGCCAGCACCTGCCGGCGCACGATGAATTGCTCAAGGAAACCCTCGGGGCGCTCACGCTGCACTGCGCCTCCCGGCCGTGGAACGAATCCTGGGCCTGGACCATCCATTTCACCGATCCGCTGCTGAATCTTTTTGTCAGTGGCGATAACCGCCGCGGCAACATCGTCGGCCAGCTTTTTACCGAGGAGGTGAAGGACGACGGGCAGCCCCTGTTCGTCGCCGACGTCATCCGCGAACGCCAGGACCCTCGCCGCAGTGCGATCGAGCTCGAAGGCCCGGCCGATCCCTTCGCTGCGGTTGAGCGTTTTTACGCCATGAGCGAACAGCGCCCCGCGCGCTTTTTCCGCCATGGGCCGGAGGATTTCGTCCTCATCACCGCCCAGCCCCAGTGCGACCTCGAGTGGCTGGAATCCCTCGATCAAACCGCCGTCCAGATCCTCGATCAGACCGAGCAGCTCAGCCTGCTGGAAGTGCGGCGGTACCGCTGGGAGTGCGGCTGCACCCAGGAGCGGATGCTGGGCGTACTCGCCCCGATCATGCGCGCCGATCCAGACAGCCTTTTCGAAGACGAGGAAAGCCTGCGCATGAGCTGCCCGCGCTGCGGTGCGCGTTACATCATCACGCGGGAGGCCATGGAAGCCTATGTCAACCCCGGCGCCGGCGGCGAATAACCGCGCCCTGACCGACTACGAGCAGCGCTTTGGCGGGCTCGCCCGGCTGTACGGCCGGGCGGCTTTGGCGCGCCTGCAAAATGCCCACATCTGCGTGGTCGGCCTCGGCGGTGTCGGTTCATGGACGGTCGAGGCGCTGGCGCGCTCCGGCATCGGCGCGCTCACGCTGATCGATCTCGACGACATCTGCATCACCAACGTGAATCGCCAGTTGCCGGCGCTCGATGGGCAGATTGGCCGGCCGAAAGTGGAGGCCCTCGCCGAGCGGGTGCGTCTGATCCATCCCGGCTGCAAGATCACCAGCGAGGCGCAGTTTTTCACGGCCTCCACCGCGGAGGAACTGCTCGCCCCCCGCTTTGACTACGTCGTCGATGCGATCGATAAACTCGGCAACAAATGCCGCCTGCTCGCCGCCTGCCACGAGCGCAATCTCCGCGTGATCACCATCGGCGGCGCCGGGGGCAAACGGGACGGCACCCAGGTCCGCGTCCGCGACCTCGCCGCCACCGAGCAGGACGAATTGCTCCGCCAGGTCCGCCGCAAACTCCGCCGCGAATACGCCTTTTCCACCGGCACCCACAAAGCCCCGCCCAACGCGCAGGACCCCTTCGGCATCCCCGCCGTTTTCTCCTGCGAAAAGCCGGTCTATCCGCAAGCCGACGGCACCTGCGCCGCGACACCGGAGCCCGGCAGCAGCACGACGCTCGATTGCTCGGCGGGGCTGGGGGCAGCCTGCCATGTGACGGCAGCCTTTGGCCTGGCGGCAGCGGGTGAAGTGATCCGGCACCTCACCGCGTAGGCGGCCGGCTTCCGTGGCTCACGCAGCCCCCCGAGGTGGTGGTGGGGAAAAGGGAGGTGGGTGGGTGGGCGAGCCGCGTGAGATGAAAAAGATCACCCTGCGCCCTCGGCGCAGGCATTGTCGTTTCACGCAGGGGCTGCGTGAACCACGGGCTGACCGCCACGCTTCCTCACCTTTTTCCTCGCGTCGAGCATGCGCCGAGTTGCACCTCCAGCGCGTTGCAGTATCTTGTGGTACTTATTGCCGATGGAAGACTCGCTTCGACTCGACTCCGGCGACGGGCCTCTCTCGCTCGTCGAAAAGATCGACCGCCTCATCGCTTCTCTCCCACCGGGCGATCCCGTGCGCGGAGAGCTCATCGAAATCCGGCTCGAAGTCAGCGATCTCGAGGACATGACGATCGAGGCCCGGCAGACGATCGAAAAGCTCGATGCCGTGGTCAAAAAGCTCAGCTCTCCGGCCAACCGCATCGGCACCTTTCTCCTCGCCCAGAGCGGCGAGACCGCCCTCATCGTCGTCGGCGGCTCGGATTACCTCTGCAATGTCGACCCGCGTGTGGAGGTCCGCGCGCTGCAACGCGGGACCCGCGTGCTGGTCAACGAAGCCTACGTCGTCGTGGGCAATCTCGGCTTCGAGAAATCCGGTCCCGTGGTGAAAATCAACGAAGTGCTCGGCGCCGATCGCCTGCGCGTCGGCACCGATCACGGCCAGCAATCGCTCGTCATCCAGCGGGGCGAATTGCTCCTGAAAGAGAAGCTCAAGGCCGGCGATGAAGTCCGCGTCGACCCCAGCTACCGCGTGGCCATCGAAGCCCTCGCCCGTCCGCACAGCGACGAGTATTACCTCGATGACGTGCCCGAGTTGCCCTGGGAAAAAGTCGGCGGCCAGCAGGCTGCGCTGGCCTCCATCCGCGACGCCATCGAGCTTCCCCTGCTCCACCCCGATCTCTTCCAGCGGTTTCATCACCAGACGCCCAAGGGCTTCCTCCTCTACGGCCCGCCGGGTTGCGGCAAAACGCTGATCGGCAAAGCTTGCGCCTACAATCTCACCCAGCAGTTGAAAGCTCGCACCGGCGAGGAAATGCGTGAGTATTTCATGCACATCAAGGGCCCGGAAATCTTGAACATGTGGGTCGGCGAAAGCGAACGCATGGTCCGGGAGATCTTTGCCACCGCGCGCGAAAAACGCCGCGAGGGATACCTGCCCTTCCTCTTCATCGATGAAGCCGAGAGCATCCTCGGCACCCGGCGCGCGTCGCGGTTTTCGAATATCCTCTCCACCCTCGTGCCGATGTTTTGCACGGAGATGGATGGCATCGAATCGCTGCACGAAGTCGTGATCATCCTGGCGTCGAACCGCGCCGATCTCATCGATCCCGCCATCCTGCGGCCCGGCCGGATCGACCGGAAGATCAAGGTCAACCGGCCCGACAAAGCCGGGGCCCGCGAGATTCTCGGCATCTATCTCACGCCCGATCTGCCCTACGATCCCACGCTGGTGCAGGAGACCGGCAGCGTGGAAGCCGCCGTCGCCCGCCTCGCCGATGGGCTGATCGAGACGATCTTTGCGAAGAAGGAGGAAAACAAATTTCTCTCCATCGCCCTGCGCAGCGGGAAAAAAGAAACGCTCTACCGGGGCGACCTCATCAGCGGCGCCATCCTCGCCTCCATCGTCGAGCGGGCCAAAGGCACTGCGATCAAACGCGCGATTGCCGGGATTGGTTCCGGCACGGAGGAAGGGATCAATGAGGGCGACCTCCGCCTGGCCTTCGACGACGAGTACGCAAACAACGACATCTTTCCGCCGAGCGATATCACCGAAGACTGGCTGCAGCTCATCGACCACGATTCAGAAAACGTGGTCAAAGTCGCGCCGATCCGGCCGGGCGAGAATGCCCGGGCGACCTCGACCGGCTCTGGGGTGATTTAGAGATCGGTACCGCTGTGAGTACCGTGGCTCACGCAGAGCTCTGCGTGAGATGAAAAGATCACCCTACGCCCGTGGCGCAGGCACTATCGTTTCACGCAGAAGGCTGCGTGAACCACGGATTTGCAGCCACGCGCGCCCTACTTCGCTGGATCTTGTACCGCCGGCATCTGCCACTGGCAGAAATGGCAGTGGTCGAGACCGGGGCGGAGGCTGATGCCGCATTGCCCGCATTTCCCGGGAGCAGGCGTTTTGGCTAAATTCCCGGTAGCTTCCGACCTGCTTGAATTGATCACCCAAAACATCGTCGCAGGCCACCAAAGTGCGGAGAGCACCGGCACGTCCCTAATGATGCAGTAAACCGCAAACCAACCCAAGGTGCACCCCGCCGCCTCCGCCGCAGACAGCCCCCGCGTCCGCAGAGAGCGATAAAACGCGATCAAAACCGCAATCTGCAGCACCATCAGACCGATGATGACAATCAACAGACAGACACCGGGGAAACTGTTCAGATCGAGGTTTTTCATCCTTCGCTTTTTGGGGTGATCGAAATCCTCGCGGAACGTCGCACGGCTCTCGCGCGCTGACCAGCCCCTTTGCCCACATGCACTAATACGCCGGCGGGACCGAAACGACCATCGATTCATTTTCAGGCCTCCGTTCGAAACCACCTGCAGCCTACGGGAAAACACTTCGTGCGCGACCGATTCACTCGCGCTCACGCCCAACCCACGCTATCGCTCCGCCCGCATGGTCGCCCGTCTTCGTGGATTCATCATCGGAGTGCTCCTGGCACTGGCTCTTATTCGGACTGCTGCTTCCGAGGCGGCGGAAATTCCGCCGGCGGAACGCATCGTCGTCCTCGTGGGGATGGATGGGTTTCGCTGGGATTACCTCGATAAATTCCAGCCGCCGAATCTGACCAAACTCGCGAAGGAAGGGGCACGGGCCGAGCGCATGATCCCGAGCTTCCCTTCGCTCACCTTTCCGAACTTCTACACCCTGGCCACCGGGCTGCGGCCGGAGCACCACGGCATCATCGGGAACAATATGTTCGATCCCGAGATGAAGGCCTTTTTCTCCCTCGGCAGCGCTTCAGTGAGCGATGGCCGCTGGTGGGGCGGCGAGCCGATCTGGGTCACCGCGCAGAAACAGGGGCGCCGCGCGGCGTGCATGTTTTGGCCCGGCTCAGAGGCGGAGATCGGTGGAGTGCGCCCGGACGAGTGGCGCAAGTTCGACGGCGATGTCACGCCGACCCAGCGGGTGCAAACCGTACTCGAATGGCTGAACCGTCCCGCCGACACGCGGCCGCAACTGGTCACGCTCTATTTCCACGAAGCTGATTCTGCCGGGCATCACACCGGGCCCGACTCGGAAGAAACCGCGGCCGCCGTCCGCGAAGTCGACACGGCAATCGGCACGCTGCTCGCCGGGATCGAGGCCCAGCCAGAACTCGCGGCGCGCACGAATTTCGTCTTCGTCGCTGACCACGGCATGACGCCGATCAGCCCCGATCGCGTCATTTCCCTGCGCCAGCTCCTCGGTGAACGCGCCGGGCAGATCGATTTCAGCGGGGCGGTCGCCGGTCTGCGGCCACCGGCGGGCACCGAGGAGGAAGTTCTCGCCACTTTGCGCGCCCAGCCGCATCTGCAAGCTTACCGTCGTGAGGAAATCCCGGCACGGCTGCACTTTCGCGATCACCGCCGCATCCCACCCATCGTCATCATTGCCGACGAAGGCTGGCAGGTAAGCAAAAACCCACCGCCGCCGCCCGACAGCGAAGACCGCGCCCGTTTCTACAAAGCCACCCACGGCTTCGATCCGGAGCTGACCTCGATGCATGCCACCTTCGTCGCCTGGGGGCCGGCGATCCGGGCCGGGGTCACTGTACCGCCGTTTGAAAACATCCACGTCTATCCCCTGCTCTGCTCCTTGCTCGGGCTGAAACCGGCGGCCTGCGATGGGGATGAGCAGCTCGCCGTCAAGGTTCTGAAGCCGTAGAGCTGGCGGCTTGTGCACTTTGAGAGGGGTCTATCGGAAGGGACACCGCCTTTTTGACCACGCGCCGTTCCGGAACCTCGGGTGGAACAGGCCACTGGCCTGTTGGCCGAGATGGCCCGCCTCCGCCTTTCTGTCGCCCTCAGCGGCAGCCTTCTGGAGCGTCTCGCTCCAGCCTGCGAGAACATTGTTTTTTTAAACTAGTGCCGGCTTCCAATTAAGCTAAGCCTTGGAGGCACCGCATTGCCTCCCTCAGCGTCTCACCGCGGACGCAATCCCTGCACGAGGTGGCTCACAACTTCACCGACGAATTTTTCGACCGGCACGTCCTTCAGCTTTCCATTCGTCGAAAGCGTCACAAGCCCCTGGAGCGCAGCAAAGGCAACCAGGGCCAGGCGGTGCGGGTCGCCGGGAATCACCACGCCAGCGGCCTGGCCTTCCGTGAAAATGGCCAGCGTGTGAGCGAACGACCTTTCGCCCTCTTCGATCAATTCCCGCGGCGCCCCGGACCGATGCTTCGCGGTGAGCATCAAGCTCAGCAGAGCCGGATGCTCCCGGGCAAACGCGACGAAGCCGCGGCCCACCTTGGTCAGGCGCGATTCGAAATCCTCCGGCTTCCCTTTCGCGGCCCGGCCCAGCGATGTGCCCAGCCGCTCGAAACCATGCTGGGCCAGTGCATCGAGCAGCGCCTGCTTGTCCGCGAAATGCCGGCGCGGCGACGTGTGACTCACCCCCAGCTCCCGGCTGAGCTCGCGTAGCGATAGATTCTGCACCCCGCCGTTTTCGAGCGCGCGCTCACCCGCGGCGAGCAGAGCAGCGCGCAGATTGCCATGATGATACGGGCGGGACGGGGCTTCCATTGCCCGCAGTGTACACGCTCCCACCGCGGCGCGCAGCATGTTTCCATTGACTACATTGTTTCCACCGTTTACATCCTCGCATGCTACTACCGACTTCCTTCCCGCTCCGGAGGAAACTCCTGCGCTGGATCACTACGCCAGCCGCCCGTCGCATCGTCCGCCAGCCGCTGCCTCGCCCGCTCCCTCCCACGCCCGGCCAGCGCACCCGGTAGTCTTTCGACCACTCGCCCGAAGCCTCACCCGACCACCATGTCCACGCCCTCGTTTTCCAACACCGCCGACGACCCGCAGCCGCCGATCGAGTCCCCGGCCGAAAGTGCGGAATTTCCGCTTTCCCGCATCCTGATCTTCATCGGCGTCTTTGCCAGCATCCTGCTCAGCGCAAACTGGCTCGTCGCCGCGACCTGGAACACCTTCTGGGGCTACGACGCTGCCCCTGCGTGGCAATGGCTCGGCCCGGTGCTCTCCCTCGCCTTCGTCGTCACCACCATCCTCGGCCGGCGCCACTCCTCGTTCGCCCTGCGCACCGTTTACCTCGTCTCGGCGACCTGGCTCGGCTTCCTCAATTTCGCCGTCTTCGCCTCGCTCGCCACGTGGCTGCTCTCCGCGCTTTTCGCGATCACTCCGCTTCACCCTGATCCACGCCTGCTCGTCGCCATTACCTTCGGCAGCGCCTTCCTCGCCGGCGTCTACGGCCTCTTCAATGCCTCCCACCTACGGACGACTGAAGTCACGGTCAAGCTGCCCTACCTGCCCGCCTCGTGGCACGGTCGCACGGCGGCGCTCGTCACCGATCTCCACCTCGGCCACCTGCGCCGCGCCGGTTTCACCCGCCGAGTCGTCGCCCACCTCCAGCGCCTGCGTCCCGCCGCGGTTTTCGTCAGCGGCGATCTCTTCGATGGCGTCGAAGCCGACCTCGCCGACCTCATGGTCCCGTGGGCCAAACTCTCCACGCCGCTCGGTTCCTACTACGTCACCGGCAACCACGAAGAATTCACTGACCGCAGCAAATTCATCCATTCACTGGAACACTCCGGCCTGCGCATTCTAAACAACGAAAAAGTCGAACTCGATGGCCTCCAGCTCGTCGGCATCCATGACGGCGAAACCCACGACCCCGCGCTCTACGCCCAACTCCTCCACCGCGCGCACCTCGATCCGAATCGCCCGAGCGTCCTCCTCGCCCACCAACCCGCGCACCTCGCCATCCCCGCCCGGGCCGGCATCTCGCTCCAGCTTTCCGGCCACACCCACCACGGCCAGATCTGGCCCTGGCACTGGCTCGCCGCCCGCGTCCACGGCCCCTACGTCTACGGCCTCCACCCCTTCGGCGACCTGCAGGTCCTCACCAGCAGCGGCGCCGGCACCTGGGGCATCCCCATGCGCGTCGCCACCGAATGCGAAGTCGTCCTCATCCACTTCGAAACCGCCGCCGCGGTTTAAACAAACCACGCCCTGTTTCAGGAGCGCATCGGTAGGTGTGAGAAGTCCCGCCAACTGTGGGGCAAGCGCCCGGCATGCCGCAAATTTCCCGAGGGGCGTCGTCCAGCCCCGTTTTACCCCTCGGCAGACTTCATGGGCTATCCTCAAACCCTGAGAAAGAGCGATCTCATGGCCCGAGCTCCGCACCCGGTGGAAGCTGGTTTGCAACTTCGTTTGCCGGGACGCCTGATTCATTGATTCCACGTGAGCATAATCATCACCCCGGTCGCGACCATGAACAGGAGGAGCAGGGCCAGGACTGTCAGGCCAATCCAGAGCGACACTCGGGCCAGCAGGGCTTGATCCTCCCGCCGGGCCAGCGCCACGCTGGCAAAAATCACGGACGGTACCGCGGCGACGGGCAAGCCTTTCAAAAACAGATAGATAGCCAGAAAGTTATTTTCTGCCTTCATACTGCCGAAGATGCAGTAAACGAACACCAGCGCGGGCCAAATCAATGACGCTACCGTAAAAAACGAAGCTGGACCCGCTGCCGTCGCTGGGGACATAAAAAGCGCCGAGGCCTCAGGCAAACAAGGCTCAGCGAGATTTGACGGCTCGGCGCTATCAAACTCAAAACCACAGAAACACAGAAACGAATCGTCTGCGCAAAGCTTGGAGCAAGAGGGACACCTTTTCAAAACGGAGTGCGCACAAACGCCTGGAATGCTTAAGGTCGCCAGCTCAGATCACCTCATCGGCGTTCTTCCCCTCGATCATCTTTTCGATCACAGGGATCTTGAGGCTGGGGTCTTTCTTTTGGAGGAAGAGGTACGTTTCGATCACTTGGGCGCGGCCGGCAATGGCGTCGTCTTTGGTGATCTTGCGATCGAGCTGGGAACGGATGGAGCCGGCGATGTAAGCAGCTATCAGTTTTGCCCGATATTCCTCCGACGTATCGGCCTTCATCCAGGGCAATTTCTCCGGCGAGATGACGACCTCGACGTTCGGGCTGGCCTCGGCGAAATCGAAGATGAGGGCCGCAGCGGCGCGGCCTTTTTCGGTGTGCGGTTCGGCGCGGAAGATAGTGATCGCCTGGCGAACCGTATCCACACTGATCGGCTCCCTGGCCAAAGCCGCACCGATTCCGGATCCGAGAAGAAACATAGCCACGAGCAGGGAGGGACGCATCATCCTTCCCTCTCGGCTGAAAATGGAGGACTCGCAATCGCGATCCTGACCTGCCGCTCGCCTACCGCATCACCGCCGGCTGGCCGGTGCTTTCGAGGACGGATTGCCAGAGTTCGCTGCTCGGGGAGACTTTGCGGCGGCCCTGGGTGGCGGTTTCGATCGGGATGTGGACGAAGCTGCAGTGCCAGCGGCCGACGAGCATGTTCGTCTTGCCGGCCATGGCGGCGTGCACGGCGTGTTGGGCGAGCTGGCTGCAATAGACGTTGTCCTGCGGGTTCGCCGGGACCGAGCGGATGATATAGCTCGGGTCGATGTATTTCACCGTGGCGTTGAGCTTGCGCTCCTTGCAGAAGGAATTGATGCGGTCGCGGAGATAAACGCCGATATCGCCCATCTTGGCGTTGCCTGAAGCGTCGGTGCCGCCTTCGAGTTTGAGCAAATTTTGCCCCGCGCCCTCGGCGACGACGATCACGGCGTTCTTGCGCTTGGCTAGGCGGTAGCGCAGCGCTTCGAGCAGGCCGCGTTCACCCTCGAGCGTGAAGTCCACTTCCGGGATCAGCACGAAATCCACATTACCCGCGGCGAGCGCCGAGTAGCAGGCGATGAAGCCGGAATCACGGCCCATGAGGCGGATCAGGCCGATGCCATTCATCGCGCCGGTCGCTTCGACATACGCGCATTTCACGGCCTGCACGGCCACGGCGAAGGCAGTCTCGAAGCCGAACGATTTGTCGATCCACTGAATGTCGTTGTCGATCGTCTTCGGGATGCCGACGACGACCTTCTTCAGGCCGCGCTTTTTAATCTCGGCCGCGATCTGGGCGGCGCCGCGCAGCGTGCCATCACCCCCGATGACAAAGAACTGGTCGATGCGCATTTCCTCGAGCAGATCGACCATTTCCTCGATCGATTGCGGGCCGCGCGAACTGCCCAGGATGGTGCCGCCGAAATTGTGGATCGAGCCGACGGAATCCGGCTTCAGCAGCATGGGCACGTGGCCGTAGCGCTGCACGAGGCCTTCGTAACCGTAGCGGAAGCCGAAGACTTTCGTGACCCCGTAGCGGTAGTAGAGCTGGGTGACGATGCCCTTGATGATGTCGTTCAGCCCGGGGCAGAGGCCGCCGCAGGTGACGATCGCAGCCGTGGTTTTCGGCGGATCGAAAAAGATTTTTTCCCGTGGCCCGGCCACTTCGAAGGAACGCGGCGCGCCCGGGGGCGGCTCCACGCCCTCCATGCTCTCCACGAGCACCCGGTCGTGGTCGGTTTTAAACAGTGCATCCGCCCCCCCGAGGTGCGTGAGCGGCGAGTCGAACAGGCACGGCCCTAGTGACTGGATGGTGGTTGGCATAAAGACTTAAGCCTGTGCCGCACGTCCGGGCGATTGTCGAGGTTCGATGTGAAAAAGGCACGTGACACAGCGTGGCCCTTGACCCTTGCCAAGGAACCCGTCCAAGCTAAGCCCCTCCATCCATCCATTACTTTTATGGCCTACGAACTACCAGCCCTTCCCTACGCCAAAGACGCGCTCGAACCGAATATCGACGCGCAGACCATGGAAATCCATCACGGCAAGCATCACGCCGCGTATGTGACCAATCTGAACAAAGCCCTCGAAAGCGCGCCCGAACTCGCCAGCAAAAGCGCCGAGGATCTGATCAAGAATCTCGCCGCCGTGCCGGAAGGCATCCGCGGCCCGGTGCGCAACAACGCCGGTGGACACGTCAACCACTCCTTCTTCTGGAAGCTGCTCACGCCGACTTCCGAAGGCAAGCCGGTGGGCGAACTGGCCAAGGCCATCGACGCCGCTTTCGGCAGCTTCGATGAATTCAAGACGAAGTTCGAAGCCGCCGGTGCCGGCCGCTTTGGCTCCGGCTGGGCCTGGCTCGTCGTGCAGGATGGCAAACTCGTCATCGGCTCGACCGCCAACCAGGACAACCCGACGATGGACCTCGCGGACGTGCCGACCAAAGGCAAACCCGTGCTCGGCCTCGACGTGTGGGAACACGCCTACTACCTCAAGTACCAGAACCGCCGCCCGGAATACCTGAAGGCGTGGTGGAACGTGGTGAACTGGGCGCAAGCCGAGGAAAACTACAAGGCCGCGCTCTAAGCGAGCCGCTGCACTTTACTGCATCCAAGAAGCCCGCGCTTCCTTCACCGGGAGCGCGGGCTTTCTTTTTCCGCGGATGCCGCAGATCGGGAGCAAGACCACAGATGGCGCAGATGACACGGATGGAAATGGGATGAAGGTATCCCCTTGGCGGACCGACAAGCTGCAAACGAGCGCCTTCCTTCCCGGAACATCGGAGTAATCGGTGTCATCTGTGGTCCTCAATCGGCGGCCCACACCATTTTGTGGTGACACAACGTGCGGGTTGTCCTCCCTGCCCCCTCGCGCTAGCCTCCCGGCATGACCGCGACCATCGACCCGAATCTTCCCATGCGCGACCTACTGGCGCAGTACCCGAGTGCGCAGCGTGCGCTTTTCCGCGCCTACCATATCGGCGGGTGCTCGAGTTGCGGGTTCCGACCCGATGAAACCCTTTCAGAAGTCTGCGAGCGCAATGGCAATCTGCCGATCGAAGACGTCGTGGGGACCATCCACGCCGCCCACGAGGCCGATCAAAAGATGCAGGTTTCCGTGAAGGAAGCCGACGAACTGGTCAAAGCCGGCAAAGCCCGCCTGGTCGACGTCCGCACCCGCGAGGAATTCGATGCGGTGCATATCCCCGGTTCGCTTTTCCTCACCCAGGAGCTGATGCACGAGATCAGTGGCTGGCCGAAGGATCAGGACATCATTTTTGTCTGCCACCACGGCATTCGCAGCCTCGATGCGGCCGCCTATTTCGCCGGCCACGGCCTTGAAAACGCCCGCAGCCTCACCGGCGGGATCGATGCCTGGAGTTGCGAGATCGACTCCGCCCTGCCCCGCTACGAACTGGCCTAAACAAAGCCACTGACTCCTGATCACTGGCTACTCCCACACTGAAATGCCCGAAGACCTGCAGCAACGCATCACCGACGCGATCGCCAGCCCGAAAAACCTCGGTGAGATGGAAAACGCCGACGCCGTGGGCACCGTGGGCAGCGCCGATTGCGGCGACATGCTACGCATGTGGGTGAAGTTCACCACCGACGACAAAGGCCGTAAAATCATCGATCGAGCGACCTTCCAGACTTTCGGCTGCGAGACTGCTCTGGCCGTGGCCAGCGTCGCGACCGAGCTGATCGCCGGCAAGACCATCGACGAAGCCCTCACCATGAGCAGCTCCGACCTGAGCGCCCCGCTCGGCCCGTTGCCGCCCATGAAAATCCACTGCGCCCAGCTCGTGGAAGGCGCCCTCCGGCAAGCCCTCGCCCCGGACACCGTCCCCGCTTCGGCACCAGCGCCGGTTCCTGCCGCCGCCCCTGCGCCGACCCTCATCGACAGCTTCGCCAATCCCAACGCCGGCGGAGAGAAAAAGGCCCGCATCATTTTAAAGCAACCGGGCAGCTAGGCCACCGACCGAGAGGAGTTACCCGCGATTGCGCGGCGATGCTCGAATTTGCTCCTCTCCTCCAAAGGCTGGACGAGTGATGACACAAGGCCTTCATTGCCTTCCGACCTTTCCTCCACCAAAAGACGTTTATGCACGAGAATACCGAAAAAGTTCTGCTCCGCGATGTGTTGGCCATCCGCATCCCCAGCGGTGAATCCATCACCCTGCCAAAGGATTCGGTCGTCGTCATCACCCAGGCCCTGGGCGGCAGCTACACGGTCTGGACGCCGGACGGTCTCGCACGCATCTCCGACGAAAACGCGGACGCGCTCGGCCTCGAAGTCACCGTCAAAAAAGACGCCGCCGCCGAAGGCCCCGCACCGAAGGTCGAGGAAAAGGCCGTCTGGGATCAGCTCCGCACCTGCTACGATCCGGAAATCCCCGTCAATATCGTCGACCTCGGGCTCGTTTACGACTGTGCCATCGAGCAAGCCGAAGGCGTTTCCGCCAATGTGCAGGTGAAGATGACACTCACTGCACCCGGCTGCGGCATGGGCCCGACCATCGCGGCCGAAGCCCGCGCCAAAATCATCAGCATCCCCGGCGTCGGCGACGCCACGGTCGACCTCGTCTGGGACCCGGCGTGGAATCAGGACATGATCAGCGAAGTCGGCAAGATGAAGCTCGGGCTGATCTAAGCGGTTCAATTTCAGGAAAACCTTCGCCGCAACCGTTGGTGTACAGGCTTTAGCCTGCGAAAAGGCGGAGGCGTTTTTGTGCTGCGGCGAACAGCCGAAAGGTGTGCTCCAACAACACACTCGCTGCACGCGGCGCCTGCGTTTGTTATAGTAGAGTACCAAACGCATGAACTCTGCGCCGCTGATCGATCGAGCGGTCGCCCTCGCGGCGGCGCTCCAGGAGCGCGCCACGGAACTACAGACCGCCGCCGAACGGCGCCAGCAGGCGGAACTCGACCGCATGCTGCAAACGCCGGGCGACAAGGCCACGCTCGTCCAGCTCACCGACCAGGCGTTTCGTTCGCAATCCGCGGCCCGGGTAGCGGAGCAGTTCACGCACATCCTTGATGTGCAGGGGGTGCCCCGCTTTTTCAGTCCGCTCGATCGGGCGCTGCTGCACGGGTTTCAAACCTTCGGGGGCTGGCTGCCGGGGGTCGCGGTGCCGTTGGTCCGCGAACACATGCAGCAGGAAACGGCCAACGTCGTCCTGCCGGCGGAAAGCGAAGTCCTCAGCGCCCACTTGCGCGCGCGGCAGGCAGATGGCGTGCGGATGAACCTCAACTTCCTCGGCGAAGCGCTGCTCGGCGAAGACGAGGCCCGGCATCGCCTCGAGAAATACCTCACTGCGCTGCAGCTGCCCGAAGTCGAAGTCCTCTCGGTCAAGATTTCCACGCTCTATTCGCAAATCTCGCCGATCGCCCGCGAGCACACACTGGCTGTACTCGGCGACCGACTGGAGCGGCTCTATCGCGAAGCCGCGCATCTCCGCTTTCGCCGGAGCGATGGTTCGGAGGTGCCGAAATTCGTCTACCTCGACATGGAGGAGTACCGCGACCTCCACCTCACCGCCGAGGTCTTCATGAGCACACTCAGCCGGCGCGGGCTGGAAAACGTGAGCGCGGGGATCGCCCTGCAAGCCTATCTGCCCGATTCCGCCGCGGTGCAGGAACTCATCCTCGCCTGGGCGCAGGAACGGGCGCTTCGCGGCGGTGCTCCCGTGACCATTCGAATCGTCAAAGGCGCCAACCTCGAAATGGAACGGGTCGAAGCCGCGCTGCGCGATTGGCCGCAGGCACCTTTTCCTAGCAAGCGCGAGACCGATGCGAATTACCAACGCATGCTGCGCTCAGCGTTCCGCCCGGAAAACCTGGCAGCGGCGCGGATCGGCGTCGCGTCGCACAATCTCTTCGACCTCGCGCATGGCCTGATCCTCGCGGCTGAAACCAATGCGGGCGACCGGGTGCAATTCGAGATGCTCGAAGGCATGGCCAATCACCAGCGCCGTGCGCTGCTCGAGCAAACCCGCGCCGTGCTGCTCTACGCGCCGGCATGCCGGAAGGAGGAATTTCTCAACGCGATCGGCTATCTCATCCGCCGGCTCGACGAAAACACCGGCACCGAAAACTTCCTCCGCCATGCCTTCCGGCTGCGCGTGGGTTCACCCGAGTGGCAGCAGCTCGAAGCCGCTTTCCGGGCCGCCGCGGTGCTGCCGATTTCGGATCAGCCACGCCGAACGCAAAATCGGGCGATCGAAGACCATCTCTATCCGGGCAAGGAAATGCCGTGGGCGAATTTCTGCAATGAGCCCGACACCGATTTCGCGCTGCCGGCGAATCAAGCGTGGGCCGAAACCCTCGTCGCTCCCCTCGCCCCGCCCGCGCTCATTCCACTGATGATCGGCGGCGAAGAGATCACCGCGGCTCACGAGACCAAACCCTGCCTCGATCCCTCCCAGCCCGCGGAGTTGCTGACTTCGTATGCCATCGCGGGCGAAGACGATATCGATCGTGCTCTCGGCTGTGCGATCAAAGATCCCGACGGCTGGAGCCGGCTCTCGGTCGAGGCTCGCAACGAAAAGCTCGGGCGGGTCGCCCTGGAGCTGCGCCAGGCCCGTGGGATCTTGATCCGCGCTGCCTTGGCCAATGGCGGCAAAACCGTCGCCGAGGCGGATCCGGAAGTCTCCGAGGCGATTGATTTCGTCGACTTCTATCGGGCCAGCGCGCGCTTCTTCTCCGAGCTGCCTACCGTCCGCGCTGAAGCGCTCGGGCCGGTCGTTGTGGTGCCGCCGTGGAATTTTCCGATCGCCATTCCGTGCGGGGGCATCGCCGCGGCGCTGGCGGCGGGCAATCCAGTGATCCTCAAGCCCGCCAGCGACGCCGTGTGGATTGCGTGGGAACTTTGCCAGTGTTTTTGGCGGGCGGGGATCTCACGGCGGGTGCTGCAATTTCTCCCCTGCCCCGGCGGCGGCGCGGGCACCCGATTGATCAGCGATCCGCGGGTGGCGGCGGTCATTCTCACGGGAGGTACGGAGACCGCGCGACGCATGCTTCACGCGCGGCCTGAGTTGCGGCTCTTCGCCGAAACGGGCGGAAAAAACGCGACCATCGTCACTGCGCTCAGCGATCGGGAACAGGCGATCAAACACGTGGTGCACTCCGCTTTCAGCCATGCGGGGCAAAAGTGCTCGGCTACCTCGCTGCTCCTGCTTGAAGCGGAAGTGTACGACGATCCGAACTTCCGCCGGATGCTCAGCGATGCGGTGGAAAGCGTGCGGGTCGGTTCCGCTTGGATGCTGGAGACGCGAATGGGGCCGCTGATTCGGCCGCCTTCCGGCGACCTGGAGCAAGCGCTGCTCACGCTCGATCCCGGGGAATCGTGGGCCGTGATGCCGCAGCGCGATCCTCACAATCCGCACCTATGGACGCCCGGCGTGAAGTATGGCGTCCAGCCGGGCAGCACGTCACATCGGACCGAGTTCTTCGGACCGGTGCTCGGCGTCATGCGGTACGAGCGGCTCGATGATGCGATCGCGTGGGTCAATGCCACCGGCTACGGCCTGACCAGCGGGCTGCAAAGCCTCGACGAACGCGAGATCGCCCGCTGGCGCGCGGGGATTCGCGCGGGGAATCTTTATATTAACAAACCCACGGTCGGGGCGATCGTGCTGCGGCAGCCGTTTGGGGGTTGGGGCAAATCGTCGTTTGGTCCGGGGATGAAAGCGGGCGGGCCGAATTACATCGCGCAGTTTCTTCGGTTCGCGCCGGTAGCGGAGCCCGATCTGGCCAGCGCCAGCGCCAGCTACGAAGCCGCGTGGGAGGAGGAGTTTTCCCGGGAACATGATCACTTTCGACTGCTCGGTGAGGACAACTTTCGCCGCTATGTGCCGCTGGAAAGCGTCTGCATTCGGGTGGCTCCGGGAGATCGCGAGTTTGAGATCGCGGCTCGCGTCGCGGCGGCCCGGGCGGTGGCCTGTCATCCGGTGGTGAGCGCTCCTCCTGGGGTTCCCCTGCCTGCGCTTTCAGCAGAAGTGATCGTGCAAACCGACGCGGAATTTACCGCGGTGGTTCGGACGGCGACGATCGAGCGGATTCGTTATACGGCGCGGGATCGAGTTCCAGCGGAAATCCGGCGCGCGGCGGCGGCGACGGATACGGGGGTGATCGACTATCCGGTGCTCGCGGAAGGACGGATCGAGCTGCTCTGGTATCTCCGGGAGCAGTCGATCAGCCATGCGTGGCATCGGTATGGGAATCTTGGGGCGCGTGGAGGTCAGGCCGTGGCTCACGCAGCCTCTGCGTGAGATGGAAGATCACCCTGCGCCTTTGGCGCAGGCACTATCGTTTCACGCAGGGGGCTGCGTGAACCACGGATTTGCAGCCACGCGCCATCTGGAAATCGATCATTTCGCGGCCACCCAGAGGGCCCACTTGGGGTCGGTTTCGAGGGGGACGGATTGCCAGTCGTGGAGGTCGGTGAAAGCGGCTTTCAGCACGGGGAGACGGGGGTCGTCGGCGTAGTCGCGCGGGAGTATCAGGGCGACGCCGCCGGTGGGGATGCCGGGCCATTTTTCGTCTTTCAGGCGGTCGGCGGAGAGGACCATCGCGGCGTCGAAGACGATGCAGCGGCGCTGCGGGAGCGGGAAGGCCAGTTCGGCGTAGGGGGTGAAGAGCACGGTGTCTTTGCTGGGCAGACGCGACTCGAGTTCGGCGAAGAAGGCGGGCTGGGAAACGCCGGGAGAGAGGCCGAGGCACCAGATGCCATCGGGGCCGGTACTGATGGCGCGGTCTTTCCAGACGGCGAGAAAACGGGGCACCCCGGCGGAAATTCCAAAGACGGCGGGGACGACCAGCAGCAGCGCGAGCGCGGCACCAGCGAGCCAGCGGCGGCCGAGGCGGACCGAGGACAATGCGGGCCAGAGCGCGGCGACGACCACGGGCAGCAGGAGCAGGCCGGCGATGCGGCCGAGGCGGGCTTGGGCGGCGATGTTACCGCCGAGGAAAATCACGGCGGCAAGACAGGCGATATCGGTGAGGGCCAGCACGACACCGAGGTGGGCGGCGAGGGGGTCGCCGGGTTCGTTCGAGAGGAGGGCGCGTTCACGGCGAACACACCAAAGAGCGATGAGGAGAAAGATCGTGGCGCTCAGGCCGATCAAGGCCACGCGCCAGCCATTACTGGCGAGGCCGGCCATGGTGCAGGCTTTGATCAGGACGGCTTCGAGGTCGGTGGCGCCGGTGGCGGCCCAGCCGAGGCTGCTCAAGGCTTCGAGCGGTTTCCATTGCGCGGCGACGGCGGCGGCGTGGCCTTGGGCGGGGAAGCCGAGCAGCTTGCAAATGGCCAACACCAGCCCGGCGCCGGAGCCCCAGGCGACGACGCGGGCGAAGGGCAAACGGCGGCGCAACCCATAGCCGAGCCAGACCAGCATTAGACCCGCAACGAGGAAGAGTGCGCTGTACTTGAGCAGGAAAGCCAGGCCCGCAAACGCACCGGCAGCAAACGCCAGCCAACGGGATGCGCCGTTGCGGAGCGCGCGCGCATTGGCGAGCACCACCCAGGGAGCGGCGACCCAGAGGAGCAGATCTCCCCCGGCATAAATCACGGCGTAATGCCAGACGTACCGCGCGCCGACGACCGCGAACAAGAGCACGGCAGCGAGGCCTTTCGAGCCGAGGACCGAGCGGAAATAGAGCGCCCAACCGGCAAGCCCGGTGAGCAGCCCGAGAGCGATCGTCGCCTTCAGCGCGGTGCCCCACGAAAAGGTGTCCGCGCGGAAGAGCCACGGGATGACTTGATAACCCGGGGCCCAGTAGCCGCGCTCGACCGGGCGATCTTGGGTCAGGTTCGCCCGATCCGCCTCGGCGATGTGGAGCAGGTCACTCGTCCGCCCATGCACGTAGTGCTGGGCGGCGAGCATTCCAAAGCTGGGGTCCCAGGAGACCGATTTCGGCAGGAAGACGGCGGCGGCAAGCTGCCCGGCGATCAAGATCGCAAGCAGCCACGTCAGCGAGCGTCCGAGCCGTTCCGGTTTCACTGCGCGTCACCAAACCATTTCTTGTCCAGTTCCTGCAGGAAGCCCTGCTCGGTGAGTTGCAGGCGGATGCGATTGATCTCCTTGCGGTGCGTGCTCCCGGTCGGCAGAGCGAAGCCGTATTCCTGCGGTTCGCGCAGTTCACCGACGAGTTCGAGGTTCGAACCGGTGTGCGTGCTCACGTAGTAGCGGAGCAGCGGCGCATCGTGCACCACGGCGCGGACCTTGCCGGCGACGAGGGCGTCGCAAGCGTCGTCGACCGTATCGAAAAGTTCCGCCGAGATCTTCTGGCGTTCGAGGAAACGGGCCGGGGCCGTTCCTTTGACGGCGCCGGTGCTCTTGGCCGGGAGACGCACGAGATCATCGATCCCGCGGATATCGCTCTGCAGTTTATCGGTGGTCAGCGTGGCGGAGAGATTTGCCGTGATGAACGAGGTCAAACCGATGCAACCGATCATCCAGATGATGGCGAGCAAACGGCCGGGCACGCCGATGGGCGCTTTGTTTTCGCAGCCACCGGTCATGATGGTGCAGATGCTCCACCAGAGCGATTCCCAGATGCCCGAGGCATAACCTTCCGGGAAAGACTCCGGATTTTTCCGGCGCTCGAGGAACCAGAGGAGGTGCGCATTGACCAGCAGCGCGCCGAGCAGAACCGCGATGACGATGAACACTTCCTTGGTGAAGACGCCGCTCAGCGCCGACCAAATCGAAGCCTGTCCTTTCGGCTGCACCAGCACACGCAGACCACTGCTGTAGAAGCCGTGGCTGAAGTCGACTTTCTCTTCGCGCTCCGCCGTGATGCTCAGCGCGCCCACGCCGACATCGGCCTTCTTCGCTGCCAGCGCATCGATCACTTCGGGCACCGTCGGCACCACTTTGAATTCGCTCTCGTAGCCCGCTTCCAGGGCGATGCGGCGCCACAGATCCACGGAGAAACCTTCCACCTTGCCATCCTGCTCAAAAGCAAACGGCTTGGCGGGCTTCACGAGCACCGTCAGCTTTTTCAGCGATGCGGGCGCGGGCGCAGGCGCGGCGGCGGGAGCGGGTGCAGGGGCGGGAGTCGCGGGAGCCGGAGCCGCGGCCTCCTGAGCGAAACTTTGGAGGGCAAGGACTGGCAGCGCCAGACACAGGAGATAGGAACGCATGGGCTAGAATTGGAAGTAGATAAAGGCTTTGTAACGTTGAGGGACGAAGTGCAGAGCAACGGTCAGGCCAAGAGCAAGGAGAGTTGTGTACAACCAGGCCGGAATCCGCCGCCACCACGTCGAGAAAACGCCTTTGAAGGCGAGATAGTGAATCACCGCGAGCACGACGAAGATGAGCAGGCAGCCGGGGTGAAAAGACTGATCCCCGTTTTTCTGGAAGAGCACAAACGAGCGCAGCGCCGTGGCCGCGATCTCATAGCCAGGCGTAACGATCCCCGTCTTGGCATCGACCACATTTTGCGCGCGGAAGAAACAATAGGCGGTACACGTAAAGTAGAAGGTCAGCACGGGCCCGATCCAGACGCGCACCTTTTGCCACCAGTCCGGCGCCTTTTTGTCGGCGAAGTCCGCATAGGTGCGATGCACGCCGAGGGCGATCCCCTGGAAGAAACCCCAGATCACATAAGTCCACGAAGCGCCGTGCCAGAGGCCGCCGATCACCATGGTAGCCACCAGGTTCGGGTGTTTCCAGATGATGGGCATGAGGCAGAGGAAAAGCGCCACGACCCAACCGTAGTGCCGCACCCAGTAGCAGGTGATGAGCATGAGCGCGCAAAGGCTCAGTTTCACCCAGAGATAGCTCGTCCGATTTCCCCCCAGCGGGATGTAGAGATAGTCGCGCAGCCAGGTGCTCAGCGAGATGTGCCAGCGGCGCCAGTGTTCGCCGAGATTCCCGGAGAAGTACGGGAACGCGAAGTTCTCCGTCAGCGCATAACCGAGCAGGCCGGCGGAGCCGATGGCCATGTCCGAATAGCCACTGAAATCGCAGTACACCTGCACGGCATAAAAGAGCACGCCGATGAAGCTGCTCATGACGTCGTATTTGCCGGGGTTGGCAAAAAACGCGTCCACCACGACCGAGATATTCTCGGAGATGCAGGCTTTCTTCACAAAGCCGATAAAGAAGAGCGTGAGGCAGGCGCGCACATCGACATTCGCCCAGACCCGCTTGACCGAGACCTGCGGGAGGAAGGTCATCGCGCGGACGATCGGGCCGGCGACGAGTTGCGGGAAGAAGGAAATGAAGAAGGCCAGATCGATGAAACTCCGCACCGGCTCGATCTTCCGGCGATAGACATCGACCGAGTAGCTCAGCGACTGGAAGGTGTAGAAGCTGATGCCGTAGGGCAGGAAGATATTCAGCGTCGATTTCTCCATGTGGAGGCCGAACCAGTCGAGGGCCGCGTAGACCGAATCGATGCAGAAGTTCGCGTACTTGAAGAAGCCGAGTACGCCGAGATTCACAAAAAGCGAGACCAGGAGCCACGCCTTGCGTTTGCCCTCCGTCTTCGCCCGGTCGATGCCGAGGCCGACGGTGAAATCCATGATCGTGCTGCCCCAGAGCACCAGCGGGAACCACCACCCCGTCGGCAGCGTCTGCCCATTCAGCAGGGCCTTGGCGAAGGTCAGCGGCGGGAATTCATCGGCCGAGGCGCTCTCCGGTCCACCGAGGAAAAGGCAGGCGTAGAAAAAGTGCGAGGCGATGAGCAGCCAGACTTTCCGCGTCTGGTTGCCCCGCAGCAGCCAGTGGATCGTGAAGACGATCAGGAAAAAGACAACGAAGCGAAATTGAACGAACAGCATCGAGCTAGCGCGGGGCAGGAGTCGAAGGAGCGGGCGAAGCCGCAGCCGCAGCCGGCTTTCCGCCCGCGACCGGGATGAATTTTTCCGCGAGGGCGCGGGTGAAGATCAGCGCGCCTTCGGTATTGAGGTGGGCGTGATCGGCCCGCACTTCGGGGACGAACATTTCCGGGAAGGCTTTCACATCGTAGAAATCGAAGACCGCGAGGTCATCCGCCGCCGCCGGCCGCAACCGCTGACCGCCGAGGCTCGGGGCGAGGACGAGTGCCGGTTTCGCGCCCGCTTTGCGCGCGAGGTTCAACACGCTGTCCACGGACTCCTGGTGATAGTTGTTCAGCGGCGTGTCCTTCGGGGGTTTCTCCTGCCGCTCGGCCAGCCGGCGCTGATAGTCGCGCAGCCCCTCCCCTTCGAGATGCACCTCGTACGGAAAGAAACCGTCGCCTTTCGGCCCCAACGGTTCGCGCCGGACCGGACGACGCAGCATCCAATCCTCCAGGCTGACGGCCGCGCGGCCGAGATTCAGCGACCGGTCGAAAAAGAGCCGGAAGTGGGTCCAGGCCAGATCCGCCGGCCACGTCTCACCGGGGTCGCCCTTGAACCATTTCTTCCACTGCACCTTCTTGTTCTTCGGCCAAAGGTTCGTGCGCATGACCAACGAAGTCCGCTGCCAATCGTGCCAGTGCGCCGTCCGGGCATTGGCCGGATCGCGCCCCTCGAAATCGGCGCTGTACAGCCCGAGCTCCAAAAAGACCCAGCGCAGATTTTTCGGCGGGTGGCGCAGGATGTAGTCGGCCGCGTACGCATCCTCCGGCGCGAGCATGCCATCCACGCCGAAGTTGAAACTGTGGGTCGGCACGCCGGCTTTGGCGGTCATTTCGTCGAAAACCGAAGGCATGATCCCGCGGTAGACGCGGCTCGTGCCGATGAAGACGGTATCGTACTCGTCCTTGTGCTCCTGCCAGTAGGCCCATTTTTCCCGGAGCTGATCGACCTCCGGAAAGGGGTTCACCCGGTAGGTGAGCGTGACGCCGCCGATGAGGACGGCGACAAACAGCAGGGAGTACGCGACGGCGCGTAAAACGACCTTCATGCGCGCGAAGAAGAGATGAATCGGTTGGGCATCAGAAAAACAAACGGCACCGGGAAAGGCGCCAGCATGGCGTTGGCATTCACGGGGCGCGGAGTGTTGGGAACCCGGGGCGGGAAGGCAAGGGTTTTGGGGGATGGGCTCACAACCAAGACACGAAGGCACCATGAAAGGCATGGTACGACATCTCTTTCAGCCACGGCCCTCGTTTTTCTCCCCCTTGGCGCCGTCGTGTCCTAGAACTGGAAGTAGATGAACGCCTTGTAGTGCTGGGGGACGAAGTAGAAGGCGACGGCGAGGCCGAGGCCGAGGAGGGCGGCGTAGAGCCAGTCCGGGATGCGGCGCCACCAGGTGGCGAAGACCTGGCGGGAGGCGAGCCAGTGGAGGACGCCGAGAGCCACGAAGAACCAGAGGCAGGCGCTGTCGAAATCGCGGTCGCCGTTTTTCTGGAAGAGGACGAAGGATTTCAGCACGGTGCCGGCGATCTCGAAGCCGGTGTGGGTGACTTCCTTGGTTTTGTTGTCGATGACCGGTTGAGCGCGGAAAAAGACCCAGGTGATGCAGACCCAGTAGAAGCACAGGACGGGGCCGACGTAGACGCGGGCTTTCTGCCACCAATCCCCTGCTTTATCCGCCACCTTTTCGTACTCGCGGTGGACGATGAGGGCGAGGCCGTGCAGGCCGCCCCAGATGACAAAGGTCCACGAGGCGCCGTGCCAGAGGCCGCCGAGCAGCATGGTGAGGAGCAGATTGCGGTAGGTGAAAAGCTTCGAGCCGCGATTGCCGCCGAGCGAGATGTAAAGGTAATCGCGCAGCCAGGTGCTGAGTGAGATGTGCCAGCGGCGCCAGAAATCCGTGATGTTGGCGGCGAAGTACGGGTAGTTGAAGTTCAGCGTGAGCTCGTAGCCGAGCAGGCGCGCGGTCGCGATGGCCATGTCGGAGTAGCCGCTGAAGTCGCAGTAGATCTGCACCGCGTAGAAGATGACGCCGATGAAGGTGGCGCCGACGCTGTACTTGCCGGGGTCGGAGAAAAACGCGTCGACCACGGGGGCGACATTTTCCGAGATGCACGCCTTTTTCACGAAGCCGATGAAGAAGAGCGTGAGGCAGGCGCGGACATCGACCCTGGCCCACAGGCGCTTTTCCGCGACCTGCGGGAGGAAGCTCATGGCGCGAACGATCGGGCCGGCGACGAGCTGCGGGAAAAACGAGATAAAGAAGGCCAGATCGAGGAAACTCTTCACCGGCTCGAGGCGGCGCCGGTAGACGTCGATGGAGTAACTCATCGACTGGAAGGTGTAGAAGCTGATGCCGTACGGCAGGAAGATCTGCAGGGTCCACTTGCTGGTGGGCAGGCCGAACCAGATGAGCGCGTCGTGGATCGAATCGACGAAGAAGTTGTAGTACTTGAAGAAGCCGAGGACGCCGAGGTTCACGCCCAGCGAGACGAAGAGCCACATCTTCCGGCGCCACTCGTCCTTCGCCTGGCCGATGCCGAGACCGACGACCCAGTCCATGATCGTGCTGCCCCAGAGCACGAGCGGGAACCACCAGCCGACCGGCAGATGCGCGCCGGGTTTGCCCGCGAGCACATCCTGCAGCGCGTGGTAGAAAGTCAGCGGCGGGAATTCATCGGCCGAAGCGCTATCGGGGCCGCCGACGAAAAGGCAGGCGTAGAAGAAGTGCGACGCGAGCAGCAGCCAGGTTTTGCGTGCGGTATTGCCCCGCAGCAGCCAGTGGATGCCGAAGACGACCAGGAAAAAGATGACGAAGCGAAACTGAACGAAGAGCATCTACCGCGAAGTCGAGGATTGGTTGTATTTCAGGAATTCCTCCGACACCCGGCGGGTGTAGAGGTCGGCGCCACGCACATTCACGTGGCCGGTGTCGGTGCGGACGTCTTCCACAAAGAGCTCCGCATACTTCTGCAGATCACAGAAATCGAAGACCGGGACCTTCGAGGCTTTGTCCGGATACCCGCGCAGCTCACCGGTGGTCGGCGCGATCAGCACGATGCCCTGCGCGCCGCAGCGGCGGACAAAAGAGAGCACGCGGTCGAGGCTTTCCTGGGTATACGGGCGCATGGGCGTGATGCGCCCCGGCGTCTGCTGCCGCTCGGCAAATTTCTCGCGCCAAATCTTGAGCACATCGCCGCGCATGACCCCATCGCCGCTGGTCGGCTGAAAGCCCTCTTTGTGCGGCCCGAGGGTGTCTTCCTCGGGGCGGCCAAAGGCGCGGGCCCGCCAGAGATTCGCCCCTCGGCCGATGTTCAGCGTTTTGGTCAGCCAGACTTCGAGATGGGTCATCGCGACATCCGCGTCGGACGCTTCGCCGGGTTTGGCTTCGAACCATTTCTGCCATTTCACCGGGCGCTTTTTCGGCCAGAGATTGTTCCGCATCACGAGCCAGGTCCGGGGCCAATCGTGCCAGTACACGCTGCGCACGCTTTTCGGCGGGCGGCCTTCGAAATCGCCGAGGAAAACGCCGAGCTCGAGGATGACCCACTTCAACTTTTTCGGCGGGTCGCGCAGGATGGCTTCAGCGACGTAGGCGTCCTCCGGCGGGAACATGCCGTCGATGCCGAAATTGAACGAGTGCGTGGGCACGCCGGCCTTGGCATTCAGCTCGTCGAAAACCGCGGGCACGATGCCGCGATGGGTCCGGCTGGTGCCGATGAAGACGGTATCGAACTCCTCCTTGTGCTGCTGCCAGTAGGCCCACTTTTCGCGGACCATGGGCACTTCGCCAAAGGGATCGAGCGAGCCCAGCCACGTGACGCCCCCCGCCAGCGCGGCCAAGAAGATCAGGATCAGCAACAGCCGCCGCAATGCGTTCTTGATCATGGCTGCGGCTTCTTTCCAAGGTGCTCCGCAAACCGGCGCGCGAGCAGATCGGTGAAGACCTTGGCGCCAGCGTCGTTGAGGTGGGTGTAATCGTGCCGGTTTTCCTGGGCGAACAGCGCCGGGTAGGCGGCTGGATCGTGGTACGACCAGATTTCCACCCCATCGGTCAACTGCGTGAAATTCTCCGTGGGCAGGACGGTGGGTGTGCCTAGGATGATCGGCTCGGCGCCCGCCTTCCGGATCTCGGCGATGATCTCCGTATAGGCCTGTCGCAGCGAGGGCTTGATCTCCGAGGGCGGAAAGGATTTCGCCCGGGTGTCGGCGCCAAATTTCAAGCGGTCCCACTCCTTCGGGGTGATCGGTTCATCGGGCTCGGGCTCGTAGCCTTCGCGGTCGCGCCAGCCTTCCGGCGGGTCCCAACGCGAGGCTTTTTTCCGGCGCTCGACGCCGAATTCATAGGCGAGCCATTCCGAGCCGCGGCCCTGGTTGGTCCAGTTGCGGAAGAGGATGTTGCCGTGGGCATTGAGGAGTTCCCATTTGTAAAGCGGGTCCCCTTTCATGTCACGCACGCCGGCCCAGGCCATGTTCGTGTGGCGCCAATCGTGCCAGTAGGCGGTGCGCCGGGTGGAACGCGCCTCCTCGGGCAGGTCGGCAAAGATATCGAGGCACTCCAGGACCACGTAACGGAGTTTGCCCGGCTTCATGGCGAGGAGCTGGCGGAGATTGTACAGGCTCTCCGGTGGCCACATCGCATCGTATGCCGCATTGAAGGAGCGGACTTCTTTGCCCGTGGCGGCTTTCACCTGGGCGTCGAACTGCTTCGGGACGACCTGGTGGTAGACACGGGAGGACCCAAGGAAGAGGACGTCGATCTTGTCCTTGTTCCGCTGGAAGTAGAGCCACTTCTGGTAGATGCCGAGCACCTTGGGAAACGGCATGGCCGCGTGGATGAGCGCGCAGCCGCCGGCGAGGGCGCCGGCAAAGATGAGGCCAAGGACGAGCGCCCGGCCGAAGCCGGTCGCCGCAGGGGTTTGCGTTGTGCGATCCGGCAGGGTGCCGGCGGAGAAAGTCACGGGGGGCGGATGTTATGGCTGGAGGGCGACGCGGCAAGGAATTTGCCCAATCGTCGCGAACCCGCTAAAACGCGTCCGCCCATGAGTCGCCCATACCCGCTCCTGTCGCTGATGATCCTGCTGGCTGGCCTGCCGTGGTGCGCGCCGGGAGCTGAGCCACCCAGCAAGAAGAAGACGGCTCCCGCCAAAGGAACGCCGCCTCCGAAAGAAACGCCAAAACCGGCGGCCAAAGAGGAACCCAAACCCGGCAGCCGGAAGGATGAGGAAATGGTGGACCTCGCAAAATTTGCCCCGCAGCTGGTGCTCGACCTCCGCTATACCACCACGCAGAACCTCGCGAAAAAGGCGATCTACCCGAAAAACGCGCGTTGTTACCTGCGCAAAAGCGTGGCGGAGCGGCTGGTCTTCGCCGCCGAATGGCTCGAAGCGAATGGGCCGCGCGGCTATAAGATCAAGATCTGGGATGGGTGGCGTCCGGCGTGGGCGCATCAGCAACTCTGGAAAGTGCTGCCGAATCGAGAATACCTCGGCGACCCATCGACGGGGGGGTCGCTGCACACGTGGGGCGCGGCAGTGGATGCGACGCTGGTCGATGCTCAGGGCAAGAACCTGAAGATGCCGACGGATTTCGACGTCATCTCACCCGAGGCGAAGACGTATTACAAAGGGACCGACACCGCCGTGGCGGAAAACCTGCGCTGGCTGCAACGGGCGCTGAGCAAGGCGGGCTTCCTGGTGGTGTACGATGAGTGGTGGCACTTCGTGGCGCGCGACTGGAAGGTGTTCGGGCCAGTGGATCAGTCGATCACGGGGGACGAGGTGCCGCAGTAGCCCGTTGGAGTACAGGCTTTAGGGCGTTTCAAATTAAACTATAGCCACTCTTTCGAGTCTGGCGCCCCTTTCAGGGCGCATGGTTTGCGGGGATGAAACCCAGGGCATCGCTGTGCTCAGCCCTAGGCTATGCTCTCGCGGACCTTTGGTCCGCAGGCCGGGAGCAGAAGCGGTTCGACCGCGGGCTTTCGGCTATGGATTTATTTAAACCGCTCCAGCCTGCCCGTACCAAACGGATCACGCGCATCTCAATTGGCGACATCGACTCGAACGTCGTGAAATCCACCACCTTTCCGCAGGCTAACGGGTCGCTCCCAGTGGACAGCCCTTGCGGTCAATCCGTGGCTCACGCAGCCCTCTGCGTGAGATGGAAAGATCGCCCTGCGCCAAAGGCGCAGGCCATTGTCGCTTCACGCAGGGGGCTGCGTGAACCACGGTTTATAGCCGCGCGCTCCCTTACAACGCCCCGCGGATGAGGAGGTAGATCTCGGTGGCGTCGACGATGCCGCGGAGTTTTTCTGAGCCGGGGCCTTTGGCCAGGGCGACCATGTCTTCGGCGCAAAGGAGCGCCGTCGGCTGATAGGCGGCGGCGGGTTCGGTGCGGGCGCTGGGGCCGGGAGCGGGCACGGGTGCGGCGGCGTTGGCTTGGGGATTGTTCGGGCCGTTGGGGCCGGTCGCCCAGGTCAGGGCGGGATAACCGGCGGGGTTGATCCCGAGCAGGCCCACGCCGTGGTCCTGGCTCAGCGGGAAGCCATTCAGGGTGAGGCCACCGACGGAATGTTTGCCGACGGCGACGACCAGCGAGTGTTCGCCGGCGTAACGCATGGCCACGCCGACGGCGTGATCGAAAGCCAGGGTCTCGGCGAGCGTGCGTTCACCTTCGTTCCGCTCAGCGGCCCGGGTAATCAGCGCCGGATCCACGATGAGCAGGTAGCCGCTCCGATTGGTCTGCAGTAGCTCGATCGCCCGGCGCACGAGGTCGCCCAGGCTCGGCTGCTGGCTGCCGCTTTCGATCTGATCGGAGTGAGGCAGATCGCCCGGGGCAAACAAACCGACGATGCGCTGCGACTGCACCCCACCGGCGTTTTCCAGCTCAGCTTTGGTCGTCAAAAGCTCCACCCGCTGCTGGCGCAGCGTGCTCAGCAGATCCGCGGGCCGCTGCCCTTTTTCCGTGAACACGGACGCGCCGCCCCCGAGGGCCACGTCGAGCGTGTTTTGCTGCACAAATTGTTCGGCCACGGTGCCTGCATCCCGGCTGTCGCTGAGATGGGCGTAAAATGCCGCCACGGCCGGATCCGTGAGGCGGCCACTGGTGACGATGCCGACCGAGCGGCCTTCGCGCCGGGCGAGTTCCGCCAGGGTGCGCAGCGCGCGGCCTCCCGCATCCACCGAAAGCTGCCGGTGCGCCCCGCGGACGCCGGTGGCGATGGCTGAAGCAGCAGCCGCGGCGTCCGGCACCGAGAAATCCCGTGCGGTATTGCGCACGAGCGCGGCGTTCGGAAAGCCATCGAGCACCAGACGGTTTTCCGCACCGCCTTCGTACAGGCGTGCGGCGGTGAGCTGGCGGGAAGAAAGTCCGTCGCTCAAAAACACGATCACTCCGAACGGCTTCGGCGCGACCCAGGTCCGGAAATAAAGGACCCCGAGGGCGACAAAAACAGCGAGGCAGGTCAGCGCGAGCAGTTGATTGCGGAGCTTCATCGAGAGCCCGCCATTAGCGAGGAGCCGGCCCTTCTTTGCAAGTGCTTTAGCCCGTGCGGGGCAGCAAAACAGCGATCAGTATTTGAGTAATCAGTAACCAGCCCAGACACACCAACCGCGAAGCGCTCTCGCGCCGGAGATTACTGTTTACTGGTCCACTTCCTCGTTTTTCCCAAAACCGCTTACTCGATAATATACGCCCAGCGCCGGTTCGGCGTCTGTTCGCGGAAACTCCCCGTCGCGAGCACGCCGTTGTCGATCGCGGCATCGATCGCCACCATTTGGATCGGATCCGCATTGGTTGGCGTCTGGGTGCAGACCGCCGCCTTGGCGTAACCTTGGTTGTAGTCCCAGTCCCACTGGCCGCCGATGCTATTGGTCGTCGTCCAGCCCGGTCCACGGAAATAGGGAGTCATTCCCGTCGGCACCACACCCGCCCCGGTTTCGGCCGGGTATTTATTGTTGTCGGCCGCATACATTTCGAATGCGGCGGCGAAAATTCGAAGTTCGGAGGTGAACTTGGTATTCTGCGCCGAACGACGGGCACGCAGAAAGCTGGGGAGAGCGATAACAACAAGGTCGGCAAGAAGCGCGACCACGATCATGACCTCCAGCAAGGAAAAGGCAGCGGTACGGTTTCTGATTTTCATAACAGCGCGGAGAAGCCACGAATAAAGCAGTTGCCGCGCCAGTAGCCGGAGCTAGGGCTCTCCAAAATCGCTCCCCCCTACACAAACGCCGCCCGCAGGGCTTTTTACTCTGGTGAACCTTCACCCCAAGCCGGAGAAAAGCGCTTTGGACAGCGTCGGAGGCTCTCTCATATTTGAGGCAATTTATCAGTTTTTCGTACAAACCCTGACCTTCCAGTCAGGGTGCTGGAGCATTAAAAATGCCCCAGCACAACCCGCAGGCAGCGAGGCTCTTTCGGTTTACCCGGGTCAGGCGATACGCTTCGCCGCAGCCTGCGCTTGGAGGGACAATTCCGCCGCGAGGAAGGCGTGCTCCTGGGTCATCGCATTTTCGGTCCGGTTCAGGCAATCGAGGATCAGCTGGCCGAAGTACGGGAAGCCGACTTCGCCGGCGCAGCGGATGTGTTGTTCGCCGTGGTGATCGACCAGGAAGAGGTGATCGCCGGTGGCTTCCTCGGCCAGGTTCAGGTATTTGCGCAACTCGATGTAGCCCTCGGTGCCGAGGATGAAGGTGCGGCCGTCGCCCCAGGTACGGAGGCCATTCGGGTTCAGCCAATCGACGCGCACGTAATTCGTCGCACCGTTGTCGCCGAGGAGGTTCGCTTCGCCCCAGTCCTCGAATTCCGGGTAGTCGGGGTGGTGATAGTTCGCGACCGCGGAGTGCACGACCTTCGCCGACTTGGCGCCGGTCCAGTAAAGGAACTGCTCGAACTGGTGCGAACCGATATCGATCAAGATCCCGCCCATCTTCTCCTGCGACCAGAACCAGCCCGGGCGGCTCGGCGGATTGGAGCGATGCGGCCCGAGGCCGAGGACCTGCACCACTTTGCCGATGGCACCGGCTTCGATGAGCTGGCCCGCGCGCACCGCGGCTTCCACGTGGAGGCGCTCGGAGTAGTAGACCATGTATTTCTTGCCGGTCTCCGCCACGACCTGGCGCGCTTCGGCCAGCTGCGCCAGCGTGGTGAAGGGAGCTTTGTCGGTGAAATAATCCTTCCCCGCCCGCATCACGCGCGTGCCCAGCGGGCCGCGTTCGCTCGGCACGGTCGCCGAGGCCACGAGTTGCACGTCCGCTTTCTCCAGCACTTCGGCTTCCGAACGTAACGGCTGGGCTTGCTTGAAGACCTGGCAGAATTTTTCGACCTTCGCCGGATCGGGATCGTAGACGTAGCGCAGTTCGCCGCCTGCTTCGACGAGGCCATTGCACTGGCCGTAGATGTGGCCGTGATCGAGCCCCACTGCGGCGAAGACAAATTCGCCCGGTTTGACCACCGGCTGCGGTTTGCCTTGCGGTGCGTAGTTTTGTCCGTCGGATTTTTGGAAAGCCATAGGACCTTCCACTTACGCCACCCCCTCCCCACCTTGAAAAGCGGAAAGATAGGCGGCGTCCGTTTACCGCTCAACCGGGCGGGCTAGCGGGACAGATTCGGCCGGCCAGGAGATCCACTGGGAGGCATCGCCGCTCCCATTTCCCATTGTTTTCCCCCTTGTCCGGGCGGCGGGCGTCGCTGAGCTTGGGTCGATAGGCATCCCCTCCCCACGCCACGATTCATGAGCGAACGTACCATCAAAAAAGGGACCACAGTCTATTTTGGCGCCCCGGCCCACCCGATGCCGAAGACGAGGGCAGACGCCATTGCCCAGGCCGTCGCGCAAGTTCCCGGCATCGTCGAGGCGCACTTGCCGCAGTGCTTCATCGAGGGCGACGAGGAAGCGCGGCAGATTCTCGTCGTCGGAGTGCTGAAGCGCGGCGAGATTTCACAGATCGCCCAGGCGTTGACGGACAAGTTTCAGCTGATCTTCGAGCCAGGCCAATCCATCGATATCCTGCCCTTCGAAGCGGGTGCAGTACCCGCTGGAGTGCGGCAGGCAGGCTGCCAGATCTTTGCGGCAGAGAAAAAAGCTTGGTGGAAATTATGGTGAGGCCAAACCATGGGCGGCAGCGAAGAGGCCACGTCGCTCTTTCCGGCCTTGAAGCCGCTCAACCAAGATAGGCCACTGGAACAGCTTCCCAGCAACCAGATCACCGTGCAATTTCTCGGTTTTCGCACCTCCACATTGACTCCGGCCAGAAATCCCAAATGAAGTCGCCCATCCTAACGCCGGGGCGAATCACCTCGTTGCCTCACCCCAGCTGTTCCCGGTTATCGGGCGGTTTTGCGCGCAGTCCGTTTCGTTATGCCTTTTAGTGACGATCAGCTGCGGGAAATCGTCCGGTTTTCGGCCACTGCCCCTATCGAACCCCCAGAAGCCGCCCTGCAGATCGAGGCCCACTTTGGGCTGCCTTTGCCCGAGACCTTCAAGCGAATCCATGGCCTGGGTGGTGGTGCCCAGGTCGTCGTCTCTGCGCCAGACCGAGTGGAAGTAGGGTGTGATTTCCATGCGCTCGGGACGAATCCGTTCGAGCACTACGGCAGCACCATCCTGGCGGCGCATGCGGCGCTGCTCGGCCAGTTGGACAAGTGCCGGGAAGCTTTTCAGCGGGTTCTGCCGTTTGGCCAGGATGGGGCCGGGAGCCAGTTTTGCCTGGATTACCGGACCTGCACCGAACCGCTCATTGCGCGGTTCGATTGGGAGTACCAGCTCGTCGCGCGCAGCTTCGACGAATTCATCGAGCATGCCTCGCGGCGCCGGCCGAAACGCGCGATTTCCGCCAGGGAGCAGCGGGAGTTTCTCGCGCTCCTGCCGGAGGATTGGTAAACGCCGTCTGCACGAAATGTCCGGCGTGCGGTGAAAAATCGAGCGCCGGAAAGCCCGCTTCACATGTCGAACTCATCCTCATCACAAAGTGCCTCTGCCGCCATGGAGCGCGGCCAAACGCTCGCCCGGGCGGTGGAGGGGGATCCGACGCGTCTCCGAAGCGAACACACCGGAGCCTGAACGGCTCAAGCACCGATGAAATTTTCGATTCTCAACTCCAACGGCGCGCAGGAAGCCTTCTCCTATGGTGATCTCTACTTTCGCGAGCCGCTGACCCGCGGCGAACGCCTGACGATCGGGCCGGCGGCGGCTCACGTCGACCTGATGATGTCGCTGGCCGGCATCTGGCCGACCCAGCAGTTTTTCATCCTCTACGTGCTGCTCATTCCACATTCCGGCGCCCGGCCGGGGCGTTATCAGTCGCCCATCGTCGAGTCGTTCGAGGATTTGCAGGTCTTCTTTTATACGTACGAGCGATTCCTCGAAGCCGATGGCCGGCACCACATTTGGGTCGGCTCACCCACCAGCGACGGCACCCTGGTTTACGACCAGCACAATGTGATCTTCGCGTATGGCGATCTGGCTCGTTATGAGGTCGTCTTGCGGGGCCACGAATTTCAGCAGCAACCGTTTTCGTTTCCATTCCCGCACTGTCACAACTATCCCTCCACTCACACGGTACACGAGGAGGAGCTGCTGGCGCATTTTGACTGGCAATATTCCCCGCTTCAGCCGGGCGATGAGTATGACTAACACCAGCGGAATCATCACCTCCGTGGGAGAGGAATGCGCTGAGGAAGATCAACGGCGGATCGTGCGGTCGCTGGTGGACTACAACGATCGCCAGGCCCGGCCGGAGCAGTTTCGCGATTTGTCTGTGCTCTCTCGGCAGGGCGACGAATTGGTCGGCGGCCTGATCGGTTACACGCACTGGAACTGGCTTTTCATCAAGCAACTCTGGGTCGCGGAAGCGGTTCGCCGCGGCGGCGTGGGGCGCGGGCTCATGGCTGCGGCGGAGCAGGAGGCCATTCGGCGCAGCTGCCGGCATGCGCATTGCGATACCTTCGATTTCCAGGCGCTTCCTTTTTATCGCGCGCTCGGGTACCATGTTTTCGGTGAGCTCCCCGATTACCCCGCCGGACATACGCGATTTTTTCTGCAAAAGCGCGATCTGTATTCCCGAGGAAGCCCTTGAGCAGCGCGTCGCTTTCAACGTCCGATCCTAGCAATCCCTTCAGCAAAACCACCGCTATGAAAACCCTTCTTGCTTTCACCCTCAGCCTGATCGCCACGGCCATCGCCGCCTTCGGGACGGAACTCGAAGCCCGGCTGCTCCGGTTCAGCGGTGAAACCCCACCCGCGGCCAACCTCGTCGCGCTGCTCGAAGCCAATGCGTTTGCGTACGCTACTCCGTTTTCCGCCACACTGCTCGAAAACAAGACCTTCGAATACCGCGCGCTCACGCCCGTGCAATACCCGACGAATTTCGACGACCACGGCAAAGCGGACGCTACCGAGACGCGCGACACGGGCATCGCCTTCTCGGGCGACGCCACGCTGCTCGATGGCCAGTACAACCTGAATCTCAACTTCAGCCTGGTGGAGCGCGCCAACACCATCCTCTATCCGCACAAATCCGGTTCCACGATGGCCCAGCCCGTCTTCCGTAGCGACTCCATGAAGACGAACATCGTCGCCCGTCCGAATGAATGGGTGCTGCTCGAGTTTCCGGGGAACCGAACCCCAGCGCCTTCCGGGCCGGATCGCCAGGTGCTGCTCGTCCGGGTCCGGCCGTAGCGGTCGGTTTCATTGCCGCCACGACGAGAGCTGCCAGACCATCAATCCAATCTCTATCAACGCCACTTGAGTGCCGCGGGCAAACCGGAAATGATTTCAATCGAACCCAAAATCGTCGAACACACGGTGGCCATTCTGGGCACCAATGCGATCTCGGAAGAGGAAATCGAGACCCAAGTGGCGGCGATCGCCGCCAGCCCGATGGAGGCCCGCCGGCTCATCGACTGGATCCCCGAAGCTTTCGGCTATGTGCTGATCGGCCATCTGGGGAAAAACGTCATCCTGCCGAGCACCTTCAGCGCACGGTACGAGCAAGGCGAATGGGAATCGTTTCCCCTGACCTCGGAGCCTATTTTCGCCCTGGCGTTGGAAATCGCGCAAACCGCCTATCACCAAGAGCCGCGCGCGCTTTTCACCCAGATCGCGACCCGAAGTGCGGCATTCAATTCCGCGAACAATTTACTGCACGGGGGCGGATTCATCGAGGGTGCCGCTTTTAGCGGACCCGCACTGATTGGGATACCCGCAGAGATCTATCCGAACCCACGGCCACCAGGGTGGCGAAAACTCCTGCCGTTTTGGAGGAAAGTCCTGGGCTGGTATTTCCGCTATTTCAAGAAGAGCCACCGAACAGCTTAGCGCAGCCACTAAAGACACCGCCACGCCAGAGCGGGAAATCGGCGCGCGCCGGATCTTAGCCCAAACCAAATCACCACCCAGATACCGCGCATGCCAGGAGTTCCAGAACCGGAAGATCCGCAAAATCCATCGGAGAGACGCCTGTTCCTGATCTCCCCACGTCCTGCATTTTTCGAGCGGCTGAGCATTTCCGAGGATCATCCGGCGGGCGAAATCACCGCTATTCTTACGCCGCGGCTGCCGTATGAAACCTGGTTCGAGCGATGGAGGTTCGCGTGGCGGGCGAAGGCCAAGCACAACTTTCCAGACTACTTTTGCGAACTTTGGAGTCCACCGGTACCGCCCGAATCGATCGCGCTGGATTTTGTCCAGTCGCTGCAGACGACGGAATCGGTGGATGAACGGTTTGATCGATGGTGGACGATTCGCGAGCAGATCGACTTCGTGGAGATCGACGAAACGTGGCGACCGGAGCAGTCGTATTCATAGAGAGATCCCCTTTTTATGTCCGCACATACGATCGAACCATTCGCCCAAGCCCCTGCGCCGGGCTTTCGCTGCTACGCGGCTGGCCAGCGGAAAGGTCCACGGCGCCTCGCCCGGGTGCGGCACGTCCTGCATGGGCCGGCATCAACGGAGGCCATCGCGCAGATGGAACAGGCATTAGGCAGCCATGCACCACAAGTGGCCGAATTTTACCGGCGGCATGATGGTTTCGTGCTGTATGGCGACCTGCTTTCCGAGGCGGCGGGGATCGTGCTCTTTCCTGTCGAGCAGTGGGTGGAGATGACCGATGAGATGCGGCGTGGCTTCTATTTTTTGCAGGAAGAACCGGAAACCGATCCGGACCACATTTTCACCGGGATTGCCATCGCCACCGTCCCGTACTCGGGCAACTACTTCGTCATGCCAATCGATGGTTCCACAGCGGGCCAAATCTTCTACGCCGATCACGATGGCTGGTATGACGCTGCTTTCGCCGATGATTTCGACGGTTTCCTCGTCCGCATCACCCAGGAACCGGTTCACTTGCTCGCCAAAGAACTGGGCTGCTACACGCGCTACTCCGATGGCCAAACCGATGCGCAGTGGATCCCCGAAGAGTACTTTCCCGATGTCACTGGGATTGAGGCTTGATGCCCAGAAGTCATGGCCTCCTTCCGCGATTTTCTTCCGCTCGCCTTTCGCTGGCGCGTGACGCGACGGCATCTCGATGCGGCGATGGAAGCGATCCGCGCCGGGCACGATGCACCGGAGATCCAGCGCGCCCTGGCCAACGCCAGTGACTTCCTGAGCCACAATGAACTCGGGCTTGCGCTCGAAGAGCTCGAAACCGTGGGCGAAGACTTTCCGCTATCTCCCGCAACGTGGCTCCTCCTGGCGGAGGCGGCCGAGAGCATGAAACTCAAGGACCGCGCCACCGCCTTGCGACGAAAAGCGGACGCCGCTCCTGACCCGCATTTCCCCCACTCGATGATTCCCATTCCCCAGCCGACTCAGCAGGAACTGGATGCCCTGAGCGGCATCCGCTGTACCTATTCGATCTCGTCTGCGAGTCGCAACCCGGATCGCGAAATCCTTACGGTTCACTATCGCGGCGCCTATCGGACCGGGTCCGCTGGCCGGCCGGATGCGACCTACATGTGCGCGCTCACCACAGCCGTGCTGATCGCCACCTATCCCCACGGACTGATTTTCGATTTCACGCACCTCGATTACCAATGGGGCAACAATCTCGAAGAGCTCTATTCGGTCGGCTCCCGTCTCAGCTACTACGACGATACCGATCTGCCTTTCGCGGTGGTACTCGGCGACGATTGCCGGGCCGCCGTCATCAGCCTCGAGTGCGGTGAACGGGGAATGCAGGAACCGGCGGAGTGGATGTTCGACACCTTCGCCGAAGCGTGGCGCTACGTGGACGAGAGCATTCCAGCCTGATGGTCGGAAGTCTCAGACCTGACTTTCCTCGCCGTACCCTGCTCCCTTTCGAGGTAACGACTCCGCAACCTTTTCCTCGTTGCCCCGAGGCGGACCGCGCCGAAATGTCTTTCGCATGCAGGCCCCTCCGGAAAATCCAGTCACGCCGCCCGTTCTCCGACGCGGCAGGCGTTTGGAGTGGTTAAGCATCTAAACATGCGCTGGTTCATCGTCGCCGCCCTTCTTCTACTCGCCACCGGCGCGGGGTGCCTGTTCTACGCGTACTCGTTTCCCGTCTATACCGAGGCCGATGCGCCCCGCCGAGTGGCGGCTGAAGTGGAGAAATCCTTCCCCTTGGATAGGTCGTTCGACGGTTCGCACGCTAAGGACTACAACAAACGCTCCAAAGAATGGTTTACCCGCCTGCGTTCCTTCGAGACTCCGCATAAACGTTTCTCCGATCTGGGCCGGGCGTTGTGCGCCGGCGGGGCCGGGTTGCTCGCTTCCTTGCGGCTGTGGGCCCTGTATCACCGCTCGCGGCACTTCCGGAAAACAGCCTACATCCTGATCATCTGGATCGGGCTTTGGCTTGTCCGGATCCCTCTTTCCTTTTGGTACTATCTGGTTCGCCAGCAGCGTTCCGACTATCCTTGGTGGAGCGATTCGATTGCGATTCCGATCTTCTTCGAATCCGGCACGTGGGTGGTGGGCGCCGGGGTCTCTTCGATCATCCTCTGGCTGCTACTTAAGGGGCAACCGCTGCCGGCGGCCATTCGCCTCGTCCGGCCGGCTTCGGCCTCCAGCTGGCGTCGCACGGTCTTCATCGGCGCGTGGCTTCTGTTTCTCGGCTGGACCGCTATTTCGGGAATCATCGACGGCGACGAAGGCTCGGCTTTTGTCCCACCCATCGCGGCGGTCATTCTCCTGGCTATTCTTTCCGCAACGACTCTTTCGCCGTCCAACCCGCCATGTTCTTCGCCTCCGGCCACTACTACGGGCGGGAATTAACCTCCTCGGAAATCCCGCGGGTGCAGGGCTTGTTCGAGGCCAATCCGGAGTACTTCCTCGCGGTGCACGGACGCCCGCCCGAGCAGCACGAAGCACAGGCGGAATTCGACGACGATCCGCCGCCACACATCCCCTTCTCCCGGCGCTGGTTCACGGGCCTCTTTGATCGCGAGCACGAGCTGATCGGGGTCGCCGGGATCGTGTCCGATCTCGGGGCGGCGCACGTCTGGCACATCGCTTTGTATCTCATCGCCACGCCTCTTCACGGCCAGGGGGCCGCAGGTGAAATCTATGCTGCGCTCGAAGCCTGGATGCAGCAGTCCGGGGCGCGCTGGCTCCGGCTGGGCGTGGTCCAGGGCCACACCCGCGCCGAACGTTTTTGGGCCCGGCGCGGCTTTCGCGAAGTCCGCCTCCGCCCGGGTGCGGAGGTCAAAGGCTGCGCGACGCAGATCCGGGTTCTCGTCAAACCCCTCACCGACGATCCCCTCGCCGAATACCTCACCCTGATGCCGCGCGATCATCCAGACTCGACGCTGCCCTGAAAATAGGTTTTCATGATCCCGCCACGCAAAAAAAGGAACCCGTAGTTTTATGAAAACTCTGCTCGTCGCCGCCGGATCGTTTTTCACCCTATCGGCCCTCACCCTCGCGGAAGACCCGAAGCCTTTTGCTTCCACGCCTTTCGAACTGGCTCCATCGCTCAGCCTGCGAACGGGCCCTGCCCTGCTGCCGGATCCACTCGCCCCGAAGCCAGCTCCCGCACCCGCGGCGGAAAGCCATTCCAGCGGTTTCTCCGTGCCCCTTCCCGTCGGCCCCGTCCGCATCGAATACGGCCTGCCGATCCGGGGCAAAAATGCAGGCGCTCCTCCGCAGCTCGACTCGCCCGGCCCGGGCTATCGCGAGCAAAAGGCCCAGAGCCGATAGCCCAGCGGCGGATATCGCTGCTACTACGGCTAGCAAACGTGGCTGCTCGACCGCTCGCAAAAAGTCAGCGACGGCATTCTGGTCCCCGAGGATTTTAACAAATAGCCCGGTGTGGCTTTGGCCGCAGTGAGGCCGCGCTTCGAGATAAAAACCACCCCACTTCGCCTCACCACCGCCGGCGTCGCTGTGGTCGGAATCCTCAGCGTCATTGTCTTCGCCTACTGCTACTCCGGTAGCCTCAGGGGATGGTGGTCTTTGAATTTCACCCTCGCCGTTTTTGGGCCCTACCTCGGGGTGGCCGTGGCTGCCGCTTTGAGCCGGACCAAAGGAGTCGCGATTTTCACGTTGACGATCGCGCTCACGATTTTTGCCCTGGGTCTCAACATGTACCTCAGCTACGCCCGCAGCGGGCCCGATACGATCAACGACGGCTACCACGTCACCATCCCAATGCAGCGCTTCCTGGCTTACGCGGCGCTGGCCGTCGCGATCAGCGGCTTTCTGCTCGGCTTGTTCGACGGGAAAGAGAAAGACAATTGATCGCGTCCGTGCTGAATCCGCAGTTGCGGGAGCCCCGCGTTTTGCGCCATTAAGCTTCGTCCATTCTATTTTTCCGATCACATGAGCGACCAGGTATCCATCACCCAAGAGCAGGCAGAAATCATCGAAGCCAGCGTGCAACCCGCCCTCGATATCCTCATGTCCTCGGGCGATTTTCCGCCCACCCTTTACGTCCACGACGGCGAGCAAATCGCCTCCTTCACGCTCGAGCCCCAGGACGTCGGGGCCCTGCAGGAAGCTGCCCGCCAGATCATCAGCGAAAGTGCGCCGGAGACGCTCGCCTACGCGTTGCTCTATGATTCCGTGGTCGAGACGGAGGACGGACAGACGGATATGCTGGTCATCGAAACCGGGGACGACGAGGACGAGGAAGCCCACGAGTTTGCGTGGATGTACTCGCGGGAGGAAGGCACCGTCGCTTCCCAGATGGGCCGCCTCGGCCCCGCTCCGCACCTGCTCAAATAACCCGCGGGCGCTCTGCCAACCGGGCAACATCGACCACGAGAAGTCGCCCGACGGCGACACCCGAAGACTCTTTCCTCCTCCGCTTCGCCGCCAGGGTTTGAAGAATGGCCTCGCTACGCTGCGGAAGTTCCATTTGATCTTCAGCGGTGGTGCTTGTTGCCTCCCGCAGGTCCGGGATATGCGCAAACTCCTCTTCTTCCTTCTGCTCGCTGGCGGTGGTTACTCGTTTTACCTGTGGTACCCGTTCGCGGCTCGTTTTCCGGCTGAACTCGCCTGGCGCGCCGTCACCCGCGATGAGCGCGGAGCCGTGCGGCAAATTGAAATCGCGGTTGTGAGTGGAAAGCGCTGGCGGGTTGAAAGCAGCTCGCCCGGCAATCCACGGACGCTGGTCGCAGTCTCGGACGGTTCCTCGGCCACGTGCTCCATCCCCCAGGCGCCCTCCGCTCACTTCGATCCTCGTCCCTCCATGCAGTTGCTTCTGGACGTCTGCCGGCGTTCGCGCCCCGAAGCCACGGAGCAAATTTCCGGTCGTGACTATCTTCGCTTCGGCCAAACCAAAGAAGGGGTGACCGTGCAAACTTGGGCCGATCCGCAAACTCGCTTCCCTTTCCGGATTCGCGGGGGCCCCGGCCCACTGACCGAAACCACCTACACCTCCCTGCCCTCCACGGTCGCCCGCGACACCCCCGGCCTCTTCTCGCTTTCCGCCTTGAGCCCGCTGCTCTCCCGCTACACGCATTCGCCCTGAGCCTCCTTTCTCATCGGCCATGAAAACCCACTGCTGCCCCCGGATGACCACCGCCGTTTCTTCGACCTGCGCACAGCATCCCAATCGCTTCGAGTGCCCCGACGCTTTGCTCCACTACTCGGCCCGGTCGGATGAGTACGGCCTCATCGTCCACGACGGTGGGCAGGCCACCATTTCCATCGCGTTTTGCCCGTGGTGCGGCTTGTCCTTAAAGACTTCGCCGGCGGAGGAGAAATCCGCTCCTCTTTGATTGAGGGGTTCAGCTCAACCTAATTCATGCGACCCGCTGAACTCGCCGCCAGCTACGATTCCATCGCTCATCGCTGGCTCGAAGCGCACCTCGATCACAATGGCATCCGCCAGCATGAACACGCACTGAAATTCCGTCCGGACGGCGGACGCGCCCTCGATGTCGGGTGCGGTTGCCACGGCCGCTTTTTCCAGCTGCTGGCAAGCCGCGGCTACGAGGTTGAAGGGCTCGATCTCTCTGCACGGATGATCGCCCTTGCGCGCGAACGTTTCCCACAGGTCCCGTTTCATCACGCCGACATTTGCACGTGGACACCCACGCAGTCCTACGACTTCATCACGGCTTGGGATAGCATCTGGCACGTCCCGCTCGCAGAGCACGAAAACGTCCTGCGCAAACTCTGCGGCGCGCTGAATCCCGGCGGCGTCTTCATCTGGACCACCGGCGGCCTCGATGATCCCGAGGAAAAGCACGACTCTTCCATGGGCCCGCCCATCTATTACAGTGTCCTCGGCCTCCCGCGCACCCTGGCGCTGATCGCCGAAGCCGGCTGCGTCTGCCGCCACCTGGAATACGATCAACTGCCGGAAAAACACGTCTTCCTCATCGCACAAAAAGGCCCAACCGATCCCCTCGTCCCCTGACGCTCGCCCCCCATTCGCATGCGAACTCTCAGCGAAAACCTGCTCCCGGTCTTTTTAATCGGACTCGCCGCGCTGGCGCTCGCGATCCATTTCTGCATCGAGCGCGCCATGCGCCGGGCGGCGATCTCAAATCCGCCGACCGCCCATTTTCTGGTCATCTTCAGCGGAAGCGCTGCTCTGCTCGTTTCGATGGCTCTGCTCTCTTTCGCCGATCCGCACTCCGCCAACCCTTCCGCCTCCTGGCTCGGCGCCGCGATCTTCGTCTGCGGTCTTTTTCCCGTGTTCCTGGCGCCCCTCGCCATCCTGATCAATTCCTATTTTCTCCTCCGGCAGCTCGGCCAATCGGGTTTTCATCGCGGCGCCTTTCTCCTCGGCCTGCTCTACTTCGTTTTCCTCGCGAGCTTTTTCGTCGCCACTCCCTGACGATGAAAGCGATCCCTCTCATCATCGGCCTCGGCCTGATCTTGATATCTTTGTTCTCCGGCATCTTTGCCGTGATCGCCTTCCTCGATCCCGTCGGCACCAAAATGGCGGACGACGCCGATCCCTTCGGCCCGCCGTCCAGCCGGCGCTCGAGTGCGATTACATTTGGCATCACCCTCGTGGCGGGTGCAACCGGCGTTTATCTGGTCCGCCACGCTCCCCTCGCCCGATGAATCCCGGCGACGAGCTCGGCCAATCATCCGTCCACCTGAACACCGAACCCATCCCCACGCAGGGGCACGATTTTCCGAGCTGGGCCGTGTGGCGGCAGGATGACTCCGGCACCCAATTTCTCCTCGCCGCCAATCTCACCGAGACCCAGGCGAAAGCCGTTGTCGCCGATTTCGAGAGCAAGGGCCACAAGCAGACCTATTGGTGCCAGAGTGAGCGGGCGTGCGGTAAAACCTGAATCGATTTGGGAGAAACGGCAAGATTGTGGCGCCTTCGCTGGGTAAAGCACTCGACCGCGCGTGTTCCATCCGGGACATCTCCTCCGACAGCCTCCTTTCCGTATTATCCCGGATCCAGAAATGGATATCGGTCCGGATTTTCCCGCAGAAACCGGCGACGAAAGCTTGCTTCGCCGGGACGAAATGCCCCATCCTCGGACGCTTCCACGCAGCGGCCCCCGAGTTCATCCCGTGAAGCCCTCGTGAAATTTTCGCCTGGTCTCGATCTTAACCATTTCATGCCCATGAATGCTTCCCCCGACTCTTTCTCCCCCGCCATCCGCTCGTGGCGCCGTTTCTCCCGCCGGGTCTGCTCGATCGCGCTCGCCGGTTTTGGCTTCGTGGCTGGCGCCCTGCACGCGCAGCTCCCGCCTCCGCCCGTGCCGGTGCGTCATGTGGAGCCGCCGGTCGCCGAGAGTAACAACAACACGGTGGCCACGGCCACGCCCCTTGTGCTGGCCAATGGGCTGAAAAAGATCTCCGCCAATCTCTACCCCAACGGCGACGTCGACTTCTACTCCTTCTCCGGCCACGCGGGCGACCGGGTCTACGCTGCGACCATGACTTCCGGCGCCCCGCTGGGCAGCAGCACGGACAGCCAGCTCACCCTCCTCGGGACCGATGGCACGACCGTCATCGAATTCGACGACGACAACGGCACTTTCGCCGCTCTCTCCTCGAGCATCGCCGGCGCCATCCTTCCGGCGGACGGGACCTATTATATCAAGGTGAATGACTTCACCGCCGGTACCACGACCGAGCGCGGCTACGATCTCTACCTGCAAGTGCGCAGCGGCTCGCCGATGCCCGAGATCGAGGCGAACGACACTCCGGCCACGGCCAACCCTGGCCTCGTCTGGGCCAATGGCACCCGCAATCCCGCGGCGGCCACGGAACAGGATTGGTACGCGGTGAATCTCAACGCGGGCGACACCGTCTTCCTCAGCCTCGATCTCGATCCGGAGCGCGATGGCGTGACTTGGAATGGGCGCCTGGGCTTCGCCCTCTTTGGGGATGCCGCCAACCAGATCCTTCCGGCCGACGACGCGGGTACCGGCGACGTTTCGCCCAATCCCGTTCGTCCGTCCGAAGCCATGTTCATCACGGTGAAGACGGCGGGCACTTATTTTGCCTTTGTGGATTCCGCGACGGCGGCAACCGGCGGCCCGACGGCCACCTACCATCTGAACATCAGCGTCATCCCGGCGATCGACGAGCAGTTCACGACCTACACCAGCACCGACGTGCCGAAGACGCTCGGACCGGGCACGGGCCTGACTTCGTCCACAATCACGATTCCCGGCAATCCGCGGATCAAGAAGCTGCGCGTGAATCTGAACCTGAATCACGCGCTGATGCAGGATCTCGACGTGCATCTGCGCAGCCCGGCGGGTAACGACATCGGCCTCTTCTCCGACATCGGCGCCGCGTCCGTGGGCGGGCAAAGCCAGATGGAGGTGACCTTCAGCGACGATGCCGCGATCCCGCCTTTCTACACCGCGTTCAAGGGCCTCATGATCAAGCCTGAGGTCGCCTATCGCCTCGGCTGGCTCAAAGGGGAGAATGCGGGCGGCACCTGGACGCTCGATCTCCGCGACGACACCGCCGGGGCCAATGGCGGCACGCTGAATTCGTGGAGCATCGAGATCGTCGAAGACACGACGACGTACGAGGGCATCACGCTTTTCTCCACCGACTTCGAATCCGGCGCCGCTGGCTTTACGCACAGTGGTACCTCGGATGTGTGGGAGCTCGGCACCCCGGCCACGGTGGCCACCACCACGACCAATCCAGTCGCTGGTCTCGCCGCGGCGAATAGCGGCGTCAACTGCTGGAAGACCAGCCTGACCGGCACCTACCTTAGCAGCAGCAACCAGGACCTCGTCTCGCCGAATATCGTGCTGCCGGCCACGCTGGGCGCGACCACTTTCAAATGGGCGCAGTGGTACCAGCTGGATAGTGCGGGCGTCGACCACGCCTGGGTCGAGGTGCGGGAAGCCGGCAACCCGTCGAACAGCCGCCACGTGTGGGACTGGCTCGACGGCATCATGACCGATGCCCCCGGCAATCCCGCCACCAACATCGGCGCATCCGCTGGTTGGGCCGTGATACACGCGGACATCAGCGACTTTGCCGGCAAGACGGTGCAGCTCGTCTTCCACCTCGATTCCGATAGCGCGGTCAGCAATTTCGCGGGCCTCGCCATCGACGACATCCTCGTCGTCCAGGAGATCGTCGGGCCGACCATCACCAGCCTTTTCCCGAACTCCGGCCCGGCGGCGGGCGGCACGAGCGTGTCCATTTTCGGCAGCGGTTTCACCACGGCTTCAGCGGTGGCGTTTGGCGCGACGCCGGCCACCAGCTTCACGATCAATAGCGATACCAAAATCACCGCGATCGCCCCGGCGGGTACCGGCTTGGTGGACGTCCAGATCACGAATAACTCCGGCATTAGCGCGCTGGTGACGGCCGATCGGTTTCTTTATCCCAGCTCGGGGTCGGGTTCGGTGGTGCTGCCCAATTTCGCGGCGACCACTGAGCTGTCGAATCAGACTGGTGTCCTCTCGACCACCACCCTAGGCGTGACTTATCAGGTCCAATATAGCACTGCCTATATTTCCGGGCTCGCCGTGGGGGACCGAATCACGGGTCTGAGCTTCCGGCGGTCTGACAACAGCGGATCTTCGCCAAGTATCGATTTCACGGACTACGAAATCACGGCGGCCCAGGCGGCACACCCGATCAGCGGGTTTGGCTCGACCTTTGCGGACAACATGATCTCGCCGGTGCGGGTCAAGGACGGGGCCTATTCCATAGCCGTAGGAGCCTTCCCTGGGGGAGGTTCGCCCAACGCTTGGGGGCCAGCCATCTTTTTTGACACCCCCTACGTGTATCAGGGTGGCGATCTGGTTTTCCTTATCAGCCATCCGGCGGGCTCGGGAGGCACTATCGTCCTAGATGCGATGGATCCCGACACCAACGCCCGGGGCCGACTCGCCGACACGTTTCAGGCTGCGGTAGCGACCAACGGCGGCTTCCCGATGGCGATGCAACTGACCATCGAGCGCGAGCTGAAGGTGACCGGGGTGAACCCGGCCAGCGGCTCGACCGGCGGTGGGACCAGCGTCACGATCACGGGCAGCGGTTTTACCGGGGCTACAGCGGTCAGCTTTGGGGGGACACCCGCCACCAGTTTCACGGTGAACAACGGCGCACAGATTGTCGCGGTGGCTCCTGCGGGAACGGCGGGCACCGTGCATGTGACCGTGACGAACAACGGCGAAACCAGCCCCATCTCGGCGGCGGATCAATTTACCTACATCGCGCCCCCGACGATCACCGGCATTTCGCCGACCGCCGGACGGATGCCCGGCGGGAACGTAGTCATCATCGCGGGCAGCGACTTCACCGGCGCGACGGCGGTGACCTTCGGGAGCACGCCCGCCACCAGCTTCACGGTCGACAGCGACAGCCAGATCACCGCCATCTCCCCCGGAGGAACCGGCACGGTGGATGTCCGGATCACGACGGCTGGCGGCACCAGCGCCACTTCGGCGGCGGATCAGTTCACCTATGTGCCGCCCCCACAGATTGACAGCTTTTCGCCGATGGAAGGCCCGGTCACCGGGGGCACCACCGTGACCATTATCGGGACCCATTTTACCGGGACCACGGTGGTGTTCTTCGGCGGAACGCCCGCGGCCGGTTTTGTCGTCGACAGCGACACCCAAATCACGGCAACCTCGCCGGCGGGTACCCTCGGCTCGGTCGCAATCGGGGTGAACACCACCGCCGGCGGCGGCAGTGCCATCGGGGCGCCGTACCGGTTCACCTACATGAAGGTGGAGCCGGTATTGGTGGCCTCCATTGTGCCCGCTTCTCCGTCCCACTTTGGCCAGCCGCTGGTTTTGACCAGCGTGACCAGTGCCGGCGCTCCCGCTCTCTCCGGCAACGTCACTGTCGTCGAAGTCACCAGTGGCGGGGACGCGTCCATCGCTTCCCTCACCAATGTGCCGGCCTCGAGCATCTCGAACGCCAGCCTGGGCATCTTCTCCACCGGCTCCCACGACTTCCGCATCGATTACCTCGGCGATAGCAACTACCTGCCGACCAGCCTGACCCTCACCCAGATCGTGCTCCCCGCGGTCACCATGGCCACGATTACCGCGACCGTGTCCGGCTCTGCACCGTCCGGGGTCGCCGTCGTCGGCACGGACGTCACGGTCACGGCCACGGTCACGGCCGAGAGCGGCGGTTTCCCGCCCATCGGCTCGCTGAAAATCCGCGACGAGAACACGAACACCGTGCTGGGCAACGCCATCCCGGATTCGCCGGGGACCAGCGGCACCAACACGCGCAACTACGTCGCGAGTATCAGTGCCGCGCAGCTCACTGAAATCGGAGACCACCAACTGGTCGCCGAGTACACCTCCGGGAGCGGCAATTTCGCGGATCACACTTCCGCGCCCTTCACCCTGCGCATCGTCCCCGGGCCGAGCCTCGTCGTGACGACCGATGGTGACTCTGACCCCGGTACCGAGACCGATTACGACGGCCTGAACAGCCTGCGTGAAGCGATCGCTTATGCAGTCACGCTCAGTGGTGAGCAGACGATCCGCTTCAATGGCGACGCCGCGGCCGATCCGGCGCCCGACTTCCCGAGCACGGTGAATTTCTACGACGGCACGGCGCGCACGATCCTGCTGACCGTGGGGGGGCAGCTTCAGATCTCGACGGACGTGACGATCCAGGGGCCGGGTGCGGATGCCCTGGCCATCAGCGGCAACGACAACTCCCGCGTTTTTAAAATGATAGGCGGAACGACGACCCTCGAGGGGTTGAAAATCACGAAAGGTTACTCCGGCGGCTTGCCTGGCGCCGCCATCCAGGCCACCCAGACCAACCTGATCGTTCGCGATTGTGTCTTCACGGAAAACTCGACCCTGGAGTCGGTGGTGAACATCAAGGACGGCACCCTGCTGGCGGATCGCTGCAGCGTGACCGGCAACTCCAGCATGGTTTGCCCGGGCTTCTCGATCCAGAACTGCCAGGCCACGATTTCAAACACGACGTTCAGCGGCAATACCGGTACGGAGGCGACGCCGGTTCACCTCAGCGCACTCTCCTCGAAGACCACGAATGCAACCCTGATCAATACCACGATCAGCGGGAACACCTCGTCCGGCCAAGACCGCGGCTCCGCCCTTAGCGTTGTGTACTATGGCGGAGCCGTCTCGGTCACCCTGACCAACTGCACCGTGAGCGGGAACAGCAACAGTAACCCCAACGGTAAAGGGGCGATCCAGATCGATGAGTTTTTCCCGGCGGACACACTGAAACTCAACAACACCATCGTCTCCGGCAACATGGTCAATGGCTCGCCGGTGGATATCTCCGGCACCGTCGCTGCGAGCAGCAGCTCCAACCTCATCGGCACCGGCGGCGGACTGACCAATGGCGTGAATGCCAACCTCGTCGGAGTCGACGACCCGCGCCTGGCCCCGCTCGCGAACAACGGTGGCCTCACCCAGACGATGCTCCCGCTCAGCGACAGCCCGGCGTTCAACGCCGGCAGCGACGCCCTGGCCGTGGATGCCAGCAGCCAGCCGCTCACGACCGACCAGCGCGGCACCGGTTTCCCGCGAAAAATCGGCCCTTCCGCCGATATCGGCGCGGTCGAAGGCAATCAGCTGCCCATGCTCACGCTGCCCGATTCGCCGGTGGTCGTCGAAGCGACGAGCACGGATGGGGCGACGGTGACCTTCACCGTTTCGGCGACCGATTTCGAAGACGGCTCGCTCACGCCGACGGCGAACCCGCCGAGCGGCTCGGTCTTCCCGCTCGGGGATACCACGGTCGAAGTCAGCGTGGCCGACAACAACGGCGGGAGCGCGACCGGCAGCTTTGTCGTGCACGTGGAGGATACGACCCCGCCGGTGTTCGATCCGTACGGCGACATCGTGGTCTACGTTTCCAGTCCTGGCTCGACGCCGGTGAATTTCGATCTGCCGACGGTGACCGACAACACGATGACGACCGTGACGACCAATCCGCCCAGCGGTTCGACCTTCCCGATGGGGATTACCGAGGTCACGGCCACGGCGGAAGACGAGGGCGGGAACACCGAGACCTTGAAGTTTAACGTGGAGGTGCGCCTTGGCCAGCCGCTCAACACCACGGTCGCCGTTACCGGCTCCCCGGTGATCGGTGCGACCGGCGGTCCAGGCGTTCCGCCCGCCGATGCGAAGTGGCTCACCTTTGGCCCGCCGGCGATCGACCAGCTCGGCAGCCTCGCTTTCACCGGTGCCTATAGCAGCGCCACGGAAGGCAAGGGTTCCGGTTGCTTCACTAGCTGGGGTTGTCTCGGCCTGGTCGGCGGCACGGCTCCGGGGGATGCCGGCACGTTCAAGACCTTCTCCGACCCGGTCATCGACGATGGGTTCGTCGCTTCCATCGTGACCCTCAACGGGGTGCCCAAAACCACCGCTTCGGCGATCTATTATGTCCCGTTGGTGGCCACTATCGACACCGCCCTGCCCGAACCCGGCAGCATCGTTCTGCCGCCCAAGCCGCGGGGCTTCCTCCTCGCTCGTTCGGGCGAGGTTGCGACGGCCGATGGCGCCACCTTCAAGGCCGTGAAATCGGTCGAAGTCCGCAGCAGCTTCGTCGCCTTCACGGCCACGCTGAATGTGGGCTCCGGCACGCCGAAGACCACGGCCGCGACCGACACCGGTATCTGGGTCTACGAAAACGGTCTTGGCGAACCCGTGCTGATGCTGCGGGAAGGTCAGACAATCGACGGCCGCAAGATCAAGACACTGACCGCGCTTGATTCCAGCGCCGGTTCCCGTGGCCAGGGTCGCGGCTGGCTCGTGGTCAACGGCACCACCCCGCGCGTGCAAGCCCGCGTCGTCTATGCCGATGGCACCCAGGCCATCGTGTACGCCGACCTCGTCGCTGGTGTTCCGGAAATCACCACGCTGATCGAGAGCAACACCGTCTTTGGCGGCGGCTTCCTCCTGACGGGCGGCTTCGGCTTCCCGACCATGAATGCGCTTGGCGAGCATCTCCAGCTCGGCACGCTCTCCTCCGATCACGGCCCGGCTCCCGCCATCTTCTCCACCAGCAATGGCGTGGACTTCGATCTGCTCGCTTACCGCACCCAGCAGGCTCTGCCGGGCGGCGCGAAATTCCTCAAGTTACAGGACCCGGTGCTCGCGGCCGATGGCACTCTCGCCTTCGCCGCCACGCTGACCGGTGGGGGAGTCAAAGGTGCCACGGCCAACACGCTGTGGTGGCGGACGCCCGAAGGTGAGCTCACCCTGCTCGCCCAGGCCGGCGTCGCTCAGCCCGGCAGCCCGATGGTTCGCCGCAACAGCATCGGCGCTCCGACCGACCTGCCGGCGGGCGCGCAGTTCAGCGCGTTTACCTCGCTGGCCATCGCGGCGAATCGTGGGCCGATCTTCACCGCCACGCTGGCGGCCGGCAAGGGTGGCATCGCCAAGGCCGCGACCAACGCCGTTTTCGCCCTGGACTTCGAAGGCACGATCCGCCGCCTCTTCGGCGTGACGGATCCGATCGACGTCGGTGGCGGCACGATGAAGCCGTTGAAGAGCTTCACCATCCTTACGCCGACCGTCGGTAATACCGGCGTGACCCGCAGCTTCAACGACGCCCAGCAGATCACCTGGCGCGCCACCTTCGCCGACAAGACCCAGGCCCTGATCACCACCCAGGTGCCGTAGCCCCGCAGGTCCAGTCCGCGCGGCTGGCCCGGCCCGCCTTCGGGCTCTCACTCTTCAGCCTGCTTTGCCCGCGTGCGCAAAGCAGGCTGTTTTGTTTTGGGAAGGGAGCGTCTGATTTTGCGCTCACCGGAAGGCGCGGTTTCCCTCTCGGCTCATAGAGCCGACCCTACACGCGCTGACCCTACGGAAAGGCGGGCGCGGCCATGTTCCGGGGGAGCTGGCCGCGGCAGGGTGTAGCGTGCGCTCTATGAGCGCAGCGGAGGCGCCGGCCAATGGCTCCGAGCCTAGTCCGCCATCGGGGCTAACCAGGGTATCCCCCCAAAAAAAGCCGGCCGGGAAAGAGACTTGCCCAGACGCCCTGGATACCCCAACTATCGGCCCCGTTCGGGGCGCGCCTGGAGCGTGCCGCTACGCCGCGGGGATTTCCGCCGGTTTTGTATTGCACCCGCTGTTTCAATGAATGCTTTTGATTACTTCCCGTTGTCCACCCTCGTGCGAATGCCACGCCGGTTCTG
>Ga0209050_1000504_pt1 | contig 66436 bp, 63 predicted proteins | sample Araplavi_mTSA_r2_FD_184276 | JGI IMG/M metagenome (GOLD analysis project Ga0209050, IMG submission 184276) | Arabidopsis root microbial communities from North Carolina, USA - plate scrape MF_Cvi_mTSA_r2 (SPAdes) (version 2) | ecosystem: Host-associated > Plants > Roots > Endosphere | place: USA... | reverse complement strand
CATTGAACTGATAGGCGCGCTGCGCGGGCATGCGCTCTCCGAGCAGCAGGAATTCCTTGGCGACGCGCGGCGGCAGTTCGAAGCCGTGCGCGAAATATTCGACCCCGGGAATGCCCATCCGGTTGACGGGATCCTGGAAGAAGGCGTCCTCCGACGCGATGATGAGGTCGCAGACCCAGGCGAGCATCAGCCCGCCCGCGATGCACGCGCCCTGCACCATCGCGATGGTCGGCTTGGGAAGTTCGCGCCAGCGGCGGCACATGCCGAGATAGACTTCCTGCTCGCGCGTGTAGAGGAGCTCGGCGCCCGGGCGGGTGCTGTGGTCGCCGAAGAGCATCTTGCGCTCGAAGGGGACGAGATGGTCGCGCCCCGGGGTGCCGATGTCGTGGCCGGCGCTGAAATGCTTCCCTTCGCCGGCGAGCACGATCACCTTGATCGCATCGTCCGCGACGGCGCGCTCGAAGGCAGCGTCGAGCGCATAGGTCATCTGGCTGTTCTGCGCATTGTTGAACTGCGGCCGGTCCATGATGATCCAGGCGACGGGTCCGTCCGCTTCGTAGCGGATCGGCATGTCGGTCTCATAGACGGGATTCTGTTCCTGGCGCGGGACGAGATCGTCGCTCATGCGGCCCTCCTGGCGGTTGGATTGTCCTTGATGACGGTGGCGCGGATATTATGCGGGTCGAGGCGGTCGATGATCGCGAGGGCGTCGGCGTCCGGCATCGCCGTCTCGCCGAGATCGCCGGCCTCGAGCGCGAAGCCCGTCGCAGCCTGAACCTCGTCGAAGCTGACGCCGGGATGAAGCGAGACGACGCGCGGCGCATGATCCGTGCCGCCGAAGTCGATCACGCACAAATTGGTGATAATGCGCTTGAGGTCGATGCCGCTGTAATTGCCGCCGGCGACGCGCTTCGCCGGATTATAGCCCGCGCTCGACACCATATCGACCTCGCCCTCCACGAACACACGGCTGCTGTGGAACGGCACGAACATCGAGTTGGCGTGATAGATGCTGTTGCCCGGGAAACCCCGGACGCCGAGCATCTGCGTCTTCGGCTGACGATGCGTGCCGCCGAGCTGCGAGAGATTGGTCTGGCCGAAGCGATCGATCTGCGTCGGCGTCACCATTGCGTGGCGGCGCCCGCTCCACACCGCGCTGTCGAAGAAGCGCGAGAAAGGCAGATAACCACCGACCTTTGGGCGATAGTCGCCGCGCGGTCCGAGCGGGATCGGCTCCTCGACGAGAAACGCCTCGCCGTCGGTCATCATGAGGCCGGGCGAATGGGTGAGCTTGGCAAGCCCGGCGCCGAGGCGCGGCACCGGTCCGATGCCCGTGGCGATGATTTCGCGGTCGGTACGGAAGGCTTCCGAGCAAGCCAAGATGCAAAGTTCTGCAAGGGTGATGTCGCGCATCAGAATATCGGCAGCGGGAGAGCCGCTACCGCCTCCTTTCCACCAATGGATTCCAGATAGGCCGCCTCGCTGGCGCCCACGAAACGGTCTGCGACCGCGGCCCAGTCGCCCGGGTCCTTGGCGGCGTTGGCGTAGTCCTTGAGCGCCTTCATGTCCCAGCCATAGGCGGGCGGCAGCGAGCTCGGATGCGCGCCCCCGGGCATTTCGACGACGCCGGTCACGAAGCAGCGCTCGAAGACATTGGCCTTCGCATCGTCCGGATAATGATCTTCAATGCGGTCGACGAGCTCTTCGCACGAAACATAGGTCGCCGCGGCCGCCTTGGCGAACCACTCGTCATAATAGGCGTCGGGGCCGAGCAGCTGGACGTTGCCGCGCCAGTCGCTGCGGTTGACGTGGAGGATCGCGGCGTCAAGGCGGAGCGCGGGCATCGCGATCAGCACCTCGCCATCGGCGTAGGGCGACTGAACCATCTTGAGCCCCCCGAGCTCGGCAAGGTCGGTTCCGAGGCCCACCCGCGTGGGCAGGAACGGCAGGCCGAAGGCCGCAGCCTTCAGGCCCCATTGGAACATGCCTTCATCGAGTTCGAGCACTTCGATCTGCCCTGCCTCGCGCGCCTTGCGGAACCAGGGTTCGAGGGGGATCGCGTCGAGCGACACGAAGGCGAAGACCAGCTTCTTCACCTTGCCCGCGGCACAGAGCATGCCGACGTCGGCGCCGCCATAAGCGACGATGGTCAGATCCTTGAGGTCCGAGCGAAGGATTTCGCGCACGAGCGCCATCGGCTTGCGGCGCGGGCCCCAGCCGCCGATGCCGATCGTCATCCCGTCGCTGAGGCGCCCGACGATCTCCGTGGCGCTCATGCGCTTGTCGAGCGGCTTTGCGGGCGCGTTCATTCGGCCGACTCCTGTTGCTGTTTCATGGCCTTTTGCCAGGACCATTCATGGCCCCAGACGCTGATCGCCTCGTGGCGTGTCGTCTCCCACGCAGCGGGATCGATCACGAGGCTGTCACAGCCGATCTCGAGATCGAAGCCGCCTGGCGTCTGGACATAGAAGCCAGTGGTTTCGTCGTTCATATGGCGGCCGAGCGTCGCCGATTCGGCGTAGCCAAGCTGCTTCATCCGGTCGTGCGCCTTGCCGACATCGACGAGCGTCGGCATCTCGAGCATGATGTGGACCGCGCCCGACGGCGGCACCGGGCCTTCGCCGAACGCGATGCTGTGATGGCGGCCGTTGTCGGCGTGCAGGAAAGCGAACCCCATCGAGGGGCCCTCGGGACCGAAAAGCTGGAAACGCGGCATGTCTGTTTCGTGGAAGCCGAGCACATCGCGGTGGAAGGCGACGGTCTCGTCGAAGTTGGGCGCCGAGAACACCGCATGGCCCATGCCCATCGGCCCGGTCACGAACGACGGGACGCCGGCGGGTGAGACGAAGGGCTCGTCGGTCACGCTGTCGCCATGATAGAGTTCGAGCGCGTTGCCGGCGGGATCGCTCGTGCGGAACATCGCCTTCACGCCGCGCAGCGCCGCTTCGGCGTCGCTCGCGACGTCGACCGGGCGTCCGGCGGCACGGACGGCGTCGGCGAGTGCGACCAGCGCAGCCTCGTCGGCGACTTCATAACCGGCAGCCTTAAACCACTCGCGTTCGCTCGCCTCGATGCGGAAGCGGAACGGACGCGCGTCGATCCGGTAGAGCGCTGCGCCATCGGCGGCGTCGGGCGCGCGCATGACCCCGGCGACCTGCGTGAGGAATTCGTCCCATTTTTCGGGCTGCGCGGTTTCTATCACCACATAGCCAAGCGCTTTGATTGCCATCTTGGTCAGTTTCCTTTCAGCTGTTCGAGAAACAGCGGCCGTTCGCCGCCGCCGTCGACATTGAGGCGGGCGCCGCTGACCCATGCCGCGAGGTCCGAGCACAGCCAGAGAACCGCACCCGCGACGTCGTCGCCGGTCCCGAAACGTGCGAGCGGGATCGACGCCGCGATGCGCGCCTGCGATGCGTCTCCGCCATAGGTCGCCTCGGTCGCCTCGGTCGCCATGAGGCCCGCGATAATCGCATTCACGCGCACTCCGGAGCTTCCCCATTCCTGGGCGAGGCTCTGCGTCAGGCTGACCAGTCCGGCCTTGGCCGCGCCATAGACGGCGGTGCCGGGCGACGGACGCTGGGCCGAGACACTGGCGATGTTCACGATGCAACCGCCCTTGCCCGCCATATGTCGATATGCGGCCTGCGACAGGGTCAGCGGAGCAAGCAAGTTGAGGCGGACAATCGCTTCGTGAAAGCGCGGCGATCCCGACTCGGCGGGCGCGCCCGGAGATCCGCCCGCATTGTTCACGAGAATATCGAGCCGGCCGCGCTCCGCGGCGACGGCGTCGACGAAAGCAGCAGCGGCATCGGGATCTCGCACATCGACCTGGTGGAATGTGGCGCCGTCGGGAAGCGCGTCGGGCGCGTTGCGCCCGCAGGTGGCGACGCGGCAGCCGGCAGCCGCCAGCCGCGCAACGATAGCACGACCCAGTCCCCGCGTGCCGCCGGTGACGATCGCGCTTTTGCCCTCAAATTCGGTTCGCTGCAGGCCTTCCAAGCCCTCTCTCCATTTTTTTGCACCATTTTGACGAATTGCCGTGTTTATCGCGTCGAAAAACTCACTATACGATAAGTTTGATGTTTTCAATTGACGATTTGCGTATTCTGTGAGACTTATTTTTACGAAGGCGCGGGCCCAATCGAGAATGCCCGCCGGTCAAACGGAGAAGATGGCGATGGCAACCCTCACAACCGATACGCTTGCGAGCGGCGCGATTCCCGACGCCGCCGAGCTTGTCGCTCGCGCACGGGCGATGATCCCGGCGCTCAAGGAACGCGCGCGTGCGTGCGTCGAGGGGCGGGATGTTCCGGCTGAGACGATCGCCGAAATGCAAGCGGCGGGATTTTTCCGGATTTTGCAGCCGCGCCGCTGGGGCGGCTATGAAATGCACCCCAATGTGTTTTTCGACGTCCAAAAAGCGCTCGCCGAGGGCTGCATGTCGACCGGCTGGATGTATGGCGTTCTGGGCTGCCATCCCTATGAACTCGCGCTGTTCCACGACCGGGCGCAACAGGAGGTCTGGGGCGAGGACAGTGCGATGCTCGCCTCCTCCTCCTACCAGCCGGTCGGCAAGGTCACCCCGGTCGAGGGCGGTTTTCGCTTGTCGGGCCACTGGGGTTTCTCGACCGGATCGATCCATTGCGGCTGGGTGCTGCTCGGCGCGCTGGTCCCGCCCGCCGAAGCCGGCGGCCCGCCCGACATGCGCACCTTCCTCTTACCCCGCAGCGACTATCGCATCGACCGCGATGCCTGGAAGGTCTTCGGCCTCCAGGGAACCGGCAGCCACGACATCATCGTCGAGGATGTCTTCGTCCCCGACTATCGCACCCACCGCGCGGTCGACGGCTTCCATTGCAACAATCCCGGCCAGGCCGAGAATGACGGCCCGCTCTACCGCCTGCCCTGGGCGCAGGTCTTCACCCGTTCGGTCTCGACAGCTGCCTTCGGCGGCGCCCGCGCCGCGGTCAACGCCGCGCTCGAGATCATGAAGGGTCGCATCTCGACCAACACGGGCAAGGCCTCGAAAGCCGACCCGATGCTCCACACCGCGATCGCCAAGGCGCACGCCCAGATCGTCGAGATGGAAGGATCGCTGCGGCTGACTTTTGATGAGCTGATGGATTATGCCGAGCGGGGCGAGGATATCCCGATGGAGAAGCGCGCCTTCTTCACCTACCAGTCCTCGACCGTGGTGCGCCGGCTCGCCGAACTGACCGACGGCATGGTCCAGCTTCTTGGCGGCCGCGCCATCTACCTGACCAGTGACATCATCCAGCCCTGGCTCGACCTCCACGCCGGGCGCGCGCATGTCGCAAACGATCCGAGCAACCGGACCGGCGATGTCGTCGGCACGATCCTCGGCGAAGCCCCCGCATTCAACTTCCTTTGAGAGGCATCGACATGACCGATCTTACGAGCGCGACCTATGATGTCTCGGGCGGCTATCGGATCCACCTCCAGGAGGCGGGCGATGGTCCGGCGCTCGTCTTTCTCCACGGGAGCGGCCCGGGCGCATCGGGGGGCTCGAACTTCCGGCAGAATATCGACGCCTTCGTCGCGGCCGGGTATCGCGTCATCCTGCCCGATCTGATCGGCTATGGCGCTTCGTCGAAGGTCGACGATATCGATTACACGCTCACCCTCTTCACCGAGACCGTGAAGGAGGCCCTCGTCGCGCACGGCATCGCAAAGGCGACGCTCGTCGGCAATTCGCTGGGCGGCGGCGTCGCGATCCAGATGGCGCTCGACGATCCCGCCTTCGTCGACCGGCTGGTCCTGATGGCGCCGGGCTGCATCGAGGAACTGCCCGTCTATTTCGCGATGCCGGGCATCGCCAACATGAAATCGGCGTTCGGCAGCGCCGATTTTTCCGAGGCCGATCAGCGGCGGATGGCCGAAAGCCTCGTCTATGATCCGGTCCACGTGACCGACACGCTCGTCGCCGAACGCTTCGCGGTCGCGCAGACCCAGTCGAAGGACGTGCTCGCGCGCATGCGCACGCACAATCTGCGCCCGCGCCTCGGCGAACTCGCGATGCCGATCCTGCTTTTCTGGGGCTTCAACGAGACCTTCATGCCGCTCAGCGGCATCGACTATTTCATGGAATCCTGTCCCGACGTGCGCTGCATGATATTCAACAAGGTCGGACATTGGGTGCAGGTTGAGCGCGCCGACGAATTCAACCGCTATGCGATCGAGTTTCTTCGTGCCTGAAGGATATCCGGACATCCCCGAAGACGTCCCGGTGATGTTCCGCGCCGCGATGCGGCGCCTCGCCGCGTCGGTTTCGATCGTCGTCGCGCGCGGCGACGACTGCCCTGTGGGCATGGCGGCGACCTCGATCACCTCGCTTACCGCCGACCCGCCTGCGGTGCTCGTCTGCGTCAATCGCGCGACGAGCCTGCACGCGCTGCTCACGCCCACCGCGCCTTTATCGGTCAACCTCCTGTCGCGCCACCAGCATGACGTCTCCGCGGCCTTCGGCGGCGCGGTGCCGCGCGAGCAGCGCTTCGGCGTCGGCAATTGGAGCGACGGCGCGAACGGCCTGCCCGCGCTCGACGAAGCGCAGGCGAACCTTTGCTGCGTGATCGACGCGATGCTCGCCTACGGCACCCACAGCATCGTGATTGCGCGTGTACTTGACGTGCGGATCAGCGACGCGATCGCGCCGCTGATTTACCAGGACGGAGCCTATTTGTGACCGAGGCCAAGACGAGCAATATCAATGAGCGGCTCGCGGAAGAGCTCTATTCGGCGCTCCGCGACCGGCGCACCATACCGCCCCTGATCGAGCGGCACGCGGGACTGACGATCGACGACGCCTATGCGATATCGCTCGGCGCGCTGGCACGGCGACGCAGGGACGGCGAGCGCGTCGTCGGCAAAAAGATCGGCGTCACCTCCAAAGCTGTGCAGGACATGCTCGGCGTCCACCAGCCCGACTTCGGCTTCCTGACCGACCGGATGTGGATCAAGGGCGACATCGATATCGACGCCAGCGGGCTGATCCAGCCGCGCGCCGAAGCCGAGATCGCCTTCGTCCTGAAAAATGGGCTCAAAGGACCCGGGGTGACCGCCGCCGACGTCGTCGCGGCAACCGACTATGTCGCGCCCTGTTTCGAGATCGTCGACAGCCGCATTTGCGACTGGAAGATCGGGATCGTCGACACGGTCGCCGACAATGCTTCATGCGGGGTCTTTGTCATCGGCGAGGCCCGGCTCAATCCGCGCGGGCTCGACCTTCCCAGCCTGCATGTCGCCGTGGTGAAGAACGGGAGCCCGCTCTCCGAGGGTTATGGCCGCGCCGTACAGGGGGACCCCGCGCAGGCGGTGGCGTGGCTCGCCAACACGCTCGGCGAATATGGCGTGACCCTCGATGCCGGCGACGTGATCCTGTCGGGCAGCCTCGTGCCGCTCGAACCCGCGGCAAAAGGCGACATATTCGAAATGATACTTGGCGATGGCGAACGGACGCTCGGTCAGTGCGTCGCGAAATTTGTGTAAAGGAAAACCCATGGCACGCGTCAAAGCCGCCATCATCGGATCGGGCAATATCGGCACCGACCTGATGATGAAGATGATCAAATATCCGCAGAATATGGAGCTTGCCGCGGTCGTCGGTATCGATCCGGCGTCGGAGGGGCTCGCGATGGCGCGCAGCCACGGTATCGCGACGACCCATGAGGGCATCGAAGGGCTGAAGGCCCTTCCCTGCTACCCCGAGATCGGGATCGCCTTCGACGCGACCAGCGCCTATGCCCACAAAATCCACGACGAGGCGCTACGTGCCGACGGCATCCAGGTCGTCGATCTCACCCCCGCCGCAATCGGCCCCTTCACGGTACCGACGGTCAACATGGAAGCGCATCTCGACCAGCCGAACGTCAACATGGTGACATGCGGCGGCCAGGCGACGATCCCGATGGTCGCCGCGGTGAGCCGCATCGCGACAGTCCATTATGCCGAGATCGTAGCATCCGTCTCATCGCGCTCGGCCGGCCCCGGTACGCGCGCCAATATCGACGAGTTCACGCGAACCACGGCGCGCGCGATCGAAGTCGTCGGCGGCGCCGCGAAGGGAAAGGCAATCATCATCCTCAACCCCGCCGAACCGCCGATGATCATGCGCGATACGGTCTTTACGCTTTCCGAGGGCGCGGACGAGGACGCGATCCGCGCCTCCGTCGAGGCGATGGTCGCGGAGGTCCAGAAATATGTCCCGGGCTACCGCCTGAAGCAGCAAGTCCAGTTTGAACGCTATGGCGACAATAATCGCCTCCATATTCCGGGCTTGGGCGATTTCACAGGCATCCGCTCGATGATCATGCTCGAGGTCGAGGGCGCGGGCGACTATCTCCCGCCCTATTCGGGCAATCTCGACATCATGACCGCGGCCGCCAAGGCGACCGGGGAGCTTCTCGCAGCACGGAGGATGGCCCAGTGAGCAGGTTCGACGTTGAAACGGGCGCCAAGCTCTACATCCAGGATGTCACGCTGCGCGACGGTATGCACGCGATCCGTCATATGTACGGGGTCGATCATGTCCGCACGATCGCCAAGGCGCTCGATGCGGCCGGCGTCGACGCGATCGAGGTGGCGCATGGCGACGGCCTCTCGGGGGCGAGCTTTAACTACGGCTTCGGCGCGCACACCGACTGGGAATGGCTCGAGGCGGTCGCCGAGGTGCTCGAGAAAAGCGTGCTCACGACACTGATCCTGCCCGGGGTCGGGACGGTCGAGGAACTGCGGCGCGCCTATGACCTCGGCGTACGGTCGGTCCGCGTCGCGACGCATTGCACCGAGGCCGATGTCTCAAAGCAGCATATCGGCATCGCGCGCGATCTCGGCATGGACGTCTCGGGCTTCCTCATGATGAGCCATATGATCCCCGCCGACGCGCTCGCGCAGCAGGCGCTGCTCATGGAAAGCTACGGCGCGCACTGCATCTACGTCACCGACAGCGGCGGCGCGCTCGACATGGACGGGGTGCGCGATCGCTTCCGCGCCTATGACGCGGTTCTCAAGCCGGAGACCGAGCGCGGCATGCACGCGCATCACAATCTTTCGCTTGGGGTCGCCAATTCGATCGTCGCGGCGCAGGAAGGTGCGGTGCGCATCGATGCAAGTCTCGCGGGCATGGGCGCTGGCGCGGGCAATGCGCCGCTCGAAGTGTTCGCTGCCGCCGCCGAGCGCAAGGGCTGGAACCATGGCTGTGACGTGATGGCGCTGATGGATGCGGCCGAAGACATTGTCCGGCCGCTCCAGGACCGGCCCGTCCGGGTCGACCGCGAGACGCTCGCGCTCGGCTATGCCGGCGTCTATTCGAGCTTCCTCCGCCACGCCGAGAAGGCGTCGGAGACCTATGGCATCGATACGCGCGAGATTCTCGTCGAGCTTGGCCGCCGCAAGATGGTGGGCGGCCAGGAGGACATGATCGTCGACGTCGCGCTCGACATGATCAAGGCGCGCGACGCCGCAGCATAAGCCGGCAAAGCCCGGCACGAGAGGAGCAGGAAGATGAGCGACAACAAGGACAAGGTGGCGCTGGTGACCGGCGCGAGCCGCGGGGTCGGTGCGGGTATCGCGCGCGGCCTCGGCGAACTTGGCTACACCGTCTATGTGACCGGACGATCGGTCGCCTCGAGCGAAGCGATCGGCTGGGACGGCAACCCCCTCCCCGGTACGATCGGCGAGGTCGCCGACAATGTCACGGCGCTCGGCGGCCATGGCATCGCGGTCGCCTGCGATCATGCCGACGATGCGCAGGTTGCGCGCCTCTTCGAGCGGATCGCCGCCGAGAGCGCCCGGCTCGATCTCCTCGTCAACAACGCCACCTATATCGACCCCGAGCTGATCGCGCAGAAGCCCTTTTGGGAAAAGTCGCTCGATGCCCAGAAGATCATCGATGTCGGCCTGCGCTCTTCCTATGTAGCAAGCTGGCACGCCGCGCAGCTGATGGTGGAACAGGGCCAGGGCCTGATCGCCTTTACATCCTCCTTCGGCGCGAGCTGCTACATGCACGGTCCGGCCTATGGGGCGCAGAAAGCCGGCATCGACAAGCTCGCGCACGACATGGAGCATGACCTGCGCGGAACCGGGGTCGGCGCGGTGTCGATCTGGCTCGGACCGCAGGTCACCGAGCGCTCGCTGATCGCGAAGGAAGCCGAGCCCGAGAAGTTCGAGGGTTTCATGGCGGTCGCCGAAAATCCCGAATTCACCGCGCATATCCTCGACGCGATCGCGCGCTCGCCGCGCCTCGACGAACTGTCGGGCCGGACGCTGATCGGCGCCGAGATCGCCGGCGAGCTCGGCATCACCGACCGCGGCGTCGAGCGCCCCTCGTACCGCGAGATGCTCGGCAGCCCGCGCGACAAGAATCCCGCGGCAGTCTATTAATGCACGCGCCCCGGGCAAATGCGCCGGTCAAGACCATCGACCGCGATATCGTCGCCGAGCTGCAGCGTAACGGCCGTGCCACCAACCAGCAGATCGCGGAGCGGCTCGGGCTGACCGCGACGACGGTCGCCGGCCGAATCCGCAAGATGGAAGCCGCGAACCAGCTCCGGGTGGTCGCGGTCTCCGATTTCTCCGCGCATGGTTATTCGCTGCTGATGCAGGTGATGATCGAGGTCGAAGGCCGCGCGGCCTCCGACGTCATCGAGGAGCTCGCCTTGTTTCCCGAGGTGTTCGCCGCGCACCAGGTCACCGGCCGCTACGATATCGACATTCTCGTCGCGCTTCGCGATGTCGATGAGCTTCCGCCGCTCCTGCTCGACAAGATCGCGCATGTCGGCGGCATCCGGTCGGCGGTGCCCTCGATCGCGGTCGACATCGTCAAATATCAGTTCGACGTCGCGCCGATCGGTGGAGACGCCCGATGAAGGCCGTCCAGCTCGATGCACTCGACATGCAGCTTATCGACCTGCTCGGGACCGACGCACGCATTTCGAACCGCAAGATCGCCGCCGAGCTCGGGGTTACCGAAGGCACCGTTCGCGGCCGCATCCGCCGCCTTCAACAGGACGGGCTGATCGCCTTCACCGCGATCCGCGGGCTAGAAATCGCCGACCATTCGCGGCTGGCCTTTGTCCGGGTCCAGGCCGAAATCGAACATGTACGCCGCGTCGCGCAGGAGATCAGCCTTCTGCCGCAGGTCAATGCGGTGCTGATCATGATGGGCCAGTTCAACATCCTGACCATGTGCATGTTCGGCGAACTCGACGATCTCTTCCATCTCGCTTCCGACCGCATCCTGACGATCGAAGGTGTCCATCATGTCGAGACCTCGATCGTGGTGAGAACGATTAAATATGACGCGCGCATCGCGCGGATAACGGCCGCGCAGACCGAGATCGAGACCCAGGAAGTCGAGACCGCCGAGGACTAGCCCCGGCGGTCTCCGCCCCCCCGGGCGTCATCGATAGGCGTAGGCGTCCTGCTTGGGCTTGCGCATCGTCTCGGCGAAAGCGTCATAGCTCCAGGGCCAGGTCAGCGGGATTCCGTCCTTGTCGAGATACCAGCTGGTGCAGCCGCTCCCGAAGATCGTGTTGCGCGCGGCCTCGGTGCGACGCGCGTCATAATCGGCCATCGCCTCGGGACGGCATTCGACCTCGGCCGCGGCGCCTTCGCGGATCGGCGCGAGCAGCTGCTCGACATAATCCCATTGGCGCTCGGCGATGTCGATGAGCGAGAAGTTGCCGACTGGTCCGGTCGGGCCGTTGAGCATGAAGAAATTGGGAAAGCCCGGGATTGTCACGGCGTTAAAGGCCGTCGGCCGTTCCTTCCAGACGACGTCGAGGTCGATAGCGTCGCGGCCGATGACGCGGGTCGGGCGGATGAAGCGGTCCGCGCGAAAGCCGGTCGCAAGAACGATGACGTCGAGTTCGTAGAAGGAACCGTCCTCCATGCGGACCCCGCCGGGCTCGATCGCCGCGATACGTCCGGTTTCGGTCATGACATTGGGACGCTGCGCAGCTTCATAATAGCCCCAGGAGTAGATGAGGCGCTTGCACGCGGCGCGGTAATTGGGGCGCAGCTTCTCGCGCAGCGCGGGATCGCGCACCGACTCTTCGAGATTGCGGCGGCACGCGTCCTCGATTTCCTGCATCGCGGGTGAATCCGGGTCGATGATCGCTTCGTTGAAGCGGCGGATGCCGCCCCAATAGTCGTCGCCGTTGCGCAGCGCCTCGATTTTCTCGGGGTCGTCGCGGAACGCCTTGCGGTCCTCGTCGCTGTAGACGAATTGCGCGACCGGCATGATCCATTGCGGCGACCGCTGGAAATGAACGAGCTCGCAGTCGGTTTCGGACAATCTGGTGACGATTTGGACGCCGGTCGAGCCGTTGCCGATGATCCCAACGCGCTTGCCGTCGGTCGAGACGCTGTCGTCCCAGCGCGCCGAGTGAAAGATCGGGCCGGCGAAGCTGTCGCGGCCGGGGATTTCGGGAATGTTGGGATGATGGAGGACGCCCGAGGCCGCGATGACAATGTCGCCGCTGTCGGTCGTGCCGTCGGCGAGCGTGACGTGCCAGCGGCCGTCGCGCCATTCGCAGGCATCGACGCCATTATTGAACGCGATATGGTCGCGCACGCCGAAATCATCGACCACGCGCTCGAAATAGCGCTGGATCTCAGGACCCGGCGAATAGAAGGCGCTCCAGTCGGGATGAGGCGCGAAGCTGTAGGTATAGCAATGCGCCGGCACATCGCAGGTGAGGCCGGGGTAGCGATTTTCGCGCCAGGTTCCGCCGACCGTGTCACCCTTCTCATAAACGGTAAAATCTTCCACGCCTTGCTGCTTCAGGCGCACCGCCGCGAGCACGCCCGACATACCGGCACCGATGACGATGTAGCGCAGATGCTTACTCATAGTTGTTCCAGTCGCTCCTTGAGCTGGTTCAGGAATTGGATAACGGGTCCACCATCGACCGCGCGGTGGTCGAAGGAAAGCGACGGCCGGATAATCGGGCGCACCTCGACCGTCCAGGCGCCGTCCGTCTCGATTGCACGCGGCACATGGGCGATGCCGGGAAGCCCGAGCAGCGCGATCTGCGGCGGATTGAGCAGCGCCTCGGCGCGGATCACTGGACCGAGCGCGCCGGGGTTCGAAATGGTGAATGTGCCGCCCTCGAGCTCTTCGGCCTTGAGCGATCCAGCGCGGGCACGTTCGGCGAGGGCCGCGATCGCCGCGGTGAAGCCCGCCGGGTCGAGCGTCTCCGCGTTACGGATGACGGGAACGACGAGCCCTTGGTCGGTCTCGACCGCCATGCCGAGATGGACGGGCTCGAAGCGCAGCAGCGCGGCGTCGGTCCATTGGGCGTTGAGGATTTTCTGGGCCCGCAGGACCGCGACGGCGGCATGCGCGATGATCGCGAGGATCGACACGTTGCGCCCCTCGGCCTTCTCTGCCGCGCGATAAGCGAACAGCGCAGTGAGATCGATCTCCATGTCGGCCGTCAGCGTCGGGATCGCGGCCGCCTCGGTCATACGCCGGGCGATCGTCTGGCGCCGGCGGCTGTGCGGGATCGTCTCGCTCTCGCCGCTCTCCTCCGCTGCGCCTCTCGCCGCGGCGATGATATCCTCGCCGGTGATGCGTCCACCCGGGCCGCTGCCCGATACAGACGCGAGGTCGACACCGTGCTCGGCCGCCAGTTGGCGCGCGCGCGGTGACACGCGCGGCCCCTCACCGCCGCTCGCGGCGGCGGGCGCTGTCGCTGCCGGTGCGGCGACGACAACCGCCTCGACTGGCTCGTCCGGCTCGCCCTTCGCGGCCTCGCGCTCGGCGAGCGCCGCCTCGATCGATGCAGCCGGCGTGCCGGGGGCTGCCCAAAGTCCGACGAGATCGCCGACCTTGAGCTCGCTGTCGGGTTCGGCAAGGTACCGGACGAGGATGCCCGGGTCGCTCGCCTCGATCTCGGTCGCGGTCTTGTCGGTTTCGACCTCGTAAAGGATGTCCCCCTCGCCGAAGCTTTCGCCTTCGCGAACGATCCAAGAAAGGAGCTTCGCATTCTCGACCGAACCCATATGCGGGATATTCAGTTCTTTTAGCACCGACATGACTGGCTCCTAAGCTTGGGCGAGCGCGCGGGCCATCGCCGCGATTTCGTCAACAGAGGGAATAGCGAGCGCTTCGAGATCGACCTGCTGGGCCAGCGGAAAATCGCGGGCGCCGAGCCGCATGACAGGCGCCTCGAGGTCGAAAAAGATCCGCTCCTGGATCTGGGCGGCGATTTCCGCGCCGGGACCGGCGGTTTTGAAGGCCTCGTGGACGACCATCGCCCGGTGAGTACGGCCCACCGAGGCGAGCACCATGTCCCAGTCGAGCGGGACGAGCGAGCGCAGGTCGATCACTTCGCAGTCGATTCCTTCGCCCGCGAGCCGTTCAGCCGCCTCGAGCGATCGCGGCGTCATCGAACCATAGGTGATAATGGTCAGCGTCTCACCGCTGCGCCGGATCGCGGCCTTCCCGATCGGGACGATGAACTCGGGATCGAGCGGAACGTCGCCGCGCGACCAGCCGAGACCCTGCACCGAATGGAATAGCACGGGGTTGGGCTCGCGAAGCGCCGCCTTCATGAGACCCTTGGCGTCTTCCGCCGTCGAGGGCACCACGACCTTGAGCCCCGGAAAATGCATGCCGAGAACTTCGGTGCAGCTCGAATGTTCGGGACCCGCGCCGCCCATCGTTCCGATCGGGAAGATGATGACCGCGGTCATCGGCACGTCGAGCCCGTGCATATAGCGCCACTTGGCGAGCTTGTGGTAGATTTCGTCGCCGGCGATCAGCGCGAAGTCACCGAAGCCCATATTCACCACGGGCTTCATGCCCGCGATCGACGCACCGGCGGCAAGGCCGGCCTCAAAGGCTTCGGATATGCCGCAGTCGATGACGCGATCGGTCCCGAATTCGTCCGACAGGCCCTTTTCGGCGCCGAACCAGCCGCCCGTCGCAACGCCCTGCCCGAGGATGAAAATGCTCTCGTCGCGCCGCATCTCTTCGACGAGCGCAAGACCCATGGCGGCATTATAGCCCATCACTTCATGCGACATGATAGAGATCCCGTTCGATTACCGAGGCGTCGGGCGACGGCGCTGCCATCGCTTCCTTGTAGGCGGCTGTCACATCGGCTTCGGCTTCCTCGAGAAGCCGCGTCGCCGCGTTTCCGGCAAGCTGCGCGGCGAGCACGTCGACCGGATCGCGATAATCGTCGAACTCGGACTCGCTGCGGTAATTCTGGGGATCGCCCGCGTAATGGCCGCGGCGGCGAACGACCTTCGCCTCGATCAAGGTCGGCCCTTCACCGGCGCGTGCGCGCGCCACGGCGACGCGCGTCGCTTCATAGACGGCGACAGCATCCTGCCCGTCGACGATGATCCCGGGGATATGATAGCCCGCCGCGAAATCGGCGATATCGGTCGTCGGCGAGACGTCGCCGAGGCGCGTGCCGACAAGAAGGCCGTTGTTCTCGCAGAAATAGATCAGCGGGAGCTTCCAGGCGGCCGCGTGGACCATGGTTTCGTGGAAGGTGCCGCGCGCCGAGGTACCGTCCCCGAAGTTCGCGAGGCTGACCCGCCCGTCCTTGCGGATCTTCGAGGCCAGGGCCGAACCGCCCGCGAGCGGATAGACGCTGCCCAGCGTCGCGCCCTCGCCCATCACGCCGATGCTGTAGTCGGCCCAATGCGGCACACCGCCGCCCTTGCCGCGGGTTGCGCCCGACATCTTGCCCAGCAGGTCACCGAGAATCGGGCCCGGCTTCATTCCCTTGCCGAGCGCCCAGGCGCATCCGCGCCCCTGGTACCACAGATAATCGTCATTGCTCATTGCGGCCGTCGCACCGATCGGGGCGGCTTCCTGACCTTCGCCTGGATGCCACCAGCCGGAAAATTTGTGATCGCGGGTATGGCGTATCAGGAGGCGCTCGATGGACCGTGCGAGCGCCATGCGATAAAACATCGTTTCGAGCATGTCAGGCGACAGGCTGGACATAGCGGCTCTCCCAAATGGATTGGCCCTTCTGCGCGGGCTTTGCTGCTCCGGAAATACGCAATACAGCTCATATGTCAATTCAAGATGTGCGTTTGCGTAGCCAGATTGCAGCAAAATTGCTCATTTTGTGATTGAACAGCGATGATTCTGCCGTTAGTCGTAGCTGCAAAGGCCGCGAACGGGCGGCGGGAGAGTGATGATGTTTCCGGAAATTGCGTCGTGACGGCGCGGCGATACAGCCATTTGCTAAGCCCCGGCCGGATAAACCAGCTCGAGCTGCGCAATCGAATCTTCTTTTCACCGATGGGCTCGAACCTCGCCGAGACCGACGGGACGGTCGGCGACGCGCTGCGCACCTATTATGTCGAGCGCGCCAGAGGCGGCGCTGCACTGGTGACGATGGGCTCGGTTTCGGTCGGCTTCCCGGTCGGGGCAAGTAACTGGCGCCAGGAAGCGATTTCGGACGATCGCTTCATTCCCGGGCTTCGGCGTCTCGCGGACGAGATTCACGAACATGGCGCGAAACTCGCGGCTCAGCTTCAGCATGGCGGCCTGCTCGCCATGACCGACATGCTCGAAGGCCGGGCGGTCGCCTGTCCGTCGCCGCCCAAGGCGTCGAAGGACAGCGGCGATTTCGTCGACGTCATGCTCGACGAAGAGCAACAGCGCTTCTTCGAGCCCTATGCGTCGATGGGCGAGGTCCAATATGACGCGCTCGACGCGGAAGGAATCGACCGGATCGTCCAGATGTTCGCCTCGGCGGCGGAGCGGGCCAAGCGGGCCGGGATCGACGCGGTCGAAATCCACGGCGGCCACGGCTATATCTTTTCGAGCTTCATCTCGCCCGCCTATAACCGGCGCACCGACGAATATGGCGGATCGATCGAGAATCGCGCGCGCATCCTGACCCAAACCATTGCCGCCGTGCGGCAGGCCGTCGGTCCCGACTATCCGGTGTGGATGCGCTTCGACAGCCAGGAATTCCTGATGGACACCGGCATTTCGCTCGAGGATGCCAAGCGCGTCGCGCGGCTCGCCGAGGCCGCCGGACTCGACGCGATCCACGTCAGCGCGCACGGCGACGGCAATTACGGCAGGACCTATTCGACCGGCCATGCCACCGACATTCGCAACGGCTTCGTCAACAACGCCGCCGCGATCAAGGCCGCGGTATCGATTCCCGTCATCTGCCCGGGGCGCATCGAGCCCGAAGATGCCGACCGCTTCATCGCCGAAGGCAAGCTCGACTTCGTCACTATGGGGCGCAAGCTGCTCGCCGACCCGCATCTGCCGCGCAAGCTCTCAGAGGCGGCGCCGGAGACGGTGCGGCCCTGCGTCTATTGCTACACCTGCATCAGCGCGATCTTCAATTCCGAGCACATCATGTGCGCGGTCAATCCGATGACCGGCTACGAGACCGAGCGCCAGCCGGTACCCGCGAAATCGCGCAAGCGCATTCTCGTCGTCGGCGGCGGCCCCGGCGGTATGGAATCAGCGCGCCTTCTCTCCGACAAGGGCCATGAGGTCATATTGTGCGAGGCGGGTCCCCGGCTCGGCGGCACTGCACAGTTCGCCTCGGTCGCATATGCCCCGAACCAGCGTATCGTCGACTGGCTGAAACGAGAGGTGGCCGCGCGCCCGATCGAGGTCCGTCTCGGGACGGTCGTGACGCCGCAGTTCGCGGCCGGCCTCAAGGTCGACGAGATCATCGTCGCAACGGGCGCGCGCCGCACCATGCCGCCGATCCCCGGCGGCGAGCGCGACTTCGTCTTTTCAGGCGACGATATGCGCAATCTCGTGCTCGGGCAGAATCTCGATACGCTCGTCCACAAGGTCGGTGCGCCGACCCGGCTCGCGATGCGCATGGGGCGGATGACGGGACTGACGGGCAAGCTCGAGATGCTGCGCTTCGGCAGCAAATACTGGATGCCGCTCGGTCAGAGGGTCGTGATCATCGGCGGCGAACTGGTCGGCCTCGAGCTTGCGGAATTTCTTGCGCACCGCGGCCGCGAGGTCACGATCCTTGAGGAATCGAGCCGGGTCGGCAAGGGCCTGCCGCTGGTCCGGCGTTTTCGCGTCGTCGACGAGTGCCGCGAGGCTGGCGTCGCAATGGTGACCGGCGCCACCGAGTTCAGCATTGGTGACCATCTGGTTACCTATCGCAATGAGGGCGGCCAGGACCGAACTCTCCCCGCCGACACGGTGATCGTCGCGCAAGGTGCGAGCGGCGACGCGACTCTCGCCGACGCGCTGGAGGCGGCAGGATTCACCGTGACGCTTGTGGGCGATTGCACGGGCGTCGGTTATATTGAAGGCGCGATGCGCGACGCAACTCTCGCGACGCAGGAAATGTAGGCGACCAATATGGACCATGCAGCATCAGGTCTCGCCTCCCCTGCTCCCGGCCGCGCGCGCCTGATCGCAGCGGTGTGCATCGCGGGTCCCGCGCTCGTCTCGCTGATCCCCATGGCGGCAGCGCCCGCCATGGTCGCGATGGCAAAACATTTTGGCGCCAGCACCGACAGCCAATTCTTCTCGCAGATCGTGATGACCCTGCCCGCAGCGATGCTCGTGCTCTCGGCGCCGCTCGCGGGCCTGCTCGCGGGCCGCATCGGCCAGCGCGCGGTTCTGCTCGGCTCACTTTTCTTTTACCTGATCGGCGGCGCCGGCGTGCTGCTGATCTCGAGCAGCGAGGCACTGATGGCGCTTCGCGTGCTGCTCGGCATCGCCGGCGGGGGCGTCCTGACCTCTTGCCTCGGGCTGATCGGCGACCATTTCGACGGCAATATGCGCGAGCGGCTGCTCGGCTATGCCACCTCGGCGGCCTCGCTGCTCGCGGGCGTCGCGCTCATCTACGGCGGCCGGCTGGTCGACATCGGCGGTTGGCAGGCGCCCTTCGCCCTGTATCTGCTCGCACTCCCGACCCTGCTCGCGGCCGCGGTCGTAATCCGCGATGTGCCGCGTGCGCGGCCAGCGTCGGTGCAGGCTCTGCCCGTCGCTCCGCGCCACCGCTACGAGCTTGCGAAAGTTTGGCCCTATTATATTCTCCTCGTCCTGCTGACCCTCGGCATGTTCACGCCCGCGATTCAGGCCGTCTTCGTCCTCGAGGCGCGCGGGATCGGGAGCCAGCAGACAATAGGGTCGATCATCGCCGCGACCTCCTTCGTCGCGATGTTCACCGCCTGGGCCTATGGCCATCTGCGGCGCTTCATCGGCCTGCACGGCTTCCTCGCTATCGACGCCTTTTGCATGGGCGCCGGGATCCTGATGATCGGCTTCGCGTCGAGCACCGAGATGATATTCGCCGGCTGCTGCATCGTCGGTATCGGCGCCGGCATGTCCGAGCCCGCGATCGCGTCACTGATCTTCCACCGCACCGGGGCCGCGAGCCACGCGGTCGCGATGGGGCTCATCGTGAGCGCGCTCAACGCAGGGCAGTTCCTGAACCCCCTCGCCTTCGATCCGCTGCGCCGCGCTTTCGGTACCGGCGGCTCCTTCTATCTCGTGGGCGGCCTCCTCGTCGCCGTTGCGCTCTATATTATCGCGCGCCAGCGCAACGACCTCATCCAGAAGGACTGATATCATGACCGGACGATTTGAAGGCAGCCGGGTGCTGCTGACCGGCGGCGCCTCGGGGATCGGCCGCGCCACCGCCGAGTTGTTCGCGCGCGAAGGTGCAGTGGTCGCGATCGGCGACGTCGACACCGCCGCTGCGGCAGAGGTGGCCGCAGCGATCGGCGGCCAATCTTTCGCCTATGACGCCCGCGATCCGGAAGCCGCGGCGGCGCTTGTCGCCGAGGCGGAAGCGGCGCTCGGCGGCATCGACTGTCTCCTCAACGTCGCCGGAATCATGACCTGGGGACGCTTCGAGGAAACCCCGGCCGCCGCCTGGCAGCGGACGCTCGACATCAACCTGTCGGGCCCCTTCTACCTCTCGCAGGCGGCGATTCCGGCGCTTCGCAAGACCAAGGGTTGCATCGTCAATGTCGCCTCGGTCGGCGGCGTGCACCCCGTCTATGGCACCGCCGCCTATGGCGTGTCGAAAGCCGGGGTGATCGCGATGACCAAGGCCTGCGCCCTCGAAATGGCGCGCCATGGGGTGCGTGTGAACGCCGTGGCGCCGGGCGGGGTCGCAACACCGATGCATGAGAAGAGCGCCGCCGGCGGCGGCGTCGACCCGTCGATCTTCACCGAGGCGGCGGCTCGCAACATGCCCAAGCTGACCGACCGCGAGGCCTGCACGCCGCCCGAAATCGCGGCGGCCATTGCCTACCTGGCCTCGGGCGACGCCCGCTATGCGACCGGCACGGTGCTGATTCTCGATGGCGGTCAGTCGACGGGCTGATCCCGCGTCCCGCCGAAACACAGGCCAGCCAGCCAATTCGCAAAGGACACAGACGATGACTTCCCGCTCCCGGCATCTGGTAGATCCCGAACTGTTGGTGGCACTCGAGATGATGCCCGACCTCTCGCTCGACGAGGCCCGGCTCGCCGAGCTCCGCGCGGGCATGGACGCTCTCATCCCGCCGCTCGAAAGCTTCGCGTGCGAGGATGTGGCGATCGAACGGCAGTGGATCGAGGTACCCGGCGGGCGCCAGGTCGAGGTACAGCTTTTCCGTCCAGCCGCGCCGCAAGCGACGCCGATGCCGGCCTTTCTGCATATTCATGGCGGGGGCTATGTCCTCGGCAATGCGACCCAGTCGGCGCCGGGCAATATCCGCACCGTGCAAGAGCTTAAATGCCTCGTCGCCTCGGTCGAATATGATCTTGCGCCCGAGACGAGCGGCACCGGCGCGGTCGAGCAATGCCATGCCGCGCTGCTCTGGCTTGCGGCAAATGCCGGCAAGCTCGGCATCGATCCTTCTCGCATCGCGATCGGCGGCGAAAGCGCGGGGGGCGGGCTCGCCGCCGCGCTGTCCCTCCTCGCGCGCGATCGCGGCGGGGTCCAGCCCTGCTTCCAGCTCCTCATCTATCCGATGATCGACGACCGCACCGGTGCAGGCGATGATCATCATCCTTTCACCGGCGAATTTGTCTGGACGCGCGAGGCCAACCAGTTCGGCTGGCGCTCGCTGCTCGGCGAGAGCGATCCGGCCGACGCACGGGGTCATGTCGTGCCTGCGCGAGCGGCCGACCTCGCGGGACTTCCGCCCGCCTATATCAGCGTCGGCACGCTCGATCTCTTCCTCGAAGAGGATCTCGACTATGCACGGCGACTGATGCGCGCGGGCGTTGCGGTCGAGCTCCATGTCTATCCGGGCGCGTTCCACGGCTTCGAGCTTGCCGCCGACGCCAGTGTGAGCCGGCGCGCCGAGGCCGAGCGCCGCGAGGCGCTCGGCCGGGCCTTTGCCTGAGGGTCAGGCCGGCGCGTCGCCATAGACGGCCGGCGGATCGCCAACCGCAACATATTGGGCGCGACCATCGTCGTCCAGGGTCTGGATGAGGCACGAGGTGCGGTGGGTCCGCGTCTCGGCGATATACCAGCGGCCCTCGAGGCGGACGTAACGGTCCTCATATTCGACCCCCATCTGCGTGATCGACTTCATCGCGAGCATGATGCTCTGGAAATTGAGCGACCATTTCGCTGTCGCCTCGTCGGGGCCCAACAGCGTAATGACGGCGTTGGTCGCATGGTGGATGTCGTACACTCCCGGCTGGCAGCCCATCTGCTCGAATATCGCGACGAAGGCGTCGCGGCCGTCAAACGGCGGAAAGCCTTCATAAGCAATCACCGCGCCGTCAGGAAGCAGGGTGTCGCGCAGCCCTTCCACATCCTTGAGATCGCAGGCGCGCAGGTAGCGCGCCTTGAGCTCGCGGATATCCTCCCTGGCTTCGAGTTCGCCCAGCCGCGCGGCCAGGCTCTCCAGACTTGCACTCATCATTTTTCCCTTCGCTTCGGTAACGGGTTCCGCGCCTAGTGACGCGCCGCCTGCGCGGACGGATGGTCGATGCGCGCATCGGATATCGGGACCGCGACTGCGCTGCTGCCGCGGCGTAGCTCGGGCACATAAGGATAGCGGCTGTTGGTATTGAAGCGGCGATCGGACGGCGTTCGCGGCGCGACGCGGCCGGCATATTCGAAATGCACCTCGAAGCCGAGCATCGCGCGCTCGGCGTCCGAGAGCGTCTCGTAGATATGGTCGTGGAGCAGCGCGGCGTAATTGTCCTGCGCGCGGACCATGTGCATGGCGAAGGTCATGATGATGCCGATCCGGTCGCGAGGCGAGGTCGACGGCCCCTGCCCGTGCCAGGTCCGCCCGTCCCAGCAGACAAGCGCGCCGGCCGAGGCCGTGAAGGGGATCGGCTCGAGATCGGCGAGATTGCCGACCCGGCCAATGTCCTCGCGGTAGCCGATCTCCGGCGGCGGCAGGCTCTGCGTGGCAGGAACGAAGCGGGTCGAGCCCATGTCGGGCGTGAAATCGGTGAGGCAGATGACAAAGGTCAGCAATGCCGGCGCTGGCGTCGTGAACGGCCAGGCCTGCTGGTCGCTATGGATGACCTGCGCTGCCGCGCCCTCGCGCACGATCGTCGCGGTCTGCGACGTCAGATAATAGGGCACGTCGCCGAACGCTTGCCGGCAATAGGCTTGGAGCCGCTCGTCCATGAACAGATCGACGAAGGGGCGACCCTTGTTCGGGAGGAAGGTGATCGCCTGAAACGGCGCCGGCGGCGCGCCGCCGCCAGCAAATTGCCGCTCGCTCGCGGTTCCGGTGCCGCTCAGTTCGGCAACGCCCTGCGCGCGTTCGAGTTCAGCCTGTTCGAGCACGCGTTCGAGCAGGATCCGCCGGCGATCCTCGTCGAGAAACCCGGACTGGATAGAGATACCCTGCGCACCGAGGTCGTTTAGCGCCTGTTCGACATGAAGGGCCGGCTCGGGGAGGCGCGCGGTTGCAGCTTCAGTCATATATTTGTCTCCTCACCCGGGATATTTCGCTTTGCGTATTTATTATGGCATGCATACCGCATATTGCGATATATGGTCTATATAAAATGACGGTTTGCGAAACTTATGGGAGCGGACATGACGAACGAGACTTTGGGCCTTTGGGACCGCTTCTGCGGGCGTCTCGCTGACGCCCGTGCAACGCTGGCAGCCCCCGGGGCGCCCGGATCGGACTTCGACCAGGCCGAGGGTGCCCGCTATCTCAGCCGGCTGATCCGGCTCGGTCTCGAAATCTATGTCGAGGCGGGAGATCCCGATTTCCCGACCTTCTATGTTCCGAGCCACGAAACCGCCAAGATGGGCGGCGACAATCCCGACAATCTCTATCTTTCCTCGACGATCGCCGGCGACCGCAGTTACCGGATCAGCGGCAATATCGGGACCGTGACCTATCTCAGCATGGGATCGAAGGCGAACCGCTACGCGATCGACGGGACGATGCCCTCGACCGGCGAGCTATCGAGAAGCGAGCTTAAGCCCGACGCCAAGGGCGATTTCACGGTCATTGCATCGGTCGAGCGCCCGGCCGACTCGGCGGCCGCGTGGCTTCCGCTCGCCTCCGATTCGACGATGCTCCATATCCGCCAGACCTTCCTCGATCGGCGTAGCGAAGTGCCCGCGACACTCGCGATCGAGCGTATCAGCCCCGGCCCCGCCGCCCCCGCGCCGCTCGACCCGGCGGCGCTTGAGAAACGCCTGCTTTCGGCCGCCGATTTCGTCGTCGGCACGTCGAAGCTTTTCGCAGGCTGGGCCGAGCTCTTCATGGCGGCGCCCAATGAGATGCGCGACTGGGGCCAGGACATGTTCGTGAAGGCGGGCGGCGATCCCTCGATCTTCTATGTCCATGGCTATTGGAAGCTCGCTCCCGACGAGGCGCTGGTGATCGAAACCGAGGTTCCCGAGTGCCAACATTGGAATATCCAGGCCAATAACTGGTGGATGGAATCCTTCGACTATCGCTATCTCAACGCGCATGTGAACAAGGCGAGCGCGAAGATCGGCAGCGACGGCCGCGCGACGATCGTGATCGCGGCGCGCGACCCAGGCTTTGGCAACTGGCTCACGACCGCCGGTCACGGCGAAGGCTTTGTCCTGCTGCGCTGGGTGCGCGCGGCGCAGCACCCGGTTCCCACGACGCGCGTGGTGAAGCTCAGCTGATGCGCCGGCTCGCAGCCGCGCTCCGCTGTCCCGCCGTCCCGGCAACGCCGGCACGCATATCCCATGGTGCCAAGCTCGAGGCGCCATGCCCGGCGCCGAACCGCGTTGGCCGCCAGGCATGGCTCGAACCCTGTAAAGCCAGGCATCGCGGCGCCGTCCGTGGAGCCACAGCATGACGCCACCGCGGACCGCCGAGGCCGATGTCGGCATCCTCTTCACCCCCGTCGCGCTCGGCGAAATCATGCTCGCCAACCGAATCATTATGGCACCCATGACGCGAAGCCGCGCCGGTGCGGGCGATGTGCCCAGCGCTGCGATGGCCGATTATTACGCGCAGCGCGCGGGTGCCGGCCTTATCATTACCGAAGGAACGCAGCCAAGTGCCGCGGGCAAGGGCTATTGCCGCACACCCGGAATCGAAACCGCCGGGCAGCGCGCCGGCTGGCAGCGGGTCGTCGGCGGGGTCCACGCGCGGGGCGGCCGGATCGCGCTCCAGCTGATGCACTGCGGCCGCGTCGCGTCGCGGATCAACAAGGAGGATGACAGCGAGGTCGTTGCTCCCTCGGCGGTCCGCGCCGGCGGCACGATCTTCACCGACCGCGACGGACCCGTCGAGATGGAGATGCCGCGCGCACTGGACCGCGGCGAGATCGCCCGGGTCATCGAAGAATATGCTGAGGCCGCGCGCGCCGCGCGCGCCGCCGGCTTCGACGGGGTCGAGCTTCATTTCGCCAGCGGCTACCTGCCGATGCAGTTTCTCTCGACCAACAGCAACCGGCGCACCGACGATTATGGCGGCAGCGTCGAGAACCGCTGCCGCTTCGGCATCGAGCTCCTCACGGCGGTCGCCGAGGCGATCGGCCCCGGGCGTGTCGGCTTTCGCATCTGCCCAGGCTTCACTTTCAACGACGTCGAGGACGAAGATCCTGCCGCCACATATAAGACGCTGCTGTCGGCGGTCGCGCCCCTCGGCCTCGCCTATCTTCACCTGATCCGCCTCGATACGCCGGGGTTCGACAACCTCGAGTTGGTGCGACCCCACTGGGACGGGCCGCTGATCCTCAACAACGACTTCGATGGCGCGAAAGCGGCCGCCGCGATTGTAGGCGGTATCGCCGATGCGGTGTCGTTCGGCCGCGCCTTCATTGCGAATCCCGACTTCCACGAACGGCTTCGCCGCGGCGCACCGCTCGCCGATTTCGACCCCGCGACGCTCTATGCGCCCGGGCCGGAGGGCTATTGCGACTATCCGACGCTGGAAGGATAAAGACCCGTGTCACGCCAATCCGCTCTCGACCAGATTGCCGCAGCGCGCGGCAGCCTGCCGCGCGACCATATCGAAAATACGGTCCGCGCCTTCCAGGCGACCTACGCCCGCAAGGACTGGGCGGCGCGTGCGGCGCTCCTTTCCGAAGATGTCGTCTTCGAAGACACCGTCGGTGTCCCACCTCCGGCAATCGGGCGTCAGGCGGCGGCGGACTATTTCAAGCTGATCATCGGTACCGGCTGGGACGTCAACATGGAGCCCGAGAAGATCATCGTCATGGGCAACGAGGCCTTCGTCCTCACGCGCGGAAGCTGGGGTGTCGTAGGCGAAGTCCCCGCCCGGCTTCAGCTCATCCACAATTTCCGCTTCAACGCGCAGGGCGAGATCGCGCATGTCCGTATCGCCTATGACGAAGGCTGCCTCGAGGACTGAGCGGCAGACCGGCTCAGGGGCCCGTCGGCGTCTCGACGAAACTCGACAGGAGCCCCGCCTCGATCACATGGGCCTGACCATGAACATAGCCCGCTGCCGGGCTCGCGAGCCAGAGTGCCATTTCGGCGACATGTTGCGCGCTCCCCATACCGCGCATCGGGACGCGGGGAAGCTCGCCAGGCGCAAGGATCGGCCCGTTGCCACCGCCGAGCATCGGAGTTTCGACCGCGCCGGGGCAAATCGCGTTGATCCGCGCACCGCGCGAGGCGAAGGCATGCGCGCTCGACTTCACGAGGCCAATCACGCCATGTTTGGCGGCCGAATAAGCGGGGCTGAGTTCGAGACCCAGAAGACCTGCGGTCGACGCGGTTACGACAACCGCTCCGCCTTCGGAGATCGCGCCATGGACCGCTTTCAGGCCGAGGAACACGCCCTTGAGATTGATCGCGATATGGCGGTCGAACAGCGCCTCGTCGAGCGCATCGAAACCCTCCATCGGTCCGAGATAGCCGGCGTTCAGAAAGGCGACGTCGAGCCGCCCCCATTGTCCCAGTGCCGCGGCAACCATCGCTGCATTGCCCGCGACAGTCGCGACATCGGCCTCCACCGCGATGGCCCGCGCACCGATCGCCTCGGCGACCTGCGTCGCGCCCGCGCCATCGAGGTCGGCGGCGATGACGAACGCCCCCTCGTCCGCGAAACGGAAGGCGGCGGCGCGGCCGATACCCGATGCCGCGCCGGTGACGAGCACGACCCTGTCCGCGAAAAGGCTCATAACGTCATATACTCTCCGCCGTTGACGTCGAGCGTCGCGCCGGTGACGCTGGCGAACAGGTCGGAAACCAGCGCCAGCGCGGCGCGCGCATATTCCTCATCCGCCGGAACGCGGCCGAGCGCAATGCCGCTCGCGACCGCCGCGATCGAATCCGCGACGCTCGGGCCGCCGTCGGCCTCCTGCTGTTCGAGCCAGGCGCGCGCCGGGGGGCTGATCGTCCAGCCAAAAGCGGGGGTGTTGACGCGGATATTCTTCGCGCCGAGTTCGACCGCGAGATAGCGCGAAAGCGTCGCCTGCGCGGCCTTGGTCGAGGCATATCCGCCCTGGTTCATCACATATTTGCGCGCGACCTGGCTGCCGATATTGACGATCGCCCCCCCGCCCTGCTTTTCCATTTGCGGCACGACGGCACGGATCATCCGCAGGGTGCCGAGAACGGTGACATCATAGGCCCGGGCAAGCTCGTCGAGGTCGAGGTCGAGGACCGGCTTGATGTCACCGGGACGATAGGCGCTGTTCACCAGCCCGTCGATCGAACCGAATGCCTCGACGGTAGCCTCGGCCACGCGCCTGCAATCGGCGTCGGACGTGATGTCGGCCTGGACCGAGATCGAGCGCGCGCCGAGCGCCGCAATGCCCGCGGCGACTTCGGCCATGATGTCCGCCGAGCGCGATACCATCGCGACATGTGCCCCGAGGCGCCCCGCTTCCTCGGCAAGTACGCGTCCGAGGCCCGGGCCGATGCCGGTGACGATGACCGTCTTGCCCGCTAGTAGCGTCATGCCGCCGCTGCCTCGGGAAGCGCCGCCACGGCCGCAAGCACCGCCTCGGCATGCTCTTTCCGGCAGATCAGGAGGTCGGGCATGTAGGTGTCGGCCTGATTGTAGACGAGCGGACGGCCATCGATCCGGCTGCAATGCAGGCCATGCGCGGCCGCGACCGCGGCCGGGGCGCAGCTGTCCCATTCAAACTGGCCGCCGCTGTGCAGATAGATGTCGGCTTCGCCGCGCACGATCGCCATCGCCTTCGCGCCCGCCGAGCCCATCGGGACCAGTTCGGCGCCAAGTGCGGCGGCGACTTCGGTCGCCTCGCGGGCAGGCCGCGTCCGGCTCACGACCATGCGGAGACGCTCGGGCGCAGGCGGGACAGCCTGCGGCCGGTCGGTTCGCAGGACGACCCCAGCACCGGGAAGCGCAACCGCGCCGATCGTCGCAACGCCGTTGATCGCAAGGCCGACATGAACCGCCCAGTCGGCGCGCGCCTCGCCATATTCGCGGGTCCCGTCGACGGGGTCGATGATCCAGACGCGCGACTTTTCAAGGCGTTCCGCGGTGTCCTTGCTCTCCTCCGAGAGCAGTCCGTCGTCGGGCCGCTGTTCGCGCAGCGCGTGAACGAGGAACTGGTTGGCGGTCGCGTCGCCCGCCTTTCCGAGCGCCTTCATCGAAAGAAGCCCGCAGTCGCGAACCGACAGCAGGAGGGCCCCCGCCTGTTCGGCGAGCAGCGTGGCGAGTTCGGCATCGGTCATGACGGCGATCCTTATTTGAGCGGCATGATGGCACGCACGATATGTTCGGCGGCTTCGACCGGGGTCATTTCAACGGTGTTGACGCGAATTTCCGGCGAGGCGGGCGCTTCATAGGGGCTGTCGATGCCGGTGAAATTCTTGAGTTCGCCCGCGCGCGCCTTCTTGTAGAGGCCCTTGACGTCGCGCGCCTCGGCCACTTCGAGCGGCGTATCGACGAAGATCTCGATGAACTCGCCCTCGGGGAGCATCGCCCGCACCATCTCACGCTCGGCGCGGAAGGGCGAGATGAAGGCCGTGATCACGATCAGCCCGGCATCGGCCATCAGTTTCGCGACCTCGCCGACGCGGCGGATATTCTCGATCCGGTCGGCTTCGGTGAAGCCGAGGTCCTTGTTCAGCCCGTGGCGAATATTATCGCCGTCGAGCAGGAAGGTGTGCCGGTTCATCACGGCGAGAATCTTCTCGACCTCGTTGGCGATCGTCGACTTGCCCGACCCCGACAGACCGGTAAACCAGAGAATTCGCGGTTTCTGGTTCTTGAGCGCGGAGTGCATCTCGCGGTCGATGTCGGTCGCCTGCCAATGCACATTCTGGGCGCGCCGGAGACTGAAGTGCAGCATGCCCGCAGCGACGGTCGCATTGGTGATCTTGTCGATCAGGATGAAGCCGCCGAGCGTACGATTGTCGGCATAACGCTCGAACACCAGCGGCTTGTCGGTCGCGATCTCGGCGACGCCGATGGCATTGAGTTCAAGCGTCTTGGCAGCCAGATGCTCCATCGTATTGACGTTGATCACATATTTCGGCGCGTGCACCGTGACCGACACCATCTGCGTGCCAAGCTTGAGCCAATAGGCGCGGCCGACATGGAGCGCCTCGTCGGCGAGCCAGACGAGCGTCGTCTCGAACTGGTCGGCCGCCTCGGCGGGTCCATCGGCGGCAGCGATTACATTCCCGCGCGAACAGTCGATCTCGTCGGCGAAGCATAGGGTGACCGACTCGCCGGCGACGGCCTCGTCGACATCGCCGTCCATGGTGACGACCCGCGTGACCTTGCTCGTCTTGCCCGATGGCAGGACGCGCACATCGTCGCCCGCCTTGACCGCCCCGGTCGCGATCAGGCCCGAGAAACCGCGAAAGTCGAGATTGGGGCGATTGACCCACTGCACGGGCATCCGGAACTGCTTGTCGGCGTCGAGCGATGAAAGCACCTCGACCGACTCAAGATGTTCGATCAGCGTCGGTCCCTTGTACCAGGGCGTATTATCCGACGACGCGGTAATATTGTCGCCCTTGAAGCCCGAGATCGGCATCGCGGTGAATGTCTCGATACCGATGCTCTTCGCGAAGGCGGCATAGTCGGCGACGATCGCGTCGAACGTCGCCTGGTCGTAACCGACGAGGTCCATCTTGTTGACCGCGAGCACGAGATTCTTGATGCCGATAAGCTGGCAAAGGTAGGAATGCCGGCGCGTCTGGACGAGCACGCCCTTGCGCGCGTCGATCAGGATCACGGCGAGGTCGGCCGTCGAGGCGCCGGTGATCATGTTGCGCGTATATTGCTCATGCCCGGGGCAATCGGCGACGATGAACTTGCGCTTTTCGGTGTTGAAGAAGCGATAGGCGACGTCGATCGTGATGCCCTGCTCGCGTTCAGCGGCAAGCCCGTCGACCAGCAGCGCGAAGTCGATCTCCTGCCCTTGCGTGCCAACCTTCTTGGAATCGGTCTCGAGCGCCGCCAGCTGATCCTCGAAGATCATCTTACTGTCATAGAGCAGCCGCCCGATCAGGGTCGACTTTCCGTCGTCGACCGAGCCGCAGGTGATGAAGCGCAGCATCGTCTTGTGCTGATGCTGATCAAGATAGGCATCGATATCCTCCGCGATCAGGGTCTCGGTCACATAGACCGGATCTTTGGTCATTATGTCCGACATCAGAAATACCCCTGCTGCTTCTTGACTTCCATGCCGGCGCCGCCGGCGTCCTTGTCGATGGCCCGCCCCTGGCGTTCCGATGTCGTGGTCAGCAATGTTTCCTGGATGATCTCTGGCAAGGTCTTGGCCTCGCTCTCGACCGCACCGGTCAACGGATAGCAGCCCAGCGTCCGAAAGCGGACCGATCGCTCGACGGGGACCTCGCCTGGCAAAAGGGGGAAACGGTCGTCGTCGACCATCAGCAACATCCCGTCGCGCTCGACGGTCGGACGCTTGGCCGCGAAATAGAGTGGGACGATCGGGATGTCGTTGAGGTGGATATATTGCCACACGTCAAGCTCGGTCCAGTTTGAGATCGGGAAGACCCGGATGCTCTCGCCCTTGGATTTGCGGGCGTTGTAGAGATTCCAGAGCTCGGGTCGCTGGTTCTTTGGGTCCCAGCCGTGCGTCGCGGTGCGGAAGGAAAAGATGCGCTCCTTGGCGCGGCTCTTTTCCTCGTCGCGCCGCGCGCCGCCAAAGGCCGCGTCGAAGCCATATTTGTCGAGCGCCTGCTTCAGCCCCTCGGTCTTCCACATGTCGGTGTGGAGCGCGCCATGGTCGAACGGGTTGATCCCGCGTTCCGTCGCCTCGGGGTTCTGGTAGACGAGCAGGTCCATGCCGCTCTCGGTCGCCATCCGATCGCGCAGCTTGTACATCTCCTGGAACTTCCAAGTGGTGTCGACATGAAGCAGCGGGAACGGCGGCGGCGAGGGATAAAAGGCCTTGCGTGCAAGGTGGAGCATCACCGCGCTGTCCTTGCCGACCGAATAGAGCATCACCGGTCGGTCGGCCTCGGCAACGACCTCGCGCATGATGTGGATGGCCTCGGCCTCGAGCCGCTCGAGATGGGTCAGGACGCGCGTCACAGGTTCCAGCCTCCGTCACAGGAAATCGTCTGCCCGGTGACGTAACCGGCGCGGGCCGACGCGAGGAAAACAGCGGTCTCGGCGACCTCTTCGGGCAGACCGTAGCGGTGCAGCGCAATCGTCGCCTGCACATTACTGTGCCATTCGGCGTCGAAGGCGGTGTCCTTGAGGCGATGGAAGATTCCGGCGTCGATGACGCCGATCGCGATCGAGTTGGCGCGTACGCCATTGCCGCCCTCTTCGCGGGCGATCCCCTTCATCAACTGCTGGATCGCGCCCTTGGGCGCGACCGAGAGAACGTCGCGTTCGGGCCATTTGACGACCCCCGCCGACCCGATGTGGACATAGGATCCGCCGGTTTTGCGCAGCTCGGGGAGCGTCGCATAGATGATATTAAAGAAGCCGTTGACGTCATTGTCGATCACGCGGCGCCATTCGTCGGGGGTCACCTCGTGGATCATGCGCATCTGGATATCATATCCGGTCGCGACAACGACGGTGTGGAGGCGGCCGAATTTGGCGACGAGCGTCGCGACCGCGGCCTGGATCGTCTCCGGCTTGGTGACGTCGAGCGCCACCAATTCAACCTCATGCCCGTGGGTTCGCGCATCGACGGCCGCGGCTTCGGCCGCCTCTTTGTTGTTGCGATAGGCGATGGCGACGTTGGCGCCTGCGGCGGCGAGCCGTTCGCTGATGATCTGGCCGGTGCCGCCGCTGCCGCCGACAACCAGCGCGACGCCTTCGGGGAACTCGGGCCCAAGTGAACGAATCACGACGTACTCTCCCATTTATTTCGATTTGAATTGCGTAATTGCAGATAATTGAGGCGTTGTCGATACGCAACATGTGCATTTATAGCCATTTGATATGCGCTTTGCGTATTTCTCCGTGCCTGAAAGACCGAATGCGCATCATCGACTTGCCCGGGGCGACATCGGTGCCGATCGAGCATGATGCGTCGTGAAGATTGATTTGGAGCGCAGCTTCCCATACCGCTTGCGAAGATGAACGAGATCAACAGCAAGAAGCCGCTCGACGATCATGACGAGGCCATCATCGCGCAGCTGCGCGAGGACGGCCGCATGGCCGTTCGGACGCTCGCCGAGAATGTAGGCCTCAACGAGGCCACGGTCCGTACCCGCATCCGGAGGCTCGAGCAGGCGGGCATCATGCGCGTCGTCGCCCGCGTCGACCTCGGCGCGGCGGGCTTTCCATTTTCGTCGGTCGTCGGGCTCCGCATCAAGGGCCGCTCGATCGACGAGGTCGGCGCCGAATTGCTGGCAATCGGCGAGATTATCTCGGTCCTCTCGGTGATCGGTCGCAACGATCTCGAGATCCAGATCATTGCGCGGTCGATGGAAGAGCTTAACAGCCTGCTCACCGAGCGCATCCCCGCCATTCCTGGCGTCATCTCGATTGAGTCCGCGCTCGCGCTGAAGATTCACAAATATGTCCAGCCATGGGGACGCTTCGATGAAGGCAATTGAGCTCAGCGACCTCGATCGCCAGATTCTGGACCGGCTGACCGTCGATGCGCGGGTCAGCAACCGCGAGATCGCGCGCGAACTCGGGATGACCGAAGGCACGATCCGCGCGAGGCTCAAGCGTCTGACCGACGAGAACGCGATCCACGTCACCGCGGTCACGAGCTACGACCATCTGCCTGATCCGCTCGTCGCCTATCTGTGGATCCATGTAGACACGGCCTATCCGATGAAGGGTGTGCTCGAAGCGCTCGTAAGCCAGCCAGAGATCAGCTATGTCGCGTCGCTCGTCGGCCGCGCCGACATTCTCGCGATCACCTGGGTGCGCGATGCCAGCCAGCTGGCCGATTATCTCCACAACACAATCGACCGCATTCCGGGGATCGGGCGAATTCATTATGAGCTGACGCATCGCCTCATCAAACATGACTATCGCCTGACAACGATCGTCGGATGAAATTACGCATTTCTTAGTTTTATTCCGTCAAATGCATGATTTGCGTTGACAGGCACCCCGGTGTCCTCGAATATTCTCCGCAAGGGAGAAGATTATGGACGCTACCGCGCGCCGCGACGAACTGCGCCGGCTGTTTGAAGAGCTGATTACCGCATACGGGCGGAAGGATTTCGACGCCTTCGCGCACTTCGTGCACCCCGATGCGCTTTTCGAATGGCCCTATCTGCCGCTCAAACAGTTCCCGACCGAAATGCGCGGGCGCGATGCGTTTATCGAGACGTCGCGCGCCGGCATGGCAAACAGCGACGGCTACAATCACAAGATCGATGCGTTCTACGACCAGGTCGATCCCGACACGCTGATCGTCGAATATCATTCGGACTCGGTCGTGAAACCCTCGGGCGACCGCTACGCCAATAAATATCTCGGCATCCTGCGCTTCAGCGGCGACCAGGTCGTTTTCTGGAAAGAATATGTCAATCCGCTGCCGATCCTCGAGGTTTATGGCGAATTCGTAAACGACGCCGCGCAGCTATGAGCGCCGCCGCCGAAAAGCTGGTCGACATTCTCGTCGTCGGCACCGGCGCGGGCGCGATGGTCGCCGCCGCGACCGCCGCGGCGCGCGGCGCGCGGGTGCTTATGATCGAGAAAACCGGCCTCTATGGCGGCAGCTCCGCCGCCTCGGGCGGCGGCGTGTGGATCCCGGCGAGCGATTCCGCGATCGCGCAGGGCCAGAGCGACACCCCCGACGAGGCCTTCACCTATATCAAAAGCCTTACCGGCAACAGTGTCGCGGATTCCAAGATCCGCGCCTTTGTCGAGAACGCACGCGAGATGGTTCGCCATGTCGAGGCGATCTCGGGTCTGCGCTTTACCGCTATTCCCTACACCGATTATCATGCCGAGAATCCGGGCGGAAAAATGGGTTATCGGAGCCACGAGACCAACACGCTCGATGCCAGGGCACTGCCGCGCCGCGACTTCGAAACGTTGCGCCCGACCCACCCGGCGGCCGCGCTCTTCGGCTATATCCCCTGGACCACCATGGAAGCCGCGCCGATGGTGACCCGCGGCCCGGGCTGGATGCGCACCATGGCGAAGGTGCTATGGCGCTACTACAGCGACGTGCCGCAGCGCCTGCGCTCGAAGCGTAGCCGCTACCTCGTCTTCGGCAACGCGATCGCCGGTCACCTCAAGCTTGCTTTCGACCGCGACGGCGGCGAGCTGTGGCTGAACGCGCCGCTGCGCGAGCTCGTGCAAGATGCAAGCGGCCGGGTGACGGGTGCGATCGTCGCGCATGAGGGCGAGGATATCCATGTCGTCGCCGCGCGCGGCGTGGTCCTCGGGGCGGGCGGCTTCGAGCGCAACCAGGCGATGCGCGACCTTTATCTGCCCGGCGAGGGCCGCCCCGAATGGTCTGGAGGCCAGGAAGGCAATACGGGCGATGCGATCGGGGCGGGTATTGCGGTAGGCGCCGCGACCGACCTGATGGGCGAGGCCTGGTGGGCGCCGACGCTGAGCGTCCCCGGCGAACCCCGCGGCCGCCCGCTTTTTTACGAGCGCGCGTTGCCCGGCAACATCATCGTGAATCAGCGCGGCGAGCGCTATATGAACGAGGCGCGAAGCTATGACATCGCCGGAAAGGCGATGATCGACGCCGACCGGCCCGACGCGCGCACGATCCCGTCGTGGATCGTGATGGACGCAACCTTCCGCAAAAAATATCCGATGGGACCGCTGATCCCGCTCCTGCCCGACTGGACGCTGCCCGCGCGCTTCCGTTGCATGTATCTGAAGGCGCCGACGCTCGCGGCGCTGGCGGGCAAGATGGGCGTCGAGCCGGCGACGCTGAAGGCCACCGTCGCGCGCTTCAACGGGTTCGCGCGTTCGGGAACCGACGCCGATTTCGGCCGGGGCAGCGCGGCCTATGACCGCTATTACGGCGATCAGTCGGTTACGCCCAATCCCAATCTCGCTCCGATCGACGACGCGCCCTTCTATGCGCTTAAAGTCTATCCCGGCGATATCGGCACCAAGGGCGGGCTTGCGACCGACGCGGCCGCGCGCGTGCTCGATGCGAAAGGGGCGCCGATCCCCGGCCTCTATGCGATCGGCAACAATGCCGCCTCGGTGATGGGGCCCGCCTATCCTGGCGCAGGCTCGACGCTCGGCCCGGCGATGACCTTCGGCTTTCTCGCAGCGCAGGACATATTGGCATGAAGAGTGTTCTGGTTACCGGCGCCTCGAGCGGTTTCGGGCTCGGCGTCTCGATCGAGCTGGCGCGCCGCGGATGGCGCGTCTTCGCTGCCATGCGCAACCTCGAAAAGCGCACCGCGCTCGATGAAATGGCCGCCGAAGCCGGCGTCTCGGACCGGATCGAACTCGTCGAACTCGATGTCACCGTCCCCGCCTCCGTCGAGCGCGGAGTCGCCGAAACGCTCGCCAAGGCGGGCGGCGTGCTCGATGCCGTCCTGAACAACGCCGGCTATTCGATCCTCGGCGCTTTTGAGGAGTTGAGCGACGAGGCCTGCCGCCAGCAGATGGATACAAACTTCTTCGGCGTCCTCGCGGTCACGCGGGCAGTCCTGCCGTCGATGCGCGCGGCGGGGCGAGGCCGTATCGTTGTCGTTACCAGCAACGCGGTCAATGCGCCGCACCCGCTTCTCACCATGTACGCGGCGTCGAAATGGGCGCTCGAAGGCTGGGCCGAAGGGCTGGCGATGGAGATCGAGCCGTTCGGTCTCGAAGTCGCCCTTCTGCAGCCTGGCGCGCATCGCACGGAGTTCGCGAGCAACGTCGAGTTTCTCGCGGAGGAGAACGGGCCTTATGCGCCTTGGATCGCGGAGGCGATGCCCGGCATTGCGAAGCTCGACGAATGGGGGCGCAACCCGGCGCTCGCTATCGGTCCCATCGCCGACGCGGTGACGGCCGATCGCGTCGCTTTCCGCCAGCAGGTCGGCGAAGATTCCCATGTCTTCGCTTTGCTGAAGGCGGCGTCTCCCTTCGAGACGAGAGCTTTTCTCCTGCGTGCGATTTGCGGCCTTCCCGGACCGGGCGCCTATCGCGCCGACAATGGGGAAAAGCCCCCCACCACCTATCCCGTACTAACCGAAGTTCTGGGGTTCGCTATGGATCGTGCAGGCAAGGATCCCGCACTGGCCGCGATGCTTGCGCGCAGCTTCGGCCTTAAAGAGACCGCCAACGCTGACGGATGATCCGGCCGGCGCATTGGAAAGCTTTCTGCGCCCCATTCAGGATTGGTCCGGATCGAAAGATAGAAATGGATATCTCACGAGATGGGAGACGCATGAGCGAGACAGAGAGCCTGGTGGCGCGCATTGACAGGTTGGAATCGCTCGACGCTATCCGCCAGTTGCCGGCGAAATATGCGCTGGCGTTGGACATGCGCGATTCCGATGCCTGGGTGAACCTGTTCCCGGAGGATGTGAAGGTTGGCGGCGGCCAGACCGGGCGCAAGGCGCTGCGCGACTGGTTCGACGAAACCCATTCGATGCAGTTCGATGGCACATCGCACCATATCGGCGGGCATATCATCGACTTCGACGATGCCGACCATGCGCAGGGCATTGTCTATTCGAAGAATGAGCACGAAAGCGGCCCCGAATGGGTTATCATGCAGATGCTCTATTTCGATAAATATGAACGGATCGAGGGGCGCTGGTATTTCCGTCGCCGCCTGCCGCTTTATTGGTACGCGACCGACCTCAACAAGCCGCCGATCGGAGAGCGCAAGATGCGCTGGCCCGGCGTGCCGCCTTATCATGGCAGCTTCCACGACCTGTTCCCCAGCTGGAAAAGCTATTGGGCGCGCGAGGGCAAGCCGCATGACGGCCCGGTCGACCCGCCCGCGCCGCTCGACAAATTCATTGCAACCATGCGGCGCGACGCAGCCCTGCCACGCCCGCGCGTGCGCAGCTGAACGGCAGAAGCGTCACGCGATCTGGGCAGCGAGCATCATATGCTTGAACAGCAGGAAAGGGATTCGATGAGGCTTGGTGGAAAGCGCGCGGTTGTCACAGGGGCTGCGCAGGGGATCGGCAACGCTATAGCCCGGCGGCTGGTAGCCGAGGGAGCCCGGGTGGCGCTGGTCGATCTGTCGCCGCCGACCGATGTGCCGGACGGCGATCACCTCGCCCTGGCCTGCGATGTGGCCGACAGCGCCGCCGTAGACCACGCCTTTGCGCGTATTTCCGAACACTTCGGCGGCATCGACGTGCTAGTGAACAATGCGGCCGTCGGCCGCGGTCCCGACGACGGTACGCCCGAGATGTTCGCAGCGGTCAATGCGCGCGACGGCCAGATCGCGCGCGGCGAGGAACCCAGCATCTATCCCGATCAACTGATCCACATGTCGGACGAGGGTTGGGCCCACGTCCTTGGGGTGAATCTCAATGGCACCTTCTACTGCTGCCGTGCGGCAGTCCGCCTAATGGCTGCCGAGAAAGTCGGCGGAAGCATCGTGAACATCGCTTCGACTTGCGTTCAGAACGCCGACGGACCGCTTCATTATGTGGTCAGCAAGTCGGCGGTGCTCGGTCTGACTCGACGCCTCGCGCTCGAGCTCGCGGCACGCGGCATCCGTGTCAATGCCGTCAACCCTGGCCCCACACGCACGCCGGTAATGGCGACGATACCGGCCGAGGTGGCGGAGCGGCTGCGACGGACGGTGCCACTCGGCCGTATGGGCGAGCCGGAGGAGGTGGCCGCTGCGGTCGCCTTCCTGGCAGGCGACGAGGCCTCCTACATGACCGGCAGCGCCGTGACCGTGAACGGCGGTTCCTATCTGATCTGACAGCTGTTTTCCCGAACAACAGAAAGGTACAGGATGACCCAGAGCAGTCGTAGGCTCGCCGGCAAAGTGGCGCTCGTGACCGGAGCTGGACAGGGCGTCGGACAAGGCATCGCGCGCGGGCTTGCAGGCGCGGGAGCAACCGTCGTCATTGCACAGCGTAACGTACAGCAGGGCGAGGAGGCCGCGCAAGCACTTCGGCAAGACTTCGGCGTCGAGGTGTTGTTTGTCCCGACCGACGTCACCTTGCGTGACCAGGCCGAACAACTGGTTCACAAGGCGGAGGAGGCGTTCGGACGGCTCGACATTCTCGTCAACAACGCCGGCGGCAGCTTCCCGAAGCGTCTGGAGCATCATAGCGACGAGGAGATGGAAGGAGCGATGCTCCTCAACTTCTGGAGCGCGTTCTGGACGATGCGCGCAGCTTTTCCGGGAATGAAGAAGCGGCGCTGGGGCCGGATCATCAACCTGGGCTCGCTCAATGGCGTCAATGCCCACACATATACGGCCGCCTACAACACCAGCAAGGAAGCGGTGCGCGCCCTGACGCGGACGGCGGCGGTGGAATGGGCGCAATATGGCATCAATTCCAATGTAATTTGCCCCGGGGTGGGAAGCCCGGCCTCCGATGCCTATGAACGCGACAATCCGGAGATGATGGCATCGATCCGGAACCTCATACCGCGGCGCAAGCTTGGCGATGCTGAGCAGGATGTCGGCCCCGTCGCTGTGTTCTTGGGCAGCGATGACAGTGCTCATGTCAACGGGATGACAATGTTCGTCGACGGTGGCGCCCATATCAATGGCGTGCCCTGGCGGCCAGAAGTCGACGATGAAGGAACCAGATGAGAAATGCCCAAAGAGCGTGCGCCGGATCAGATAGCGGCGGCGAGAGGCAGGCTGCGACGTGACACAATCACCGCAACCGTTCGAACTTTCAGGCGACTTATGCCGCCAGGGGCTGGCGGAAGCGCCACGAATTCCTCTCGGACGACGTGGTTTTTGAAGACACTCTCAAGGCCGCCGCTCCATTCGAGACGAGAGCGTTTCTCCTGAGCGCGATTTGCGGATTTCCCCGACAGGGGGCCTATCGCAGCGAGGATGGGAAAAAGCCCGACCCCACCTATCCCGTACTAACCGAAGTTCTGGGGTTCGCTATGGACCGTGCGGGCAAGGATTCCGCACTGACCGTGATGCTTGCGCGCACCTTCGGCCTTCAAGAGACCGCCAACGCCAACGGATGATCCGTTCGGAGCATTGGAAAGCCTCCTGCGCCACATTCAGGATCGGTTCGCGATCGCCGATATCGAGGCGAGCTACGCGGGTCTCCGGGAGTTTGGCGACCCCGAGGGCTGGAGCCGCCTGTTCACTGAAGACGGCAGGTTCGAGATTGTCAAAGCTGGTCACCCCCCTGCGGTGATGCCTGTATCGAACGGAGTACGGCGATTGCCGCGATCTTCGCACCGGTTGAGATCTTATACGAACCGGAGATGCGCGAAGCGGCCTGATCATTCCCATCATTGGATGAACGGCGATGCGGCTCCTCCAAATTTTTTGGCCGGCGGGAAAGCGCTAGGCATTCTATCCTTGCCAAAGCCCAGTACCCATACATCTGGACGCAACGGTAGCGAGTATTGCATTGGCTGGGCTGATCCAACTCGCCGGATGGCGTTTGCCTACCTCACGAACCGACTCGAGCCGGGTCAAAAATCCGCTCGGCATCTGGCAGCCGTGTCAGCGACATATTGGCTGCGTTTGACTAGGCGTTTAGTCCCAGCGTATGCGGACTCAAATAGCCACTTCTAACGCGTTATAACATCGGTGTTCTCGTAACGGCGGGGCCGCTGGCAACCTTATAGGGTGCTTTCGGCCCCCGGGCGTTCGCGGGGCGATGTGTAAACTAGTGCCCGCTGCCGCTCAGCGCCTTGACGATGTCGTCGGCCATCTTCTTGGCATCGCCGAGCAGCATCATCGTCTGATCCATGTAGAAGACGTCGTTGTCGACGCCGGCATAGCCGACCCCGCCCATCGAGCGCTTCACGAACAATACGGTCTTCGCCTTTTCGACGTCGAGCACCGGCATGCCGTAAATCGGCGAGGTCTTGTCGGTTTTCGCCGACGGGTTGGTCACGTCGTTGGCGCCGATGACGAATGCGACGTCGGCCTGCGCGAACTCGCCGTTGATGTCCTCGAGTTCGAACACCTCGTCATAGGGCACGTTCGCCTCGGCGAGCAGCACGTTCATATGCCCAGGCATACGGCCTGCGACCGGATGGATCGCATATTTGACCGTTACGCCCTCTTTCTTGAGCTGGTCAGCCATTTCGCGCAGCGCATGCTGCGCCTGGGCGACCGCCATGCCGTATCCGGGAACGATGATGACGGTGTCGGCTTGGCTCATCAGGAAGGCCGCGTCTTCGGCGCTGCCGGGCTTCCACGGCCGCTGTTCCTTCGATCCGCCGTCGCTCGGCCCCGCGTCGGCACCAAAGCCGCCCGCGATCACGCTTATGAAGCTGCGGTTCATCGCGCGGCACATGATGTACGACAGGATCGCACCCGACGAGCCGACGAGTGCGCCGGTGATGATCATCGCGGTGTTGCCGAGGGTGAAGCCCATCGCCGCCGCGGCCCAGCCCGAATAGCTGTTGAGCATCGACACGACGACCGGCATGTCGGCGCCGCCGATCGGGATGATCAGCAGGAAACCGATCGCGAAGCTGAGCCCGGTGACGGTCCAGAACACCCACGGCGACTGGTCGAAGGTGAAATAGGCGACGAGGCCGATGATCGCGGCGAGCGTCGCGAGATTGATGACATGCCGGCCCGGCAGCATGATCGGCGAACCCGACATATTGCCGTTAAGTTTCAGGAAGGCGATGACCGACCCGGAAAAAGTGATCGCACCGATCGCGATACCGAGGCCCATTTCGATGCGGCTGACGGTGCAAATCTGCCCCGCCGCATCGGCGATGCCGAACGCTTGCGGGTTAAGATAAGCGGCCGCTGCAACAGCGACGGCGGCAAGGCCGACAAGGCTGTGGAAGGCCGCGACAAGCTGCGGCATCGCGGTCATCGCGATCCGCCGCGCCATCACGATGCCGATCACGGCACCGATTCCGATCGCGACGAGGATTTCGACCAGCCCGATCGTGTCGAGAGCGCCGTCAACGGTGACTGGCGCATGCGTCAGCAGCGTGGTGACGACCGCGATCGTCATGCCCGCCATGCCGAAGCGATTGCCGCTTTGCGCCGTTGCCGGGCTCGACAGCCCGCGCAGCGCGAGGATGAACAGGACGCCCGCTATCAGATAGGCGACGGAGGCCCAGGGGTTGACCGCAAGACCATGGCCGCCGGTTGCGGCGGAAAGGATCGACTGGATGTCCATCTCAGCGCTCCTTCTTCTTGTACATCGCCAGCATGCGCGCAGTGACAGCAAAGCCGCCGAAAATATTGATGCTCGCCATCGCGACTGCGGCGAGGCCGAGCCATTTCGACGAGGCCGATCCCGCGGCGGCGCTCGCAATCAGCGCGCCGACGATGATGACCGAGGAAATGGCATTGGTGACGCTCATCAGCGGCGTGTGCAGCGCCGGGGTCACCGACCAGACGACGAAATAGCCGACGAAGCAGGCCAGGACGAAAATCGAAAAAATAGCGATAAAATCCAAGTTCTTGCTCCGCGCTTTTATTTGGCCTGGGGTAGCGAACAAATCATTCTAATTCGCGTGCGGCCAACTCGGCAATCTGCTGCCGGTCGGCATAGTCTCCCGGAACCGTCCAACGATTCTCTGGAGAGTGGTCTTGAGCACCAGCTACGCGCGCACCGCGCGGTTCCCATCCAACGAGCGCAACCAGAAGCACGAACGCCGCCAGCAAGCCCACACCAACCAAGATCGCCATCATGAATTCAGCCTTTCATTTACAATATTGCCGCCCTGCGTCAGGCGCACCGCATTGCCGATTTCCTCGTCGAGTACGGGCTTGCCTGCTTCCTTGTCCCAGAAGGCCGAGAGGAAGTTGAACAGGTTGCGGCTGAACAGCGCGCTCGTGTCCGCCGGCATCAGCGCGGCAATATTCTGTGCGCCAATCACGGTCACCCCGTGGATCTTCTTCGCTTCGCCCGAGACCGAGCCTTCGACATTGCCGCCGCTTTCGGCCGCCATGTCGACGATCACGCTACCCGTCCGCATCGTTGCCAACTGCGCGTCGGAGATCAGCCGCGGCGCGGGGCGCCCCGGGATCAGCGCGGTGGTGATGACGATGTCCTGCTTGGCGATGTGCGACGATACAAGTTCGGCCTGCGCCGCCTTATATTCATTGGACATTTCGGTGGCATAACCGCCCGCGCCCTCGCCCTCGATCCCCGCGACACTCTCGACGAAGATCGGCTTGGCGCCGAGCGACATGATCTGTTCCTTGGTCGCCGCGCGAACGTCGGTCGCGCTGACCTGTGCGCCGAGGCGGCGCGCGGTCGCGATCGCCTGTAGCCCCGCGACGCCGACGCCCATCACGAACGCCTTGGCGGCGCTTACCGTGCCGGCGGCGGTCATCATCATCGGGAAAGCACGGCCATAGGCGTTCGCCGCGATCAGCACCGCCTTGTAGCCCGCGAGATTCGCCTGGCTCGACAGGATGTCCATCGACTGCGCGCGCGTGATGCGCGGCATGAATTCCATTGCGAGCGCTTCGAGTCCCAGTTTCGCGTAGTCGTCAACGCGTGCACGCTCACCGAACGGATTGAGCCCGGCGGCGAGCCACGCGCCATCGGCAAAGCCCGACAACCCCTTGGGATCGGGGCCCTGGATCGCGAGGATGATGTTCGCACCCTTCAGCGCATCGGCGCGGCCGCCCACGCTGGCGCCCGCCGCGCTATAATCGGCGTCGGCGATCGAGGCCTCAACACCTGCCCCCGACTCAATGGCAACTTCGGCCCCCAGGCCAATGAATTTCTTCACGGTTTCGGGGGTCGCGGCGACGCGGGTCTCGCCCTCGGCAAGCTCCCTTAGGACCGCAATTCTCATGGCATATTCGCCTCCCTAGCCACTGCATCGCTCACGCAATGGCAAGGACGCCAGCACTCACCCGTCAGGCCGCGCCGACCCCCTAAGCTCCTAGAATTTCATCGACACTTGGCCGACGATCTCGCGCGGACGACCCTGCCGCGCAGATATGGCCGGGGTGTAATTCGCCGTCCCTACGTAATAATTCTTGTCGGCAAGGTTCGACGCGATGAGGTTAAAGCCCCAGCGATCATCGTCGCTCTTCCAGCCGATGCGGGCATTGACGAGGCTATAGCCCTTCTGCTGCTCCGGATAGCCAGTGACCGCGCCCACGCCATCGTTGGCGGCAGTGAAATAGATTTTCGACTGCAGATGGACGTCGGCCCCGACCGTGATCCTGCCCGTATTGCCGAGTTCGATCGCATATTGCGCGCCGAGGGTGGAAGACCAGCGCGGCGCATTGTTGAGGCGGTTACCCGAGGCATCGAAACTGCCGAATGTGGGCACGAAGGCGTTGAGATACTCGCGGTAGCGCGCGTCGAGATAGGCAAGGTTCGCGTGGAACGTCAGGCCTTCCAGAGGCTGAGCCACCAGCTCGGCCTCGATGCCCTTCACCCGCGCGGTGGCCGCGTTCTGCGTGCGCGCGCCGAACGAGGCGCCCACCTGGACGAAGCTTTGCACCTGAAGATCGGTATAATCATAGTAGAAGCCCGTGAGATTGAGCCGAAGGCGGCGGTCGAGCCAGTCGCTCTTGAGGCCAGCCTCGTAGGACCAGAGCTTTTCCGGACCATAGCCCGTCGAAGCGTCGAGCGCGTTGTTGGCGCCATAATCATAGCCTCCGCTCTTGAAGCCCCGCGTCGCCGACACGTAGAGGAGAACATTTTTGGCGGGGCGGAAATTCACCCCGACCTTCGGGGTCAGCGCCTTGTCGCGACGACTTGTGTCGACGGTGAAGGGATCGGGAATGCCAGGGACCCCGGTGATCGGGAAGCCCGCCGCGACCTCGTCGGGATCGAGCGCGGTCGATGCGGTGAAGCGGTCGTCGAGCTCGTAACGCTTGCGCTCGGTGGTATAGCGCAGCCCCGCGACCAGCGAGAGCGCCTCGTTGATGTGCCATTCGCCCTGCCCGAACAGCGCGACCGAGTCCGCGCGCAGGAGCGGCCGCTGGACGTGCGACGCGCCGAACGGAAAAATCGTCAACGTCAGCGGCTCGCGGTTACGCTCTTTGAAATAATAGGCGCCGAGCACCCAGTCGAAGGCGTCACTCTTGCCGACGAGATTGAGCTCCTGGCTGAACTGGTTCTGCCGGATCGGGGCGATGAGATTGCGGAACAGGGGGATCGAGCTGGAATCGGCGTCGGCGTCGATCGAGCCGCGAAATCCGCGATAGGCAGTGAGACTGCGCAGGTCGATGCCGTCGGCGAGCTCTATGTCAAGCTGTGCGGCCACGCCGAAATTCTTGAGAACCGTCCGGCTAACCCCGTCGAGCGACACCTTGTCGGGATCGCCGAGGATCGAATCGTCGAGTGGAACGCCGACCGGGCCGATGAGCTTGGGATAGGCGCCGAGCGCCCCCGATTGGCGCGAATAGTCGGCGCGTAGCGTGAGGCTCGCGGCGTCGCCGAACGGCACGAGAAGCTGCCCCCGGATGCCGCGCGACTTCAGATCCTCCATGTCGTTGCCGGTCGATACATTCTCGCGGTAGGCGTCATGGCCCGACACGTCAACGGCGACGCTCGCTGCAATGCCGCTCTTGCCGATCGGCGCCGAGACATAAGCCTTGGCTGCATAGCGGTCGTAGCTGCCATATTCGCCGCGGAATTCTGCGACGAGCTCGTCCGATGGCTTTCGCGATACGATATTGACCGTGCCGCCCACCGAGTTGCGGCCATAGAGCGTGCCCTGCGGCCCGCGAAGAACCTCGATCCGCTCGACGTCGAGAAAATCGTTCAGATAAGCGAGCGGCCGCGCAAGATAGACCCCGTCGAGATGCATCGTCGTGCTCGGGTCCGAGCCGATGAAGACGATGTTCGAGCCGATGCCGCGGACATAAAGCTGCGTATAGCCGCTAAGATCAGCCACCTGCAGGCTCGGTACATAGGCCTTTAAATCCTGCACGTCGCGAATGCCACGCGACGCGAGATCCTCGCCCGAAATCGCGGTGACCGCGATCGGCGTCGACTGCAGGCTGGTCTCGCCCATCTTGGTCGCGGTGACCACGATATCGTCGATCCCCTGCCCTTCGTTGGCGGGCGCGGCGTCCTGCGCCAGCGCTGGCGGCGAAAGCGCCGCAGCGGCCGCCACAGCGAACGCCAGCGCCGAGGTCTCGAACGCGAACTTCATATCACTCTCCCCAAGGCCGCCACGCGGCGACCCATATTCTTTTTCATTCGATGGCAAGCCGCGCGGCCCGCCCGTCAGGCGGGCGGGATGCCCTGCATCATGCCGTCGACGATCCGGCGCTTCATCGGCGCGACCCAGTCCCGCTCGAGCGCTTCGTTGAGCAGCCCGGCTTCCTTGAGCTCATCGCAAAGCTTCATCTGGTGGCCGATGTCGAACAGATCATATTGCGAGGAAAATTTCCCGTCGCCTCCATAGGTGATGAAGCTCACGCCTTCGGTCTCGTAATGACTGCCGTCGGCGCGCAAGCCGGGTCCGCGATTGACCCAGCGACTGAAGATGCGCTCGCCGTTGACGGCAAAGTCGACGATCGGGAAGCTCCAGCCGACCCAGCCCGAGCCGACGTCCATGTCGCGGCCATAATGCGTCTTGCGGATTTCGTCGCGGCTGCGCGCGAACACCGGCATCACACCGCCATAGGGACAATAATAGGTGGCGTCCTCATGATAGAATTCGTCCGCGATCCACGCCCAGTGATTGCGCCGCTCCGCCTCGACGAAAGCCTCGCGCAGGCGCTCGATGGCGCTTTCGACCTCTTCCCGTGGATATGTCATTTCACTCTCCTGAATTTTTTTCGGACCATAGCGGCGAAGCGCGCGTCGTCAACGAAAGATTTGCATATTGCGTCACTGAATGGCATATCTGGTTACGCAAATAGATATATTGATACGGGAGAGTTGCAACAATGCGTTTCGCAGCACGGTTCGATGCCGACGCTCTAATGGCCCTTGCGCGCGAGCGCACAGGCCTCTCCGACTTCGGCCCCGACCATTTCGCCGAACCGCTCGCTATCCTCCTGCGCGCAATGCGCGAAGAAGCCGAGCTCAGCGAATCGGGTGCCGCCCTCCAGGAGGAGCGGCTGGTCAACGCGCTCGCCAATCGCCTGCGCAAACAAGCGCTTCTCGCGCGCCATCCCGAAATCCTCGACGAACAGGTCGACGTCGCCGTGGTCATCATCGGCCTTCCGCGCACCGGAAGTACGATGCTCCACCGCCTGCTTGCCGCGTCGCCGCAGGCGACCGCGACCCGGTGGTGGGAAACCATCTATCCCCTGCCCCGCTCCGACGAGGCCGGAACCGACACCGAGGGACGGATCGCCGATGCCGAGACGCTCGCGGCGCAGATTATCGCATCATCGAAGGGCTTCGACGCCATCCATCCGCTCGACGCGCTGGCGCATGACGAGGAGCTGCCACTGATCGAACAGTCCTTCGTCTCGAACCTTCCCGAATCGATGCTCTATGTCCCGAGCTATGGAGAATGGTTGCTCGCGGCCGACCAGCGTCCGGCCTATGGCGAACTCATCGACTGGCTGCGCATCCTGCAGTGGCAGGATCCGGCGCGGCGCGGCCAGCGCTGGATTCTGAAGGCGCCCCATCACCTCACCGCGGTGCAGACGGTGCTCGACATGTTTCCGAACGCCGTCATCGCGATGACGCACCGCCGCGTCGACCATGTGATGGGCAGCTGGTACTCGATGGTTGCCTCGCTGACCGGCGGCAACAGCGATGCCGACTTCGCGAAAGAGCAAGCGAGCCACTGGACCCAGCGCCTGCTGCGCAACCTCAAGGATATGATGGCAGCACGGGCCAAGGCGCCCGATCGCTTCATCGACATCCATTACCGGAGCCTCCTCGAGGATCCGCTGAACTGCGCCCGGCGCAGCTTCGCGGCTGCAGGACTCACCATCACGGCCGCCGACGAGGCCGCCTGGGCAGACTGGCTCGGGGCGAACAAGCGCGATAACCGGCCGTCGCATCGATATGACGTCGCCGACTTCGGCATTGCGGCCGACGAGCTTCAGGCGGACTTCGCCTTCTATTCGGACGTCTTCGATCCGGCGCGCTGACCGAACACAGGTCGAGGGAGAGGGAAGACATGGAGATCAAGGGCGGCGACGCCGCATATCTGATGGGCGGCGCCGAACCCGCGCAAAGCTCGGTGCTGATCAGCAATTCGCGCTATCTCAACAACCCGCGAATGCGTGACATTTTCGCGCAAATGGGGCTCAAGCGAAATGGCACCGACCTTCCTGACGCCTATCTCGTCCCCGAGGTGAACCGCGCGATCGCCGAAGAGACCGATATCGACGAGATCCACGCGCTGATTGCCGCCGAGCGCGAGCGCCTTCCCGATTTCGCGGCTTGGCTCGACGCCCGCTTTGTCTCGGCCTGGACCGACGAGAGCGTTGCGGGCTGTGCCGACGGCACGGTCGGCGCCGCGATCGGCGCCTTCATCCGGCAGAGCGGAATGGAGATCGACTTCATGTTCCGCGGCGAACCCGCCGACGATTATGCCTATCTCATCAAGCGGCGCGTCCAGAACCACGATATCGAACATATGGTCACCGGCTTCGACCCCAGCCCCGTCGGCGAAATCGCGCTCATCGTCGCCAACGCGGTCGCCATACATAACTATTTCTCGCCGGCGCTGGCGCACCAGTTCAATCTGCAGACCATGTTCCTCGCCTCAACGAGCCTGATGCGCATGGCCTGCCACTATCCCGCGGTCGTCCCGGCAATGCTCGAGGGCTTTGCGCGCGGCGAAGCGCTGGGGAGAAAGCAGGCGCGACCGCTCTTCATGATCCGCTGGGAAGACTGGATCGATACGCCAACGACAGAAGCGCGCGCGGCGCTGGGCTTCGAGGACGGCCCTCCTGCGGGCCATTGGCATTGGACACACGAAGCCGCGAAAGGATAGAAATGGCCGAGAATGAATTCACCGTAACCGACATGCTGGCGATCCAGGCGCTCGTCCACAGCTATCCGCGGCGCCTTGATTCGGGCGACCTGGTCGGCCTCGGCATGCTTTTCGATCGCGCGACGGTCCATTTCCAGGGCCGCGACGCGCCGGTGGAATCTGATTCCGCCGAGATCACGCGCATGTTCGCCGATTTCGTGCGACTGTATGATGGCATTCCGCGCACGCGCCACCTGATGGTGAACCTCGTCATCGTGCCCGAAGGTCCCGAAGCCGCGAGCGCAACCTGCAGCGTGCTCGTCGTGCAGCAGGCCCCTGGCCGCGCCTTGCAGCCAATCATCACTGGCGACTACAAGGACCGCTTCGCCAAGACCGACGGCGAGTGGCACTTCACCGAGCGCTATATAAGCAACGACCTGTTCGGCGACCTCAGCGCTCATGGCAAATATGACTTCGCCCCGCCGGCCTAGGCCGGCTCAGGCCAGATAGCCGCCGTCGGCGGATATCACTGCCCCGTTGATATAGGCAGCCTGGTCGGACAAGAGCCAAAGCGCCGCGCGCGCGATGTCGACGGGCTGAGCGAAGCGGCCAAGCGGGATCGGCGCGAGTAGCATGTCCTTGTAATCGGCGCTGTTGATGACCGCCGAGGTTAGCGGCGTGTCGACGACGCCCGGGGATACCGCATTGCAGCGAATGCCGCGCCCACCATATTCCTTCGCGATCGTCTTGGTGAGGCCGAGCACGCCGTGCTTCGCCGCCGTGTACGGCGCGGTGCGCGGATAGCTGATATGTGCCTGAAGCGAGGTCGTATTGACGATCGCGCCGCCGCCGCTTTCGAGCATCAACGGAAGCTCGGCCTGCAGGCAATGAAACACGCCGTCGAGGTCGACGCTCAGCACCTTGCGCCAAACGTCCAGCGGCAGCAGATGGGTCTCCGGGATCGGTTCTTCCTTTAGAACCGTCACTTCGGTGATGCCCGCGTTGTTAAATGCTCCGTCGAGCCGGCCATGGCTCTCGCGGGCGAGGTCCACCATCGCGCGGCATGCCGCCGGGTCGGTCACGTCAGTCTTGCAGGCGAGCGCGCCATCGATCTCTTTCGCGAGCCGCGCAGCACTATCGCCGCACCGGTCGGCGACGATCACGCTGGCGCCTGCGGCGCCGAGCAACCGGCAAGCCGCCGCGCCGATACCCGACGCGCCGCCGGTGACGATGATGACTTTTCCCCGAAAGTCGAGTTGCGGCGCGGACATCAACGTCTCGCCGCCGACCACATGCGCGAATAGTTTGTCATGTCGCAAGCTCCCCCATTGCGGCCGGCCAAGCCGAGCCAACTGTCTCGTCCGAGCATCGTCGCGATGACCGGTGGCCATTTGGCCAGAAAATCGGCGCCCAAGGCGCTCGTATCCTCGACCGGCCGGTACGCGAGGCGGCAGAATGTCATATGAAGCATGACGCGCTCGCCCGGCAAGGTTCGCGGATAATTGGAATGCCAGCTGTAGCCCGACCAGATGGAAAAGGCTCCGGCCTTGCAAGTGATCGGGATCGCGCCGGCTGCCACCGCCGCCTCGGCGTCGTCGGGCTGGCGCTTCAGCTTGTGCGATTTCGGGATGACCTTCGTCGTTCCCGCCGCCTCGCTGAGATCTTCGAGCGCAAGACACGCAGTGAACAGCGGATTATAGTCGGTCGGCGGGACCCACTGCGCATCGATATGCAGCCCCATCGCCGAGGCGCCCGAGAAACGCACCGAGGCCGCGAGCTGGCTCAGGAGAAAATCGCCGCCGCACAGATATTCGGCAAGCGCGAGGAGCTGCGGATTGAGCAGCGCCTCGGCGAACAGATCGTCGGTCCCGAGCAGATGATAGGCCGACACGCCCTCGCCCGGCCTGATATCGAAATATTGCCCGCCCTCCGTCTGGGTCACGCGAAGGATCGCGTCGCGCAGGCCCGCGCAAAACTCGGGCGAATAGGCGTTCTCGACGATCGTATAGCCCTCGTCGCGTAGCTGCATGACATTCGACTCGAGGCCGTGCTGTGCAATCTCGGGAGCGAGCGTGGGCGACACCGCCCACGGCTCCGGATAGCTGTACTGCATCAGATTCCTCCCCCCCGGTTCGCTCGGCGACGGCCGTGCGATCCAGTTATCGCCGGAGTGACGTTCGGGTCCCGGAACCCGAGTGCCGGGAAGGAGCCAATTCGCACGGGCGCTCTAGCGCTTGCGCGCCCGGTTCCCTGTGCTCCGCCTCCGTTTGCGTGCTGTTTCAATAGCTAAACCTCTCCAGTCGCCCGCAGCTCAGCGCAAGTGGCCGCCCGCTCGCGGGTCGTTTTCGTTGGCGGATGTGCCCGAAATTACGCAAATCGTCAATATAATACGTCTCGACTGTCGTTTTACGTGATTTTAGGTTTGATTAGCTCGGCAAAGCCTGTCATATGCTGCCTCAAATATGGGAGATCGGCGCGAACCAATCGTCGACCGGATCAAATGGGAGAGAGAGAATGACCTATCGGCTTGCCATCCTTGCGTGCACCATTCTGGCGAGCGCGCACCCCGCCATCGCTTTTGCCCAGACCGAACCGGCCGCCGAGAGCGAAAGCGGAATTCGCGATATTGTGGTGACGGCCCGCCGGTCGGAGGAACGGCTTCAGGATGTGCCGGTCGCGGTCACCGGCTACAATCAGGATCAGCTCCAGGCGCTCGACATCCAGAGCTTCGGCGACATCGGCAAGACCGTTCCCAACCTCGACGTCCAGCGGCAGTTTGGCTCGGCGAGCGCGCCGCAATATTATCTGCGCGGCATTTCGACCGGCACGCTCAAGTTCGAGGCCGATGCCGGCATCGGTCTCTACATCGACGGCATCTATCTCGGCCGTCCGGCAGGCACCGCTTTCGACCTCGCGGATATCGAACGCGTCGAAGTACTGCGCGGCCCGCAGGGCACTCTTTTCGGCCGCAACTCCACCGGCGGTGCGATCAATTTCATCACCTCCGCCCCATCAGGCGAGTTCGGCGTGAAGGCGCAGGCCACGGCCGGCAATTATGATCGCTATTCGGGCCGCATTTCGGTCAATTTGCCCGCCCTGGGACCGATAACCGCACGCGTCTCCTATCTCCATGACGAGAACCGCGGCTATGTACGCAATCTGACCCCGGGACGAATCTTCACCTTCGCCGAGCCCTTCGGGACGATCAAATCGGCGAAGACCTTCGGTGCCGAGAACACCGACGCAGTATCGGCTGCGGTGCGCCTCGATGGCGGCGCGTTCGTCGCCGACTATAAGTTCGACTACACCGATAAGGTCAGCACCCAGCTTGGTCAGCAACTGCTCGGCTACGATCCGAGCTTCACTGCCGGCGTGGGCGACCCGCCGTTTTACACCGCGCCGCCGAGTGTGTTCCTCCCGCCGTCGACGTCGCGGCGCAAGGAGTTGGCGCTCGACATGACGACGCCGGCGCACCTCAAGATCATGGGGCACAGCCTCACGCTCGCCTATGACCTCAGCGACGACATCACGGTAAAGAGCATCTCGGGATATCGCACGCTCGACGAGGCCGTCGGCGGCAACGACATCGATGGCGGCGCCTATGTCCTTGGCGGATTGCCGTTCACGAACATCACCTCGGTCGAGGATCGGCATCAGAAACAGTACACCCAGGAAGTTCAGCTGCTGGGCAAGTCTGGCAACCTCGACTGGGTACTCGGTGGTTTCTATTTCCGCGAGACCGGCCGTGACAACAACCCGGTCTTCATCGGTGTCGCCTTTCCGCAGGGCGTGACGATCGTGCCGCGCTTGACGCCGACCGACGGCAACACGATCGATATCTTCGGCGTGCCCAGCGACTATCTTGCGGGCGCCGACACATCGGTGCGGAACAAGTCGATCGCGGGCTATGCGCATCTTGGGTATAAGGCCGACGCGTTCGAGCTTGCCGGCGGCGTCCGCTATTCGAAAGACAACCGGCGCGAGGTTGTTCGGGCAGCGGGCCTGGTGCCCGCCTTCGCCCCGCCCGGCACCTATGATGCGAAGTTCGACCATTGGGATTTCGATGCCACGGCGACCTGGGTTGCCAGCCGCGACATTCGTGCTTACGCGCGCTTCGCGACCGGTTATCTGTCGGGCGGCGTGCTGGGCGGAACGGTGTTCAAGCCCGAGACCGTCAAAAGCTACGAACTTGGCCTGAAAGCCGACCTGCTCGATCGCACGCTGCGTATCAACGCCGCAGCCTTCCATTCCGATCGCCGTAATGTCCAGACGTTGAGTTTCAGCGCGGCAAGCGGGACCTTCATCGTCTCATCGCCCAAGGGCAAGGAAACCGGCTTCGAGGTCGAACTGACCGCGCAGCCCAACGATCACTTCATGTTCAACGCAAGCTATGGTTATTTGCGCGCGCGTCTTTCAGACGATCCGGTCAGCGGTCCCATCAACTCGCTGGCACCGAAAAATACGCTGAGCGTGGGCGCGCAATATGATTCGCCGCATTTCGCGAACGACAGCTATGTGCAATTCCGCATCGACGGGTTTCTCAAGGACAAGCGTCTATCCGATCCGATTGTCAATTCCGCGACATCGAACCTGACGACGCTTCCCTCGCGCTTCGACATCAATGCCCGCCTTTCGCTGGTCGATCTCCCGATCGCCGGTACCAAGGCGAAGCTGTCGGCGTGGGTTCAGAACCTGACGAACAACCAGAAGCTCGAATTTGCCCGCAACCTGTCGACGAATGTCATCGGCGTCTTCCAGGTTCCGCGCACCTACGGCCTCGATCTCGGGTTCCAATTCTAGGGTCCGTTCTCCGCAGGGCCGCGCCGTCCTTGTCGGCACGGCCCTGCGGAAGGGCATCCTCCAACTGGGGCCGGGACTTCCCGATCGGCAACAGCGCAGTAGAATCCCTCTCGCGCTTGCCGATCTGCAGGACCCGGCCACTTTTTTTTGCGGGGGGCTATGCGGTCCTGAGATACGCATGACGATAAGCTGCTGCGGACGGTCGGCGACATGCGATAACCAGCCTTCGTCTTCGGGCGAACACTCATGAATGGCGGATCCGCCAAGGGAGACAGGATGCAAGGCGCCCGACCGGTAAGCGGAACCGACTGGTGGCAGGTCAGCATCGCGACGCTGACCAATAATTTTGCGACCGGTCTCGCCTTTGGCAGCTTCGGCACCATCATCCTCGCCATGGAGAAGGAGTATGATGCGAGCCGGGCGACCTCTTCGCTCGCGATCTCGCTCATGCTCGTCTCGCTCTCTCTGACGGCCGCTATCCTCGGTCGGCTCATCGAGAAGGTCTCGATCCGCAAGGTCATGCTTTGCGGCACCCTTCTTGGTTCGCTCGCCTTCGGTCTTGCATCGGTCGCCCGCGATGCCACCCAACTTCTCGCCATCTATTTCGTCCTGCTCGGGCCAGCGACCGCGATGCTCGGCACGCTGCCGTCCTGCACCCTCGCGGCGCGCTGGGCGACCGACGACCGCCGCGGTCTCGCGCTCGGTATCGTCAACATGCCAATCATGGTCATGATCGTACCGCTTGCGATTGCGCCGCTTCTCCTGGCCGACGGCATTCGCGCGGTCTACCAAGCGCTCGCGGTCGCGCTCCTCGTCTTCGTTCCTCTCGTCTGGTTCGTGCGCGACAGGCGCGGCACCTCGCCCGCCGACGTGGCCGCGATCGCAGCGCAAGCCGAGATCGATCTCGCTCCGACGCCTCCAATTATGGGCTCGATATTCTTCTGGATCCTCGTCGTCGGCCTCGGTCTCCTGGTGGGGGCGGGCACGATGAAGCTTGCTCATTTCGTGCCGCTCTTCACCGAGCAGGGCCGGACGTTCGAGGAGGCCAACATGCTCCTCGCGGTATCGGGTGGCGCCGGGCTGGTCGGCTCCTTCCTGTTCGGCGCGCTTGCGGACCGCATCGGCGGTGCCAAAGCACTGATGTTGAACGCACTCATACAGGCGGTAATGTGGAGCGTGTTCCTCGCGCCTGTCGGCCTCCCCATTCTCGTCGTCGACGCGATCGTCGTCGGGGCATGCGGGGCCGGGGCGCAGGCGGCCTTCGGAGTCCTCCTCGCGACGCTCTACGGGACCAAAGTCTTCAGCCGCGCCTTCGGTTTGATGGCGCTCTTCACCCTGCCCTTCCTGTTCGGGCTCACGCCGATCGCGAGTCTGCTCTACGAGGCGAGCGGCAGCTATCATCTGCCGATGGGGTTGATGATCTGCGGTTTCGTCATTGCCGCCACGCTGTTCGCTCTGCTGATCAAGCCCGAACGCCGCCGCCACATTCCGATTGCCGAGGGAGACCCCACCTGATGCGCGCCGCCGATTTCCTTGAACCGGGCAAAATCGCCTTCCGACCCCAAGCCTCCAAGCCCGAACCCGCCGCGGGCGAAGTCCTCGTGCGCGTAAAAGCCTGCGGAATCTGCGGGTCGGACCTGCATATGTACCGCGACAACAGCTACCGCGAAAAGCTCGTCCGCCGCATGGCAGACGGAATCGAGATACCAGGCCATGAATTTGCCGGGGTGATCGAGGCACTCGGCGAGGGAGTCGAAGGTTGGGAGATCGGCCAACGGGTCGTCGGCGTCACCGGCATGGGTGGCGGCATGGCAGACTTCGTCACGGTTCCCGTCAATCCCTTCCAGCTCGTGCCGGTTCCCGAAGGCATTGACTGGGATCTCGCGGCGACAACCGAACCATTGGCCGACGGTCTGCAGATGGTTCGCAAAGCCGAGATACGAACGGGCGAGAATGTCGTCGTCTTCGGCGTCGGCATCATCGGCCTCGGCGTGATCCAGGCGATCCACGCGCGCGGGATCGCGCCCCAGCGGATCATCGCGGTCGACGTCCAGGCCGCGCGCCTCGACAAGGCACTCGAGATCGGCGCGACGCATGCGGTGAGTGCCCGCGACGGGGACGTGTTCGCGGCGATCGCCGCGATTTGCGGCATCGAGGAAAGCCATGCCGGCGTGTCGGCGCGCATCGGCGTCGTGTTCGACTGCGCGGGCTATATCAAGCATATGAAAGGCCCGCCGCCGCTCGAGACCGCGCTCCGGCTGATCGACGTCAACGGCGGCCGGATCGTCTGCTTCGGCGGCTATGAAGGTGCCATGACGATCGACATGGGGCCGCTCATCGAGAAGCAGCCGACAATCATGGGATCGAACGGCTATGCCGCCGAGGAACTGGTCGAGGCGCTTTCGCTCATGCAGGCCGGCAAGGTCGACCGGCGTACATTGATTTCGCATCATTTCCCCATCGACGCGGTCGCCGAGGCCTTTGAGGTCCAATGCTCACCCGAAGCGGTCAAGGTTATGCTCACTTTCTGATGGAAACCGTCTTTCCCCGCCGCCGGCTGATGCGGATTGCCGCCAGCGCGGGTGCCGCGCTCGCCCTCTCGACCCCCGCCGCCAGCGCCGCGGCCAAAGCTTGGGAGCAAGACAGCGTGTCACGTGTCCAGCGGCCCGCCGGCAGCCTCCATCGCCGCGAGGGGAGCCCCGTGCTGTCGCTCGGCCATTTCGACCTCGCCGAGCAAGGCTATGTTGCCGAGGAATATTTCCTCGAAGGCACTGCTGCAGTCTTCGACCTCGACGGAGCCATGAGGGTTGATGGCCTCTGGACCGTCCGCTCCGGCGCTTCCAAGCCTTATCGCGTCCGCCTCGTCATCGTGCGCCCGGCGGACCAGGATCGGTTCAGCGGTACAGCGGTCGTCGAGTGGATCAACGTCAGCGCCGGCGGCGACGCCGCGCCCGGCTGGATCACGATGCACCGCGAGGCCATAAGGGCGGGGCATGCCTGGGTCGCTGTGTCAGCTCAGAAGGTCGGCATCGACGGAGGCAATGGACTCAACCTCGGCGTTGCGCCGCTCAAACAAGCCAGTCCCGAACGTTATGCCTCGCTCGACCATCCTGGCGACAGTTTTGCCTTCGATATCTTCGCGCAGGCCGGACAGGCCGTGCGCGGTAATGCCGAAAGCCTGTTCGGCGGCGCCGGGCTGAAGCGACTTATCGCGTTCGGCGCATCGCAATCGGCCTGGTTCCTCACAAGCTATGTCAATGCGGTCGCGCCCCTCGACGCGGCATTCGATGGCTATTTCCTCCAGGCGCGGTTCAGCGGTGCGGCGCCGCTCCGCGACCCCAATATTTTCGGCGACCTCGCGTTACCGGGAACCCGGCTTCGCGACGACCTACCCTACCCCGTTCTGGTTGTGGAATCGGAGACCGACATAGTCGGCGAGGGCATCAGCCAGGGCGGCTACGCTGCGGCGCGGCAACCGGCGAACGACCGCCTGCGAGTCTGGGAAATTGCTGGTGCGTCGCATGCCGATCTCTCGATTTTCGCGGTTGCGAATGCCGACACCGACAGCCTCCCAGCGGCGAAGCGTATACGCCTGTGGAAGCCCAGCCGCAGTCTTTTCGGGGCAATGATCGACGTCCCGGTGAACTCGGCACCACAGCAATATTATATGATGAATGCTGCGCTTCGCGCGATGGCGAGCTGGATCGCGGGAGGCAAGGCGCCAGCGCAGGGCGAGCCCATTCGGACCATCTCCTCGATGGATACGTTCCCCATCGTCGCGCGCGACGCACTCGGCAGGGCCGAGGGCGGCATCCGCTCGCCCTGGGCCGATGCACCGGTCATGATCCACAGCGGCGCATCGAAGCTTACGCATCCGATCGGGCGACTGGTTGGAGCGTCGCGTCCACTCTCCGCTGCGGAGCTGGCCGGACTTTATCCACTCGGCGAGGAACAATATCTTGCGGCCTTCGAAGCCTCTCTCGATGAGGCTGTCGCCTCGGGCTACTTCATACCCGCACAACGCGAGGAAATCATGGGACTCGCAGCAGCCGCCTGGGCTTGGGCGCAGGCCGGCGAGTTCTGACCAACTGCTTTAGGCGCGCTGGCCGATCAGAACCCATGAATGTTACTGCCGCGCGCCACGGTATCGGGCGTATCTCCCCATAGGCGGCGGGCGTAGCTGTTAGAGCAAGATAGGGATGAGCCAGCGCCACTTAATTAAGGCCGGTCGGCGATGATGTCGTGCTGCGCTTCATTCGTCGGCAGATGCGCCGACATGATGGTCGCGGCGACCGCAGGATAGCCGGCCAGTCCCGAACCGCGGAGGCATCCGCCAGCATCCTGACGCCACGTCGATGCGCAAAGCCGCCGTGCAAAAATTAGGCAGACCCCGCAGGTAATCCAGCTCTCGCTCGATCAACGCGGCCGCGGATCCGAAGTATCTCCCAGCTTTGTCCGATCAGGTCGTCGAAGCAGGCGACCTCGGCCTTTCGCATGACGGCCACGGCATCCTCGTCCGCAATCTGAACCCACGAGCACCCGCCGCCGTGAAAGCCAATTTCGACCAGCAGCGCCGACTCCCCGTCGTGTGTCACGGTAAGACGATGGCTCCGGATCCGGGGTGCAGCGGACGGCCCATCTTCCATCATGCTGCGCCCGGCGGTTCCAGGAAGATAATGTCGGATGGCGTAAGCCAGAAAGGAGGTGGCCGAAACGTGATATGCAGGTTCCAGCTTTCCAGTGCTTCGACCGCCGCGTCGCTCGGCATGTCGGGGAGAAGGCGGGCCGCGATGTCGGCCCAGTCGTCTCCCGAAAGGGGCTGGGTGTATCGGCGAACGGGGGGAATGGTCATTTGCATCGCCTCAAGCCGCCAGCGGCAGCATTTGCCCCGCGCGCGCGTCCGAATAGCCATCCGCCTGACTGTAGACCAGCGCGCCGTTCACGAATACCGTCTCGATGCCGCTGGCGCGGCGAATGTAGCGATAGCCTCCGCCGGGCAGATCCCCGACCGCAATTTCCGGACCCCGATCGACGACGTCCGGATCGAAGATCACCAGGTCAGCCGCAAAGCCCGGCCGTATCAGCCCGCGGTCCTTCAACCCCCAGGTCCTCGCGACGTCATGGGTCAGCTTGTGCACCGCCGTCTCGAGGCTCATGGCGCTGCGGCGACGCACGAACTCGCTGAACAGAAAGCAAGTGTCGCCATAGGTTGCGAAGTTGCTCACATGGGCGCCGCCGTCTCCGGCGCCGATGGCCACCAGTGGCTCCGCCAAGAAACCAGCGATCGCTGCTAGATCATTATGTCCCACGGCATCGAGACCGAAGGACGTCTCAAAATCGTCGGACAGGGATATGTCGAGGATGACCTCCGCGACCGTGCAGCCGCGTTCATCGGCAAGGTCGCCGATGATCCGGCCCTCGAGTTTCTTGTTCTCGGGCCTGACTGCCCGCTTCACATATGCTTTCCGGTAATCGACCTCGAGCCCCATCGGGCTATGGTCGCCTTCCATCTCGGCGATCAGGCGAGCGCGACGTTCCGGATCGAGAACTGCCGCGCGCCGTTCGGAGCCCGGCAACAACAGGGTTTGCCACCAAGTCGGCATCTTGCCGTAGAGCGAGAAAGACGCATTCGCGTCGAACGACAGATCGATCGGCCGGGTCTGCATCTGCGGGACGACCCGGGCCCCGTGCGCCGATTGCAGCTTCACCCGCCCGATGATCTCGTCGGTCAGCCCCGGCTGGGCGTTGCTGTGGAATACCGGAGAAAAGGTGGTCATAATGCCGTGGCGGCGCGACAGGTCAGCCAGCATGTCGATGCGGGCCAGCACAAGATCGCGATCCCAGAATTCGGGCACAGCCTGCAGCGCCCGGCCCTCTTCGCCGAGCACCGCACAAAGCGCGTCGAGCTCGTCGGCGCTCGCCAGCCGCGCCGGGACCGGCCGGTTTTCATGATCGATATCGACCCAGCTGGTACTCATGCCGAGAGCGCCTGCCGCGATGCACTGCCGCAGCAGGTCTTGCATCTGAACAGTCTCCTCGGCGGTCGCCGAGCGTTCGCGCGAGGCTTCTCCCATGACCCACAGTCGCAACATGCTGTGGCCGACAAGGACGCCGACGTTGACGCCCAGGCCGGTGCGGATCGTTGCGGCATAATCCTCGAACGTTTCCCAGTCCCAGCTCAGGCCGGCGTCGAAGGCGCTTTTCGGCATTTCCTCGATCTTGCGGAACGTGGCGCCGACGATTTCGCGATCCCTCGCCCGGACGGGCGCGAGGCTGAGCGAGCAATTGCCGGTCACGACGGTTGTTACGCCATGTTCGACCGCGGGCATCAAGAGCCCGTCCCAGACGAGCTGCGCATCATAATGGGTGTGCGGATCGATAAAGCCCGGTGAGACAACCTTCCCGCCGACATCAAATGTCGGAGAGCCGTCGGCAGGCACGGTCCCCACCGCGACGATTTTGCCGCCTTGCAACGCGACCGAGCCACCATATTCGGCTTCGCCGGAGCCATCGCAGATGCGCGCGTTTACCAAGACAAGATCAAACTGTTTCATGGTTATCCTCCCTCAAGGGCCGACCAATCAATGGGGCCGGGAAAGAGGCGGAGGTCGTTTCTCCGGCTCTCCATATTTGCAGGAGGCATGCTGAATGCCGCTCCGTGAGTGACTCCGATGAGCCATCAGCACCTCTCCAGAATCGCTAATTCGAATTAGCTTATGGCATAAAGTTATCTATGCCCTTGGCATCGGTCAAGCGATTCTTTATGCCATAAACTAAATTGGAACCCGGTTGCGAAAGGCCGTATCACGCGATGCACACGCTACCAGAATCTGCCGTCCCCCGGCGCGCCGGACGTCCTAGTCGCCTCTCGCGCGAGATGGTACTCGCAGCGGCGCTGGAACTTCTTGGCGATGAAGGAGCGGACCACTTCAGCATCGCCAAGCTGGGCAAGCGCCTCGACGCCACCGCGATGTCCATCTACACTTATTTTCCCAGCCGCGACGCGCTGCTTGAGGCGGTCGCGGAGCATATTTTCGCCCTTTTCGAACCCCCGCCTGCCATGGATCGCTGGCAAGATTATATCCTCGAATGGCTGCGCGCGATCACCCTTCACTTCGAGCGCTTTCCGGTCGCGCTTCAGGTTCTCGCGTGGGACGAACATATATCTGTTTCGTGGCTGCGAGCGTGGCTACCGGTCATGCGCGTGCTGCAAGAACAGGAACCCGACCCTAAAAATCTGGCAGCGATTTGCGACTGGTTCCTAACGGCCACCATTGGGTTCATCAACGCGCACCACAATGGACCGAAGCGAATGGCGGTGCTCCCGGAAGACGTTCTTCAGAGATTGGATAGTAAAGATCGTCGGCTTCTCGAGGACATGCGGCAGCACCAGGGCGGACCAAATGAAAAGTGGCGCCTCGAATATGCGTTTCAAAATATTATCGACGGGTTGGAGGGTCTGGTGAAGAAGACCGATTTCACGGAAGCAAAGCGGCGACCCTCACAATAGGCTAGGCGCTGCCTGCAATGTTCTTGTCCAAATCGTGGCACAGGCGAGATGGGCGCGGAGTGGCGACCAGATGGCCACAATCCGAGCGTGCGGAGAGTAACCTGAAGCGGCGGCTAGATAAGGGAGCATGCTTCATCGAAGCCAAGGCGCGGCAGACGTTCAAAGGGTTCGTCCGCACCGTGGCCGAGGGCGCAGAGAAAGTTGGAGCGCAACTCGCTGCCGGCGAAAAAATCCTTATCGAGGGCTGCCCGGTCAAAACCGGACATCGGGCCACAATCGAGGCCCATCGCCCGCGCAGCCATCATGAGATAGGCACCCTGAAGCGTGCCGTTGCGAAAGGCCGTCTCTTCGCGCGTTTGCGGATCGGCGAACCAGTGACGCGCGCCGGGATTGTGCGGGAAAAGCTCCGGCATCTTGTCGGCGAAGGCCAGATCATGCGCGACGATGACGATCGCGGCGGCATCGACGCTCTTCGCAGCGTTGGTCGCCGACATGTGCCCCGCGACGCGGGCCTTCGCTTCGTCATTTACGCAGAATATGAACCGCGCCGGCGACACGTTTGCGGAGGTCGGCCCCATCTTGAGGACATCGTAGAGCTCGCGCCACAGGTCGTCGGGCAAGCGTTCTTTCTTCCATTCATTGCGCGAGCGCGCGTCATAGAACAGCTCCCGCAGCGTTGTCGCCGTCTCTGCGCTACGCATGGGTGAAATCCTTCCCTTGGACATATCCCTTGGCCGGCTCGAAAACTTTTCCCCCAGCCGGCATGCCTGCTGTCTAGAATTCGATCGTCGCGTCGATGCCGTATGTGCGCGGACGGTTGAAGCTGGCCGAGATGAACCCGCTGATGTCGGACGCATATTCGACGGCGCGCTTGTCGAAGAGATTCTGGCCCCAGAGCGAGATCTTCATCTGCGCTCCGGCGAGCGGGAGGTCAGCGATCGACAGACGGCCGTTGACGATCCAATGCGCCTGCGTCGTCGCGGCCCGGCGAAGCGCCGGATCGGCGGGCGGGATCAGGATGAAGTTGATGTCGCTTTTGTAGGACGCGTCGAATCGCAGAGAGACGAAGGCACCACTCGCCATCGGCCGGGTCCGGTACTCGATGTTGGGCGCGAAGGTAAGCTTCGGCGTCTGGGTGCGCTTCGCGATGCCGGCAATATCTTGCGGTGTGCCGGTGGCGGCGGTCGAGACGAAGCGCTTATAGTCGAAATCGAGCAGGCCGAGGTTGGCGCCGATCTGCAAACCCTCGACAGGCGCGATGGTGAGTTCACCCTCGAGCCCGCGAATGCGCGCCTTGCCCGCGTTTTCATAGTTGAGCACGGTGGTGAAAACCGAAACTTGCAGATCGTCATAATTTGCGTTGAAGGCAGCAAGGTTGAGCCGCACCCGGTTGTCCCAGAATTGTCCCTTTAGCCCGACCTCATAGGAGATCAGCTTTTCCGGGTTGAAGCGGGTGCCGTTGTAGATACCGCCCGAGAGATAGCCGGTTCCGGCCTTGCCGTAGATCATGATGTCGTCGGTCGCCTGAAATTCCGCGACCGCCTGCCAGGTTAGGCGGCGGAAGGACGCCCTGCTGTCGGTTGCCGGGGCCGTGAGGAAATTGACCTCGCGCCGCTTGTCCCACGTATGGCGGGCGCCCGCGGTCAGCGTGAGGCGGTCGAAGAGCTTCAGGCTTCCTTGTGCGTAAGCAGCAAAGGACCGGTTAGTGACGTCGACGTCCGAGAATTGATCGGCCGCGGTGATCGGGACCGGCTGCCCCTGCGCCGGGAAATTCTTGAAGAACATGACCGGATTATAGTTGGTGGCATTTTCCTCGAAATAAAAGGCGCCTGCGACCCAGTTGAAGGAGTCCGACTTGCCGTTGACCTGAAGCTCGTTCGAATATTGATGCTGCCTGCGGTTCGAGATGGCGTTGAGCACGGTGAAGTCGCTGCCGGTCCCACCGAACGGATCGATCAGCTTGTTGCCGTCGAAGCTGTTGCCGAGGCTGAGCTGACGAAGCTTGCGATAGGCGGCGATATTCTTGACGGTGATCGCATCGCTAAGCTCATAGGCGAGCGTCAGACTGTGGCCTTGCGAGCGCAGCCGGTCGGTCGCACGCTGCGGCTCGTAGATCGCATCGAGCGGCTCCGAGGAGACGATGTTAGTGCCCCCGAGAGAGGGTTGTAGCGCAAAGATGAACTCGACGGTGCTGCCTAGCGGGTTCGTCCCCGGCAAGTCGCCCGCACCGCGAAAGCCGAGCGCCTGAAAACCGAGCTGCGACCCGCGAAAATCGGTGTAATCGAACTTGTAGTCTGCGGTGAAGGGGCCGCCGCCGTCATATCGCAGCGCGGCAAAGATCGAGTCCGAATTTTCTTCACCCAGCGTCTTGGCCGCGCGGCTCGTGCCGATCTTATCTTCCGTTCCCGGCCCGTAGATGCGCTCAACCCCGGCAGCGAGGTTTTTTACATAACCATCAGTCTCGCGGTGGGCGTATGTGATCGACGCGCTGAGCCCGCCGAATTCGGGGAGATCGATGCGGGTGCGCGAGCGGAACTCGTCGAAGCGCCCGAACGTGACATCTTGCCGGATGCCGAACTCGCCGCCCGGCGGGCGCGTGATGAAGTTCACAGCGCCGCCGGTCGTATTGCGGCCGAACAAGGTGCCTTGCGGCCCGCGGAGCACCTCGACGCGCTCGATATCGGCGACGTCGAACAGGCTGCCCGACGCCCGGCCGAGATAGACGCCATCGATGTAGATGCTGACGCCGTTGTCGACCTGCGCCGCCGTCTCGCCGGCAAGGATGCCGCGCAGCGAGTAGACGGGAAGCGCGGCATTGCTGGGCTGGCGGATGACCTGGAAGTTGGGAACGATTGCTCCAAGCCCGGCGACGCTCGTGATACGCTGCGCCTCCAGCGCGTCGCTCGTCAGCGCGGTCACCGCAATGGGCACCCGCTGCAAATTCTCCTCGCGCTTCTGCGCCGTGACGATGATGTCCTGGAGCCCGGTCTCGCCTGAGGGGACGGGTTCAGACACCTGCGCGAAGGCCGTTGCAGGCGCGATCGCGAGAACCGCGACCGAGCCGCAGCGAAGCAAGGCGCGCATGGCGCGGACCTGAGGCTTGGTTTTTAACATGGTATTTCCCCTTCCCTTCGATCCATCTTTGGGATCTTTTGATTAGGCCGGCGCCCGGCCGGCGCGCGGCGTCACGCGGCCTGCGCGCTCTTAGTCTGCGGACGATATGGCTGGCGGAGGCCGCGCTGTTCGAGCAGCGGCAGCACTTTTTCGGCGAAAAAGGGCAGTTCCACGAGATAGTCGTGGAAACCGAGGAACAGCGCATCGACGCCGGCCTCGTGGAAGCCCGCGATCTTCTCCACGATCTGCTCGGGCGTTCCGACGAGGGCATCACTCCCCGCAGACATCGCGATGTCGCGCAGCGCCGCCTCTTGCTTGTCCGCCGGTATCTTGTCGATGGGAATGCCCGAGGACATCGCGAGTTGGCGCGCGGCCACGAGGTCGGCATTGTCTCGCAGCAACTTATGGTGGCGGCGGGCTTCTTCTTCAGTTTCGCGGCAAACCACGAGGGCCAGCGAAGCCATGCCGACGTCGGGATTACCGGCGGCCGCCGCCGTCTCGCGCAACGTGATGCCGTGCGCCTTCAGGCGGTCGCGGTCGTCGGAGCGCGCAAAGGTGAGATCGGCGTGCCGAGAGGCGAAGGCGATGCCGTCGGCCGAGGTCGCGGCGCTCACGAGCGGAGGCGCCGCCTGGATCGGCTTCGGCGCACTCACGAGATTCTTGAGGTCGAAGAAGTCCCCCTCGTAGTCGAATGGTTCCTCCTCGTTCCAGAGGCGGCGCACGATCTCGATCCACTCGGCCGCGTAAGCGTAGCGGTCTTCCTGCTTGTGCGGCGCGAGGCCGAACATGCCCATCTCTTCCTTGTACCAGCCCATGACCATGTTGATGCCGCCGCGGCCGCGCGAGACATGATCGATAGTGGCGACCGCCTTCGCCGCGAACACCGGGTTCACCATCGGCAAGTGGATAGTGGTGATGATCATCAGTCGCTCGGTGACCGCTGCGATCGCCGCCATGTAGGTCAGCGTCTCAAAGGTCTCGCCGGCGAAATTGCTTTCGCCCCCGAACCCGCGCCAGCGAGACACGGGCATGAAGAGCTCGAAGCCGATGCGGTCGGCGAGTTGCGCAATTGCGAGACTATGGTCCCAGGTCACTTCATAGGAGGACGGCACGGTATGGATGCCGCCCGAGCCGGTACCGTTTGTCGCGAAGATGCCGAGCATCAGGGGCTGCTTGCGGTGCTGTGCGAAGACCGAGTCTTCCCGCGCAACCTGTTTTTTTTGAACCATGCGTCTGTCCTTGTTGAAAGAGTTCAGGATCGGGGCGGCAGCGCGTCGGCGACAATGCGCAGATCCGCGCCATTGATGTCTTCGAGCACCGGCGACGGCCCCGCGGGAAGTTCGATGCCGCGGCCGGCGAGAAGCGCCCGCGCCGCGTCCACGTCGCTCATGAGCATGTCGAGCCGGAATACGCCCTCGCCGCGACTCTGGATGATCGAGGCGAGCCGCTCTGCGAGGCGGCCGCGCTCCTCGCCTTCGGCGAGCCCATAAAGGCCGACCTCACGGATGCCCTGCCCGTTGCCCGGTGCCTTGAAATGGACCGAACGAAGACCGGGTTCGGCGGAGCGTGCTGTAGTATCGACCCCTTCGGTGCCGAACACCTTCGCATAGGTCTCGCGCGCGGCGTCCAGGTCGGCGACGACAAGGTCGATCCCGCTGATGCCTCGGAAGAGGCCGCCCTGGGTCTCGTCGCCGAAGTCCGACGAGCCGTCGCGCGTGAACATCATCTCGCGCGCCTTCTTGTCGCCCCCCGGCACGTGGCGGGCGATGAAGATCTCGAGCCCGTGTAGGGTCCCAAGCGTGTTGCTCTCGCCGACGGCATAGGTCTGCGGCTCGGGATGCACGAATTCGAGGCCGCGGCTGCGAATCTCGGCCATCGTCGCGGGAAGGTCGTCGCACATGACGCCGATGAGGAAGATGCGGTCCTCGGGGACGCGGATCGAGTCTCCGCCCTCCTGGAACAGGCCCAGCGCATGCGACATCTCGCCATTCCCGGGCAGCTGGTAATACATGGCCGTGATCGATTGCCCCGGCATCATGTCGGGGTGGATCCACAGCGGTTCGGTTCCGAAGATTCCGTCGAGCCGGTCCTTGGCTCCCTCGAGATCCTTCAGCACATAGTCGATGACATAGATATTGGTGAGCACGTCGGCTTCCCTCTCCTGTGCACCTCGTTGGGTGCTGCAGGGAAGGTCCGTGTTTTACGGGGCTCCGGCAAGCGCAATGGCGTGATTCAGCTTCACAATCTGCACCCGCTTCACTCTACTGACCCCTCTGGTAACAATTTCTGTTACCCCCGATATCAAAAGCGGTATAGGCAATTCAGCTCAAAAATGTCGAATGAGCTGCTGCTTGAAGAATCGGACTGAAGAGCGCCGCCAGGCGCTTGGATCGGGAGAGCGATATGGACCGGAAAGGGGCGATCGGCCCGGCAGCGGCCTCGCGCTTGCTACCAAGCGAGCCCCATGGTCGCGGTGCCGACCTCGAGGCCCGCCGCCATCGGCAGAGCAAGCTTCTCAAGACCGTCCTCAAGCAGCAGATCCGCATTCGAGGCATGCGCTACAAGGATATCGCCGACCAGCTCGGTGTGAGCGTCATGACCGTAAAGCGCTACCTCAACTCGGAGCGGGTACCCGTCGAGGTGCTCGAAGATATCGGTGCTTGTCTTGGCCTCGGCCTCCTCGAACTGGCAGAAATTGCCAAGGCCGATGACTGCGGCGACGCGCTCGACCTCGAGCTTCAGCAGGAGACAGAACTCGCCGCAGATTACGCGCTCGCGCTGATGCGACTACTCCTCTACAGCGGCATGACGGTTCCCGAGATCATGGAAGAATATGAGATCGACGAGCCCACCGTCGTCCGGCTGCTCGCGCGCCTCGACCGCCTGAAACTCATCGAGTTGCTCCCGGGCAACCGCGTCCGCATCCGCGGGACGCGCCATGTTGAATGGAGGCCAGGCGGCCCGATCCGACGAACGATCGAGAATGACATCCGCAAGAATTTCGTCGCAATGGACTTCGCCAACACCGAGGAGTTCTTCGGCTATGAGTCGGTGCGCCTCACCAAGGCGTCGATCCGGCAGCTCGATAGCCATATGCGCAATCTGGTCCGGCAGGTGCGCACGCTCCATCGCATAGACCAGGGAGCGAAGAGCGAGGAAAAGCAGTGGTACACGCTGTTCGTGGCACAGCGCGAAACCAACTGGGGCTTCCCGGTAAATCAAGGCCAACAACTCATCCCGCGCAGCCGGGGCGGG
>Ga0209050_1000502_pt1 | contig 66494 bp, 67 predicted proteins | sample Araplavi_mTSA_r2_FD_184276 | JGI IMG/M metagenome (GOLD analysis project Ga0209050, IMG submission 184276) | Arabidopsis root microbial communities from North Carolina, USA - plate scrape MF_Cvi_mTSA_r2 (SPAdes) (version 2) | ecosystem: Host-associated > Plants > Roots > Endosphere | place: USA... | reverse complement strand
CGGACAACATTAACTAATTAATAATAATCTATTCCGACGCCCGTTGGCCATGCGGGCGTTGTATGATTTCGGCCTTCTACGTTTGGAACACCGCAATGCTGCCTTCTATCGAACAACGCCTCGCCCTTGAACTGGCCGCCAAACCGGCCCAGGTCGCCGCCGCCATCGCCCTGCTGGACGAAGGCGCCACCGTCCCGTTTATCGCCCGTTACCGTAAAGAAGCAACGGGCGGCCTGGACGACACCCAGTTGCGCAACCTCGAAGAGCGCCTGCGCTACCTGCGCGAGCTGGAAGAGCGCCGTGAAGCGATCGTCAACTCGATTACCGAGCAAGGCAAGATGACGCCGGAGCTGCTAGATGCGGTCATGCACGCAGAGGACAAGACCCGCCTCGAAGACCTTTACTTGCCTTACAAGCAAAAACGCCGCACCAAGGCCCAGATCGCCATCGAAGCCGGCCTGGCCCCGCTGGCCGACGCCCTGCTGGCCGACCCGACCCTGAACCCGGACGAACAGGCCGCCGGCTACCTGCGCGAAGCCTTCGAAACTGCCGACGGCAAGAACCCGGGCGTAGCCGACGCCAAAGCTGCCCTGGACGGCGCCCGCCAGATCCTGATGGAACGCTTCGCGGAAGACGCCACCCTGCTGCAATCGCTGCGCGAATATGTGCAAGAGCATGGCGTAGTTGAATCCAAAGTTGTTGAGGGAAAGCAAGAAGAGGGCGAAAAATTCGCCGATTACTTCGATTATTCCGAGCCTCTGGCTGCCGTGCCATCGCACCGTGCCCTGGCACTGTTGCGCGGACGCCGCGAAGGCATGCTGGACGTCACCCTGCGCCTCGATTCGGAAGAGGAAAAGCCGAAGTGGGACGCCCCGCATAACCCCTGCGAAAGCCGCATTTCCGCACGCTTCGGCATCAAGCAGGCCGGCCGCCCTGCCGACAAATGGCTGGCCGACACCGTGCGCTGGACCTGGCGCGTGAAATCCTTCATGCACCTGGAAACCGAACTGATGGGCGCCCTGCGCGAAAAAGCCGAACTGGATGCCATCAACGTCTTCGCCACCAACCTGAAAGCCCTGCTGCTGGCGGCCCCGGCCGGCCCGCGCGCCACCATGGGCCTGGACCCGGGCTTGCGCACCGGCGTGAAGGTCGCCGTGGTCGACGCCACCGGCAAGGTTGTGGATACCGCCACCATTTATCCGCACCAGCCGCGCAACGACTGGCATGGCTCGCTGCACACCCTGTCGCAGCTGGCCGCCAAGCACGGCGTGCAGCTGGTTTCGATCGGCAACGGCACCGCCTCGCGCGAAACCGACAAGCTGGCGCAGGACCTGATCAAGCAGTGCCCCGAGCTGAAGCTGACCAAGATCGTGGTATCGGAAGCCGGCGCATCGGTGTATTCCGCCTCCGAATACGCATCGCGCGAACTGCCGGAGCTGGATGTATCGCTGCGCGGCGCGGTATCGATCGCACGCCGCCTGCAAGACCCGCTGGCGGAACTGGTGAAAATCGATCCGAAATCGATTGGCGTGGGACAGTACCAGCACGACGTCTCGCAGACCCAGCTGGCGCGCTCGCTGGACGCGGTGGTTGAGGATTGCGTGAACGCGGTTGGCGTCGACGTGAATACCGCTTCCGCCCCGCTGCTGGCGCGCGTATCCGGCCTGTCGGCCAGCGTGGCGCAAAGCATCGTGACCTACCGCGACATGAAGGGCGCCTTCGCCTCCCGTGCTGCGCTGAAGAACGTGCCGCGCCTGGGCGACAAGACCTTCGAGCAGGCGGCCGGCTTCCTGCGCGTGATGGGCGGCGAGAACCCGCTGGACGCATCGGCCGTGCACCCGGAGTCCTACCCTGTGGTCGAGAAGATCCTGGCCGACATCCAGAAGGATGTGCGCGGCGTGATCGGCGAGAGCAAGCTGCTGAAATCCCTGTCCCCGGCCAAATACGCCGACGACAAGTTCGGCGTGCCGACTGTAACCGACATCATCAAGGAACTGGAAAAGCCGGGCCGCGACCCGCGTCCTGAATTCACCACCGCCACCTTCAAGGAAGGCGTGGAAGAGATCAGCGACCTGCGTGCCGACATGATCCTGGAAGGCGTGGTGACCAACGTAGCAGCCTTCGGCGCCTTCGTCGACATTGGCGTGCACCAGGACGGCCTGGTTCACATTTCCGCCCTGTCGAACACCTTCGTCAAGGATCCGCACACGGTGGTGAAAGCCGGCCAGGTGGTGAAGGTGAAGGTGCTGGAGGTGGACGTGAAGCGCAAGCGTATCGCCCTGACCATGCGCCTGAGCGACAGCGCGCCTGTCGCCGGCTCGCGCCCTGAACAGCGCGGCGACCGCAACGACCGCCGCGCCATGGGCCAGCAGCAGAAACAGCAATCCCGCGAGCCGGCCCAGCAAAGCTCGATGGCCGCCGCCTTCGCAAAGCTGCGCGGCTAAAGCCAATTCGGGGTCAGGTCTGTCATTTGGACAGACAGCGCTACCCTTTGATTTATCTCAATACGCGAAAAGTAGCCAAATCGCGTATTGAGCCAGATCAAATGGTGGCGCTAGCTGTTCGAATGACAGACCTGACCCCGAATCTGGCAAGTTGCCGTTTCGCGGTAAAATGGCGGGATTCCAATCCTTAGCAGTGAGAATGCAATGAGCGACGTACAAACCTGGATCAAAGAAACCGTGACCAACACCCCTGTCGTGCTGTTCATGAAGGGCACCGCCCAGTTCCCTCAGTGCGGCTTCTCCGGCCGTGCTATCCAGATCCTGAAAGCTTGCGGCGTTGAGAACATCGCCACCGTCAACGTACTGGACGATCCGGAAGTGCGCCAGGGCATCAAGGAATACTCGAACTGGCCAACCATCCCGCAGCTGTATGTGCGCGGCGAGTTCATCGGCGGCTCCGACATCATGTCCGAGATGTATGAATCCGGCGAACTGAAGGCCCTGCTGGACAACAATGGCTGATCGCCCGCAGCGGCTGGTCATTGCCATCACCGGCGCCACTGGCGCCGTGTATGGCGTGCGGCTGCTGCAGCACCTGCGCAATATCCCCAACGTCGAGACCCACCTGGTCATCTCCGACGCTGCGGTACTCACCCTGCACCAGGAAACCGGCCTGCAGCGCAAGGAAGTCGAAGCGCTGGCCCATGTCGTCCATAAGCAGAACAATATCGGCGCGTCCATCGCCAGCGGGTCCTTCCAGGCCGACGGCATGGTGATCGCTCCCTGCTCAATGAAATCCCTGGCTTCCGTCGCACATGGCCTGTCGGACAACCTGATTGCCCGCGCTGCCGACGTCATGCTGAAGGAGCGCCGCCGCCTGATACTGATGGTGCGCGAGACGCCTTTCAATCTCGCTCATTTGCGCAATATGACCGCCGTGACCGAGATGGGCGGCATTATCTTCCCGCCATTGCCGAGCTTTTACCACCAGCCGAAAACCATCGACGAAATGGTGGACCACACGGTAGCCCGCGTGATCGACTTATTCGGCATATGTAACAATCTGGCCCCTCGCTGGAGTGGCATGAATCCTTGAAAACATGCGCCTTTGCGGGCTAATGTATCAATCTTGTTACAAAGTGGTATGGTCGTTTGTGACATGGCAGGACGCCATGCACGCAGTGTCAAAACCATCATTTTGACACTTGGAGAAGGCGCGCCGGGAGCCGGCGCGCTAAGTGAAACCCGGACGTAACTTTGAAAGCTATTTGCCCTGTTTTGCGCAGGACAAATAGTGTCGTTCTGTTACTTTTGGTAGTTGACCCTCACCAGCATGCGAATAAATTCGCGCGCAATTTGCTTGTGATGATCGTCCAGCCGTTGCAAATCGGCGATCAATTTGACGTCAGCCGACTCGAAGCGGGCCAGGTTGCTACCGTTCGTGTCTCCATTGTGGTGCTCGATTTCGGCACCGCCAAAGCGCAGCCATTCAGCAGGAACGCCAAGCCACTGCGCAATCATGCGCAGCTTTTCCTGGGTCGGAATTGCCTCTCCAACCAGCCATTTTCGGGCCGCGTGGACCGTAATCGGTCTGCCCTCAAACCTGATGTTGAACTCTCTCGCCAGCCGGGTTGGGCTGTCCGGAGAGTAGTGGGCATTTTTCAAAGCCTGCTGGAGACGCTGGCTGAAGCTTTCACGTTCGTTCGAAGAATTCATAGTTGCACTATTTCATGTCACAACATGAATGTCAGTCTCTAGAATCATCAGACCAATTGTGACAATTGTAGATTACAACAATTAACAATTGGCGCTACAGACTGTCCGATTTCCTGCTCTGCAAACCCAAATTTCTTTTGGTGAAATTGGTGAAAAATAGCAGAATCTACTTGTCAGGACGACAAGCAATCGGTTACAACTTTAGAAATAAAGTTGATTGGCGACTACAAACCTAGGGGCGGTCTTCGTTGTCGACCGGTCGGCTGGTATTAAAGACCGCCGGTAACTTTATGCGCCTTTTATGAATTTTATGATGCCGTCATTTCCGGTATCCCGGCGCACGATACCATCCCGCCAAAGCTTGTGGAGGTGGGCCAGCGCCTCGCCCAAAGCGAAGCTGAGCTGGTGGGCATCCAGCGGACGGCGGAACATGATTGGTACTATCTCAGCCGCAGAGCGCGGCTGGTCCGTGCAAGCAGCCAATACCTCGGACAGGCGCGCTTCGTGGTGATCGCGCAACTGTGCGATGCGGGTGTGCAGGCCGCGGAACGGCCGGCCGTGCGAAGGCAGCACCAGGACGTCGTCCGGCAGGCTGGAGAAACGCTGCAGGGAATCCAGGTATTGCTGCAGCGGGTTGCCTTCAGGCTCGACGGCAAAAACCGATACATTGGTGGAGATGCGCGGCAGCACCATGTCGCCGGAAATCAGCACATTGAGCTGCTCGCAATACAACGCGGCGTGCTCGGGCGAGTGGCCAAATCCGGTGATCACGCGCCAGCTGCAATCGCCAGCCCGGATCGCCTGGCCATCCTGCAGGCGCACGTAGGAGGCGGGAACAGATGGGACCAGCGAGGGGTAGTAGTTCTTCCGCGAACGCATTTTCTCCAGCATGTCAGGGTCGACCAGGCCGTGGCGCTCAAAGTGGGGCACGGCCGAGGGGCCATCGACGCCCGGCAGTCCTGCCGACATCATGCGCGCGAAGGCGTACTCGCCCGCCGTCGTCCATAGCGCGATGCCGAAGCGCCGGCACAGCCAATCCGCCAGCCCGACATGGTCTGGATGACAGTGAGTGGCCACTACGCGCCGCAGCGGCTGGCCCGCCAGCGGCCCTGCCAGCACGGCATTCCAGGCTTCTTTGCTGGCATCCAGCGCTACGCCGCAATCGACCGCGCTCCAGCCGCCTTCTTCGCGCAGCAGCCACAGGTTGATGTGGTCAAGGGCGAACGGCAACGGCAGCCGCATCCACGCCACGCCGGGCGCGACTTCGAGCACCGTGCCGCTGGCCGGCAGGGTGTCGCCAAATGGATAGTCAAGCTGGGATTCGAGCGGGTTCATGGCGTACAATAGATTGACGTTACGTAAACGGAAGATCCATTGTAAGCCATGCCGACCTACACCATCACCGAACTGGCCCGCGAGTTCGATATCACCCCGCGCGCCATCCGTTTCTATGAAGACCAGGGCCTGCTGAGCCCGTCGCGCGAAGGGGCCGGCGGCCGCAACCGCGTCTACACGCCGCGCGACCGCACCCGCCTCAAGCTGACCCTGCGCGGCAAGCGCATCGGCCTGTCGCTCAGCGAAATCAAGAGCCTGGTCGACATGTATGAGTCGCCAAAAGACACCGAAGCCCAGATGAACCGCTTCCTGGGCGTGCTGTCGCAGCACCGCGAGACGCTGGAACAACAGCGCGAAGACATCGAAATGTCCCTGCAAGAGATCGCGACCCACGAGGAAGAGTGCAAGCGCCTGCTGGCTGCACTTGCCGAAAAGCAAACTACAGCCGGTTGAGTTGACGTTTACGTTAACGTAAGTCAGGCGTATCATTTGCGCTTCAACACCCAACACCAATAGAGGAAGACATGCTCCATCTCCCAGGCCTGACCTTTGATCATGGCGAAGACATCGCCGCCCTGCGCGAAGCCGTGCAGCAGTTTGCCGCTGCCGAAATCGCCCCACGCGCCGCTGAAATCGACCGCACCGACCAGTTCCCGATGGACCTGTGGCGCAAGATGGGCGAACTGGGCCTGCTGGGCATCACCGTTGGCGAGGAATATGGCGGCTCGAACATGGGCTACCTGGCCCACATCATCGCGATGGAAGAGATTTCCCGCGCTTCCGCCTCGGTCGGCCTGTCCTACGGCGCGCACTCCAACCTGTGCGTCAACCAGATCAAGCGCAACGGCACAGAAGAACAGAAGAAGAAATACCTGCCGAAGCTGATCTCCGGCGAGCACGTGGGTGCGCTGGCCATGTCCGAGCCGAACGCCGGTTCCGACGTGGTGTCGATGAAGCTGCGCGCCGACTTCAAGGGCGACCGCTGGGTGCTGAACGGCACCAAGATGTGGATCACCAACGGCCCGGACGCCGACACCCTGGTGGTGTACGCCAAGAACGACATCGAAGCCGGCCCGCGCGGCATGACCGCCTTCCTGATCGAGAAGGGCTTCAAGGGCTTCTCCATCGCCCAGAAGCTGGACAAGCTGGGCATGCGCGGCTCCCACACCGGCGAGCTGGTGTTCGAAGACTGCGAAGTGCCGGCCGAGAACGTGCTGGGCGGCCTGGGCAAGGGCGTCAACGTGCTGATGTCGGGCCTGGACTTCGAACGCACCGTGCTGTCCGGCGGCCCGCTGGGCATCATGTCGGCCTGTATGGATGCGGTGGTGCCTTACATCCACGACCGCAAGCAGTTCGGCCAGCCGATCGGCGAGTTCCAGCTGATGCAAGGCAAGCTGGCGGACATGTACTCCACCATGATGGCTTGCCGCGCCTACGTTTACGCCGTGGGCCAGGCTTGCGACCGCGCTACTTCGCCTGAGCAGGTGCGCGCGCTGCGCAAGGATGCTGCCGGCGCCATCCTGTACTCGGCCGAGAAGGCCACCTGGATGGCTGGCGAAGCAATCCAGACCCTGGGCGGCAATGGCTACATCAACGAGTACCCGGTTGGCCGCCTGTGGCGCGACGCCAAGCTGTACGAAATCGGCGCCGGCACCAGCGAGATCCGCCGCATGCTGATCGGCCGCGAACTGTTCGCCGAAACCAAGTAAGCCAACGTCGCCGCAAGGCCGCCATGATCCACGCCGCCTTCCCCAAGCTGCTGTCGTCGCAAATCGCGTTCGACATCGCGCGCACCATCCGCGAGGGGTTCGACAAGCACTACCGCCTGTTCCGGCAGGCGGCGCAGGCGGCCAAGCGGCATTTCGAGCAAGGCGACTGGGCGGTGGCCCAGGTCGCGGCGCGCGAACGGATCGACTTTTACGACAAGCGCGTGCAGGAATGCGTGCAGATGCTGGAGGACGAGTACGACCCGTCCGAGCTGACCGATGAGGTGTGGCGCGAACTCAAGCTGCATTACATCGGCATGCTGTCCGGCCACAAGCAGCCGGAGCTGGCGGAGACCTTCTTCAACTCCGTGTGCTGCAATATCCTGCACCGGTCCTACTTCCACAACGAGTTCATTTTCGTGCGCCCGGTGGTGTCGACCGAGTACATCGACACGGAAGAAGTTGCGCCGACCTACCGCGTGTACTACCCGGGCAAGGATGGCCTGACCTTCACGCTCAAGCGCATCGTCACCAACTTCCAGCTCAATACACCGTTCGCCAACCTGTCGCGCGACGTCGCGCTGGTGGAAGAACGGCTGTCCGACCTGTTCGGCGAACTGGAACCGAATGCGCAGATCCAGATTCTTTCGAGCCTGTTCTTCCGCAACAAGGGCGCCTACATCGTGGGCCGCGCCATCAACGGCAGCCGCGAATTGCCTTTCGTGGTGCCCATCCTGCACAACAAGAACAAGCAGCTGGTGCTGGACGCAGTGCTGACCGAGCAGCAGGACATCGTCTTGCTGTTCTCGTTCACGCGCGCCTACTTCCTGGTCGACATGGAAGTGCCGTCGGCCTATGTGCAGTTCCTGCGCAACCTCCTGCCGCTCAAGCCGCGCAGCGAGATCTACACCATCCTCGGCCTGCAAAAGCAGGGCAAGAACGCCTTCTACCGCGACTACCTGCAGCACCTGAAACATTCGTCGGACCTGTTCGCGATTGCGCCCGGCATCCGCGGCCTGGTGATGCTGGTGTTCGCGCTGCCGTCCTTCCCTTATGTGTTCAAGGTGATCAAGGACTTCTACCCGCCGCCGAAGGAAACCACGCGCGAGCAGATCAAGTCGAAGTACTTGCTGGTGAAGCACCACGACCGCGTGGGCCGCATGGCCGATACGCTGGAGTATTCCAACGTCGCCTTCCCGCGCAACCGCTTCAGCGAAGAACTGGTGATGGAGCTGAAGCACTTTGCGCCGTCGCTGATCGAAGAAGAAGGCGACCAGCTGGTCATCAAGCACCTGTACATCGAACGCCGCATGGTGCCGCTGAATATGTTCCTGTCGCACGCCGACGAAGTGGGCGACGATGCGGCGCTGGAGCACGGCATCATCGAATACGGCAACGCCATCAAGGACCTGGTGGCAGCCAACATCTTCCCGGGTGACATGCTGTACAAGAATTTCGGCGTCACCCGTCACAAGCGTGTCGTTTTCTACGACTACGATGAAATTGAATACATCACGGACTGCAACTTCCGTGTAATACCGGCACCGCGCAACGAGGAGGACGAAATGTCCGCCGAGCCGTGGTACCCCATCGGAAAGCACGACGTGTTTCCCGAGCAGTTCGACAAGTTCTTGCTCGGGAACGCGAAGATCCGAAAATACTTTATGAAGCACCACGCCGAGCTGCTCTCGCCTCACTGGTGGGCCAGGAAAAAAGAGCTGATCGCCAGTGGCGTCATTGAGGACGTGTTCCCGTATCCCCAGCACGTCCGTTTCCGCAACCGAGATTCGCTGCCCGAGGCAGCGAAGCAAGCAACACCTTCCCTTTTGGAGACCTTTGAAAATGAATGACCCAATCGTAATCGTCGGCGCAGCCCGTACCCCAATGGGTGCCTTCCAGAGCGACTTCGCAAGCCTGAGCGCCAATGACCTGGGCGCCGTGGCCATCAAGGCCGCCGTTGAACGTGCTGGCATCAAGCCGGAAGCCGTCGAACATGTCTACTTCGGCAACTGCCTGATGGCAGGCCAGGGCCAGGCACCTGCACGCCAGGCTTCGATCAAGGCTGGCCTGCCGGTTTCCGCCGGCGCCGTGACCCTGTCCAAGATGTGCGGCTCCGCCATGCAGGCAGCGATCTTCGCCTACGACGCTCTGGCGGCCGGCAGCGCAGAAGTGATCGTGGCAGGCGGCATGGAGTCCATGACCAACGCCCCATACCTGATTCCGAAGGCACGCGGCGGCTACCGCATCGGCCACGGCATGATGTTCGACCACATGATGTACGACGGCCTGGAAGACGCCTACACCCGCGACGCCAAGACCGGCGCCGGCCGCTCCATGGGCACTTTCGCCGAACAGTGCTCGGCCACCTACAAGTTCACCCGCGAAGCACAGGACAACTTCGCCATCGAATCCGTCAAGCGCGCACAGGCTGCGCAGGCTTCCGGCGCCTTCAACTGGGAAATCGCCCCGGTGACCGTATCCGGCCGCGCCGGCGACGTGGTGATCGACAAGGATGAAGGCCCGCTGAAAGCCAAGATCGAAAAGATCCCGGCGCTGAAGCCAGCCTTCGCCAAGGACGGCACCATCACCGCCGCATCGTCCTCCTCGATCAACGACGGCGCCGCTGCCCTGGTCATGATGCGCGAATCCACCGCCAAGAAGCTGGGCGCCACCGTGATCGCGAAGGTCACCGGCCACGCCACCAACTCGCTGGTGCCGGAACAGTTCACCACCGCTCCAGTGGGCGCGATCCAGAAGCTGCTGGCCAAGACCGGCTGGAAAGTCAGCGACGTAGACCTGTTCGAGATCAACGAAGCCTTCGCCGCCGTGCCAATGGCAGCGATGCACGACCTGGACATCCCGCACAGCAAGGTCAACGTGCACGGCGGCGCCTGCGCCCTGGGCCACCCGATCGGCGCCACCGGTGCGCGCATCATCACCACCCTGATCGGCGCACTGAAAGCCAAGGGCGGCAAGAAGGGCGTGGCTGCACTGTGCATCGGCGGCGGCGAAGCCACCGCCATGGGCATCGAGCTGGTATAAGCACGATGGCGCTGGCACTCGTGATCGGCGCCTCGCGCGGCATCGGCCTGGAGCTGGTTCGCCAGTACCTGGCCGACGGCTGGCGCGTGATCGCCACGGCCCGCAGGAAAGAAGAAGTCGCCATGCTGGCCGAGATGGGTGCCGAAGCCCATAAGCTGGATGTAACGAATGTGGAAGCCGTAGCCGGCATGGGCTGGAAACTGGATGGCGAAGAGCTGGACGTCGCCATCCTGAACGCCGGTGTGTATGGCCCGCGCAGCGACGGCTTCCCGATGCAGACGGATTTCGACACCGTCATGCATATCAATGTACTGGGTGCGATGCGGCTGCTGCCGATCATCGCTCCGCTGGTATGCGCCGGGCGCGGCAAGCTGGCTGTGATGTCGTCGCGCATGGGTTCCCTGAGCGAGCGGCAAGGTTCCAGCGGCTCGCTCTACCGCGCCAGCAAGGCGGCGCTGAACTCGGTGCTGATCGACATTGCCCACCAGTTCGGCCCGCAAGGCGCCACCTGCGTGGCACTGCACCCGGGCTGGGTGCGCACCGACATGGGCGGCCCCGGCGCCGCGCTGTCGGTGGACGAAAGCGTGCGCGGACTGCGCAAGGTGCTGGCCGAACTGCCAGCGTCCGAACAAGCCGTCTACCGAGACTACGACGGTTCACCAATAGGCTGGTAAAGCCGAGCCCGTGTCACACCCTGGGGTCACACCCCAAGCGTGACACGGGCCCAGCCGTAGAGAAAGATAACAATGATCCTCAACGAACAACACGAAATGATCCGCGACGCGCTGCGTGCGTTTTCGCAGGAGCGCCTGGCGCCCAACGCCGCGCGCTGGGACAAGGAACACCACTTTCCGAAAGAAGAGCTGAAAGAGCTTGCCGCGCTGGGCGCCTTCGGCGTCGCGGTGCCGGAAGAACTGGGCGGCGCGGGCCTGGATTACGTCTCGCTCGCGCTGGTGCTGGAAGAAATCGCTGCCGGCGACGGCGGCACTTCCACCGTCATTTCGGTGAACAACTGCCCGGTGTGCAGCATCGGCATGATGTATGCGAACGAGCAGCAAAAGCAGCAGTGGCTGCGCCCCCTGGCGCAAGGTGAGATGCTGGGCGCCTTCGCCCTGACCGAGCCGCACACCGGCAGCGATGCCGCCGCCTTGCGCACGACGGCCACCCGCGACGGCGACGACTACATCATCAACGGCACCAAGCAGTTCATCACCTCCGGCAAGCATGCCGACGTGGCGATCGTGTTTGCCGTGACAGATAAGGCAGCCGGCAAGAAGGGCATCAGCGCCTTCTGGGTGCCGACCAATACGCCGGGCTATATCGTGGCCGGCATCGAGCACAAGATGGGCCAGCACTCGTCCGACACCGCACAAATCCTGTTCGAGAACTGCCGCGTGCCGGCAGCGAACATGATCGGCGAGCCAGGCCAGGGCTACAAGATCGCCCTGTCCGGCCTGGAAGGCGGCCGTATCGGGATCGCCTCGCAATCGGTCGGCATGGCGCGCTCCGCCTTCGAAGCTGCGCTGAAGTACGCGCGTGAACGCGAATCCTTCGGCAAGCCGATCTTCGAGCACCAGTCAGTGCAGTTCAAGCTGTCGGAAATGGCGATGCAGCTGGAAGCCGCACGCCAGCTGATCTGGCACGCCGCTTCGCTGAAAGACGCAGGCCAGCCTTGCCTGAAAGAGGCAGCGATGGCCAAACTGTTCGCCTCCGAGATGGCGGAACGCGTCTGCTCAGACGCGATCCAGATCCACGGCGGCTACGGCTACACGGCGGACTTCCCGGTCGAGCGCATCTACCGCGACGTGCGCGTGTGCCAGATCTATGAAGGCACCAGCGACATCCAGAAACTGCTGATCGCGCGCGCGCTGTAAGGCTGCAGTGTGAAAAAGCCGGCGGTGTCCTGGCGCCGTGAGTTTTTCCGTGCAAGGTAAAGAATCTGCTGTTTCAAGCAAGTTTCAATCGAACTTATCCTGTTGATACTTTTGAAATAGAATTGCGGATTTTGGTGCACGCAAGAAACTTATATGGCAATTCTCGGATGGATCAGGCTGGGCGATAAGGCATCGTGTGGCGGTACGGTGGTGGAAGGTGATCAGACCAGCTTGAGTTACGGCAAGCCCCACTCCTTCCAAGGGGCGCGCCTGTCATGCCGGAAAAACTGCGGTATTGCGGAAGGCCACCAAACCTCCGTTCTACCGAACGGCCGCGCCAAGGTAATCCATGGCATGAAGACGACCGGGGGATGCCCTCTGGTCTCCCCCCTGAATGGTATTGATGGGGTAGAAAACCAGTCCGGACAGGAGTCCCCTGCGGCATTTGTTCCGGACGGCAAGGGCAGCTGGCGTGGCATGAACCCTCCGCCTGGCGAACACGGGCAGGCCTATGACGAATATTTTGTGCTGTTGGATGAAAAGAACGGCACGCCTGCCCGCAACCGCTATTATCGGATTACGCTCGCTACCGGACAGGTAATTGAAGGCTACTCGGATGCTGAGGGCCGCACACAGTATGCAGCTACGGAAAAGAGCGTGCCCCTGAAGATCGAGATCGGTCACCAGCATGAAATTCAGGTTGGGGAATGACCATGTCGATCGCTGATATCGCAATCCAATCCGTGACTCACTCGAAGACCACCCCTACGCAGAATACGCAGGGAAAAGTGTGCTACGCCGATGTGTTCAGGCTCACTGACCTGCCAACGATCATGGACGCCAAGCACTGGCCCATATCCGCCATATTGATGCGCAAGTGGTTCGCGTCCCCAGCGCACACAATGAGCAGCGACGAGAAGCAAGGCAAGACCGATGCGCGCTCATACCCCGCCAACCTGGTCGATACCTGTACGGTCAAGATGAGCTGGGCGCTATCTTTCCCCCGTATCAAAAGCCGCTATGAGCAGATCTTCGGGAGCACTGGCCTGTTTGGTTCCAAGCCAGCTGTTTATGAATCGACTGCAGCACGCAAGGAATTGATCAAGAAGCTCATCAAGGGGGCTAAATTCGGCCTGAACAGGGAGGCATACGGGGAGCTTGGTGCATCGGTGCTTGAGGTGAACGATCTCTGGCAGTTCCAGTTCCATAAGATCGGCGGCAAGGAATACAATGCCGCCACATATGGCGAGGCGGCGGCGCGTGAAGTATTCCAGAGCGATCCGGGACTGGATGATATGTGGGGAGCCCTGGCAGATACCCTGTTCAAGATAGCGGCAGCAGGTTTCGTCACGCCCAAGCTGAAAGAAGTGGACACTGGCCTGCAGTGCGGTTTCGAGGCCGAGTATTACGAGGTTTCGGTCGATACGATCGGCGTCTACCTGCGCGACACCTATGATTTCAATGGCGACCAGTACCTGGGACATTGGAGCAAATCTTCAGCCCCTTACATTCGCCTGTTCGCCATGGGGGCATCGCGCGGTTCTTGCCCTAACGATTACGTCGAAGTCAGCAACAAACACTTCCGTACCCACCGTCAGGTGACTAACAAAGGCGGAGATCTCCTCATTTTCAGCGACGTATTGCAAACGCGGCTGAAAAAACCATTCACCTTCCGGGTCAGCCCTGAGGAATTGCGCCGTATTTCTGGCGAGAAGAATTGATAGACTGATGAAATTGCTGAAGCGCTCACTTTTTGTATTGGCCATGGTGGCAGTCGCGGCCATCATCCTTCGATTCAACGCAGGCTGGATTCGGCCTGCATATCCACCGGGGGCCATCCTCACAAATCCAGCCGGGACTTGCGCCCTGGTCGAATATCAATTCAAAGGCGGCGAGCGATGGAACTGGCTCGATCCGTATTCCTTGTTCGTCATGGCGGATGGAGATGCTTTCTACCTCGTTAAAAATATCTCCACCGGAAAAGTATTACGGGATTCAACCGCGACAATCCCTGCCATCCCTGCTATTTCCCTGGGCCTGGCGGGAATGGGTAATTCTGTCTTTTATTGGAGCCAGGATGGCAGTGTCGCGGCATTTCCCGGCGGCGAAGGGCCTTACCATGAATGGACTGGCATTGATGAATGCGCAGGAACGCGGCGCCAGCCCGATTTTTCCAGCCTGGATTGCGCAGCCGACAATACAACAGCCGCCTGCACGGCGCTACGCGCAAAGCTTTGAATCTGGACCAAAAGACGATTCGTCACCGAATGTACTAAATTGTCCAATTTTGTTGAGGTCTGATCCAGACGGCCATAGCTCCGATAAAATGTCCGCCATAAGGAGAAAGACATGGTTCATGTGATGTTGGTGGAAGATGATGAGCGCCTGGCCGAACTGGTCACGGAGTACCTGGCGGGCTACGAGTTCAAGGTGGACGTGGTGCCGCGCGGGGACGAGGCGCTGCCGCGCTTCAAGGCGGCCAATCCCGACGTCGTGGTGCTGGACCTGATGTTGCCGGGCATGGATGGCATGAAGGTCAGCCAGCAGATCCGCGAAATCAGCGACGTGCCGATCCTGATCATGACCGCGCGCGAGGATTCCTACGACGAGGTGTCGCTTCTGGAGCAGGGCGCGGACGATTTCATCAACAAGCCGGTGCAGCCGCGCGTGCTGCTGGCGCGCCTGCGCGCCCTGCTGCGCCGCCGCCAGGGCAAGTCGGACGTCGACCAACTGAGTTTCGGCCAGTTGAGCATTGCGACCAGTGACCGCTCGGTCACCTGGCGCGGCCAGCCTTGCCCGCTGTCGAATACCGAGTACAAGCTGCTGCTGGTGCTGGCGGAATCGGCCGGCACGGTGCTGTCGCGCGATGCGCTGCTGAAGACCATGCGCGGTATCGAGTTCGATGGCCTGGACCGCTCGATCGACAACTCGATCTCGAAGCTGCGCCGCAAGTTCGACGATACCGATGGCGAGAAAATCAAGACCGTCTGGGGCGAGGGTTACCTGTTCTCGCCTTCGGCCTGGAACTGAAGCCGTTTATTCAAACAGCGGGGCAATCGCCAGCGGGGTATTCTGGCTGACCACCTGGCCCTGCGCAGACCAGTCGGCGAAACGGTAACTAGCGGTGCGATAAGTGCCGAGCGTTTCGCCGTCGAAGGCTGGTCCATCCACCACCGGCAGGGGCGCTTCGCGCGGCCCATATTTCGCCTGTACCAGCGCATCGGCGCGGTTCCCGAACACAAAACGCACGCCACTGCACTTTCTCGACCCGTATGAGGAATCGATGTAGCGCTGGTAAGCCAGTGCCTGCTCGCAGGCCGCCCTGAGGTCGGCCGCTTCGTAAATGCCGTCATTGCGCGTAATGATCGTCACGCGCGGGGCAAAGCGGTAGCTGGCCATGCGGCGATTCAGCGCCAGCACGGCGTTGTCGTCATAGGCTGCCTTCAGCAGCGGGAACACGGCGCGGCCGGTGGCATCGAGCGGCAGGTTAAGCTGGGTATTCTTGCCGGTCAGCGTCAGGTGCAGGCCCTCCAGCGTAGCGAAAGGATCGCGCGGGCTGACTTCATAATGGATCTGCAGGAAGTTCTTCGGCTTGCCGTACTTGGCGAACACCACCATCTGCTTATATGCGTCGCGATAGCTGACCCACTCCTCCTGCGCCTGGACGGCACAGCTCACCACCGCCAGGCATACAGCCGGCAGCGTGGTGCGGAGCAGGGTCGAGATCTTCATCAGAATCGGTAAGCCAGGGCAGTTGAAACGGAATAGTTTGTAGCCCGCTCGACCAGCGGGCTATTTTTTGCATCACCGACCAGGCGGTTGACCGTGGCGCCGGACGTCAGCATCCAGCTTGGGCTCAATGCCCAATTCCAGCGCACGCCAGCGCGCACGTCCTGCACGCCGGCGCCGGGACGGTATGCGTTCTTGAGGCCAGAGCGGTCGGCTTCGTCCTGGGTCATGCCGAACCAGGTTTCGCTGTAGGCGCGGTTGACCACCGAAACGCCGGCCGACAGCACGACCGTGTGATGGGGCGCCACGTCTGCCATCATGTACTGCAAGGCAGTGTGCAGGCGGGCGCCATTGCGGTCCCTGCCGCTGCCATAGGTCAGGGTATTGGTCAGGCGCAGCTTGGGCGACAGGTAGTAGTTGAAGAAACCGCCAGCCAGGACACGGTGTTTGACCACGTCCATATTGCGCAGCCGGTTGGAATCGAACTCCTCGCGCTCACTGAATTCGCCAGGACGCAGGCTGGTATGGGCCATGCGTGCGCCGGAGCCTTCCGACACGCCGCTGAAACTGAAGGAGATGCCGTCCTCGTCGCGGCGCGGCGACAACGCCAGCATCGGGCCGAATTCCATCGATGGGGTTTGCGACAGGTGCCAGCCCAGGGCGGTGCCGGACACGAAAATGCCATTGCTCCACTGGACCTGCAGTACCGGCATTGCCAGGGTACGGTTATCGCTCGAACCTTCATAGCGTGGCACGGACTGGGCGCCAAGACCAATATACATATCCCGACTACCGTCCGGCATCGGGTTGGTGGCCGGCGTCTGTGCAGCTACGGTGCTGCAGGCGCTGGCGATGGCGAGGAACAGGTACTGTCGCATATAAAACGTCTACGGTTGGGATAGCCGGTCATTGTAATTGCAATACCTTCCCAGGCCGCTAAAACGCTCAGCTCCCTATCTGAATTTCGTTGCGAATTCACCCAAGCGGTAGCGTAATCATATAAAAAACGGCAGCTGATTTCCGCCCTGAGCTGTACGCTTTTTGTCGCAAATTTGTACGCCGATTCGCTCCATGCCATTGTTTCTTATACAATGCGCCTTGATGAATCGCCTGTTCTTCCGTTTTTTCATACTGGTGATGCTGTCCATCAGTGCGGCGGCATTCATCGTCTATTTCGCGATCAACCGCCTGTTTGGCGACCCCCTCGATTCAATTGCGCGGCGCCAGGCAGCGGCCCAGATCTTCCTCCTCGAGCAGTACATCGACCAGGCGCCGGCTGACCAGTGGCTGGACCGCCTGAACAAAGTCCGTGAAGTGTCCGGCGTGCGTTTCGAGCTGGTGCCGCTGAACGATGTGCGGCGGCAGCTTTCCGGCATCGACGCCGCTGGTTTCGAGCGCGGCGACGTAGTGCTGGATATCGGGCGCAAAGCCTTCTACCGGCGCGTGGACCTGGCCGGCGAACGCTATATCGGCAGTAATGAGGAGGCGCTGGTGGCGCAGGACCTGCCGATCGATATCGGCTTCGCCCTGTCGATGGAGGCGGTGCGCTACCTGATCGTGGCGCTGGTGCTGCTGATTCCGATCGCCGCATGGTCTCGCGCTCACTGGCAGGGGCTGCAGCAGCTATCCGACGTGGCGGACCGCTTCGGCGGCGGAGAACTGGGGGCGCGGGCGCATATGGAGCCCAAGGACAGCATCTACCCGCTGGCGGAGCGCATCAACCACATGGCCGACCGCATCGAGCGCCTGCTCGATTCGCAGCGCAACCTGCTGCATTCGGTTGGACATGAGATCCGCACCCCGATCGCGCGGCTGGAATTCGCTTTGGAGCTGCTGCGCGATGCAGCGGAAAACCCGGCCCTGGACAAGCGCATCAACGCCATGGAAGGCGACCTGCGCGAGCTGAAAGAACTGGTCAACGAACTGCTTGGCATGACCCGCCTGGACGCCGAACCGCACCTGCAGCGCCGCGCGTTCGACCTGGGATCGGCGCTGGCCCACTGCCGCGAAACCCTGCCTCCATCTGAAGGGATGGTGCTGGAAATGGAGCTTGGCACCACGCTGGGCCAGTTCAGCGGCGACCAGCGTCTGCTGGAACGCGCGGTTGGCAACCTGCTGCGCAATGCGCTCAAATACGGCACGCGTTCGGTGCGCCTCGGGGCGACCCGAAGCGGCAGCGTGGTGCAGGTGGTGGTCGAGGACGATGGTCCCGGCATTCCCGATGGCGAGCGCGAACGCATCTTCGAGCCGTTCTACCGGCTGGACCGCAGCCGCGACCGCAATACCGGCGGCTTCGGCTTAGGCTTGTCAATCGCGCGCAAGGCGGTGCAACTGCATGGCGGCACCCTGGTCGCCGGCAGATCCGCGCTGGGCGGGGCGCGCTTCACGATCACGCTACCCGCCTAGCAGGCGGTCTTGGTTTGCAGGCGGTGCGGAGCCTTGTTCTGCTCACCGCGCCCGACCCTTTCGAATTCCGAGATGACCTGGGCGCCAAACAGCAGCAGGGTCGCGCCAATCTCCAGGCTGAACATGACGACGATGGCGGTGGTCATCGAGCCGTAGACCAGGTTCACCTGCGACAGGGTAGTGAAGTACCAGACCAGCACATGGCGCGCGATTTCCCACAACGCAGTGGCGGTAGCGCCGCCGATGACGGCATGCGAAAGCGACAGGCGGCCGACCGGCATCACCAGATAGATGGAACTCAGCATGAGCACTTCACCGGCCAGGCCCAGCATGTAGAGCAGCACGCCGGACAAGCCGTGCAGCGACCACTCGTAGCCGAACAGGTGGACGCTTTCCTCCCCAATCACCTGCAGGCTGCCGGCGACGAGGGTCATAACCAGAGCGCCGATGCCCAGGAACAGGATGTAGCAATACGGCAGGATAGCCGACACCAGGTAATGCCGGCGGCGCACCTTGGCGCGGTGCAGGAAGATGAAGCACATGGCGTTTTCCAGCACTGAAAAGGCGAGTGAACTGAAGAACAGCATCACCAGCACCAGCGCCCAGCCCACCAGTTCGCGATGGTCGAGGAAATGGCCGACCTCAGCCACGACGGCTTTCGACTGACCGGGAATCAGCCATTCCAGGTAGCGCCCAATGATCTGCAGCAGTTCCTGCTGAGGAATGACGTGGGAAAGCGCCACCACCACCAGCATCAGCAGCGGCACGATGGACAGCAGCGAGTAATAGGCCACGGCGCCGGCCAGCAGCAAGCCCTGGTTCGCCCGGAAACCCTTCAGGCACTGCAGGGCGAAATCCAGGGGATGCGCCAGCACGTAGGCAACCGCCTTGTGCTTGAGTATTCGCATGCGTCCCATTCTACGCCGAAGTCTGCGGACGAGCCCGTGTCACACCTTGGGGTCACACCCCAATCGGGACACGAGCTCAAGCGCGGCACCGTCGAGGCCGTGTCTCACTTGGGGTGTGACCCCAGGGTGGGACACAGGCTCTGCTGTTAGCTGACTGCCGGTTCGAGAAGGGTGAGGGTTTGGCGATCGGTGTCGAGGCGGGCGCGGATGCCCATCGGGAGCGTGAACTGGTCGCGGATGTGGCCAAAGCTGTAGCCGGTGACGGCGGGCACTTGCAGGGGCTTGAGGTGCTGGTCGGTGGTTTCGTCCAGCGTCAGGGAGATGTCGCTGTCCTGCGGGCCGCAGTTTTCGCAAATGCCGAGCATGACCCCGGCGGCGTTGTCGAATTTCTGGTTGAGGTGAAGCTGCATCAGCATGCGGTCGATCCGGTACGGCGCTTCGTTCACTTCTTCCAGGAACAGGATGCCGCCTTTGTAATTGCTGGCGTATTCGGTTCCAACCAGGGCGCTGACCAGGCACAGGTTGCCGCCGGTTAGCGGGCCTTCGCAGACGCCGGGCACGACCGTACGCAAGGCGTAGTGCGGCGCTTCCTCTGCTTTGCGGCTGTTTTCCAGCGCCATCGGGATGGTGTATTCGTCTTCCGGTTGCATCAGCACGTTCAGCAGATGCGTCACCGTATAGTCGGAGAAGGTCGATGACGCTACGGGGCCGTGGAAGGTCACCAGCCCGACCTTTTTCTGGATCGCCAGGTGCAGCGCGGTAATGTCGGAATAACCGATCAGGATCTTGGGATGGCGGCGAATCAGCTCATAGTCGAGTTGTTCCAACAACTGGATGCAGCCCGAGCCGCCTCGGATCGCCCAGATCGCCGCTACGTCGGGATCGGCAAACATGGCGTGCAGGTCTTCCAGCCGCTGCCCGGGAAGGCCGCCGTAGTTGCCGTAGACTGCTTCCAGGTTGCGGCCCAGCTTGACGTGGAAGCCCAGCGATTCGATATTCTTGATGGCCTTGGCAATTGCCGGGGCGTCGGTATGGCCGCCGGGGGCGATCAGGCCTACGGTATCGCCCGCTTTCAGGCGCGCTGGCTTGAGCAGGCCGGTTTTCTTCATGGTTGGCTTTCGGGAAACAGGACGGCCGCCTGCCGCTGCCGACACTCCAGGGAGCGCGGCAGCGGCCAGGGCGGCCGCCACGAGTCGGCCAAAACTGCGCCGTGTCATCACATCAGTAGAACTTGTATTTCAGGTTGAGCGAGAAGGAACGGCCACGGCCATCGGCGACGCGCGGGTCCCAGCCGGCGCCCACCACTTCGTCCACGTTGTGGGCGGTGAATGGCGGGTCGGTGTCGAACAGGTTCTGGATGCCGGCCGTGATGGTGGTGTTCTTGAAGCCCGTGTACGTGCCGGAAATGCCGAAGATGCTGTAGTGCTTGACCTGCGGGTCGAAGCCGGGCGGCGGCGCGCTCTTGCCGCCATCCGGCAACTGGTCGGCGTAGTGCGAAGCGAACTTGTTGTTGAACAGCACGCTCCAGTCGCCGCGCGAGACCGTCACACCGGCGTTGTGCTTCCAGCGCAGGTAGACGTCGCGCGTGGCGAACTTGCCAACCTGCTCGATGAAAGGCTGGCCTTCGAATTCGGCGAACTTGAAGGACTTCATCCAGGTGCCGTCGAGGGTAGCGCTGGTCTTGTAGTCGCCGAATTTGGCGTCGTGGCGCAGGCCCACATCCAGGCCGCGGGTCTTCAGGCCGGCGGCATTGATCCAGCCCGCTTCCACGTGGTCGATCACGCCGGTCTGCGGGTTGCGGATGATGTAGTCGTTCAGGTACTGCCAGTTTTTCAGGACCACTTGCGGCGTGCGGTTCAGGATGCGGTCCTGGACGTTGATGGCCCAGAAGTCCAGCGAGGCGGTGAAGCCGGTGAACGGCGCTACCACCATGCCGAGCGTGCCCTGCTTGGACGTTTCAGGTTTCAGGGCTGGGTTGCCGCCCGAGAAGTAGTTCAGGCGCGGAATGGCGCAGAATGCCGGGTCGCCCGGGTGCTGGGCGCAGCCTTCCTGGTCGATGGTGCCATTCGGCAGTTCGCCCAGCAGGCGGCCCGAATAAAGCTGGGTGAAGCTCGGCGCCAGGAAGCCTTTCGAGGCGGAGCCGCGGAACATCAGGTTCTGCGCCGGCTGCCAGCGGAACGACACTTTCGGGTTGGTGGTGGCGCCAATCACGGAATAATCGTCGCGGCGCACGGCCAGTTGCACTTCCAGGTCTTTGATGACGGGGATGATCATCTCGGCGTAGACCGCTTTGATATTGCGGCTGACCCGGCTCTGGTTGGCATTGCCGGGCGCCAGCAGGATCTTGGTCGCGTCCACGTCCTGGGCAAACTCGTAGGTTTCCTTGCGCAGGTCAAGTCCCACGGCCATCGACACGGCACCGGCAGGAAGCTGGAACACCTCACCCGAGATCGAGCCGTCGAGCTGGGTCATGGTGGTCTTGCCGTGCTGCAGGCGGCCATGGAATTTGGTCGATTCGACCAGGCTCATGGCTTCATCTGTCTGGTTCTGGCCAGGCAGCAGCCAAGGGTTGATCTTGCCGGTGCCGAGGGCCGAGTAAATCTGGCTGGTCCAGCCGTAGCCGTCGACCAGGTCGGTCTTGGTGGTGCTTTGGGCGCGCGACAGGCCGAGCTTGTAGTCGTATTTGCCGGCCAAAATGCCTTCCATGCCGACCAGGCCGCGCAAGTTTTCGGTAACGTTTTCCTGGGTGCGGTTGCCCCACGGGGTCGAACGCCATTTGTAGATGATCGGCTTGGTCTTGTCGTAAGTTGGAATGAACTGCGTCATGTCCAGGTAGTACGGCCCGTTGACCGGATAGGCGGAGCCGTTGGCCAGGCTGGTCGAAATCTGCACCGGGGTCAGTTCGGCAGTCGCCTTGGTACGCGAGCCCAGGAGTTCGGCAAACAGCTTGTGCTCAGGGCTCAACTGGAAAGTCGCGCGCGACACGGCATTGGTGCGTTCAACCGGGAAGCTGATCACATAGTCCGCGCCGTAGTCGTAGGCGCAGGAATACCTGGTGCGCGCTGGCGCTGTGAGGTCTTTCCAGAGCTCGGTCTGGTACTGCGACATGCCGGGAATACTGTCGCACTTGCCCTGGAAGCTTAGCGGGCTGGCTTGCAAGTAGGTTGTGGTGTCGCCGGGGACCTTGAAGCCGGTGCCCAAGGCCGTACCGGCGCCGCTCAGGACGTTGGCATATGGCGTGCCGGTCGTATCCGGCGACAGGCCGCGCTCCGGCTGGAAGCCGTTTGCGAAATCGCGTTGGCGGGACGAGAGCTTGTCGTCGACGTCATGCGTCACACTGGCCATCACATTCCAGCCTTGCTCGGCCAGGCTGCCGACGCCGCCCAGCAGTGAATAGCGGCGTTGCATGCCGCCGCCGGCTTCGGTGGCGTTGTAAGTGACGCTGGCTTCGACGCCGGTGTAATCGGTCCGCAGGATGAAGTTGACCACGCCGCCAATCGCATCGGTACCGTAGATTGCGGACGCGCCGTCTTTCAGGATTTCCACACGCTGGATGGCGCCCAGCGGGATCGAGTTCAGGTCGACTGCCTTGCCGGAGGCGCCGTGGTTGCCGACGCGGCGGCCATTCAACAGCACCAGGGTGGCGTTCGGGCCAAGGCCGCGCAGCGAGGCGAAGGAGGCGCCACCGGAAACGCGGTCGGCGTCGGCGCCGAACACATTGTTACCCGAGGTCATATTGTCGGCGCCGGTGCCGTTGGCGGAGATGCTGCGCAGCAGGTCCTGGGTGCTGGTGATACCGGCTTTCTGGATCGCGTCGAAAGTAATGACCTGGACCGGGAGGGCGCCTTCCGCCGCAACTCGTTTGATGCTGGAACCCGTGATTTCGACGCGCTGCATGGGCTGCGCGGCTTCCTGTGCCATGGCTGGGCTTACAACCCCGATCAGCGCAATCAACTGCGCCAGCTTCTTAATCTTCACAAGCCTCTCCCCGATAGGTGTTTTTTGCAGAGTAGCGCTATGAAAAACTTGTCATCCAATGAAAATTACTATTGTGTCCATAACCTAATGTAATGCAGTGGCCGCATTGCTTTTTGGTTCAATGTCCAGGTAACGCCAATTAGTCAGTTCGACAGGATGTCGGTTGTAGTTTTTAAGCCACGGTTGCTGGATATCGGCCGAGATCGGGTGGATCAGCAATACCCAGGGGTTATAGGCATGGATCAGCTGGTTCAGTTCGCGGTACAGCGCGTTGCGCTCCGGGCCATCGCTAAGCTGGCGCGCTTTCTCGTAGCGGCTGTTGTAATCAGGCAGGTTGAAGCGGGCGTAATTCGCGCGGCCACTGTTGGGCCCCCACAAGAGCTGGAAGAAGTTGTCGCCATCCGGGAAGTCGGCAATCCAGTTGGTTTCGAACATCTGGACCTTGCCGAGGCGGCTGGCCTTGATGATCTCGGTCTTCTTGTCGGTCTTGAAGCTGACGCGGATGCCGAGGGCGTTCAGGTTCTTGCGCCATAGCTCGTCACGCAGGCGTCCGACCATGGTCGGCTCGCTGTGCATCACCAGCGCCAGCGGCTGGCCATTGGGCAGGGTGCGGAAACCGTCCTTGCCGACCTTGTAGCCGAAGCGGTCCAGCAGGGCTTTGGCCAGCTTGGGGTTGTAGCTGATCGGGCTGCGGTAAGCGGGGTCGTAGCCCAGCACATTCGGCGGCAGCGGGCTTTGGGCGGGGATTGCCAGGCCTTTTTTCAGCAGGGCGATGTCCTCGGGGCCGTTATAACCCAGTGCTATGGCACGGCGCAGGGCGACCTTCTCCTTGCTGTAGCCGCCGATGACCGGGTCGTCCATGTTCATCCACATGTAGTAGGTCTGCAGCACCGGGAAGGGCGACAGCACCATGCCGCGCTCGGCGAGGTCTTTCTTCAGTAGCGGTTTGGGCGAGGACGGGTCGAGCACCATATCGCGCATGGATTCGGGGACCTGCTCGATGTAGTCGAACTCGCCGTTCAGGAAGCCCAGCACGCGGGACTGGTATTCCTCCATGATCTTGACTTCCACCTTGTCGACGATGGGCAGGTGCTTGCCCTGCCAGACCTGGTGGTAGCCTTTGTTGGCAGCGAGCGTGATCTTGTCGCTGCGCTTCCATTCCTCGATGATGAAGGGGCCGCTGCCGACCGGGTGGTTGCCGACCTGGCTGCCGTAGGCATCGGTCACTTCTTTCGCCACGGCACCGGTGGCCGGCAGGGCGAGGTAGAACAGCAGGCTGGGGTCGGGCTCTTTCAGCGTGAGGCGCAGGGTGTACTTATCCAGCGCCCGCAGGTCGGCCAGTTTGCCCTCGAACATGAAGGACCAGGGCGATTTGAGCGCCGGGTCGAGCAAGCGTTCGATAGCGAATTTGTAATCTGCTGCCGTAACTTCGCGCTTTTTGCCGTTAAAAGCGGGATCATCGTTGAAGTACATGCCGGGCTTCAGATGGAAGGTCCAGACTTTGCCGCTGGCGTCGCTGGTCGGCATTTCGCGCAGGCTGCTGGGCGCCAGCTTGACGGGGCGCGCTTCGTAGTCGTAGCGCAGCATTGGCTCGAACAGGTTTTCCAGCAGGCTCAGGCTGGCCAGGTCGGAAGCGACGGCGGGATCAAGGCCGGTTTCGCCCGTCGACAGGAAGGCGTGCAGGACTTTGTCGGCGGCCATGGCCGGCGGAGCGGCAACGGCCAGCGAAACGGTAAGGGCGGCGGCGAGAACGCGAAGTTTTTTCATGCAGCGGAGCATAAGCCAGTGCTTGTCGATACGCCAGCTTATAACTTTTTTACATGAGCGCAGCGCATACTTTCATCTGCTGGCCCTATACTTTCGCTGCAAAATCGGTCATTCCACTACAAGAAGTACATCCATGTCCCTCAATTACATCTGGTCCGGGTTTTTCCTCGTAGGCTTCGCCGCCGCCATCCTGCAATGGCTGTTCACCGGCGACACCGAGATCTTCAAGAGGGTCATCGATGGCACGTTCGACTCCGCCAAGTCGGCGGTGATGGAAATCGCCCTGCCGCTGGCCGGCATCATGACGCTCTGGCTCGGCCTGATGAACGTGGGTGAAAAGGCGGGCGCCATCGGCTGGCTAGCGAAAATCATTTCGCCCTTCTTCTCGCGCATCTTCCCGGAAGTGCCAAAAGACCACCCGGCGACGGGCCACATGGTGATGAACTTCTCGGCCAACCTGCTGGGCCTGGACAATGCCGCCACCCCTTTCGGCCTGAAGGCCATGGAAAGCCTGCAGACCCTGAACCCGAACAAGGATACCGCCAGCAATGCGCAGATCATGTTCCTGGTGCTGCACACCTCCGGATTGACCCTGATCCCGCTGGCGATCATGGCGCAGCGCGCGATCCTGGGCGCGGCCGATCCATCGGATATCTTCATCCCCTGCATCATTGCGACTTATGTGGCGACCATGGTCGGCATCATTGCCGTGTCGATCCGGCAGCGCATCAACCTGTTCGACAAGGTGGTTCTGGGCTGGCTGGGCGGCATGACGGCAGCCATCGGCGGCCTGATCTACTACTTCACGCAGTTCCTGAGCCGCACCGAAATCGAAGTGGTGTCCAAGGTTGCCAGCAACCTGATCCTGATCGCCATCATTGCCGCCTTCCTGCTCGGCGCGCTGCGCAAGAAGGTCAATGTCTACGATGCCTTTATCGAAGGCGCCAAGGGCGGCATCCAGACTTCGCTCACCGTGATCCCTTACCTGGTCGGCATGCTGGTGGCGATCAGCGTGATCCGCAATGCCGGCGTGCTGGGCATGATCATGGATGGCGCGACCTGGATGCTGACCAAGCTTGGGCTGGCGACGGATTTCGTGCCGTCGCTGCCGACGGCCCTGATGCGCCCCTTCAGCGGCAGCGGTTCGCGTGCGCTGATGATCGACGCCATGAAGACCTATGGCCCGGATTCCTTCGTCGGCCGTCTGGCCTGCATGTTCCAGGGCTCGGCCGACACCACTTTCTACATCGTGGCCCTGTATTTCGGCTCGGTCGGCATCCGCAAGACGCGCTATGCGATTTCCTGCGGCCTGATTGCGGACTTCGCCGGCGTGCTGGCGGCGATTGCTGTAGCCTATGTCTTTTTCGGGTAAGGAATCACTACGGCGCGGTACTTGTCAGCGCCGCTTAAAGGCGACGTGCAGTTTCTTGGTGTCCTTGTTACCGCAAAAGCTGGCCAGTTCATCCGGTTTCAACTTATGGGCCAGGCCGACCTCACGTACCGGCCCCTTTTCTGGCAAGGAAAATGACACTCCTCCACCGTAGTAACTTAGTATTGGCGGCACCTCCTTGCCGTGCTCGTCTTGAGAATTGAAAACATCAAAGGTCAAGACCCCGCCTTCTTCCACGAAGTCAGCAATTGCATGGCCCGCCAGGCGAAAGAGGCATGTTCCTGCCCGCTGTTCATATACGTAGTCAAATGAGGGCACGCCCCTGCTATCCTTCTTCCATTCGCTTAATACTAGCGTATGCGTGAGGCCGCCTTTTTCAGCGGTCAAAAAATTCATTTCTCCGTCAAATGCCTGGGCCGAAGCAGCGCACAACAACAGAGCGCTTAAAGCAATACGCCTCATATAACGTCTTTCCGTTTCATTGCTCACCACTGACCGCTCCAGATTGCAGGGTAAGTTTTCCATTGCCCGTCCTGCTCACAACAAACCATTGGCCGGCGTTGAGCGCCACATATTGCGGTTCGCCAGATACGAAGGACAGCGCGGTCTCCTGGCCGCTTGCCAGCGAAATTTTCAACAGCGCCGCCGACTTTCCTTGGCAAGGTTTCCGTATGGCGAAGAGCGCATTGTCCTGACCGGAGAGTGCCTCTATTTCGCAGAACTTGCTTTGATAGGAAGCCGATGCCCTGGCCTTGCCGTCAGGGCCCGTCACGGTCAGGAAAGACTTGCCATCAAGCCAGCCCATAAACACTGCCGTCGGCGCCCACGCTTGTAGTCACCCCTGGCATCTTGACCGGTAGCGGCCGCACGCTCCAGGCATAGCCTCCGTTCAGGTGGATCCGCGAATTGGCATAGTCGAGAATCGAATCCTGCTTGCCCAGCTTAGCCTTCAGGAAGTCGCCGCCGACATACAGGCTGCCGCCCACGATCCGCGCTTCGGCATCGTAGGCGAAGGCGCCGGTCTTCCGAATGAGCGGCTGGTCCAGTTTCAAGTCGGGCTGAAGGCCGACAGTAAACAGCGAGTAGTACTCGTTGTTGTCATCCTCCTCCATGAGGTAGCCGGCCACCTGCAATTTGCCGTCGTTGACACCCATGGCGTAGGCGAACTGGTTGCGTCCTGGCAGATCGATCCGCTGATAGGCGAGCTGCTTGCCTTGCGCATTGAAGCGGTAAATGTAGGCGAGAGACCGCTTCAGCGAGTGTTCGGTGCGGGTATCGACGTTCGCCAGGAAGTAGACTTCGTCACCGAGCATCAGGCACTGGCGGGGGTAGATCGACGCATTGCCGTCCGGGGGCGCGATGCGCTGGCGCCAGCGAACAGCATGCCGCTGCCAATCAATGGACATCAGGTTCACGCCGTCTTTGCCGCTTTCGCCGTCATAGTCCTTATTGAGCAGGCACAGCTTGTCATTGGCAGCAGTGAATCCCATGCTGGCGCCAAAATCGCCGTTCAGGCCGGGAAGTGCAAGTTTCGCGGCTACCGCCGCCGGCGGTTCAGCCGCTTGTGCAGCCATGCCGATGATCGAACAGGCGGCGAGCGCAATTTGAATCAGGTTACTATTACTGTCGATCATGCCGGCTTGTTTTCTCGTGGAAATATTACAAAGAAAATATTACCATGATGGCAAACGTTAACTGTTCACGATTGAAACTTCTATGTCCAGGAATCATTGATGCGAGCTTTGCTGCTTGCGGCCCTGTTGGCGGCCATCGGCACCTCCGCCCAAGCGGCGTTGCCGGAACCAATCTCAAAACTGGCTGCCGAAAAAGGCATCCCTGAAGAAGCCATTGGTGCTGTGGTACTGCGCGGCGACCAGGTGCTGGTGTCGCACGAAGCCATGCGCACGTTCACCCCGGCATCGATCATGAAGCTGTTTACCACCATGGTGGGACTGGACGTGCTCGGCCCCCAGTTCCGTGGCCGCACCGAGTTGCGCACGACGGGAGCAGTGGTGAACGGCGTGCTGCACGGCGATCTGGTGCTGCGCGGCGGCGCGGATGGCGACTTCACTGCCGACGCCTTCACGCACATGCTGGAGAAGCTGCGCACCAAGGGCATCCGCAAGATCGACGGCAACCTGCTGCTGGACCGCCAGCTATGGCAGCCCGCACGTGCCGATGCCGGCGCGCCGCCGTTCGATGAATCGCCCGAGGCCTATTACAACCTGATTCCGGATGCGCTGCTGCTGAACATGAATTTGCAGACGCTGGACATCACTTCCGATGCGAAGTCGATCAAGGCCAGCACGCTTCCGGAGCTGGACAATGTGCGCGTGCGCTCGGAACTGACGCTGGTCGATCGCGATTGCGCCAAGTGGGAAGATGGCTGGAAGATTCCCGAGTACGTGCGCAATGGTTCGCACCTGACCGTGGTGCTGAAGGGGACTTTCCCGCGCAACTGCAGCAAGACCAATGTGATCAACGTGCTGGACCGAACGGATTACGCTGAGCGCCTGTTCCGTGCCACGTGGGAGCGCCTTGGCGGCCATTTCAACGGCCAGGCTTTTGAAGTGCCGGCCGAGCAGTCGCGTGCGTTCAACAGTGGCGCTTCAATGCTGCTGGCCGAACACGTGAGCCGCTCCTTGCCTGAGATGGTGCGCGACACCAACAAGCTTTCCGACAACGGCTTGGCACGCACCATTTTCCTGAGCCTGGGCAGCCTGCAAGCCGATCCTGTGCTGGGCAGCATCCCCTTGCCCGACACGGCCCCGATGGAAATCCCCGGCGGCGCAGAAGCAGCGCCAGCACCGATGACCACCAACGCCCGCTCGGAAATGGTGATCCGCAACTGGCTGCGCGCCCACGGCATCGACGATAGCGGCATGGTGTTCGAAAACGGTTCCGGCCTGTCGCGCATCGAGCGCTTCAGCCCCGAGCAGATGGCCGGGCTCCTGAAAGCCGCGCAGAAATCGTTGTGGGCGCCGGAATTCCTGACCAGCCTGCCCATCGCGGCCATCGATGGCACGATGAAGCGCCGCCTGAAAGAAAGCCCCGCCGCGATGCGCGCCCGCGTCAAGACTGGCTCTCTGAAGAATGTTGTTGCCGTCGCCGGCTACGTCCCCGACGCCAACGGCCAGCAATGCATCGTAGTGGTCATGGTCAACCACGACCGCGCCGGCAATGGCAATGGCCGCGCATTGACGGATGGCGTGATTGACTGGGTCTCGCGGACTACGGCGCAGTAAACCGCCGGATAACATCCATACTCAAAACTTCCGAATGAAATTATCCAAACTAGGGGCAACGCTTGCCTCCATATTGGCACTGAACGTAGCCTCTGCGCAGACCAAGTCTTCCGATCTGGTAATCGACTCCATCAAGCTTGACCCGCCCGATGGAAGTACCCTGAAGGAACAAACTCCGATTCTCGCCACAATCAAGTTCCACTTCTCGAAGCCAGCCTCCCCGCTTCGCGCTTGGGTACGCATTTTCGACGAGACATATCAGTCCCAATACATTGGCGTGCCAGAATCCATGGAGCCAGGGACGCACATTATCAGGCGTGGCGCCTACCTGACCGAACCCGGTTCCTTGAATAAGATGACCGTCGTTTTCAAAGATGACCACTCGGCCGAAGTTTTCAGGCAGGACATTCCCGTCAACTACAAGTTCGTGCGCGACCCCGCGTTGGATGCACGAAAACGCGACGGTGTAGGTTCTTCGATTACACAGGTAGGTCTCCCGACAGGAAAACATGCCACCGTGAAGAAGGGTACATTTATTCCGGTCAACCTGGAGTACGACATCAACACTCCCAACGGACTTTATCCCGGCACGGTGCCCGAGACAAAATGCAGCATGACTCATACCGGCCTTTTCGATCCGCTTTACGCCAAAGGCCGGATCCAGATGGGATTCACGGTTGGTGAGCGATGCTCAATCAAGCGAATTCAGGTTGTATTGCGAAATGAGGCAGAGCGGCAAGTCTACGAGAAGTTCATCGATGTCGACCTGACGATCACTGACTAGAGTAACGACAAATGGCAAAGCGTAATAGAGGCATTCCAACAGCGCTGCTGGCGGTCGCCGTTGCGGTGGCGGCGTATTGGTACTGGTCCCCACTGCTCGTGGTGCACCAGATGAAGGAAGCGGTGCGGGCACATGATGTGGCGGCGTTCAACAGCCACGTCGATTTTCCGGCGCTGCGGGAAAACATGAAGGACGACATCGCCGGCAAGCCCAGTGACGATGTGCTCAGCGGATTTGGGCGCCTGCTCGGCGGCGTAGTCGTCGAAGCGCTGGTTCGGCCAGAAGCCGTGATGTTTGTGCTGGAGCATGGCGACTTTGCGAAGAAGCACAGCGAGCGGCAGGAGGAACGCGAGCGGGGCGAAGAGCCGGCGTCCGGCGAGGCGAAACCGAAATGGGTGACTGAGCGCGATGGCTTCAACCGCTACATCATCCGCAACGACAAGGTCGCGCTGGTCTTCGTCCGCAACGGCTTTGCGGACTGGAAGCTGTCCGAGCTGCGGCTATGAGCGCAGCACCTTGCGCGTCGCCCACACGATCGGAAGGCTAAACAGGAAGATGTGCGACAGGATGTCCATGCCCCATGAGAAGGCATTGAACGTCACCGGGCGCGGGAACGCCGACAGCGGCAACACCACCAGCCGCATGGTGAAGAACACCAGCAAGCCATAGCCGACCGCCGCCAGCAGCGGCTTGCTCGCCAGCGCCGGTATGCGGCGTGCGGCGAAGAAGAAGAGCGCCATCCACCCAAAGCTCAGGGCGAAGTGACAGGCCAGGCCAAATGCCGCAGCGGCGACGCCGCCGGTGAACGCCGCTTTGCCCAAGGCGCCGCTGGCGACCACTTGCAGCAGCCGTTCCGGCGGCAGGCCGTTATAGCCGGCGAAGCTGATCGCGAACAGGATGTCCAGCAAGCCGCCCAGCGCGCCGCCGGTCAGGATTGCTCGTGTGGTGGACCAGGGCTGCTGCATGGCGGATGTCTCCTTATAGGACCTTCGTGTAATCGCGGCGCACCACTACGCGGTCGCCGCAGTCGAAATGCCACCATTCGCTGTTGATGCCGGAGAAGCCTGCCTGGAACATGGCATCGCGCAGCAACTGGCGGTTGGCGATCTGCGCGGCGCTCAATTCACCGCTGGCGAGGTGCCGCGCTTCAAGCGCTGGATGGGACAATTCGGTCATGTCGTCGAAGCCTGTGCCCATGTCGAGCTCCCGGCCTGATGGATCGAGGAGGGTGATGTCGACCGCCATGCCGAAGGAGTGGATCGAGCCGCGCTCGGGCGGTGCCAGGTACATTTGCAGGCTGGTGCCGGCCAGCGCGTCCCACAGCTCTTCCTGCACGCGGTGCGGGCGCAGAGCGTCCAGCAGCAGCACCTTATAGCCTGGTGCGCGCTGCGCCAGGTAGCTCACCACGCGTTCGATTGCGGCCGCCGCATCGCGGTGCAGCCAGGCGCAATCGAGCGGCGAATACAGGTCGCGGCCGACGAAATTGTCCGCCCCGGCATAGCGCAGGTCCACCGCGATACCGGCGATGGTGCGCAGGTGGCGGAAATCGGGGCTGCCGGGAACGTCTTCGCTGCGGATGGTGTTCCTCATTGCTTTCCTTGTTCGAGGCAGGTGCGCGCCATGCTGGCAATGGAGTCTGCCAACTGGCGGGCGCCGTGCGACAGCGGAGCGTGGCTGTTCGTCAGCAGGAAAAGCTGGATCGGAATGGCCGGGGCCCACTGGCGCTTCTGTACTTTGGCCGGGTCGGCCGACGCCGCCGTAAACGGGTCGACCACGGCAAGGCCGGCACCGGCTTCCACCAGCGAGCGGGCAATCTGGTAAGTCTGCACCGTGGTGCGGAAGTTGGGTTGGATGCCCTGCGCTTCGCAGGAAGCCACAATCATCTCGCCCAGCGGGTCGTTGTCGGCATGGCCGATCAGCTCACCAGTCAGGCCTTCAGCGGTCAGCGGCAAGCCAGCTTGGTCGCCGCGCCAGGTCCCGGCGGGTGCGATCACCGTCATCACGCCTTGTGCAATCGGTTCGGCGATGATGCCGGGGTGGCGCGGGTCCTGCAGCGACAGCGCCATGTCGGCTTCGCCCAGGCGCAGCGTGTTGACGATCTCCGAGGTATGGTGGGTAGCCAGTTCGCAGCGGGTGTCGGGGAATTCCTTGCGCCATTCGCTCATCGCTTGCGGCAGCACGCTGATGGCGATGGTCGGGGTCGATACCAGGCGCACGGTTTCCACGGCGCGGCCTTTCAGGCTTGCGGCCAGGCGGCGGATGCCTTGCAGGTCGCGGTGCAGTTTTTCGGTCTCGGCAAACAGGCGGTGCGCTTCCGGTTTCGGATACAGCTTGCCGCGCACGCGCTCGAATAGCGGCATGCCCAGTTGCAGTTCGGCGTGCTGCAGCACCTTGGTCACAGCCGGTTGCGAAATATGCAGTACCTGGGCGGCGCCGCTGATGGTGCCGACCTGCATGATGGCGTGGAAAACTTCAATATGGCGCAACCGCATTGTCCTGGTTCCTATTCCCCGGCGCCGCATCCCCTGCGGCATGTTGGCAGGATAGGGGAAAGCCGGCGGCCGTGCAAACCGCCTTACTGTTTTGGCTTGGGCGCGGTCAGCACGTCGAGGATGGCAGCGGATTCGGCGTCAGGCACGCCGTCCCAATTGCTGTTGCGGTATTTGGCCTGGAAGGTCACCAGCACATTATGGGTTTCCGGGTCCAGCACACCGGTCTGCGGCGTAGCGTAGCCATGCTGGGCCAGCTTTTGCTGGAACCAGGCGATGTCGGGCAGCTGGGCTTCGTATTGCGGGCGTGCCGCGGCAACGGCGTTGGCGTCCGGCCAGGCGATCAGGCCTTCGTCAGCTAGGCGCTTCCACGGGAACATCGGACCGGGATCCTGCTTGCGCTGCGGCGCCACGTCGGCGTGGCCGAGGAAGTTTTCCGGGGCGATCTGGTGGCGCTCCTTGATCTGCTTGAGCAGGGCGACCAGCTGGTCGATCTGGCGGTCGCTGAAACCGTACCAGTGGCGGCCATCGGGCATATCCTTGAAACCAGGGTTGACGATCTCGATGCCGATCGAGTTGTAGTTCAGCGCCGTGTAGGTCTTCCAGCTGCTCAGGCCGGCATGCCAGGCGGCGCGGTTTTCGTCGACCAGGGCGTAGACGCGCGGCTCATTCTCGTCGGTGATCAGATAGTGAGCGCTCACCTCTTTCTCGGTCAGCAGCTTGATCGACAGCGGCAGGTCCGACACGGTGTAGTGCAGGACCACGAAGCGCACGCGGCTGCTCTGCCCCTTCGATGTCAGCGAATGGTCGATGTTGGGCAATTGGGTGGCACAACCGGTCAGCAAGGCGATCAGGGAAGCAAGCAGCAGTTTTTTCATGGTTTCGTATCTTAGTTGCGGGGCCGGGCGGCCATCCTGGCAGCCGCATGATGCGGCCTCGCCGTGTGTTTTTGCAAATGGAATCCGGGCGGCAAGTCTGCACGCATGGCTTCGAAAATCAGCGGGTGCAGCTCGGCGGCGCGGCCGGACAGGGCAATCGGGCGCTCGCCGAAGCGCGTCACCAGCGCCAGCGCCAGGCGGGCCAGTTCGCGGCCGGCCTGCAGCAGAATATGGCGGGCGGCCGGGTCGGCGCCGGCGCTCATGGCCACGGCCAGCGCCAGCTTGCCGATGTCGCCGCGTTCCTGGGTGTACATGAAGTTGCGCGAGAAGGTCCAGTCGCTGCCGCCAACGTGGTCGAATACGGCATGGGCCATCGGCGAATCTTCCCAGGCGCCGGGCTGCTCGTCCTCGCCGCGCCAGATGCGGCGCATCGCTTCGCGCGCGATCCAGAAGCCGCCGCCGGCATCGTCGAGCATGACGCCGCGGCCGCCGGCGCGGTGGAATTCGCCCTGCTCGTCGATAAAGGCGGCAATCGACCCGGTGCCGGCATAGACCAGGTAGCCCTGGCCGGGCTCGAAGGCGTCAAGATAGGCCACTTCGATATCGTTGCAGAGGGTGATGGCGTCCAGGCGCACACCGAGCAGGGTGGATAGCCAGTCCAGCAGCACATTGCCATCGCCGCCGAACCCGGTCAGCCCGGCACAGACACGCAAGGGCTTGCCGGCGTCCAGCACGTCCTTCGCAAGTTGGCTGAAGGTGGCGTGGACCAGCTCACGACCGGCCGGCTTGGCCATCATCAGCGCGGAGAGGCCCGCAACAGTGCCTTCCGCTACGATCTCGCCCGCCGGCTCGGCAAGCGCCCATCGCGTTTCGGTACCGCCAGCGTCGATTCCCAGCCCTAAGGTACGATCGGTGTCAGGTTTGCCCATGATCTGTCGAGTGTACGTTGTAATGCTGTCATCTTTACATGAAAGCGTGTGCGACACTCATTCCAAAAAGTTATAAGGCAGCGGAAACTCGTGGGCTTTCGTTACCTAAACGGTCGACTGCCGACACGACGACGCTGCGCGCGGGCACGCCGTTGTCGTCAGTCAACACGACTTCGCTGCGCGCGGCAGGAACCACATTGAAACGCCATTCCTCGCCGTAGCGTACCCAGATAGCCAGGTGTGCGGCCCGGGTTGCGTTGCCCAGGGTCACGGCCAGGCCGCTGGCGTGGCGTTTCACTGCCACCGTCGGCGCGGGTGGCGCTTCGCTGCCCAGCCACGGGGATGCCGGCACCAGGGCCGGTCCCTGGTAACTGGTCGATTTCAAGTGGTCGCTTACGCCTTTGCGGTTTTGCATCAGGGCGGCGATGCTGAAGTGGATGTGGCCATTGGCATTGGGCCTGCTGCGCATGACATCAACCTGCTGCACGATTTCGTCGGCCGTGAAGGACTTGCTGGTGTCGTCGATGCGGCTGGTGTACAGGCCCGGCCAGATATGGCGGCCACGCTTGTTCTGCCCCAGCCAGTAATCGAGCAGCACCGGGAAGGCTTGCGGTTGCTGGGCGATCGGCCAGTAAAGCTGCGGGGCCAGGTAATCGAGCCAGCCGTTCTGCAGCCACAGTTCGGCATCGGCATACAGCTTGTCGTACTGGCTGAAGCCCTGGATGCCGGGCGGACGGCGGTCCGGGCGGCCAATCCCGAAGGGGCTGATGCCGAAACGCACCCACGATTTTTCCTTGTGGATGCCGGTGTAGATGGATTCGATCAGCTGGTTGACGTTCTGGCGGCGCCAGCTGGCGCGCTCCAGAGTGCCACCGCCCTGCAGGTAGCGCTGGTAGGGCGCGTTGTCAGGGAAGTCCAGTTCAGGCTTGCTTCCATTCGATGGCGCGTCGAGCGCCGCCTCGCCGCCATTGGCGCCGGGCGCTTCGATCGGGTAGGGATAGAAATAGTCGTCGATGTGGACGCCGTCGATGTCGTAGCGGCGCACCACGTCCAGGATCACGTCCAGGGTTTGCTGGGCGGCCGCTTCTTCGCCCGGGTCCATCCACAGGAACTTGCCGTATTGGCGCACAACTTGCGGCTTGGTGTTGGCAATATGGTCACGCGCGTTTGGCGTGCGCGCGGCGGAGTGCCGGGCGCGGTAGGGGTTGAACCAGGCGTGCAATTCCAGCCCGCGGGCGTGGGCTTGCGTGATCCAGAAGGCCAGCGGGTCCCAGGCTGGCTCAGGCGCCTTTCCTTGCTGGCCGGTCACGAATTCGGACCAGGGTTCGAGCTTGGACGGGTAAATGGCGTCGGCGCTGGGACGCACCTGCAGCACGATGGCGTTCAGGTGCAGCGACTTGGCGCGGTCCAGGATCGCGAGGGCCTCTGCCTGCTGGCGCGCTGGCGGCAGGTTGCTGCGGCTTGGCCAGTCGATATTGGCGACCGTCGACACCCAGGCGGCGCGGAATTCGCGCGGCGCGGCGGGCGGCTGCTCGCCGGTGATGTGTTGCTGCACCGGTGCCGGCGCCGCACCCGTTGTTGGGGCGGACGCATTGCCGCTCCCGCCACCGGAGGGAGGAGCCGCAGCTTCGCCGGCGGCTGGCACGGTCGGCGTCGATGAACACGCCCCCATTAATGCGGCCACGCCGGCCGCGGCGGCGGCTATGGTCAGCCGCCTTTTCGCATTAAAAGCCAAAACCTCATCCTCACTTCAGCAGGAGCCGTATTCTACCTATTCCCGGCCAAACTCCGGATCTATCTTGATCAGTGCGGTCATGATGAAGGCTGGGACGGTTGCCGTGCAGACATAAATGAAGAAGTGCTGGTAGCCCATGTACTCCTGGATCGCACCGCTGGCCATCTGCGGAATCATCATGCCGAGCGCCATGAAGCCGGTACAGATCGAATAGTGCGCGGTCTTATGCTCGCCCTGGCTGACCATGATCATGTACATCATGAAGGACGTGAAACCGAGGCCATAGCCGAACTGCTCCACCGCCAGGCAAGCCGAGATCCAGCCGAAGTCCTGCGGTTGCGCCTGCGACAGGTAGACGAAAATCAGGTCTGGAATATGGATCGCGACCGCGAACGGCCACAGGCAGCGCTTGAGGCCAAAGCGCCCAATCAGCCAGCCGCCCACCAGGCCGCCAAGGATCAGGCCGATGATGCCGATCGTGCCGTAGGCAATGCCAACGTCGGCCGTGCTCAGGCCAAGGCCTCCCTTTTCCAGCGGGTCTTTCAGGAAGGGCACCACCATCTTCAGCAACTGCGACTCGCCGAGGCGGAACAGCAGCAGGAACAAGAGGATGACCACGATGCCATCCTTGCGGAAGAAGGCGGCAAAAGTCGAGAAGAATTCCTGCATCGGCGCCGCCGAATGCGCGGCAGGCGCATCTTCCGCCGGCCTTGGCAGCGCGAAGAAGTGATAGATCGCCAGCGCCAGGAATATCGCTGCTGTGACGCCGAAAGTGATGGCCCAGGCCATGTGCGGGTTGCCGTGGTACTTGATAATCTCGCCCGCCAGGAACAGCAGGCCGCCGTTGCAGGCCACGTTCGCCGCACGATAGAAAGTGCTGCGCACCCCGACGAATTCCGCCTGCTGCCTCTGGCGCAGACCAAGCATGTAGAAACCATCCGCCGCGATATCGTGGGTGGCGGAGCTGAACGCCATCAGCCACATGACGCCCAGGCTAAGCTGGAAGAAGTTCGATAGCGGCAGCGTGAATGCGACGGCCGCCAGCGAGACGCCCAGCACCATCTGCAGGATGGCGACCCAGGAGCGCTTGGTGCCGAACATCTCGATCAGGGGGGACCACAGCGGCTTGATCACCCAGGGCAGGTACAGCCAGCCGGTGTAGAACGCCATCTCCGTGTTGGAGATGCCAAGGTCCTTGTACATGGCGGTGGACAGCGCCATCACCACAAAGTAGGGAATGCCCTGGTTGAAATACAGTGTCGGGACCCAGCCCCAGGGGCTGCGTTGCTGCGCTCGATCCATTACGTCCTTTCTGGTCGGCCGGGACGAGCGCAGGGCGGGTCAAATGGTGAGTGCGCCGCGCACGCTGCCCCTGGCCTGGTCCAGCAAGTCTTCCGCTTGCTGCACCGTGGTTTTCTTTAACAGGGCGACCACCGCCACTTTGACGTGGAAGCCGCACTGTTCCAGCGCTGTGCGGGCTGCCGCTTCATCGGCGCCGGTGGCGTGCATGGTGAGCCGCACCGTGCGCGCAAACAGCTTCGCATTGGTCGGCTTCAAGTCTACCATCAAGTTTCCATACACCTTGTTCAGGCGCACCATGATCGCACTGGAAATCGTGTTCAGCACGATCTTCTGCGAGGTGCCTGCTTTCAGGCGCGTGCTGCCGGAAATGATCTCGTGGCCAGTGTCGAGGGTGATGCCGATTTCGGCTTCCTGCGTGACCGGCGAACCCGGATTGTTGGCGATGCCAATGGTCAGCGCACCGGCCTTGCGCGCGGCGGCCACGGCACCCAGTACGTATGGGGTGGTGCCAGAGGCGGCCAGCGCCAGCACCACGTCGCCTGGGCCGGGGTTGAGCGCCAGCAGGTCGCGTGCGCCCTGTTCCCGGTCGTCTTCTGCGCCTTCCACTGCCTGGAACATGGCTTCCGTTCCGCCGGCAAGGATGGCCACCGCGCGCTCGTGCGGCCAGGAGAAAGTGGGATAGAGCTCGACGCTGTCGAGCACGCCAAGCCGGCCGGAAGTGCCGGCGCCGACGTACAGCAGCCGCCCGCCCGCTTCGATGCGCGGCACGGCTGCTTCAACTGCTTTGGCAATAGCGGGGATGGCGGCCCGTACGGCGTGCACCGCGTTGATCTGGTCATCGGCAAAGGCGGCGACCAGCTTCTCTATCGGATATTGGTCCAGCTCGCGATGTTGGGAACTGGGCGTTTCGGTCTTCAGCATAAAACGAGTGTAATGCCAAATTGCCGGACCAGCCCATGACGAGGCGTGCGAGGGCCATGCCCCCAGGTTATGCAGCCCGGCGCATCTCCGCTACGAAGTCATAATGATCGCTGCGGCAGTAGGAATGCGTGAGCTCGATCGCCTGGCCCGACTCAAGATAGGCGATACGGGTAATAAACAGTACGGCCTGGCCTTCCGGCACTTCAAGCTGGCGCGCCAGCTCGGCCGAGGCATTCATGGCGCGGATATGCTGCAGCGCGCGCGCCGGTCCTTTGCCGACCGAATCCAGGTATTGGTAGAGCGAATCGCCAATCAGCTCCGGATTAGGAACGATGGTTTGCGGCAGCACCGAAACTTCATACGCCATCACCACGTCATCGGCCAGGCGCAAACGTTCGAGGCGTGCGACGCGGGTGTTCGGCGACAGGCCAAGGCTCAATTGTTCGTCAGCGCTGGCAGCGACCAGCGCGCGCTTGAGCCAGCGCGAGCCCGGCTTGTAGCCACGCTGCGAAAGTTGTTCCGAAAAGCTGGTCAGGTTCGACAGCGGTTGTTCAATGCGCGGTGCGATGTAGTTGCCCGAACCGCGGCGACGCACCACCAGGCCCTGGTCCACCAACTGGTCGATGGCTTTGCGGGCAGTGACGCGCGAAACGTTCAGTAATTCCGAGAGAGTTCGTTCGGAAGGAAGCGCCTGATCGACCTGGTAACGTCCGTTTCGAACATCGTCGCTCAACTTGCGGGCAATCTGCATGTACAGCGGCGAATTGTCTTGTTGATCTGGTTTGAATTCAACGCTGGTGAGGCTCATTACATTTCTCCTATAACTGCTAGTGTAATAGCGAAAGTGAAATTACGCTGCTCTTTTCATTTTGCTTTTACGCCCAATGCACCGGGGTTATAGGCAGATAATCAGTTTTCATTAGCTAGCCGAAAGGACAGCACCGTATGCTGTCCGCAAAAGGAGAATGCATGCAAAAAGGGATGCGCGCCTTGATCGGCGCAGCACTGTTGGGCTGTATCTGCCACGCTGCGGCCAGCAAGCTGGATGCGGAGCTGGCGGCCATCGTCAACGATGGGCAGCGGCCGCTGTCCGGCCTGTCGGTGCTGGCGATCCGCGACGGCAAGGTGGCATATCAACAACAGTTCGGCTTGCGCCGGCTGGATACGACAGGCAGCGGCGTCATCGCGCCGGTCACGCCGCAGACCATGTTCCGCATTGCTTCCATTTCCAAAATGATGACCACCTTCGGCGTGATGAAGCTGGTCGAGGAAGGCAAGCTTAAGCTCGACACCGACGTTAGCGATTACCTTGGGTTTGCACTGCGCAATCCGCATTACCCGACGCGCGCGATCACGCTGCGGCATTTGCTGAGCCACACTTCGACACTGCGCGACGACGATGGTTACTTCTGGCCCGCAGGGACAGCCTTGCGCGATGTGCTGGTCCCGCAAGGCAAGATGTGGGCGCGCGATGGCGAGCCCGGCCAGTACTTCACCTATTCCAACCTGAATTGGGCGGTGATCGGGACCGTCATGGAGCGTGTGACGGGGGAGCGTTTCGACCGCTTGATGAAACGCTTGCTGCTCGCGCCCATGGGCCTGCGCGGCGGCTATAACCCTGCCGAATTCAGCCCACAGGAAGTCGCAGACACAGCGACACTGTACCGCCGCCGCACGTGCGATACCGAAGTGTGGGATAACAAGGGTCCCTGGATAGCGCAGGTAGATGACTTCGGCGTGGCCGCGCCGCAGGAGCCGCCGGGCCTCGACAAATACGTTATCGGCACCAATGCCACGCCGTTCAGCCCGACCGGCGGCCTGCGCATATCGGCCAGCGACATGGGCAAGATCATGCTCATGCTGATCAACAATGGCCGCCACGAGGGCAAGCAGATGATCAAGCCGGCCTCGCTGGCCCTGATGTTTGGCGAGCAGTGGCGCTTTAACGGCAACAATGGCGATACGCTGAAAGGGCTCTACCATAGCTGGGGCCTGGGTACCCAGCGCTTTGCCGACGTGTGCGGCAATATGGGCGGCATGCCGAAAGATGGCCAATTCCGCGCAGTCGGACACTTGGGCGAAGCTTATGGGCTGGTCTCCACCTTCGCCGTAGACTTAAAGAAGAAACAGGGCATCGTGTCCCTGATCGGGGGCTTTGGCAGCGATCCGGATGCTGACCCGGGCCTGCATTCGGCACATACGCGGGCCGAGGAAAAGATCCTTGATGCGATTTTCCAACGGGCCATCCTCGGCCGCGACGACTGAACTACAATACGATTAATTTTCCACACGGCAACACATAACGGAGTTGGGATGGCGAGAGGACGGCAAGTGGTGGTGATCGGCGGAGGCGTAGTCGGCCTGGCGTCAGCGTGGTGGCTGCTGGAAGCAGGCTTCCGCGTGACCCTGCTCGAACGCTTTCCGACTGTTGCCAGCGCCGCCAGCTATCGCAATGGTGGCCAGCTAAGTTACCGCTACGTCTCGCCTCTGGCCGATGAGGGTGTGCCAAAAAAGGCCCTGCAATGGCTGTTCGAGCGCGACGGCCCATTCCGCTTCCGCCCCGAAGCCGATTACCGCCAGTGGCGCTGGATGGCGCAATTCCTGAAAAACTGCAAGGCGGAAGCCAACGCCCGCACGACCGCCAAGCTGCTGCAGCTCGGCGAGTTGAGCCGCCTGTCCCTGTCGCTGCTGGAACTGAAACTGCCGCTGTCGGAATTCAAATGGCGCAATGCCGGCAAGCTGGTCGTTTACCGCACTGACGAAGCGTTCAAGGCTGCGCTGGACAAACCTGATACCGACGAAAACCGCGCCGTGCTGTGGGGCCGGGATACGGCCCGCATCGAGCCGGCCCTGGCGGAGATGGCGTCCAAGCTGGCGGGGGGCATTTTCAATCCCGGCGAGGCGGTGGCGGATTGCTATGCCTTTTGCCTGGCGCTGGAAAAGCGCATCTATGCGCACCCGCGCTTCGAGCGCTGCATGCACACGGCGGCACGCACCATCTTCGTCGAGCACGGCAAGGTGACGGCGATCGAGACGGATGCCGGCTGGCTGTCGGCCGATCATTATGTGCTGGCTGCGGGCATCCAGAGCCGCGACCTGGCTGCCACGGCCAACCTCGACCTGCCCATGTATCCGCTGAAAGGCTACAGCCTGACGGCGCCGATCCGCAGCGAGCACGTAGCGCCCAATATCAGTGTGACCGACTTCGAGCGCAAGACACTGTACGCGCGCATCGGCAAGGAATTGCGCATCGCCGCCATGGTCGACATGGTGGGCGAAAGCACGCGCATCGACCGGCGCCGCATCGCCAGCCTCTCACGCCTGGCGCGCGAATCGATGCCGCATGCGGCCGATTACGACAAGGCGGAAGCCTGGGCCGGCCTGCGTCCCGCCACGCCGAACAGCGCCCCGATCATCGGGCCCACGCCTTATCCCAACCTGTGGCTGAACGTCGGCCACGGCCCGCTTGGCTTCACTTTCGCTTGCGGCAGCGCGAGTTTGCTGGCCACCATGATGCGCGGCAAAGAGCCACCGTTTGAGCTCGACTGCCTGGCGTACAAAGTCTAGTCCAGGTATTTTGACGGGACGGTGTCCGTCAGCCAAACCCCATTTTCCGACAAGTAGAAGAGGTGGCCGTCGCGTGCCATCTGGCCAGCGTTGACGGTCAGGATGACTGGCTTGCCATGGCGGCTGCCCACTTTTTCGGCAGTTGCCAGGTCCGTTGAGAGGTGAACATGCTGGCGCGAGGCGGAATGGAGGCCGGTTGCGCGGATCGACTCCAGGAAGCGCATGGCGGTGCCGTGGTACAGGCGTTCGGGCGGTGTCTGCGGCTCCAGGCCGAGGGCGATGTCGACCGAGTGGCCCTGGTTGGCCCGGATTCTCGTGCCATCTGCACTGATCGCGAATCGCTTCTTGTCGCTGTTTTCGACAATGGATTCAATCTCCGAACGGCTCAGCTTCGTCCCGCGGGCGTTGGCGAGGGCAATCAATTCGTCGATCGACGCCCATCCATTCTGGTCCAGCACGAGCCCGATTTCTTCTGGTTTGTGGCGCAAGACCAGGCTCAGGAACTTGCTTTTACTTACTTCATTCATGCCAATATATTATCACTTGGCACTGTCGGCTTTCTTTGCTGTGGTGCCGACGAGGAGAATAAGGCCGAGGCCCAGCAATGCGAGGGTTCCCGGCTCAGGCACTGCCACCACGACTGGCGACTGGGTCGGCAACTCGAGCAGGGGCGGGGTGCCGGCTTGCCCCGCTTGAGCCTGGGGCGATGGCGGGCGCGGCGCACTGGCGGGCGGCTCTGGCGCAGGCAAGGGCGGGGGCAAGCCCCTGAAAGGCGGTGGCCTGTGATTGAAATAGGATGCCGGCGGCCGACTGTAGTTCATGTAACTGAACTCGATACTGTTGACGGTATACGGCGACTGTGTCGAGATGATGGGATCCGCAAGCGCCTGCTCCCCTGTCAGGACAGAGCAGGCCAGCAGACAAGTCTTGAACACGGCATCAGCTTTCATGGGGCGCTCCAGGTCGGATTGGCGAAAACCTCCAGATTGACGATGCATCAACTGTACCTGCGCCTAAGTACCTGATTATCCGGGCCTCTCCCGTTTCAAGCGCGCCAGGCGTAAAGATTCACGACGCGGGAATGCCGCGGAGCGATAAGGACTCCCTATTCCCAGGGATTGGGCTCGCCAATTCGCTTGAAGAAGTCTCGCACGCCTGCTTGCTCGTCACCCTTTACCAATGGCACCGCCAGCAGAATCGCGCCCTGGTTCATGGCGAGCAGGTGAGGCCTGTCGTGCGTAACCCCAACCTTGAAATCATCGCAAAAATGATTGCGCATGCCGCCAACCGCATTCCCTTCGAAAGAGCCGCGCAGCAGCTTGATGGGCGCGACGTTGACGGTCACGCCGGTCCCAGGTTCGGGCCGCGCGCTCTCACCTGGTATCTCGGACGTCATAGCAACGACCAGCGTCGGAGCGCGAGCGATCACGCTTTTTTCCCACTGGGTCCGGGCACGCTCCCAGTAGGCTCTGGCCGCTTCCGGTTCGCTGGGCATGTCGTGCGGCGGCTGGCAGGCAAGGGCCGGAGAAGTCATGGCGACTGCAAGTGCCAGCGTGGATAAGGAGGCAGGGATTTTCATTCTGACAATTATATCGGTCCGGCTTGAAAGCCGATGTTACTGTGATGGCCCTTGGGAAGTCACGCCAGCCGCCGATATGGCGGATAATGGCGGGATGTCCAAATCCAAGACCCCTGTCGGCTGCCCATGCGGCGGTCCTTCTTTTGAGACGTGCTGCGGCCCCTTTATCGAAGGAAAAGCCCTGCCGGAGACGGCTGAGCAGCTGATGCGCTCCCGCTATTCCGCCTATACGCTGCAGAACGAGCCGTATTTGTTGTCGACTTGGCACGAAAGCACCCGTCCGGCCGAGCCAATTATTAACCAGGACGAAAAGCTCCAATGGCTGGGACTTGAGGTAAAATCTGCTTTACGTTTACGTCAACGTAAAGCAGAAGCCCAGCCGAACGAGGATTTCGTCGAGTTCGTCGCCCGTCTGCGCGTGAATGGACGCGGCCAGCGCCTGCATGAGCTGAGCCGCTTCCTGCGCGAACCGGGCGAGGGTGGCTTGCGCTGGTTTTACGTCGACGGCGAATTTCCAGAATAAGAGAAGAGGACGACAATGCCGCATATCGAAAGCAAACTCAATCCGCGCAGCGAGGACTTCAAAGCCAACGCCGACGCCATGCAAGCCCTGGTCGATGACCTGCGCGCCAAGGTCGCGAAGGCGGCACAAGGCGGCGGCGAAGCGGCCTGCGCCAAGCATGTTGCGCGCGGCAAGCTGCTGCCGCGCGACCGCGTACAGATGCTGCTCGATCCCGGCACGCCTTTCCTCGAATTCTCGCAGCTCGCTGCTTTCGATATGTACGACAACGCTGCGCCGGCAGCCGGCGTGATCACCGGCATCGGCCGCGTGAACGGGCAGGAATGCGTGATCGTCTGTAATGACGCCACCGTGAAGGGCGGCACCTACTACCCGATGACGGTGAAGAAGCACCTGCGCGCGCAGGAGATCGCCGAGCAGAACAACCTGCCGTGCATCTACCTGGTGGACTCGGGCGGCGCCAACCTGCCGAACCAGGACGACGTGTTCCCGGACCGCGACCACTTCGGCCGCATCTTCTTCAACCAGGCCAACATGTCGGCCAAGGGCATCCCGCAGATTGCGGTGGTGATGGGTTCCTGCACCGCCGGCGGCGCATACGTGCCGGCCATGTCGGACGAGTCGATCATCGTGAAGGAACAGGGCACCATCTTCCTCGGCGGTCCTCCGCTGGTGAAGGCGGCGACCGGCGAGGTGGTTTCCGCTGAAGACCTGGGCGGCGGTGACGTGCACACCCGCCTGTCCGGCGTGGCCGACCACCTGGCCAAGGACGATATGCATGCGCTGTCGATGGCCCGCACCATCGTCTCCAACCTGAACCGCCAGAAACCGCAGCAAGGCGTACTGCGCGAAGCGGTGGAGCCGAAGTATGCGCCGGAAGAACTGTACGGCGTGATCCCGGTCGATACCCGCAAGCCTTTCGATATCCGCGAAGTGATCGCGCGTATTGTCGACGGTTCCGAGTTCGATGAATTCAAGGCGCGCTACGGCACCACCCTGGTGTGCGGCTTCGCCCATATCTACGGCATGAAGGTCGGCATCATCGCCAACAACGGCATCCTGTTCTCCGAGTCCGCGCTGAAAGGCACGCACTTCATCGAGCTGTGCTGCCAGCGCAAGATCCCGCTGGTCTTCCTGCAGAACATCACCGGCTTCATGGTCGGCCGCAAGTACGAGAACGAGGGCATTGCGCGCAACGGCGCCAAGATGGTGACCGCTGTCGCCACCGCCTCCGTGCCGAAGTTCACCGTGATCATCGGCGGCTCTTTCGGCGCCGGCAATTACGGCATGTGCGGCCGCGCCTACTCGCCGCGCATGTTGTGGATGTGGCCAAACGCGCGCATCTCCGTGATGGGCGGCGAGCAGGCGGCAGGCGTGCTCGCCACCGTCAAGCGCGACGGCATCGAAGCCAAGGGCGGCAGCTGGAGCGTCGAAGAAGAGGCGGCATTCAAGCAGCCGATCAAGGAACAATACGAAGTGCAGGGCCATCCTTACTACGCCTCCGCGCGCCTGTGGGACGACGGCGTGATCGATCCGGCCGACACCCGCATGGTGCTGGGCCTGGGCCTGTCCGCCGCGCTCAACGCGCCAATCCCGGACACCAAGTTCGGCGTTTTCCGCATGTAAGGAGATGGCGATGACTTATGAAACCCTGACCGTCGACATCAACGACAAGATCGCCACCGTCACCCTGAACCGCCCGGACGTGCGCAATGCCTTCAATGAGCATTCGATCAACGACCTGGCGCGCGCTTTCTCGGAGCTGGGCCGCAACGAAAACGTGCGCGCCATTGTGCTGGCCGGGAACGGCCCGGCCTTCTGCGCCGGCGGTGACCTGAACTGGATGAAGAAGATGGCCCATTACACCCACGAGGAAAATGAGGCCGACGCCATGCAGCTGGCGCAAATGCTGCGCACTATCTACCTGTGCCCGAAACCGACCGTTGCGCGCGTGCATGGCGATTGCTATGCGGGCGGCATGGGTCTCGTCTCCGCCTGCGACATCATTGTCGCCGTACCGGAAGCGAATTTCTGCCTGAGCGAAGTGAAACTGGGTTTGATTCCCGCGACCATTTCGCCGTATGTGATCAAGGCGATGGGTGAGCAGGCTTCGCGCCGCTATTTCCTCACCGCCGAACGTTTCAGCGCCGCCGAAGCACACCGCATCGGCATGGTGCACGAACTGGTCGCCGCCGAGGCACTGGACGCCAAAATGGCGGAAGTGCTGAAGGCGCTGGTGACCAACAGCCCGAACGCAGTGAAGGAAGCCAAAGTGCTGGTGCGCGACATCGCCGGCAAGCCGGTGAACGATGCGCTGCTGGCCGATACGGCCGAACGCATCGCCCATATCCGCGCGTCCGAGCAGGGCCGCGAAGGCGTGACTTCCTTCCTGGAGAAGCGCAAGCCGGGCTGGCTGAATTGAACGGAGCAGTTTTTGGAAGCAAACCAACAAAGCGATTGGGTAGCACGTAGCCTGAAGTCAGTCTGGCATCCGTGCACCCAGATGCAGCACCACGAAACCGTGCCGCTGATTCCCGTCAGCCATGGCCGCGGCGTGTGGCTGTATGACCACCAAGGCAACCGCTACCTGGATGCGATCAGCTCCTGGTGGGTGAACCTGTTCGGCCATGCCAACCCGCGCATCAACGCGGCGCTGCGCGAACAGCTCGACATGCTGGAGCATGCGATGCTGGCCGGCTTCACCCACGAGCCGGTGATCCAGCTCAGCGAACGCCTGGCGGCGCTGACCCAGCATCAGCTGGGCCACGCCTTCTACGCGTCGGATGGCGCGTCGGCGGTCGAAATCGCTTTGAAAATGAGCTTCCACGCCTGGCGCAATATGGGCCAGGGCGACAAGCAGGAATTCGTTTGCCTGAAGGGCAGCTACCACGGCGAGACGATCGGCGCGCTCGCCGTAACCGACGTGGCGCTGTTCAAGGATGCCTACGGCCCGCTGCTGCGCGCCACGCAGACCGTGATGTCCCCGGATGCGCGCCAGGCCGGCGAAGGCGAAACGGCTGCCGACGTGGCACGCCGCGCCGCCGCCGATGTCGAGCGCATGTTCATTGAACGCGCCGGCAAGATCGCGGCCATCATCATCGAACCGCTGGTGCAGTGCGCCACCGGCATGGCGATGCACGATCCGCTTTACCTGAAACTGGTGCGCGAGCTGTGCGACAAGCACGGCGTGCACCTGATCCTGGACGAAATCGCGGTCGGCTGCGGCCGCACCGGCACCTTCTTCGCCTGCGAGCAGGCTGGCATCTGGCCGGATTTCCTGTGCCTGTCGAAGGGCATCAGCGGCGGCTACCTGCCGCTGTCCATCGTGCTGTCGCGCGACGAGATCTACCAGGCGTTCTACGATGCCGACGTGACCCGCGGCTTCCTGCACTCGCACTCGTACACCGGCAACCCGCTGGCCTGCCGCGCTGCGCTGGCCACGCTGGACATCTTCGCCGAAGACCATGTGCTGGAAGCGAACAAGGCGCGCTCGCGCAAGCTGACCGAGGCGCTGGCGCCGCTGGCCAACCACGAGCACACCGGGAACTTCCGCAACCGCGGCATGATCTGGGCGTTTGATGCCGTCGGCGCTACGCCGGGCTTCTCGCGCCGCTTCTTCACCGAGGGCACGAAGCAGGAACTGCTGCTGCGCCCCATCGGCAATACCGTGTACCTGATGCCGCCGTATATCCTCAGCGATGAGGAAATCGATGGACTGGCTGCACGCACCTTGTCGGTGTTCGAGAAAACGCGGGTGGACTGATCATGGAACTGCTCGCAAAACTCGACCAGCAATTGCAAGCGCTGGATGACAAAAGCCTGATCCGCAAACGGCGCTCGGTCGAAACGGCCTGCGCGCCGCGCATGATGGTCGATGGCCGGGAACTGCTGGCCTTCTGCAGCAACGACTACCTCGGCCTGGCAGCGCATCCGCGCGTGGCCGAAGCGATGCACCAGGGGATTGAGCTGTATGGCGCCGGCAGCGGCGCGGCGCACCTGGTCAGCGGCCATAGCCGCGCGCATACCCTGCTGGAGCAGCGCCTCGCAGAATTCCTGTCGCCGCACCTGGTTGAGGCGCAGGCGCTGTACTTCTGCACCGGCTACATGGCCAACCTGGCCGTGGTGACCGGTCTCGCGGTCGGCGACAAAGACACTGAAATCTTCAGTGAAGCGCTCAACCACGCGTCCCTGATCGACGGCGGCCGCCTGGCACGCACCAAGGTTTCCGTCTACCCGCACGCCGACGTGGCTGCGCTGGGCGAGCTCCTGGCCGCCAGCACCGCCAGCAACAAGATCGTGGTCACCGACGCCGTGTTCAGCATGGACGGCGACCTGGCCGACCTGCCGGCGCTGCTGGCCCTGTGCGAACAACACAAGGCCTGGCTGGTGGTCGACGACGCGCACGGCTTCGGCACGCTGGGCGAGAATGGCCGCGGCGCATTGGAACACTACGCCATGCACTCGCCTTACCTGGTCTATGTCGGCACCCTGGGCAAGGCTGCCGGCGTTGGCGGCGCCTTCGTTGCGGCGCACCGTACCGTGGTGGAAACGCTGATCCAGCGCGCCCGTCCTTACATTTTCACCACCGCTGCGCCGCCTGCATTGGCTCACGCGCTGCAAGCGAGCCTGGACATCATCTGCGGTGACGAAGGCCGCGAGCGCCGCGCTCACTTGCAAGCGCTGGTGGCACAATTGCAGGACAGCCTGCGCTTGAAGCGCTGGCAACTGCTGCCGTCGAAAACGGCAATCCAGCCAATCATCATTGGCGAGAACGAAGAAACCATGCGCATGTCCGCCGCGCTGTACGAGCAAGGCATCTGGGTGGGCGGCATTCGCCCGCCGACCGTGCCGGCCGGTACTGCGCGCCTGCGTGTCACGCTGTCTGCCGGCCACAGCGCCGACGACGTGCGCCGCCTGGCAGACGCGATTAACGAATTAGAAAGGACCTGATATGGCGCTTGAAGACCCTGTCATCGCTCCTGCACCCCAAGTCGCAGCGGCCGCCGATGGCCTGCCGCCGCGCTTCGCCTGCTTCGTGGCAGGCACCGACACCGAAATCGGCAAGACCCTGACGTCTTCCGCCATGCTGTATTCCCTGGTGCGCAATGGAGCGCGCGCCTGCGGCATGAAACCCGTCGCCGCCGGTGCGGTGATGAAGAACGGCCAGTTGCACAACGACGACGCCGACCAGCTGATCGAAGCAAGCAATGTGCACTTGCCGCAGGCGCTGACCACCCCGTTCATGCTGAAAGAGCCGGCTGCACCGCATATCGCCGCCGCGCTGGAAGATGTCGAAATCGATCCGGTGCCGATCCTGGCGGCGTATGTCGAAGTCGCCGCCGCCACCGATGCCATCGTGGTGGAAGGCGTGGGCGGCTTCCGCGTGCCGCTGACCGACGATTTCGACACCGCTGACCTGGCCCAGCAGCTAGCGCTGCCGGTCGTGCTGGTGGTGGGCCTGCGCCTGGGTTGCATCAACCACGCGCTGCTGACCGTGGAAGCGATCGAGTCGCGCGGCCTGAAACTGGTGGGCTGGGTCGCCAACACCCTGGAATTTGAAATGAACTTCGCGGACGAGAATATCGCCGCACTGGCAGCGCGCATTCCCGCGCCGCTGCTCGGCCGCATCCCGCGACTGGCAAAACCGACTGCCGCCGCCGCTGCCGAATACCTGAACTTCACGTCCCTGCCGAACTGGCCGGGCCGCCGCACCAAGTAAGAGAGGAAGAACATGTCCCTGCAAGAACCTAAAGCCGTCCAACTGCACCGTCCAACCGCCGCCATCAAGCTGCCGGAAGCCGCCACCTGGCCCCTGGAAGACGTGATGGCCCTGTACGAGCTGCCATTCAACGATTTGATGTTCCGCGCACAGGAAGCCCATCGCGCCCACTGGCCGGACGGCGACGTCGAACTGGCGACCCTGCTCTCGATCAAGACCGGCGGCTGCGAAGAGGATTGCGGCTACTGCCCGCAGGCCGCACGCTACGACACCGGCGTCGAAGCCAAGAAGATCCTGGACCTGGACACCGTGCTGGATGCCGCCAAGCAGGCAAAGGACAACGGCGCGACCCGTTTCTGCATGGGCGCCGCATGGCGCAGCCCGAAAGAGCGCGACATGGAAAAAGTTGAAACCATGGTGCGTGAAGTGAAGGCCATGGGCCTGGAAACCTGCGCCACCCTGGGCATGCTGGAAGCCGAGCAGGCGCAGCGCCTGAAGGACGCCGGGCTGGATTACTACAACCACAACCTGGACACTTCGCCGGACTTCTACGACAACGTGATCTCCACCCGCCAGTACCAGGACCGCCTGGACACCCTGGGCCACGTGCGCAACGCCGGCCTGAAGGTTTGCTGCGGCGGCATCGTGGGCATGGGCGAAACGCGCGAACAGCGCGCCGGCCTGATCGCCCAACTGGCCAACCTGAATCCATACCCTGAATCGGTACCGGTCAACCACCTGGTGCAGGTGGAAGGCACCCCTCTGCACGGCCTGGACAAGCTGGACCCGCTGGAATTCGTGCGCACTATCGCCGTGGCTCGCATCACCATGCCGAAAGCGCGCGTGCGCCTGTCCGCCGGTCGCCGCGAACTGGGCGAAGCCGTGCAGGCCATGTGCTTCATGGCTGGCGCCAACTCGATCTTCTACGGCGACAAGCTGCTGACCACCGACAATCCGGAAGCCAACGACGACCGCGCATTGCTGGCAAAACTGGGCTTGCCGACCCGCGGCGCCGTCCTGGACTCCGTACAAAAAGAAGCCTGCGGCTGCTAAGAAAAAAATTCAAAAAAGAGTAGAGAGAGACATGTTCAAAAAAATCCTGATTGCCAACCGTGGCGAGATCGCTTGCCGCGTCGCTGCAACCGCACGCCGCCTGGGCATCAAGACCGTCGCCGTGTATTCGGACGCGGACGCCAACGCCAAGCACGTTGCTGTGTGCGACGAAGCGGTGAACATCGGCCCCGCCGCCGCCAAGGAATCCTACCTGTGCGGCGACAAGCTGATTGCCGTGGCGCTGGCCACCGGTGCGGAAGCGATCCACCCCGGCTATGGTTTCCTGTCCGAGAACGCCGAGTTTGCGGATGCCTGCGCCGAAATGGGCCTGGCCTTCATCGGTCCACCGGCTTCCGCCATGCGCGCCATGGGCTCGAAGTCGGCTGCCAAGCAGCTGATGGAAAAAGCCAATGTGCCACTGGTGCCGGGCTACCACGGCGACAATCAGGATGCAGGCTTCCTGCAAGAACAAGCCGACCGCATCGGCTACCCTGTGCTGCTGAAGGCTTCGGCCGGCGGCGGCGGCAAGGGCATGCGCGTGGTCGAATCGTCGGAAGCGTTCAAGGATGCGCTGGCGTCCTGCAAGCGCGAAGCGGTCAGTTCCTTCGGCGACGACAAGGTGCTGGCAGAAAAATACCTGCAGCGCCCGCGCCATATCGAAATCCAGGTGTTCGCGGATACGCACGGCAACTGCATCTACCTCTTCGAGCGTGACTGCTCCGTGCAGCGCCGCCACCAGAAGGTGCTGGAAGAAGCGCCAGCGCCGGGCATGAGCTCCGAGCGCCGTGCAGCGATGGGTGAAGCTGCTGTTGCCGCCGCGCGCGCCGTGGGCTACGTTGGCGCCGGTACGGTGGAATTCATCGCCAACCAGGACGGCAGCTTCTACTTCATGGAGATGAACACCCGCCTGCAAGTTGAGCACCCGGTGACAGAAATGATCACCGGCACCGACCTGGTGGAATGGCAGATCCGCGTCGCTGCCGGCGAAACCCTGCCGAAGAAACAGGAAGAGCTGACCATCAACGGCCATTCGATCGAAGCGCGTATCTACGCCGAGAATCCGGAGAAAGGCTTCCTGCCGTCGATCGGCACGCTGCGCCACCTGGATACGCCGGCTTCGGTAAACTTCGAACTGGGCGGCGTCCCTGGCCATCCTGCCGCTGTGCGTATCGATTCCGGCGTGCGCGAGAACGATGCGATTTCGCCGTTCTACGATCCGATGATCGCGAAGCTGATCGTCTGGGGCGCAGACCGCAAGCAGGCGCTGGCCCGCATGGCGCAAGCGCTGTCGCAATACCAGATCGTCGGCCTGGCGACCAATATCGCCTTCCTGAAACGCCTGGTGGAAGGCGACGCCTTCGCCAACGCCGACCTGGATACTGGCCTGATCGAACGCAACCACGATGCGCTGTTCCCTCCTGCGCGTTCGATTCCGGTTGCTGCCGTGGCGCTGGCCGCGGTATCGCTGATCGAAGAAGAGAAGGATAAGTCGGCCGCGCAATCGGGCGCCAACAAGGGCGATCCATGGGGCCAGGCGCTGGGCTGGCGCATGAACTTCCATTACGCCCGCAAGCTGGCTTTCAGCGACGAGCATGGCAAGCAGTACGCGCCGATGCTGACCTATTTGCCGCACGGCTGGCACTTCGAGATCAAAGGCCTGGAAGTCGACCTGTCGCTGTTCAGGCAGGACGGCGTGGACCTGAGCATCAAGCTGGGCGAAACCTCTGTGCATGGCACCGTGCGCCGCGATGGCGATGTGTTCCACGTGTTCACCGGCGGGGGCCACTATGTGCTGGACTATAACGACCCGATGGCGCATGCCGGCGAGTCCGAAGCCGAGGGCGGCCGCCTGACTGCGCCGATGCCGGGCAAGGTCGTCGCGGTGCTGGCAGAGAAGGGCAAGGAAGTGAAGAAGGGCGATGCGCTGGTCATCATGGAAGCGATGAAGATGGAACACACGATCTCCGCGCCGCATGACGGCGTGGTCGAAGAGATCCTGTACGCGGTGGGCGACCAGGTGGCAGACGGCGCGCCGCTGCTGGCCTTCAAGACCGCCGCTTAAGGGGAAGCGGAATGCGCATCCTGCTTTATCGCGCGGATGGCAATACCGCGCCGTGGATCAAGGACTTCGCCGAGTTCATGCCGGAGGCCGAAGTGGTCGTATGGCGCGAAGGCATCGGCGAGCTTCCAGCCTGCGACTACGCAGTGCTGTGGACGCCGCCGCAATCCATGCTGGCCGACCTGGCGCGCGTGAAAGCGATTTTCCTGACCGGCGCTGGTGCTGATGCGATCATGAAGTATTCGCACGCGATTCCGCCGCACATCCCGATCGTGCGCCTGAATGATGCGGGCATGGGCATCCAGATGGCGGAGTACGTCACGCACGCCGTGCTGCGCTATTTCCGCCGCCTTGACGAATACGAAACCCAGGCGCGTGCCGGCGCCTGGCTTCAACTGGAGGCGCGCGAGAAGGCCGACTTTTCAGTCGGCGTGATGGGTGTGGGCGCGCTCGGCTCGCGCGTGATCGAAGCTTTGCGTCCGTTCGAATTTCCGCTGCGTGCTTGGAGCCGTTCGCCGAAATCGCTGGCTGGCGTTGAATGCTTCCATGGTGATGAAGGGCTGGATAGCTTCCTCGGTTCGTCGCGCGTGGTGGTGTGCATGCTGCCGTTGACGGAAGAGACTACCCACATCCTCAACCGCGCGAATATGTTGAAGATGCCGCAGGGCGCCTACATCGTCAACGTGGGGCGAGGTGCGCATATTTCCGAACCGGACCTGCTGTCGCTGATCAAGTCCGGCCATATTGCGGGCGCCATGCTGGATGTGTTCCGCAACGAACCGCTGCCGGCCCAGCATCCGTTCTGGCAAGAGCCGCGCATTACGATCACGCCGCATATTTCCGCACTGACGCTGCGCCGCGAAAGCGTCGAGCAGATGGTCGGCAAGATGCGCCAGCATGCGCGCGGCGAGGAAGTCGCCGATGTAATCAATCGCACAAAGGGATACTGAAATGAGTTTGCCAAAGAAGGTCAAGATTGTTGAAGTGGGCCCGCGCGACGGCCTGCAGAATGAAAAAGGCGACGTGCCGGCCGATGTAAAGATCGAGCTGGTGAACCGCCTGACGGAAGCGGGCTTCCCGAATATCGAAGCGGCTTCGTTTGTATCGCCAAAATGGGTGCCGCAGATGGCGACTTCGAAAGAGGTCATGGCCGGAATTACCCGCAAGCCGGGTGTGATCTATTCCGCGCTGACGCCGAATATGCAGGGCTTCGAAGCCGCGCTGGCGGCAGGCGCCGGCGAAGTGGTGATCTTCGGCGCTGCGTCGGAAGCGTTTTCGCAGAAGAACATCAACTGCTCGATCGCGGAATCGATCGAACGCTTCGTGCCGGTCGCGAAAGCGGCAAAGGATGCAGGCCTGCGCCTGCGTGCCTCGGTCAGCACGGCGTTTGGCTGCCCGTATCAAGGCGAGGTACCGCTGGATGCCGTGGCTTATGTCGTTGGCCGCATGCGCGACCTGGGCTGCGACGAGATTGATATTGCCGACACTATCGGCGTGTCGACTCCGCGCAAGACGCAGGCGGTGATGGAGCGCGCGATCAAGGAATTCCGCGCCAACTCGCTGGCGGGCCACTTCCACGACACCTACGGCCAGGCGCTGGCGAATATCTACGCTTCGATGGAACTGGGGATCGAAATCTTCCATTCCTCGGTGTCGGGCCTGGGCGGCTGCCCATATGCGAAGGGCGCAACCGGCAACGTCGCCACCGAAGACGTGATCTACATGATGAATGGCCTCGGCATCGAGACCGGTGTAGATCTGGACAAGGTGGTTGATGCGGGCCAGTTCATTTCCAACTTCCTGGGCCGTAAGGCAGCCAGCCGCGCGGGCAATGCGATTGCCGCCAAACGCGCCGGCTGACGCATCGCCAACTAAGTCTCGTCCGAGCGGCCGCGCAGCAGGAATACTGCCAGCAGCGTGGCCGCTGCGCGCTGCAGCGATTGCCAGTTAGGCGTAGCAAACAGCGTTTCAAGCCGCGGCAGGGGATGCGGCGCGCCGTCCGCGATTTCACTCCAGACGCGCGCGAACTGTGCGATGCCGTTGCGTTCTTCCGCCGAGAAGACAGGTTCAGTGAAATGCTGCTTCCAGTCCGGCGTTACCCAGTCTTCCCATTGGTTCAACACTTCGTCGGCGGCCGACATGGCCGGCGCTGACGCTTGCAGCTGGCGTTGCGCGTCGAAAGAACTGGCCAGTTCCAGGTATTCGATGATGCGGTTGCGCACACGGCGCAGGCCAACAGGCTGCTCGGGAACGGAAGCGCGCGGGGTGCGCAGCCAGTAATACAAATCGTAGTTGGTGGCGCTGTCCGGCGCCGAGCCTTCCGGGAGATCGGCTTTTTGCTGCCACAGCGGGAACCAGTGCGGATCGCGTATATGCTCAGCACCTGTCGCGGCGCCGCCGAACTGCACGTATCGCACTTGAGCTTCAGCCAGGCTGTGCACGTTTGCGCCGCTGGCCAGGAAGGGGGAGTAGAGTTGCGGCAGGTCGTCGTGCCAGTCGCAGACCGGGCACGATGCAAGTGAACCGGGAGCGCCGGCGAAGGTGGCGTATCCGCAGCAAGGGCAGGTGTACATGGCGCTGATCATAATGCGGCAAATGCTGCAGAAAAAAAAAGACCTGCACGAATGCAGGTCTTTTTTCTGAAACTTGGTCGGAGTACAAGGATTCGAACCTTGGACCCTCTGCTCCCAAAGCAGATGCGCTACCGGGCTGCGCTACACTCCGAAGAAGCAAGATAATACAAGCTGGGCTGGGGATCGTCAACCCCCAATTTAAAAGTTGGAGAATTTAATGCCCTATCGGACGCCGCGATGGCGTATTGCGGTCGGTATCGTTATTTCTTTGTTACTGCACGTGGCGGCGGTGGTGTTCGTGCGCCTGCCGGAACCGCGCAACGTGGCCGATCCGCGAACCTGGCTGACGAAGGTGGAGGTGAGGATAGTGGCGCCGCCCCCGCCGCCGGAGCCTGCGCCGGAAGCCGAAAGCAAGCCAGAGCGCGTTGCGGTCGCCGAACCTCGACGCCAGCCGCGTCGTGCAGCGCCACGCAAGAACCCTTCTAAAGAGGAAACTGAGCTGGCAGTCCAGCCAGCTCGCGAATCCACGCTGGTCCTGCGTCCCGCCGAGCGTGGGCCAGGGCCTGCACCGCACTTCGACCGCGAGGCCGCCAAAGCCGCCGCGCGCGACATTGCCAGTGAGCTGGACACATCGCCGCCCAAACTGCGCGAAACCCGCGACGAAAAGCTGGCGCGGCAAATCCAGAGTGCCGCCCGCCCTAACTGCAGAGACGGCATCCCCGGCGGCCTCCTGGCCCCGCTCTACCTGATGATGGACAAGAAAGACAGCGGCTGCAAATGGTAAAAAATAAATGGGACGTACCCCATTTAAGAGATTCATTTAAATGGGGTACGTCCCCATTTATTTTTTATTGCTTCAGCTCGAGGGCGCGGTCGTAGAGGGCGTTCTTTTTCTTGCCGGTGATTTGGGCGGCGAGGGCGGCGGCTTGTTTTACTGGCAATTCGGCGAGGAGGATTTGCAGAATGCGGTCGGTTCCGGCATCGTGGCCTTCATCGGCTGGAGGGGCGCCTTCGACCAGCACGACAAACTCGCCTTTTTCATGGTTGGTGTCGGATTTGAGCCAGGCGACGGCTTCGCCCAGCGGACAGCGGTGGATTTGCTCGAACAGCTTGGTTACTTCGCGGGCGAATACGACCTGGCGCTCGGCGCCGAAGGCGTCGGCTAACGCCTGGGCACACTCGACAATACGGTGGGGTGCTTCGTAGAACACCAGGGTGGCTGGGGCGGCAACTAATCCCTGCAATACCGCCTCGCGTTGCTTGGCTTTTGATGGCAAAAATCCAACAAAGTGGAACTGGTCATTGACCAGGCCGCTGGCCGACAGCGCGGCGACGGCGGCTGAGGCTCCCGGCAGGGGGATCACGCGCAGGCCGGCCGCCCGCACGGCGTCCACGATCCGGGCGCCGGGGTCGGAAACTGCTGGCGTGCCAGCATCCGATACCAGGGCGATGCGTTCGCCGGCCTGCAGCCGGGCGATCAGGCCTTCCGCCGCTGCGCGCTCGTTGTGCATATGGGCGGCGATCAGGGGCTTGTGCAGGCCGAAACGGTTCATCAGTTGGGCGGTGTTGCGGGTATCTTCGCAAGCGACCGCGTCGACCAGCGACAGCACGTGCAGGGCGCGCAGGCTAATGTCAGTCACATTGCCGATTGGCGTGGCCACCACGTATAAAGTTGCCGTAGGATAATTCTGATGGGCGGTCTCGCCGAGGATTGGTAAACTGGCGAGAGGGCTGGAATCTTGTGCTGTCATTGGGGGAAGGATGCAGTTTAAAAATATCAAAAATCTGATACTCGGCGTTGCTACGGCCATGCTGGCCAGCGCATGTAGCACGCCGTGCGACGCGCCCGGGGGATTGTGCGCGCCAATCACTTCGGTGACAAGTGCACCGCCTGCCGTTGCCAAGGCGCCGCGGCCGAAACCTCCGGCGCCGCCGCCTGAGCCGGAAGTCGTGGTCGAAACCTTCTCGGTGCCGTCGCCGGAGGATGCGGCGCGGCCGCCAAGCATGATGCAGGTCATCCCTCAGCCTGCGGAAAACGCTGACGGCAAGCGCGCTTACCGTATCGCGCTGCTGCTGCCGCTGCGTTCGGAAGCGCTGGGCCGCGCTGCCGATGCCTTGCGTGCGGGCTTCATGGCGGCGCTGGAGCGTGACAGCCATGGTTTTGAAGTCAATGTGGTCGAAACCAGCGATTCGCCGCAAGAGGTGCTGTCCGCCTACGTCACCGCCCAGGAAAAGAACGATATGGTGGTCGGCCCGCTGGCCCGTTCCGCCGTCACCGCCATTGCTTCCAGCCCGCTGGTGGAAAAGCCGACCATCGCGCTGAACCATCCGGAACTGCGCGGCGATCCTCAGGTTCCGCCGCAAATGCTGGTGATCGGCTTGTCAATCGAGGATGAGGCGCGCCAGGTGGCCGAGTGGGGCGCTCGCGAAAACCCTTCCGCCAAGGCGCTGGTCATCTCGGGCAATTCGTCCTGGCAGAAGCGTATTGCCGGCGCGATGACGGCGCAGTTGCAGCGCCTTGGGCTGCGTCCGCGCAGCGTCGACCTGACGCCGCTTAACGGCTACCTGCAGGATGCTGAACTGGTGGCCTTGCGCGGGCGGCTGCAAAGCGAGCCAGCCGGCGTGCTGTTCGCGGCGCTGGACCCGGACCAGGTGCGCCAGCTCAAAATCGCGCTGTCGGCGCCGCCGTTGGGTGATATCCCGCTGTATGGCACTTCTTCCCTGAACCCTGGCCGCAGCATGTACCGCGCCGGGGCGGAGCTGGACGGCGTGCGCCTGATGGACCTGCCATGGCTGGTGCAGCGCGACCATCCGGCGGTGATGACTTATCCGCAACCGGTTCCGCGCGATGAGGCGCGCATCAGCGCCGACATGGAGCGGGTTTATGCGCTGGGTATCGACGCTTTCCGTATCGCCCGCGAAATCGCCATCCAGCCGCAGCGCCGCTTCCAGCTTGATGGCGTGACCGGCCAGCTGACCATCGATTTCGGCACCGGGCCATCGTGGTTCGAACGGATCGAAGTCCCGGCCGAGTATCGCAACGGCGTGCCGGTACCGCTGGCCCAATAAGGAAAACGCATGCCCCGCACCGAACTCCAGGAGATCGGCCGGGGCGGCGAGGACCGGGCCCTGGCCTACCTGCAGCAGCAGGGCCTGAAGCTGGTCGAGCGCAATTTCCTGTGCAAGACAGGGGAACTGGACCTGGTCATGCGCGATGGAGAACACCTGGTGTTCATCGAGGTCCGGGAGCGCAATAGCCCCGGTTTTGGGGGCGCCGCCGCCAGCATTTCCCCCGCCAAGCAGCGGCGCATCCTGCGTGCCGCCCAGTTTTACCTGCTGCGTTTTGCCAAAATGCCACCATGCCGCATCGACGTGGTGGCCATCGACGGCGAACGCATTAATTGGATGCGCAACGCTATCATTGACCAAATGTAAGCATTTTTAACAGCGCTTGTGAGGCCGGCCAAGCCACTGCACTATAATTACGCACACTATGACCAATCAACGCATCCTCTCGCACTTCCACGAAAGTGCCGAAATCAAGATCCAGTCCGCAACCGTCCTGGCCCAGCCAATCGCGCAAGCGGTGGACTTGATGTTCTCTGCCCTCTCGAACGGCAACAAGATCCTGGCCTGCGGCAACGGTGGCTCGGCGGCTGACGCCCAGCACTTCGCAGCGGAACTGGTAGGCCGTTTTGAGCGTGAACGCTTCCCGCTGCCGGCTATTTCGCTGGCGACCGACACCTCCATCCTGACCGCTGTGGCCAACGACTACAGCTACCGCGAGATCTTCTCCAAGCAGGTGCAGGCACTCGGCCAGGCTGGCGACATCCTGCTGGCGGTTTCCACTTCGGGCAACTCGGCCAACGTGATGGCGGCAATCGAAGCGGCGCTGGAACGCGAAATGCGCGTAGTGGCACTGACCGGCAAGGGCGGCGGCGCGATCGGCAAGATGCTGACCGATGCCGACGTCCATATCTGTGTACCGGCTGATCGTACCGCCCGTATCCAGGAAGTCCACCTGCTGACCATTCACTGCATTTGCGACGGCATCGACGTTGCACTGTTCGGAGGAGATGTAAATGAATAAAGCCCGTCCACTTTCGCTGGCCGTGATGGCCGCGGTCCTGGCGAGCACCACCCTGTCCGCTTGCGCCCCGATCCTCGTGGGCGGCGCGGTTGCAGGTACCTTGGCGGCATCGGATCGCCGCACCCTGGGCGCGCAGACTGAAGACAAGTCGATCGTTGTGAAGGCAGAAGTGAAGATTCCTAACGTCGCCGGCAAGAGCGCCCACGTCAACGTGAACAGCTTTAACCGCCGCGTGCTGCTGACCGGCGAAGTGCCGGATGACGAGACCAAGGCCAAGGTGGAGCGCGAAGTACGCGCGATCGACGGCGTGGTGAACGTGACCAATGAACTGGAAGTGGGCTTCTCCTCCAGCTACACCTCGCGTTCCAATGATGCGCTGATCACTTCCAAGGTCAAACTGAGCCTGGCGGATGCCAAGGATATCTCGGCCAACTCGTTCAAGGTAGTGACCGAGAAGGGCGCCGTGTTCCTGATGGGCCGTGTGACGCAGCGTGAGGGCACGCAAGCGGCCGACATCGCGCGCGGCGTGTCCGGCGTGACCAAGGTCGTCAAAGTATTCGAGTACATCACCGAGGACGACGTCAAGCAGTACCAGCCGTCCCAGCAGGCTTCACAGGGTTAAAGAAACATCATGAGTACGGGCTCCAGGGCGTGGATCAAACCGGCGATTGCATTGGCCGTCATCGCCGGCATCGGCTTTACGGCTTACCAGTCGCTGAACAAGCACCAATCCGCCCCTGCGGTCACTTTCCTCGGCATCAAAGGGGAAAAGATCACGCCTGAGAGCCTGAAGGGCAAGGTCGTGATGGTCAATTTCTGGGCCACCTCGTGCACCACCTGCGTGGCCGAGATGCCGGAAATGGTCGAAACGTACAACAAGTACAAGGGCCAGGGCCTGGAGTTCATTGCCGTGGCGATGAAGTACGACGCGCCCAACTACGTGGTCAACTTCACCGAAACCCGCCAGCTGCCGTTCAAAGTGGCGCTGGACGTGACTGGCGACGCCGCCAAAGCGTACGGCGACGTCTCCATGACGCCAACCACCTTCGTCATCGACAAGGACGGCAACATCATCAAGCGCTACGTGGGCAAGCCGGAATTCCCGGCCCTCCACGCGCTGCTCGAAAGAGCCTTAAAGGGCTAATCAGATCAGTTCTTCTGCACTCCGCAGTATTTGTGAGAACTGCGGCAAGCCTTGGCTTTCCATAATTGCGATGAACTGCTGCGCAGTGTGTGGGGGCCGCCTCAATCGTTGGCGCATTCCTTTTACGGCGCCCAACACTTTGATATGGTCCAGGCTATATTGTGCAACCATAAAATCATCGGGATGAAGCACTTCGATTCCGTGGATTTCCACTGCGTTAGCTGGAAAGTCCTTAAGGTTGAAAGTAACAATTGCATCAGCGTGTCCTGCGATAGCAGCTGCGAGGACATGGCGATCATCGGAATCGGGCAAAACAAGGGAGTCGATCAGGCGCTCATAACCTTGGATCAAGCAGTCTTCGATCGCCTTGTTCATTAGTTCCGCGGTGCGCGGTATCTGGCCCTTCAGGTCTGGGCGATTACTTAAAAGGTTCCGCTGCCATTCGTCCTGAATCATTTCGGTCCAGCGAGCGCCGAACATGCCTGCAGATGCAAGGCTCAACAGCAGATCTCGCAACGGCGCTGGATATAACACGCACGCGTCAAGCACCACCGTATAGCGGAAGAATCCTGCCATCAGTAACCCATGTTGTGTTCCTGCGCCTGGTCAGACAGCTCTTGCAAAGCTTGTTGCGATCGCTTCTCGCGTTGTTCTTTGTACAGCTTCACGTCTTCAAATCGCACGCGCCTGTGCGCACCGACTTTATGATGCGGGATCGCGCCTGACTCCAGCAGCTTTACAAAATATGGGCGGGAGACATTCAGGTACATCGCCGCCTCTTGGGTTGAGATATCCAGTTCTTTTGGCATTACAGCGACGGCCTTGCCTTGAGCGAGGGACCCCAAGACTTCCGCAAACAGACGCAAGACCTTTGGCGGCAACTTTAATACCGGCGCACCAGCCAAATCCTTCTTCCCATCCTCAACCAGCACAATCTGGACAGCGCGCGAATGATCCAAAGCAGCCACCAGGCAACGTTGGGCCTCTTTAGCGAGCTCAACATCCTCCTCACTGTCCAGCCGATCTATCACGTTTGACACTTCGCTCTCCTCAAACACTTCGTTCACTTCATTCTAAGCGAAATATTCAAATTAAACGAAATATTCGAAAATAGCTCAAGCTTTAGGATAAAGGATCATCTGCGTGCAGCGGAACAGGGCGATGGCTTTGCCGGTCGCCTTGTTGGTCACCGTTGCGTCCCACACTTGCGTGGTGCGGCCGCCGTGCACCATGCGGGCGGAAACGGCGATCGTGCCTTCGCGCGCGGTGCCGAGGTGGTTCGACTTCAACTCGATGGTGGTGAAGTTCTGGGCGCCTTCCGGCAGGTTGGCGATGCAGCCGAAGCCGCAAGCCGTATCGGCCAGGGTGACGACCGTGCCGGCGTGCAGGTAGCCGTTCGGCGCCAGGTGGTGCTGGGCGATGTCAATTTCTGCCTGCAATTCGCCTTCGGAGGTGCCGGTGATGCGGACGCCGAGGTGGCCAGTGAGGTTGTTATGAGTGAGTTGATTGAGTTTTTCGAGGTCGAACTTCATTACGCAAGTCTCCGTTTACAGATAAAGAATCATAGCAGCGGGAAACAAGGTATGCTTACGCATGCGCGACCTGCCCCACAAGGGCCCGGTCTGCAGGCAAGACCAGAAGCTCACAAGGTGGATTCAACCGATTAACTTACGGAGAATGACCTATGAACGAACGAGAGCAACTGTCTGCCATCGTGCAGCGCATGGAAGTGAAGCTGGCGCAGCGCCACCAGGATGAATGGGCGCGCCTGCTGCACCGCGCACGTACGCTGAGCGCCTTCGATTGCTCGGCTGCCAAGGGAGAGATCCTTCATTATTTCGGCGGCGCCGGCTCCATCAGCGATCTTCAGCTCGATGAAGAATTCAGCGACCTGCGCACCCAGCTCTACACCCTCTGCTACGGCAAGCGCACCACGCATTGAGGCGCAAGACAGTCCGACTGCTGTTCCTGGCCTGGGCCCTGGTTTCGACGGGCTGGCTGGCCAACTCGTATCGGACACGCGGCGTCGACCCTGTGCTACTGCACGGCAGCGTCGATGCTGACGAAAACCTGCTGCTCCAGCCGCGCGCTCCCGGCGCGCCTTCAGGGCTGGTGTTTATCTGCGGCTCCGGTGTCGCGGCGGAGGCGTATGTCCCGATGCTTCGCCCGGTGGCCAATGCTGGCTTCCCCGTTGTTATCATCAAGCTGCCGCTGCGCTTTGCTCCACTGGACAGCAACAAGGACGAAGCGCTGCAGCGAGTGCGCCGCGCGATTGCGGCCTATGGCGAAGTGCAGCGCTGGGTTGTTTCCGGCCACTCGCTGGGCGGAGCGCTGGCAGCGCGGCTGGCGCACGATGCGCCGGGCCTGCCGGCTGCGCTGGTACTGGTCGGCACCACGCATCCCAAACAGCAGGACCTTTCCGGCTTGCGCTTCCCTGTCACCAAGGTGTACGCATCAAATGACGGCGTGGCGCGCATGGCCGACGTGATGCGCAACAAGCCCTTGCTGCCGCCGCAAACGCGCTGGATTGAAGTCACGGGCGGCAACCATTCGCAGTTCGGGCATTACGGGCATCAATTACTGGATGGCGATGCGACCGTGAGCCGAGAAGCACAGCAGGCTATCGTCACCCAGGCCTTGCTCGACGCGCTCAAGCCCAGTTGATCGGCGTTTTGCCCTGCTGCGCGAGGTAGGCATTGGCGCGCGAAAACGGGCGGCTGCCGAAGAAGCCTTTGTGTGCCGAGAATGGCGACGGGTGGGGCGAGGTGATGACCATGTGCTTGCGCGGGTCGATCAGGGCGCGCTTGGCGATGGCGTAACTCCCCCACAGAATGAAGACCAGGCCTTCGCGGCCGGCCGACAGGCGTTTGATGGCGCTGTCGGTGAAGGTCTCCCAACCCTTGCCGGCATGCGAGCCGGCTTCGCGGGCACGCACCGTCAGCACGCTGTTCAACAGGAAAACACCCTGGCCCGCCCAGTCGGACAAGTCGGTCTGCTGGCGTGACACGCCAAGGTCGGAGTGAAGTTCCTGGAAGATGTTCTGCAGGCTCGGTTGCGGGCGGTTGCCGTCCGGGACCGAGAAGCAGAAACCCATTGCGGCGCCGGGTGTGTGGTAGGGGTCCTGGCCGAGGATGACTACTTTTACGTCATCGAATGGCGTCAGGTCGAAGGCGCGGAAGATGTTGCGGCCAGAGGGGAAGCACTGGCGTTCGGCATACTCGGTGCGCACGAAACCAGTGAGCGCTTCCCAGTAGGGCTGCGCGAATTCACCTTCCAGTTGAGCTTTCCAGCTTGGTTCGATACGGACTGTCATATCGAAATCTTACCATTCCGCGCCAGGCCTATACTGGCGTAATGCATACCCATCCAGCCCTGTTTGCCCATGCCGTGGCTGCAGCACCAGTCAATATTCGGCGCACTGCACGGTTTGGGGAAGCGTTTGAGGCAATCTCCCGGAATTGCCTGGCGCAGGTGCGCGACAACCAGCCCGGCGTGCTGGCGGGCGATGTCGAAAGCCTGCACCAGATGCGCGTTGGCGTGCGGCGCTTGCGCGCGCTGCTGTCGGCAACCGAGTCCTGGGACCCGATGCCGGAGGGGACGGCGGGCAAGTTGCGCTGGTTCGGCGTTGAACTGGGCCGGGCGCGCAACTGGGATGTATTCCTTGAGTCGACTTTGCCCGGCCTGGGCGGCTCGTCCCAGCCGGTGGAGGCGATGGCGCAGGAGTTGGCGGCCAAGCAGCATGTCCACGTGCGGCACTTGTTGCAGGGTTCGCGTTGCAAGGCGCTGTTCGATGAGCTGGATTTGTGGAGCGGGGAACGCCTGTGGCGCGATCCCGCACGCATTCAGCCTTGGGACAAAGATGCGCGCAAGGTGGCACGCGCGTTGGTGCGGCAGGCGCGCGAACGAGTCAGGAAACGTGTGCGCCGGCTTGATGTGGCGCAGCCGGGCAGCTTGCACCGCCTGCGCATCGCGGTGAAGAAGGAGCGCTATGTGCGCGAGTTCTTTGGCGCTGGCAGTCGCTTGCGGCTACTGTCCGAGGCGCAGGACAGGATGGGCAACCTGAATGACGGCCGCGTTGCGCGCGACTTGCTGCGCACCCTGCAGGATCATTTGCCTGCCCACGACGCGGAACTGTCGTTCTTGGAAGGCTTGCTGGCGGAGCGGCTGGAGCATGACCTGCCGAAGGCCTTCCGTTTCGCCCGCCGCAAGCTTTAGTCGTCCAGACCCTTGCCGGCCAGGATCTGCGGCATGCATTTCTCGACGCGCGATTCGCGGGTCTTGGCTTGCTTGGCCGAGGAGAAGTGCAGCAGGTAGCCGCGCTGGCGGCCCGGGGTCAGGGCGTAGAAGGCTTCCGCCAGCGCTGGATGCTCGTCGAGCTTTTGCAGGAATTCGTCGGCCATCGGGAAATCGCTGGTGTCCTTGAACTCAATCTTGGCGCCGGACTTTTCAACTCGGATCGCTTCTTCAACGTAGGCCTTGATGGTCTTTGCCTGCTTCTTGATTTCCGCGAGGCCGGTGAAGCGCAGCTGGCGGCCGGCTTGCACATTCGCAGTCTGCTGCACCAGGATGCCCTCCGGGTCCTGCATCAAGGCGCCCTTGAAGAACAGCAGCGCGCAATATTCCTTGAAGCCGTGGATCAGGACTACGTTCTGGCCGTTGTAAGTGAAGCACGCGCAGCCCCACTTGGTTTCCTCGTTCAGATGCGTGGAAAGGACGATCTTGCGCAGTGCTTCGAATTCCTCGTGCCATTTATGCTCAGCCATCTTCGCCTCCAATTTTTTGTTGGCAATATACTACTTTAATTTGCCCAAGCCCGCTCCGATAAGGCGTGACACATGCCAGCCACAGGTTAGGCGATCATCAGGTGGAGTGAAGGATGTGTGGGGGAATGCTGAATGAGGTCGTGCTTGCAAAGCGTCTCGGGACAGAACGTGTTCAGCGTCGAATGCCGCTGAACACGTTCGGGGTGCAGGATCAGGCCTGTTCCAGGACGTTATGTGCTTGCACGTCGGCGTGGTACGAGGAACGCACCATGGCGCCAACTGCTGCGTGGGCGAAGCCCATTTCGTAGGCTTTTTCTTCGAACATCTTGAACACGTCCGGGTGCACGTAACGGCGCACCGGCAGGTGGCTGTTGGATGGCGCCAGATACTGGCCGATGGTCAGCATGTCGATGTCGTGCGCGCGCATGTCGCGCATCACTTCCAGGATCTCTTCGTCGGTCTCGCCCAGGCCAACCATCAGGCCGGACTTGGTCTTGACGTGCGGGTAGCGTGCCTTGAAGTCTTTCAGCAGGGTCAGCGAGTGCTGGTAGTCGGCGCCCGGGCGGGCTTCCTTGTACAGGCGAGGCACGGTTTCCAGGTTGTGGTTCATCACGTCCGGCAGGCCGTCAGCGAAGATGTCCAGCGCCTTTTCCAGGCGGCCGCGGAAGTCGGGCACCAGCACTTCAATCTGGGTCTTGGGCGACAGTTCCTTGGTCTTGGTAATGCACTCGACGAAGTGGCCGGCGCCGCCGTCGCGCAGGTCGTCGCGGTCCACCGAGGTGATCACCACGTAGGACAGGCGCAGCTTGGCGATGGTGTTGGCCAGGTTGATCGGCTCCTGGGTGTCCA